>Ga0209246_10000044_pt1 | contig 53044 bp, 83 predicted proteins | sample LauGreSpBDMM15SN_2_FD_187560 | JGI IMG/M metagenome (GOLD analysis project Ga0209246, IMG submission 187560) | Freshwater lake microbial communities from Lake Michigan, USA - Sp13.BD.MM15.SN (SPAdes) (version 2) | ecosystem: Environmental > Aquatic > Freshwater > Lake | place: Lake Michigan...
TCCAGGCAAGGGTGCTAACATAGATGAAATGGTGTAACAATGATTAAAGGCATAATGGGTAATAAAGGTGTGATAGTCTCCGGCGGAGATGTTAGTACACCTTATATTAACAACAACAGCAGTAATCCCGTACAAGGTATGATTAGACTGTGGGGCAATGACTTTCAGGTGTTTGATGGCAACGCATGGATACAATTATCTAGTAGCTATGCCACTGTAAGTTTAGATCAAGACACACAGGATCTACTACAGTGGGCACGTACACAGCGACAGCTTGAACGGAATCGTGCTACCTTAATTGAAAACAATCCTGCATTAGAAAATGCCTACAAAGCCATACTACGTGCAGAGCAAAACTTTGATATACTATCAAAGTTCGTTGAAGAGGATGAGCCTGGCGCTGGCAGTGTTCTTGTAGGCTACAATTTTAACACACCATGATTATTTTTATACCAGTATTAGTTATTTGCATGAACGGCTCTTGCGAGTTCATGCAAACCAAAACATATTATCAAACCCAAGCACAATGCAGAGATCAAATTGATGCACAAAAGCAACACATGAGAAACATAGCAGAAAAAGGCAAGGGCAAAATTGAATACATTGAAGGTACTTGCATTGATGCTGATGTCAAGACTAGAACACGAACGGAAGTAGACGCATGAATATATTTTTAGATATGGACGATGTGGTGGCCGCCTGGCAAGAACGAGCACAAGAGATACTGAAGCTACGGGTTGCCAAAGACAGTGATCGTATACCACAGGCGGAATGGGACAAGCTCAAAGAAGACATACGCTTCTATAGAGACTTGCCTTTGATGGCGGGCGCACATGAACTGGTAGACATGTGTAAGCAGTACATTGCTCATAACCCACAGTACACCTTGAGATTCCTCACAGCATTGCCGCATGACTACAGCATGCCTTTGGCAGTGTATGACAAAGTGCATTGGGGAGACCAACACTTTCCAGGCATACCAGTCACCATTGGTCCATTCAGTTATGACAAGTGGCGTCATTGTAAGAACACAGGTGACATCTTGATTGATGACCGTTTGAGCAACTGTGAAGAATGGGAAGCTCGTGGCGGCATCGCACACAGATATACCACTTGGGAGGCATGTAGGCCATGGCTGGAACAAACACTAAACCCAATGCCCAATTTGTAATATCGCACGGCAGACAAATGGGCAAGAGCTATATTAATAGTCTACTAAAGAACTACTATGCAAGTACGGGTGAATACGAATACAAACCGAAAATCAAATGGCAACAGTTACCCGGACTCAAACTGCAAGCATACACAGATGATGTAGGCCCTCGTGGCTTTGAGCGTGGATTGAATGAGTCAGACATGGATCCTGTACAAGCATGGACAGATGAATGTCACTGTGGCACACGCATGAGCTTTAACGTGTGGCTTTTTAAAAATGAAAAGCAAATCACTATGTTTTTAATTAGGTGGGCAGAATGACTTTACAAGATGAATATCATAATCAATGGAACCCAAAAGCCAGTGCTGGAGACTTGGAGTATTTTATTGGCAAGTTTGAGTGTCGTGTTGAAGACAGTCGCGAGTACAATCAGTATGTGAGACCAACTCCTCAATACCGTGATTTCTACGATAGTGACAATTACAAAATGGCAACTGAGATCGTGCCCATGAAAGCCATACACTTGACTTCGCAAAATCTAGCAAGGTTAGTGGGAGAACAGGAACTTATGCAACGTCTTAATGATGATGCTGAGTATGGCAAGAGGGCATGGGATCACGAACGCAGGGATAGTATAGTACGCAATGAGAATCCTGCTGTGGAGAAAGCCTATCAAAAGTATCAGATACTTTTGGAGTTGGCACGTAAATGAATATAGAACAAGACATTATCAACAAGGCCGGCAAAGCAATGGCTGATGAGATAGACTTCAGTATCCTTACCGAAATGCTGTGTGAATTGGGTTGGCGCAGAGTTATATTGAGTCCAATGACTGGGGAACAGGGACTTGAATTAGATGCCTGGACAGCCAACCACATCAAGGGCAATTTTGAAACATTGGGACTGGTTTGGATCTTTGAAGATGAAGAAGATGCCAATTGGTTTGCGCTGAGATGGCTATAAACAACTACCCAGCAACTAACTATCTAGACGAGCCAAAAAACGTCAAATTGAATAAGTACATGATGGTTGGCGATCGTGTAGACGAAGTACATTCGGTAATAGTACACAGATTCACAATGGGCGATGTTGAAGATCCTGACCTATACGCGGCTCAACCACTTTGGGAATGGCAATCCAGTGAAATGGGAAAGTTTGTTATGGAAAAGAGTGTTCAAACACCCATGTGGCACAGACAAACTAACCCACATCAATATCACACAGACTATGCTGTGGAAGCATGGCTCAGAGGAGCAGATTACACATATTGGGTTCTTAAGTGGGCCGATCAAGTTGACAATACAGGAACAAGGTAGTATAATAACGACATGAATGATAAAGACAATTACAATTACGAATCGGGCGTTAATGAGGAGCAAGAAGTTGCTCAACTTAACAGCATTATCAGCAACCAGAATGCCGTGGCCAAGGTACAGGAGATGTTGGCCAAACAGCGCAGTCAACCCAGCTTATCTGAGTGTGAAGACTGTGGTGAAGACATTCCAGAACAACGACGTTTGGCCATGCGTGGCATTACACGTTGTATCTATTGCCAAGGACTATTTGAGCGTAAACAGAAAGGGCTGTAATGGCTGAAGAAACAATTTTCTATATCAAAAAAGGTCGCAAGTATATTCCGCACAGTACCTACAGTTCGGAGTTCTGCGACAGCTTTCCCAAAGGCACACACTTGGTAGATGTTTATCCAGGCGGATCAAGTCGGCGTTTCAATATTGATCCAGCTTATGCTCCTATGATTGCCGCGGCACGAGTTGCTGAAGATGCTATCAGCAAAAGCATTATGGATGCCAGTGCTTTGCGTGTTCCCAAACGTGATGAGCCATTGACTCCGGCTCAGTTGAAAGCATGGAAGGCCCTGGCCAAAGCATTTGGCAAGGATCAGTATGCATTGGAATGGTGTAGCTACAGAGAAGCCGCGGAAGCTGGTGTCAAAGCCATGCAAGCGGAAGCAGACAAACTCCTAGCCAATCCCGTTGTGCGTAAAGCATATGACAAGTTTTTATTTGTAGCAGAACTAACGAAAGAACACACACATGAGTGAACAAGTTTTATGTAAAGATTGTAAACACAGTTTTAGAAAACTAGCAGACTTTCCGCAATGGTTCACCGGCAGTGAATTACGTTGCCGACTGAACTACATTGAGAATGAAATTATGGAAAATCGTGTGACTGGCAATGTTAAGGTTGCCCCATACTATGCACGATGTTCGGCTAGCAGAGTGGATTGGAACATTGCGCCCGGCACTGAAAGATGCGGCAAAGACGGCAAATGGTGGGCTCCCAAAAACAAACAGGATTTGTTTAAATATATCAAACATGTGAGTGTATAAAATGGACATACTATATTATATTGCGGCTTTGGCTGTGGCTTTTTGGGCAGGCATGCATTGGGCACAAATTAGATTTCTTACCAATATTGCCAAACATCCTGAGAAGTTTATTACCATGCTGGAACAAATCAAAACCATCAATGACAACGAAGAACTGGGCCTGCCAGAAGATGCTGTTGAAGTCAGAATTGAATTGGATAACAATGTGGTGTATGCTTATGAGAAAGTCAGCGGACAATTCCTAGCACAAGCTCAAAGTTTACATTTGGCCATGATTGAAGCTACCAAGCGCCATCCTGGTAAGAAGTTTTGGCATCCTGAGTTGACTAAAGATACTCAAACTACTTGAGTTCCATTGCACATTGTAATATACTTACAAATGTAGCAGGTTATTGCCTGCACAATAACAAAGGAAACTTAAAATGAAATTCATCTCTAAAGAAACTAAGACCTACAAGTTGTTCAATGCATTGTACAACGGCGACAAGGTAACTGCTTCCGATGCTGTAAAGCGTTTCGGTATCAGGAACATTGCGGCTGAGGCATCACGTATTCGCCAATCAGGTTATGCTGTTTACAGCAAGAGCCGTGTGGCTGGTAACGGTGTTACTGTTACTGAATACGAAATGGGTAACCCATCACGTGAAATCGTTGCACTTGGCTACAAAGCCAAGGCATTGGGCATCACACTTTAATTTTTAAAGTGTAAACAAAAAGGACTCTTAGGAGTCCTTTTTTATTGATTGACAACTATTGCAATAGGTTATACAATATACACATATTAACAAACACAGAAAGTTTTTATGAACAAAGAATTTTTTTTAAACGCAAGGAAAAACAATTCGAAGATTATTCAAAATTGTTTAACAACAGGGATAATTAATCTAGATGGGTTTATGTTCTGGGAAGGCAAAACTGCTAACCAAGTCAGCTTTGACACAGCAATGTCTAAGTGGGCAGACATTCTAGGATGCACAGCAGTAGGAGCAATACCAGTGCTTGAAAAAACAGGAGCTGATGGATACATATGGTACAAAACAGAAACTGGAGATTACAAAGCAGAGATTGAATCTAAAGTATGCGGCGTAAATCAGGGAGACCTCGCATTAGGGCAACGAGGTGCGTTATACTACTCTACAAATTTAGATAACCCAAAAAGCAAATGCAGTATTACAAGTCATTTTGCAGGACAGTTTAAAGCAGACATGTCTGCATCTACATTAAATTCTAAAAATAGAGATACATTTTTAGTACTGTTTGATCGTACCGAAAATAAATTGATTGGATCATATAGAATTCCGGGAAGAAAAGTTGTGCAACTTCTTTCAGAACGTCAAAAAAGAAATTACGGAGTAACACTTACATTGAAACTTAGCGCATTCCAATATGATGGAGAACGTTGGGAGACTACTACTTGGGAAACCGAAGGATTCGCCAATTGGGAAAGCCGTATAATTAAACAAACTGCCAGATATATTCAAAGCTGATATTTGTAGATTAAATACCTGTATGCGAATATTATGTACGGGACATGAAGGATTCATAGGCAAAAACATGTTGGCCTGGCTCAATCAAGAGGAAGGCTGGCATATCGACGGCTATGAATGGCATCCAACCGAACGCCCGGATGTCAAGGGGTACGATTGGGTGATACATTTGGGTGCTATTGCTGACATGACCTGCACCGACGTTGAGGCAATCATGCGACAGAACTTGGAGTTCAGTCAATGGTTGTTCACTGAGTGCAACGCTCACGGCGTGAATTTACAATATGCCAGTTCCAGCAGTGTGTATGGTGACAGCAAAGACTTTACTGAAACAGCCACCTGCTTACCACAAACACCATATGCGTGGAGCAAATATCTATTTGATCGCTGGTGGCCACAACAAGATGTAAAGATTATGGTACAAGGTTTCCGTTACTTCAGTGTATATGGCAAATACCAGCACCTTAGAGGCCGCCGTGCCAATGCCATTGTGAAGTGGCGCAAGCAAGCACAGAAGGAAGGCAAGATCACTGTATGGGAGAATGCAGAACATGTCAAGCGTGATTGGACTTGGGTGGGGGATATTTGCCGCTTACACATAGACTTTATTAAAACAGTTAATGGGTCAGGAATCTGGAACTGCGGAGCAGGACTAGCACACAGCTTTCTAGACATAGCAGAAGAAATAGCAGAACAAGAAGGTGTAGAAATAGAGTTTGAGCCAGTCCCGCCGCAAGAACTTGCTCGTTTTCGTAGCAAAACTCGAGCAGATTTAACGCATTTAAAGGCTACTATAGGCAAGCGCAAGTGGTTAAATGTATTTGAGTACTTGAATCAATAAATACATTACTATGCGAGCAACTGAATTTATTAAAGAAGAAACCTTTGGCACTGCCCAAAGAAGAACACCGCGTCCAGGTGCTAGACCAGCCCGAGGGCATGAAGCTGTGCCTACATATAAAGACATGACAGAGATGGATAAATCACAGACTCCTCCAGGACGCGATGGCGGTCCTCGTAGTGGGCCAGACCGTTATGTCAAACCCATCACTGCTAAGAAATTCGCCAAGGATGCTGAAAAGATTTTAACTAAAGAATTAAACAAGAAAAAAGCTGTGGCAGAGCATGGGCCTACCAGCCGTAAATTGTGTGTGAGCAATGTCAGTGATGAATCGCTAGGTGCTAGTGCGCTGGCCAGTTGTAAAAGCCAGGGCCTACGTGCTAGAGATGGCAAGAAAAGTCACTTGATTGGACACGGTGCTAGTAAAGTTCGTGTTACTGTTGGCGGCAAAAAAATTAAGGGCAAAGCCCATGGTGGTCCATTACCGGACTACGGTACACGTAAGGGACAGTGATGAGAATACTAGATATTATTGTGGAAGGTGAAAGTGCAAAATTTTATGCAATAGGCGACAGTCATGCAGAAGGCATAGCAAACTATGGCGGAAAGAATTGGGAAAGCCTTGCTATTCGCGGAACTCCAAGTACTGATCCTAGACACAAAGCCGCCATAGCACAGATACCAAAAGGTTCTACAGTAGCAGTGTGTCTAGGGTGTAATGACAGTGCCAATGCGGCACTAAGAAATCAAAACAAAGATTCATCGGCTAAAACTCCACAACAGGTAGCGGCTAATGTTAAGTCAGTAGTTGACGCAGTTAATGCGGCAGGCCTAAAAGCTGTTCCAGTATTATATCCCCCAAGCACCAAACCAGGCCCGTACGGAAGTCCGTACAGTCAGCAGTGTAGAGATGCAATCAAGGCCGCACTGCCAGGTGCAATTGATATGGAAGGATCAACATTGTATGACGGTGTTCATGCAGGTGCCAATGATTATGTTCGAGTTGCTCGGAGGATAGAGAAATCTAGCCCGGTACTCAAACCAGATTCTGCTCAAAAAATAATTCCACCTGTCAGTGGTATGAAGCCTGGTGAAGATAGGATGGCACATGCAAGCGCCATGGGGGTGTTGAGGGTTCCAAACGGAAATGTGAATCCAGAAGTTGCGGACATACAGAAAACATTATTAGAATTAGGATACAAATTACCGAAACATGGAGTTGACGGTGTCAGAGGCGCTGAAACCGTACAAGCAATAAAACAGTTTCAACGAGATAACAAACTAGAAGTGGACGGAGATCCAGGGCCTGAAACAATATCAGCACTGAACAAGTTGATTGAAAAGAACAAAATTAAGATTGCTAAAAGCACTAATGCTGATGTAAAAGCAAAACCAAACAACGGAGAAAAAGCAGATTTAAATCTTGCTTACAACTCAGTAACACAGGGCAAGATAGGAAAACTATTAGACATAGTTGCCAAACCAGAAAGCGAAGGGCACTACGATATAATGATGGGTGGTAAACCTGGCCAATATAAAATAACTTCTATGACTATTAATGAGTTGTTAGCTTTTCAGAAAAAATATAAAGCAATGGGCAATGAAACTGCGGCGGCCGGCCGTTATCAGTTCATGCCAAAGACGTTGTTTAACGTGGCCAATCAATTGGGTCTAGATCGTGATAAAGTTGTATTTGATCCTGCTACACAAGATAAATGTGCAACAGTTTTATTAAAAGAAAAAGGTTTGGATCGATGGTTAAACGGCAAAATGAGTGATAAACAATTTATGGACGGCCTGTCGCAAGTGTGGGCCGGATTACCAAGCCCAAGCAAAGGTGGCGCAAGCTGGTATGACAAGGTAGGTTCAAACAAAGCAGGCATGTCTATAGCCGCAGTACAACAAGGCTTTGATGAGATAAAGTCAACATAAGATTAGTTAGCTGTTAAACATAACTAAATATCTTCATGGATATAACAGGTAATTTATTAATCGCTCCTCCTTCAGTTAAAGGCACGTTCTGGTACAAAACAGTTGTGTTGGTAACAGAGCATCATGACAGTGGTAGCATGGGTCTTGTGCTAAACAAACGCAGTCAAATGACTGTGAATGAATTTGCCGGCCAGTTAGGGTTTCATATGGATGTACCAGGATTTTTATATCTGGGTGGGCCTATCAATGTAAAGAATCTCAGTTTCTTACACACATCAGAATGGCGTTGTAATAACACAATGCAAATCAATCCAAGTTTATGTTTGAGCAGTGCAGAAGAAATACTGCCTAGATTATCATTAGGTGATCGCCCAAAACAATGGCGCATGTTCCTGGGTGTGTGTGGTTGGAGCCCTGGACAACTGCTGGGCGAAATCAAAGGAACTCCACCTTGGGACCACAATGTCAGTTGGTGTACAGCCAAAAGCGATATGGAAATAATATTTGGCACGGATCTCAAGGATCAGTGGGTGCAAACATTAGAGCGTTCCGGACAGGAATTCGCACAAAATATATTGACTTAGGTTAAATAATCTAGTATAATGAACACTTCGTTATACTTTTTGGTTGGGTCTGTAAACACAATCAAGAGAAATCTATTATGAGCACTTTAGTTTTAAACGCTGACGGCCTTCCTGTTAGTTATCTTCCTTTAAGCACGATTGGCTGGCAAGAAGCAATCAAATACATGGTCCTGGAAAAAGCCCGTGTGCTGGCTTGGCACGACGATTGGATCGTGCGTTCGGCACGTTGGGAAACTCCTGTACCATCAGTTATCATGCTGACAGAATATATGAAGATCAAGAGTTCAGTGCGTTTTAGTCGTGCCAACATATACCTACGAGACAGCGGTGTTTGCCAATATTGTGCCAAGCCAGTGGACAAAAAAGTAAGTACATTGGATCACGTGCATCCTGTAAGCAAGGGTGGCAAGACCACATGGGACAACTGTGTAACAGCATGTGGTCCATGTAACAGTCACAAAAGTGACAAAGTTGGATTGAAGCCATTGAAGAAGCCTTACAAGCCTGATTACTATGAACTGGTAAACAAGCGTAAGAAGGAACCATTCCAACTACAACACCCTGTATGGGCGGAGTATATGAATTGAAAAAGTTCTTATGGAAAGTCCTTGGATTTTTAAGTCTGGGCATGGCGTATGTTGGGTTGATCACACCTGGCATACCCTACAGCATCTTTGTGGTGTTTGCGGCCTATTGCTTTGCCAAGGGATCTCCTGTGATGCATGCCTGGCTATACAATCACAAACTGTTTGGCCCGTTCCTCACCAATTGGAACACCAAGCGTGTGTTTCCCACTCGCATGAAGTTCTTTATGCTGGCCATGATGAGCACAAGTTTGCTCATCATGTGGTTCACCGGTGTCAAACCTATTGGTATTATCAGCACAGCAGTGTTCATGGCCATAGTGGCTGTTTGGGCATGGCGTTGGCCCGGCAGTGTGGCGGAGTATGAAAAGCGTATTGCTGACGGTCGTAAGATTGGGTGGTTTAACAACAGTTTTTAACTTTGATTAGACGCTATCGAAGCACATTTAACTGTTTCTGAAGCCAAGGTTTGTAGGACTAATACGAAAAAGGTTCCACAGTAGAAACTTTGACTTGGTGATAAATATTAGTTAATAGGATATTGTATATGAAAATGGCAGACATACTACGCAATCTAGCAGACAAGCTGGATGGCAACACTCAAGGCGGCACTCCTGTAACCCGCCCATCAAACACTGCCCCAACCGGAGACCACTTTCAACACGATGTGGATGACAGTGCTGATTCAGCTAACGGCAACGTTGAATTAGATCCAAATTCTGTGATGGTTTTTCCTTTGCAGGCCAAGTTGGAAATTTTAAAAAAATCAGCAGGCATTAACAGTTTTTATGATGAAGAAACAGATGAGTTACAAGACATTAAAAAACTCACAGGAATCAAGGCTGTGATGCAACATGAAACTGACAACGACGACCCGCTCGGTTAAGGAGTAAACTATGCCGTTTACACAAGACCTTTTTACTGGCAGACGCAACTACGGCGACGGATCCTCAAGAATAGGTCAACTGGATAGAATCTGGTATGACAAAGTCACGCATACTCTACGCATAGGTGACGGATCAACCCCGGGTGGCCTAATCATCTTGGGAGGCGGAGGCGGCAGTGGTATCATAATGGTCAAAGACGAGAGTCTTATTCTAACTGCTGTGGCCAGCAGCCTAAACTTTATGGGTGCAGGAGTCACTGCCACAGTGGGTAATCCGCTCACTGGTGATGTGGATGTGACCATCCCTGGTGGTATTGCCGGAATCGCAGTCAGTGACGAGGGCTCCATTATTGCGGCCACTGCCAACAGCATGAACTTTGTTGGTGCAGGTGTTACTGGTGTTCTAGTTTCTGCGGGCGTTGTTCATATAAGAGTTCCTGGTATAGAGATTAGAGATGAAAATTCTGTGCTGACTAGTCATCCAAATATGATAAATTTCGTGGGTGCTGGAGTCACAGCATCTTTATCTAGCAATGACATCACAGTGACCATTCCGGCCGCAGCCGCAGCCAGCAACACTGTCATAGTCAAAGACGAAGGCACAACTTTAAGCAGTGCTGTTTCTACCTTGAATTTTGTTGGCGCAGGAGTCACTGCTACGGTGCCTACTCCAGGCCTTATTGAAGTGACCATTCCAGGTGCCGGCAACACCATCGTAGTCAAAGACGAAGGCTTGTCTTTGAGCCTGCCAGTCACTGCAATTAATTTTATTGGCGACACAGTGTCTGCGGTTTATAATGCTGGTGTGGCTGATGTCACTGTCACTGGCATTGCCCAACAGTTGGGCACATGGACGCCTGCATTAAAAACCAACACAGGTTTTGGCTCCTTTACATATACCAAACAAGAAGGACGCTATGTGAAAACTGGCAAGCATGTGACCTGCTATTTTACCATACAAGTCAGCGCACACACCATTGCTATACCTTCCTCAATACAGCTGATTGATCTGCCATTTACTGCCTTTGACACAACAGCAGGTGCAGGCGTGTCACAACACATAGGCAATCTTGTGTTGGATTATTTTGAGTTTGGTCTTACACCTACACATGTGTCCGGCAAGGTATTGGGTGGCACCACTAAGGTAAACCTGTATTGGCATGGCCTGTCTTCAGGTCCTAGTGCCTCCATCGCACTGCTGAATGAAACTAACCTTACTTTTCCAGATCAGGACTATGTCATGATCGGCACCATAACCTATATCGCCGCAGACCCAACTCCTCCAGCCGATGAGCCCCCAAGATAACGGAGATGGGTTGGTTCAATAACAGCTTCTAGGTAAATAGTAGTACTTAACGGAGTACTACATGAAACGATTATTAGCTGTATTATTACTAGTTCCAATACTGGCACTGGCACAAAAGACGCCACAGGGAGTGACCTATGACGCACAAATTATCAGAGTAACGGATGGCGATACAGTTGTTATCGCCGCACCCTTTCTACCTAAGCCCCTTAAGCCCGAACTTGCGGTACGAGTCTATGGAGTCGATACTCCGGAAAAAGGATTTAGAGGTCAATGCGACAGCGAAAAGCAACGTGGTGAAGCCGCTTCCGTTTTCACTAAAGGTCTCATTAATGCCAGCCAACAGCGACAAGTCATTCTATATGGTTGGGATAAATTTGGTGGTCGTGTTTTGGGCGACCTCATTCTAAACGGACAGAGCTTACGTGCTCAATTAATTGCTAACGGATTTGCGAGAGAATATTATGGTGATGCTAAACAAAGTTGGTGTAACTGATGAACCCTAATGACTACCCAGTATACCCAGAGGACGATGGATATGATAGACCGCGCAACCCTTACAGTCCTGTGTAATAAATTTATCACAGGCCTAGCCATTTATGGTATTGGCATGAGCCTAGCTTATGCTGGATACATTGGACAAACTTATGATACAAACTATGATTGGTGCGATCCTAGATTCTGTTGCCCACCGGAGAATAACAAATGAAAATATCTGAGATCATTAGCGAGGTTTTAGATATAACTGGGCCTGCACCTGAGACTAAGTGGCATACCAGTAAGGACAGCGGTAGTACAGTAGCTAAGTGGACAGATGATACTGGTAAAGAAATACAAACTGTGATATCACCAATCCACTATTCCTCCCCACAAGCAAAAGATGGCGTTAGTGTAGAGTTTAATAGAAATAAAAACTTTGATATCTCCGGCGACAGTAGTGGTGCAACGCCAAAGATTCTAACAGGAGTAGTTCGAAATCTCAAACATTACCTTGATACAAGACCAGATATAAATTCACTTTATTTTACCAGTGTAGAACCTAGTAGAACTAAAGCATATCTACGTATGATAGATCGACTGGCACCAACAATGGGGTTAATAGGTACTCGCATAGCAGATGGCCCTGATGGAACCAGGTTTGCCCTTACTAGAGCTCAACCTGCCCAAAAACATGTGCCGTTAGTTAACAAAGAGAAAAGTCCAAGCGCATTACCAACTCCGCCGTTGCCAACAAATCAGAATAGCGGCAATTTTACTAACAGAATGACTAGCGGTGGTGGCATGGGAAGCCAGCGCCTTGATCGTAATCTAAACCCAATGAAACTTCCAAATACTTAATATGAAAATATCCGAATTACTTAACGAAGACTGGAACAAGGTCAACAAGAAAGACAAGACAGATGGTCTAAGTCAAAAAGCTGTCAATGCTTATCGCAGAGAGAATCCAGGCAGCAAATTAAAAACTGCTGTTACTACCAAACCTAGTAAATTAAAAGCTGGTAGTAAAGCAGCCAAGCGCCGCAAGAGTTTTTGTGCTAGGATGGGCGGCAACAAAGGTCCTATGAAAAAGCCTAATGGTAAGCCTACTCCTAAAGCGTTGGCCTTACGCCGCTGGAACTGTGAAAGCATTGAACAAATGCAAGAGTTAATCATGTTAGGCGAAACACACATTGCAGAATTGAAACAGAGACTGGATCCCAAATGCTGGAAGGGTAAACATAAAGAAGGCACCAAGATCAAAGGCGGTGTTCGTGTTAATAACTGTGTACCTAACGAAAGTGTATCGGAAAGCGAAAAAAAACGCTGTCTACAATGTGGTATGACTAACTGTAGCTGTAAACCAGGTACCTGTAAATGTAAACCTATTGCTGGTTGGGTTCCGGGCAAAGGATTTAAGAAAGCAATAGATGAAGCCGCCCTAGAAGAAAAATGGACACAGAAGTATAAGAGCTCAATCAACTGTGCTAGCCCTAAGGGATTCTCTCAAAAGGCGCATTGTGCAGGTAAGAAAAAATGAGAGCTAGTGATTTTGAAATCAGCAACTATTCTAAGTTAGATGCAATATTATCTAAACTCTGTGACCTAGTTGAAAAAGGACAATCCAGTAATAAAGATTATGGTATGGTTGCGTCTGCTGTGTTAGATCCCAATAACAAATTAGTTGCTAGATTAAATCGTCCTGCTAGCAACGGAAAAAGAATTCATGCAGAACGTGCTGCCATGGAAGCATATGAGAAACAACATGGTTCAATTCCAAGCGGCAGTATTATAATCACTACACTGAGTCCTTGTGATCAAACACATACGGATGAGCGTTATGGTGAAAGTTGTACCAATGTTGTGAATCAATCTAATGTAAAGAAAGTCTACTGTGGATATATAGATCCTACAGAAAAAGAAGATGATGACGCAAGACAATTTACTCTGTTAGAAACAACAGATTCATCATTACGAGATAAGTGTAAGAAATTTGCCAGTACATTTTTAGATAATGTAACTGAAAGCATAACACCTAACACTATACACAAATTGGCAGACCGTAAGGGCGTTAAATGGGATAATGAACCCAGTTTCCTTCGTCTTACCAAACGATTAACGGGCAAAGAGCACTTGGATGACTTAGACCAATCAGAGTTACAACAAGTTAAAAAACATTTAGAGAAACAAAGTGTGACTGAAGGCTTGAAATAAAATGAGAGTGCAAGAATTTACTCCACGTAAATTAGTTATCTTTGACATAGATGACACCCTAGTTCACACACAAACAAAAGTTCATGTTGTTAAAGACAGGCGGGTCATTAACAGTCTAAACAGCCACAATTTTACACACTACAAATTACAAGACGGTGAGAAGTTTGATTTTGGAGACTTTGCCAATGCAAAAGAATTCTTCAACAATGCTAAACCAATCATACCTATGCTTAATCAACTTAAGAATGATATTGCTACAGGCAATAAAGTTGTTATGGTTACTGCCCGTGCTGACTTTGATGACCGCGAATTATTCTTAGACACGTTCCGCAAGTATGGTGTTGACATGGGCAAGGTCCATGTTTATCGTGCAGGTAACATGCAAGGTAAGATGCAAACAGAAGAAAAGAAAAAGATTATTATACGTGATTTATTAAACAAAGGCAATTATACCAAAGCTATTATGTACGATGATGCTGTGCCTAATTTGGAATCATTTGTAGAACTCAAAGATGAATATCCACAAACTAAATTCTATGCGTGGCAGGTGAGCTTAGAAGGTGAAGCAAGTGAGTATCACCGTACTAATGAAGATCAGACTTTAGAAGAACGTAAGAAAAAACGCAAACCTCGCAGAGCCGCATATGGTCCTAGTCTATATGGTGGTTACGGATATTTCTCAAACTATGGCAACAGCGACAGTAGTGGAGACGCTGGTGGCGGTGATGGTGGCGGTGGAGAAAGCATTAAGAATGAAAACTTTGCTGATGGAAAGAATCCCCAAGACAAAGGCGATGCCAAACGCCACGGTGTCAATACCAAAGCATCAGTAAGTAGCTTGCGTAAAACTGCCAAGCAAGGTGGACGCAAGGGACAACTAGCACACTGGCTAGCCAATATGAAAGCAGGAAGGGCAAAAAAGAAATGAAAAAACTATTATTGATTGCGGCATTTTTAAGTTTAACAGGCTGTGCCAGCATTATGGAATACATTCCCAGCAGTTGGGATGTTAATCAAGCCAAGAGCATAACAGATATACAACAACAGGTTAGACACTTTGATTGTAAAACAGACTTGAAACCACAAGTTGATCAGCTGGCCAAGAATGTAGAATGGTTTGACATCTACAGTCAGACCAAACCCACACGTGACATAAACAAACTAACAGGCACTATCAAAGATACTGTTAAAGAATTGCAAGAGCGTGTAGCCAAAGGTCCGGTGAGTCCATTATACTGTGACCTAAAGAAGAAGATTATACAACAACAAGCAGACATACTGGCTAAATCAGTACAAGGGAGATTCTAATGAGTGCATTAGCAGAGTTAATGAACAGTGGTAACACTTGGGCCGCAGAACGTGCCCAGTATGCACTACAAGTACACCAAGCTGTGGGTGCTGGACAACTAAGCGCCAGCGAAGCCAAAGAGATCTTACAAGATTTAATCAGTACAGATAAACTAGAAGAAGCGGCCGCCGACCAACAAGCCCGTGCCGCTTTGGTATTTGGCGTTACTCAATTAATTTCCCTTTATTAGTCAAATCTAGTTGACCTTACGGTCGTTATAGTATAAAATATACTAAAGGACTGACAATGACAAGATTAACAGGTATTGTAACTAAAGGTTGGGGCAGTGAAGAGATTTGGGCAACCAATGACAAATACTGTAGTAAGTTTATGCACTTCAATCAGGGTGCAAAGTTCAGTATGCACTTTCATAGTGTCAAAGAAGAAACTTGGCGGGTAATGAGTGGTAAGTTTATGCTTAGATTTATTCAAACTAGTGATGCAAAAATCTTTGAGTATGAAGGAATTGCCGGAGATGTATTCCATATTGCACCGTTACATCCTCATCAAATAGTTTGTTTAGAAGCCGGCACAATTCTGGAAGTGTCAACAGCAGACAGCGTAGAAGACAACTATCGAGTAATGCCCGGAGATAACCAACGTGAGCCAACCTAATATTATCTGGACCGGTGGAGGTTCGGAGATTGGATCTAAATGTGTAGTTGGATTGGACCGTGACGGTGTTATCAACGAGGACCTTGGCACATACTGTTTTAAAGCTGATGCATTTAAACCCATTCCTGGTAGTATTGAAGCCATGGCTGAACTGCGCCGTAAGGGTTATAAGATTGCAATCATCACTGATCAAGGCGGCATTGAAAAAGGATTGTTTACAGAAGCAGACGTAGATGCAGTCCACGACTACATGTATGAACTGTTAGGACAAGCAGGATGCTTTACTATTGATGCATTGTACTACTCTGCTAGCAGTCGTAAAGATGATCCGTTTGCTAAACCCAACACGGGCATGTTCAAACGCTGTGAGAAAGAAAACAAAGCAATCAAGTTTAAAGAAGGTTACTATGTTGGCGACAAGATGAAAGATCTCAAAGCCGCAGTTCGTATGGGTGCTAAGCCTGTGTTAGTACGTACAGGATACGGTAAAGAAACAGAACAAGAGCTAGGTCGTTATTCAAATAAAGAAATCAAACGGCGTGTAGTAATATTTGATAACCTAGCACAATTTGTAGAGTCACTAGAATGAAAGTATTCGTTAACGGAACATTTGATATACTGCACTTAGGGCATCTTGCATTGATTGCCTATGCTCGTAGTCTGGGTGATACTGTGTTAGTAGGCATTGACAGTGACGATCGTGTACAATCACTTAAAGGTCCTAGTAGACCAATTAAGGGCGAGTTTGAACGTGCTTGCATACTGTCTGCACTAAAGGATGTAGAAGAAGTATGTATCTTTAATACAGATGAAGAGCTAATTGAATTAATAAAAGAATGCGATATAATGGTTAAAGGATCTGACTGGAAGGGTAAACCTATAGTCGGTGAAGAGCATTGTAAACGTATAGAATTTTTTGAGAGAATAAATGAATACTCGACCACTAACACAATTAAAGATATTACTAATCGGTGATGATTGCGTAGACACTTATGTCTACGGAACTGTTGATCGTATTAGTCCAGAAGCTCCCGTGCCGGTGTTTGAACCTAAGTATGAAATAGTCTTAGACGGCATGGCAGGCAATGTGCGTAAGAATTTGGAAGCGTTAGGATGTGATGTAAAATTTTTACACGGCAGTACTAGTAAGAAGAAGCGTATAATTGATCAACGTAGTAAACAACAATTACTTCGCATAGACAATGACACAGCTAGCGATCCTATAACAATTGAAAGTGAATTGCCGGCATACGATGCCATTGTGATAAGTGACTATAACAAAGGCGCAGTTACTTACGAACTAGTTGAAGATCTACGCAGTAGATTCAAAGGCCCAATCTTTATTGACACAAAGAAAACAGACCTAGCTAGATTCAACGGATGTTATATAAAGATTAACAAACTAGAGCATAAACGTGCTACAAGTTTACCCGACGACAGATGGCTAATTGTTACACATGGTAGTGATGGTGCAGTTTGGAACGGCTGGGTGTTCCCGGCAGAAGTAGTGGGCGATGTTACTGATGTCACTGGTGCTGGAGATACATTCCTTGCGGCATTTGCTTATGAGTATCTAATACAAGAATATGTACAAGCCGCAATTAAGTTTGCTATTAGAGCTAGCGGCATCACAGTACAGCATGTTGGAGTATATGCTCCACGGTTGGATCAACTACTATGATTGTCTTAACAGGTGCAAATGGGTTTATTGGAAGCGTTGTACTTGGTTACTTAAACAAACAAGGCATAGATGATATTGCCCTAGTTGAAATAGAACCTATACCCAGCCGCTACTTAGAAGGTAAGAAGTATAGATCGTTTAATGGTAACATTACAGATCCAACATGCGTTATACATATTGGCGCAAACTCTAGCACACTTGAAACTAATCAAGAAAGCATTAACTTAACTAACATAAGTCCAACTCACCATTGGAATACTATTTGTAAAGAGAATAACATTCCGTTTATCTTTACCAGCACTGCGGCAGTATACGGCAACGGTACTGGGCCATTAAACTTGTATGCAAACAGTAAACAAACTAGCGAACAAGACATGGATGGAGTTATACTAAGACTGTTTAATGTGTATGGTCCTAATGAATCACACAAAGGTCGTATGGCCAGTACTATCTATCATTGGTACAATCAACTGGTAGACACTAACACTATAAAGATATTTGAAAATAGCAACAACTATTGCAGAGACTTTATTTGGGTAGAAGATGTTGCCAAGACTATCTATCATTTTGTTAACAACTATAAACCCGGAACTTATGATGTAGGCACTGGATCTAGTTATAGCTTTGAGTCTATTGCAGATCTTATTATAAGCAATCATAAGAACGGGCATAAAGAATATATCCCTATGCCCAAAGATTTAAAAGCTCAGTACCAACTCAATACTCGTGCTGATGTTACTAACTTATACTCTGCCGGAGTAGATGTTGATAGCTTTCTAACTCCCGCAGATGGTATTGCAGAATATGTTAAGTACCTGTCTTCTCAAAGACTATTTTAAGTGCTTTAACTAGATCTTCAATCATTCCATCATCATGAAACGGAGTAGGCGCAAAACGTAATCGTTCAGTGCCTACATCAACTGTAGGATAGTTAATTGCCTGCACATAGATGTTGTGATCGTTTAATAATGCATCACTCATTGCTTTGGCACGTTTAGCATCTCCTACTAGTACAGGAACGATATGTTCACTAGCACATGGCATAACAGTAATGCCGGCAACACCTAAACGATGCTTTAGTTTACGAGCACGTTCTTGATGCTTTTCACGCACTTCATTATGATCCTTCAAATACTTGATAGCGGCCAATGCGCCAGCACAAGTAACAGGACTCATGCTTGTTGTAAAGATAAAACCAGCGGCAACACTACGAATAGCATCTGCTACAACAGCCTTACAAGCAATGTAACCGCCCTGGACTCCAAAGGCCTTTCCCAAGGTACCGTTGACTATGTCAACTTTGTCTTGTAGTCCCAACTGCTCTAACTTGCCAGCACCTTTCTCACCATACAGGCCAACAGCATGTACTTCGTCAATGTAGGTAATGGCTTTGTACTTTTTAGCTAACTCACATATCTCTTTAATATGTCCACAATCACCGTCCATTGAGTATACTGATTCAAATACCACACACGGTACATTGCCCTGTGCAAAACTGATCTTGAGTTTCTGATCTAGATCTGCTAAGTCATTGTGTTTAAACACAACTTTCTTAGCCTTACTGTGTTGAATGCCTACAATGATACTGTTGTGATTGTTTTCATCGCTGATGTATTCAATGTTGGGAATAATTTTAGCCAGAGCAATCAAGGTCCACTCGTTGGCCACATAAGCTGAACTAAACAACAAGGCTTTTTCTTTCTTATGTAAAGTAGCTAACTCGTGCTCTAGCGCCACGTGATAGTGACTGGTACCACCAATGTTTCGTGTGCCGCCTGACCCGGCGCCAGTCATGTCTAATGCGGTGTGCATGGCATCTAGTACTACCTTGCTTTGTCCCATGCCCAAGTAGTCGTTGCTACACCAGTTGGTTATGTTCTTAATGTTGTAAGGGCCATACCAAATAGCCTGTGGGAACTTGCCATTTTCACGCAGAATATCGTTGAATACACGGTATTTGCCGTTTTCTTTAAGATCTGTAATTAGTTTTTCGAATGGTTCGATGTTTATCATAGTAACGTATTTATAGCATAAATATTGTTAGAGGATACAAATAATGGCCCTAAACGGAATATCAACACTGACAATACCAACTGGCTTAACAGCAACCAGTTTTAACGGGGGCGGCGCCAGCAGTTATCTAGTGGCAGTGGGCACGTTCAACTATGACGCATACGGAGTAGGAACCCTAGCCACTAGAAAAGACAGTGGCACCTTAGACACTTACATGGCACAGGTAATTGCCCTGGGTGCTGGTGCTAGGAACTGGACTTTTGTGCCAGCCAACGGCCAACCCAGTTTTACAAGATCAATGAACCAACCTGATGGCACAGGTGAATCCAATGATCCTAGTGAGTCTGGTGTTGACATTTGGACTATCACCACAGCAAATTCACTAGCCCTTGCAGGCAGTGGTGCTGGTGAACTTAATACATCGTTAATTCCCAACGGCACATCATTTGTCATATACGCAACTGAGTTAGGTGGCGGCGGCGGAGCAGACAAAGAGGCTAGGCAGATTGCTAAACTTGACATAGCTGAAGCTAAACGTCAGGGCAAGGTAGTTGCTAGAGATGGCACCATTACTGGTAGTTTAGATGCTACCAAACCGTACTATCGTGCTAAAAATACTTACGATCTTGCATTTTTGCCAACACAATATGATGGTACCGATATTGTTGACAACGCCAACACCAGCGGATTATTACAAGGTCGTCCTTGGTACGATCCAAACACCGAAGCAACATACAACGGTGAAGTTATTGAAGTAAGCCCAGGTATATGGCGTACTAACTATGAAGGTTATCATTATGAAAGTGCTAACTTCTTTGATACTGCTGCCTTAAAGGCTGCTCCTAATAACTTTGACGCTGCTGACAATGACATCAACGAACCAGACCTACCCAACTCCACTAGTATGATGCTGAAAGGTTACTTACGAGTAACATACACTGGCAACTACACAATATATTTGAGTTGTGATGACGGTGCTTACTTGTGGTTTGGCGACAATGCTATTACCAACTGGCGAAGCGGTGATACATTAACTAACGTGATTATATCAAACGGCGGTCTACACGGCGAGAGTGAAGTGTCAACTACAGTCGCTCTAACAGCAGGCACATACATTCCCTTGCGTGTGATGTTTGGTAATGGTCCAGACGGTCCAGGAGTGCTAACTGTCAGTTATGAGTATCCAGGACAGGCCAAGACATCAGACTTTACTGGTAAAATCTTTTACAGAACTTCCACTAACGGCTTCTAATAAGTACATATATGAAGATTAAAGAACTCCTAACTGAAAGTCTAAACAAGAAGGATACCTATCCAATCCTATTGGACTTTATCCGTTTTGCCGCCAAAGACTTAGAGCTAACCAGCTTGCCTAAGTTTGACTTTGTGTTTGATAACAAAGAGTCTATGGAACGTAGAAGCTTTGGTGGATATGCTCCGGGCGACGAACATATTACTATCACAGTAAAGAATCGTCACATCATGGATGTATGCCGTACATTAGCACATGAACTTGTACACTACAAGCAAGACTTAGACAATGAGCTAGAAGATGATGAAGCAGGATCTACAGGATCACCACAAGAAAATGAAGCCAATGCCCGAGCGGCAGTAATCATGCGCAACTGGGGTAAAGCACATCCATCGTACTTTGGACAAGAAAGCGTTGCATGAGCTGGGGTTACCACTTAATATTAGATTGTAGCGATTGCAATCTAGAATCTATTACTGATAGAACAACTATTAATAATTTTGTTGTTACATTAATTGAACGAATTAATATGACAGCATATGGTAGTCCACAAATAGAACTCATGCTGGTTGGTACTGACAACGAAGGCTATAGTCTACTGCAAATGATAACAACTAGCAATATAACAGCACACTTTGTTAATTCAACAAAGGCCGCTTATATCGATGTGTTTAGTTGTAAGGATTTTGATACAAGCCAAGCAATACATACTGTAGAAGAATTCTTTAGTCCTACAAGTATAAAATCAAACCTAATATATAGACAAGCATAAAAAAGGACTCCGAAGAGTCCTTTAGTGTTTTTATAGTATCAACCTACTAAAAGCTATGCTTACTTCTTTGTGCCCGTATTAACGAACCCATAGAACTTTTCAGCCGCTTCCATGATCTTGTCTAAGCCTGGAAACTCTGGCATATCTACTCTGGTAACAACTTGACCAGTCTTTTCGTCTTTGGCCACTGACATTTCCCAACCGCGGAACTTTGAGTGGTATTCTTCCATAACAGCGTCTTTGGCCATGGACAGCACGTCTGTGCGGATCTCGTAACCGTTCTTGCTGAATTTAACTTCTGGTAGTTTTGGTGTTTCGAATTGTGACATAATAATCTCCTGTGTGTAATGTCTGTATTGACAGCAACTTTGCTGTCCATGTATTTATTATACAGTATACATAACTGTGTGTAAAGCTGAATGACTTATTAGCGAAACTTGTTTACTCTTTCTTCCACAAGTTTAACAACTGCATCACTCAGCACAACTTCATAGTGGTTACAGTCCACTTCCACCAGTTCCATGTCCCCATGATGCCGTTGACTGGCAATAGTTACCACACCATCGTTGGGCCCATGCATGAACGGACTTTGTCCTTTCACAGTAACAATGTTTGTCCACGGATGCTGTATCTTGATACGGTTGGCCTGCTTCATTACCCACGAACTGGGTCCAATGTCACGCATCAGTCTGCTGAATGGTAAAAAGTATTGAGCATAGTCCGCTACTTCAGCACCACCATATGGTGTGCTCAATGTAACAGCACCCTTAACGGACTCGGGCATTGAGTTGGCCAAATGCAATGCGTATATACCGCCCAAGCTGTGTGCAACAAACACTAGGTTCTTATAGTTTTGCAACGTTGACTGCATGTCTTTTAGATTGTTTTCAAACCCATTTCGACTGTCATAATTAAGGTCTAAGCCCGTGCCCAGTTTACTTTTAATATAGTTGAAGCTTTCGCTTGTGGCATTTGCTCCATGAATGTACACCAAGTTCATGCCAATATTTATCAGGTGTTGTACAGCGTCAAGCCATAGTGATGGCAATGAAAGCCAACATAAACATCAATACTGCTCCCACAATGGGTAGCACGATGTGTACGTGTTTGACCACTGATTCTACTGGATCATGCTCGTCCATTGTACACAGCTTTGGATTCTTCCACGCGACCTTGACGAGCAAGGCTAGCCGCATAACGTGCTTGGCCAAATGCTTCTAAAAATGACCAGATTGAGTTGATGATTGTTTTCATAGATAATTCCCTTTTTGAGAGTAGTTGAACTCGCGAACATAGTTTTCGAGTTGAGCGGCATCGGTAATGCCTTTGTCTGCTAGATAAGCATCTAGACTTGATTGATAACTGCTACCTGGGAACATTTCACTTAAACGTTCCAGTATAGACTGCATCTTTTCTGATAGATATTTCATTTTGCTTTCCTGTGTGTTGGTGTAGTTACTCATGGTTTCTACTTAGTATTTAGCAAGTATACACGGCACTGCAACATTTACCAAGTTAATTGATATTATTATTCAATCCGTGTATACTATAAATACACTTGGAAGAATAAAAATATGCGTAAAAGTACCAGATCAATTTTGCAGGAACTTAGCGACCTAGGTATCAGTCGAGACACTGACCTAGTAGTTGAAAGCCGCGGTTCAAACATAATTCAAAGTGCTATTAATCTAATTAATCTCATCAAGGAAAACTACGACATTGAAACTGCCGCCGAACTAGAACGCCGCTTTATCAACAGCATTAAGTCTGGTGATGGCACCAAGTTCAAGCGTGGCATCAAACGTATACAGGAAGATAAAGAATGAGCGGTAATGCCCTTAAAAAGCTAGGAATTGACTACTTAGAAAACAACCCAACTAAGGGTGTGCTAGTACGTTTATCACCTAAGCAGTTCTTGCAAGTTAAACAAGACCTACAACCAGTACTTGACGGCATTGGTGATGCAGGCTTCTGGAGAGCAGGCGGCGCAGGCTCGTTTGATCCAGAACATAGATATGCTAGCAAAGGTACCACAAAGATCGACTCTGGCGATATTGATATATTCTTAGATACAGATAAGATTAAACAAAAGTTAAACTTAGATCCTCAAATGGATGACGGTGCTGTTCGTAAAGTAGTAGCACAACAAATGTCACAGCAATATCCAACATTGCAAATAGGTAAGAACGTACACATAGGCTATCCTATGGGACAAGACATTCAAGGCTTGCCGGCGTACTTTCAAGTAGACTTGATGACCATGGCTAATGCACACGAAATTGGCCAGCATCACGAGCATGACTACTCAGTTAAAGATAGCCCATACGGAGGGCAAGATCAGCAGTTTGCACTGAGCAGTTTAGTTAACACGATTCCAGGACATCCTCCCAAGACATTCCAGTACAACGGATTTGGCGGTGCTTTACAAGATCGTAGCACAGGTAAAGTAATTACACACAACATTGATAAAGTAGCGGAGATTGTACTGGGCAAAGGCGCAACTGCTGAAATGTTAGGCAATGTTGAAAGCATGATTCAAGCAGTAGGCGGTATTGATAGCCCTAGATTAGAACAATTCCGTGATGACATGGCTAAAAAGTACCCTCATCTTAAGGAAGGTACTGTAGATTGGTTTAAAAACATCCGTCAAAAATTGGCGATTTGAACTAGTTTTTAAACTCAGATACTAAATACATATACAAAGCTCGCAGAGTGCGAGTATTTGATAAGCATATTCAGAGGAGATTATTATGCCATCATTAGTCGGAAACACAGTAGCCGCAAACTACTTAAAAACAACACCAACCACACAATTTGGTACACGCCAACTTAGCGTATTAAACATCGCTATCGCTGATGTATTTGTTGATCACGCATTAGCAAACAGCTTGTTCAGCAAGTCAGTTCGTGCATTGCAACAAACAGCTGAAGTATGGGCAGTGTTTACGCCAGTAGACGCTGGAACAGACAGCTTCAATGTTATCATTGCAACTGACACACAATACGTTGGTGATACAGAAACTAGCCGTACAGCAATTCCATCAGGTGGTTTAGCACCAACTGCAAACTTTGGTATTTTAGAAACAGCAATCGCAGCCGGTAACGGTGGTGTAGCCGCTACAGTTACAGTAGTAGCTGGTTGTGTTGCTCCATTTAGCGGTTAATTAGTTTTATTTCTCAGGGATGGGAAGACTAAGCCTACTTTCACAGTAGGCTTTTTTACGACGGTTAAATACTACCATGGAATACAAATTATACACCCTCGTAGATATTACGCACACTGGACAATACAGACCTGAAGCAGGCAAAGAACATGCACGTTGGAAGGAACAAAACTTCAACACGGTATTGCAAACACTGGGAATTAGAGCCAACGTAGCATTTGCATACAATCCCGAAGTGCTAGAAGTCAAGGGCAAAATTATAGGCTTTGACACTGATGAAGTTATTAGAGTATGGCGCTTTGACTTTGGTACAGAACGTGACTTCTTGTTTGAAGCAGACGGCGACCCAGTTGGCAATTTAAAAGAAGACTTTAACTTGATACCCTATATACAAGGGCTAGACGAGTTAATGGAACAGCACTATGCAGTTTTTGTCACAGGCGGGCCCGGACGTAATATTGTTTTTGCCAAAAAGTGACTAAATAGAGTACTAGGCATAGCATTACCCATTAGGCATTCAATCATACACTAGGCACATGACTCGGAGCGAGTCCCTGACTTATAACATTGGAGATGCCATGATGGCTACAGTAACAGAGCGAGTAAGCGTACTTGAGACAAAAGTTGATAACTTTAATGAAAAGTTTGATGATATCCGCCAGGACATCACAACCAATCAAACTTCGTTAGTTGGAACACTTAGAGAGATGCGTGATGCATCAACTAATCAGCATGCCGAGATGGCAGAGAAGATTAAAGATCTACAGCAGATCAAAGACAAGTGGATGAAATACGGAATGATAGCATTAGCATTTGCCGCTGGTGCAGGATGGATTGGTAATCCTAGTATGGCAACACTTTTAAAATTTGTCGGTTTATAATCTGTTAAATAATGACAAATGCAGATCATAGAATTCGAAGAATCAATCAACCCAGTCGTATACCACGACAATCTTAACCCAAAAATCTGGGAAAACAATAAACTAATAATCGAAGTACGCTATAAGCTCATGGCAATAGCCATGCACTTTGCCAAGTTCCTTAATGTACCTAAGTTGAACTTGAGAGATATTACCATTAGCGGAAGTAATGCGGCCTACGGGTACGCTGAAAGCAGTGACTTAGATCTACACCTTGTTGTAGATATGCCGCGCAACCAAGTTGCACTGGGCGAGTTGTACTCTGCTAAGAAAAACGAATATAACTTCACACACGACATTAAGATCAAAGGCATTGATGTTGAGTTGTATGTACAAGACGTACAGCAACCGCATCGTTCAGCTGGAATCTATAGTTTACTAAATGATAAGTGGTTAAGTAAACCAAAACATCAACCTCCTACAATTAGAGATGCAGATGTTACTAAAAAAGCTAGAAACTATGCTAGCAGAATTAACCAAGCGATGCGCTCAAATGACTTAAATACTTGTAAGGAAACTATGTCTGAAATTAGACGCTTACGACAAGCTGGCTTAGAACAAGGCGGTGAGTATAGTGTAGAAAATCTAGCATTTAAACTGTTACGTGCTAGAGGTAAAATTGATAAGTTCAGACGTTACATAAACAAATTACAAAGTGCTGAATTAAGCCTTGGAGAATATAATGAAAGTTAAACAAATTGTTAAACCTTTAGTACCAGGAAAAACAATGCCAGTGCCAGAAGAAATGCCTTCTACTACCGGCAATGACCAAGAAGGTACTATTGTAGCAAGTGACGACAAAAGTATTACGGTTCAAATGCCAGACGGCACACAAATCAAGAAAGACTTGCTTGGTGCTATTACACAAGATGCCCAAGGCAACGATGTGTTTAACATGACAACACAGCCGGGCAGTCCAACAAATCCAACTACACAACAAACACCTCAACAACGTCTAGCCGCTGGTACAAAGATTGCAATAAGTAATCAAGCCCCACAACAGACTATGGGAGCTCCTGCAAGACCAATGGCGGAAGAATTAGAACCATCTAACAGTTCAAATACAGTTAATGCAATCAAAAAAGGTGCGCAACTATTTGCATCGGATGGCGACCCTATTGAAATCACCAGCACTAGAAAAGAAGTTGATCAGGCATACATTGCAGATCCGGCTAATGCAGGTAACAGAATGGGTTATGTTGTTTTTAAAGGCAAAAAATATCTAGCATTAAACACTGGACACAAATGGAAAATTGGGCCAAACGCATTTGCTGAAATCACAGGCATAATGCATCTGCCTGCAACAAGAAATCCTGCTCCAAGTTTTGACAGCAGGAGCCAACCGTTACCACAGCCAAACCAACGCATGAAACCATCTGAGATACACAAGTTAGAAGAATCAGATAATGCACTGTTAGACAAGATGCTAACTATTGCAGGCCTAAGATGAAAATAAACGAATTAATTAACGATTTTACAGTTTGGACTACTAACGAAGAAGCAGAACTACTAAAGAAGTTAAAGACTCCCATCAAACTTAGTCAGCTCGATGAACACGATCAGTTCAGAGTTGAGGCCATGATCCGCAAAAGTTTGGTAACTAAAGTAGGGATGGATAATCCTACGGTAGTTGCAAATGAAAAAATTTAATAAAAAATCAAACAAAAAACAAGTAGTAAAAGAGCTAGCTGAACACTTTCAGACTGAGCTTGACCGCAAGTTACCTATAACTGTATTGCCAGGCGGCGCCGCAGTTTATAAGAACTATCTAATTAAACAAAATAGTGCCGGTATCTGGTGTATGTACAATTATAGAAATCAAACACTAATTGAACAATACTTCCTTAAAACCTGTGCCCTAATGGCCGCTAAAGCATACAGTACAACTAGCTTAGACAAGTTTTTTGAAATCAAACGTTTAGACAATAGGTACTGGTCTAACTACTGCGATAATCAAGTATATCGTAATAACATTAAAACTGCAAAAGAATTTGACCGATATGTGATCTTGTTAAATAAACTAGAAGACAGCGAGCAAAAGACCCAATATTACAAAGAAACAATTTCACGTATGTTTAAGTGGTCGTTCGTATAATGAAAAGTATAAATACACTATAAGATTTCTAGGAATAGATCATGCAAATTAGAGAATTGTCAAAACCCATTACAAGCAAACAGCTTAACGAAAGCCTAGCACAGAAGTTTGGCTATAAGATTAACTTTGAGCAGTTTAGCGATGTACAATTAGAAGACGCACGTAACAAGTTGCGCACACGTTTAAGTCAAATGGAACTATCAGAAAGCTATGAATCTGTTCTTGAAAGCGCACAATATCAAAAAACACGTTTGATGCTAGATTGCATCAACCAAGCTATCCTAGAGCGTGATCAATTAGCAGAAAGCACTTGTTCAGAGTGTGATTGTAGCCCATGTGAATGCGACGAAGAGGAAGATAAAGAAGAAAAGCCTATGAAAACTAAAGCAAAAACAAACGAAAGCAACAACATCACAGCATTTATCCGTCACCGTGCTCGAAAGTCGGCAGTGCCAGATAGCTGGATTGACTCAGCACTTAGCAGAATGAGATTAGGCGAATCAGATACAGAAGAACTTAAGGCAGAACTGTCATTACGTTATGACCTAAATGAAGCACAAGCAAGTTGGATCCTACTAGAAGGCGAAGAAACTAAAGCTGAAACTATTATGGCTACTAAAGATATGGTAGACCGTATTACAGGCTGGCTAGAAGATGTTGCGGCTATGAAAGCAGAACAGCTACTAGAACTATTAGACTCTATAAGAGAAACCCAAGGCAGTGACGTTGCACAACGTTACCAAGATTCAGTTAAGCCGGCTCTAGAGGCAATTTATACATCATTAGAAACAAGTCGTCAAGGCTTGTCAAGCGCATTAGCAATTGTATCAGGTGGTGAGGCTCCTACAATGGGCACACCAGCAGGCGGAATGGGCGGGTTGCCAGGCGAAGAACCAGCAGGCGGACTACCAGAACTACCAATGCCACCAGCACCAGGCGGTGAGCCAGGCATGGACGAAGAAACACCAATGTCGGCAGAAGCAGGCAGAGAAAAGCGTGAGTCGGTAGACTACAGCCGTCGTTTAGGCATGTTACTCAACTCAAAAAAAAAGTAATAGAAACAATTGAACCGTTAGATAGGCTCCTTTTTACAACACAAAGCGCAGCCGATAATCAAGGTACCGCATCACAACTGACTTGGGTTGCCCTTAGAAATATGGGCATCCCAATTTCTTATAGAACGTTTGCTCGTCGATGGGAACAAGAAGCAAGTCTTCCGCCCGAGCAACAAACATTGCACAATAAAGTAGACAAGTTTGACGGTGTTGGCTTAACGCTCAAGACAGATGCTAACACGGATGAACCTGTCCAACAGCAAGATGCTGGCCAAAGTGAAGTTAGCAAAATGGCTATGAGTGCTACTAAGCGTGGTGATTTGGCTTAATAACTAATTGACACATAGGGCTATTTGTAGTAAAATAGTCCTATGACCTTACTCAAAGAACGATATGACTACACTCCCTTAAACAGGGAAAGCGTAGAAGGCAAGCGTTTATACGCCACGCCAGACGGAGGTAAACTACCATCCGTTACAACAATCCTAGACAAAACTAAACCAGCAGAAAAAGTTGCCGCACTACAAGCATGGCGCAGAGCTGTGGGTGAAAAGAAAGCCACTGAGATTGTTACAGAAGCCGCAAGCCGTGGCACACGTATGCACAAGTATTTAGAAGACTACATTGTGCAAGGTACGCTTAATGATCCGGGATCAAACCCATATAGTGTGCAAAGCCACAAAATGGCCAAACATATTATTGAACACGGGCTTAAGAATGTTGATGAAGTATGGGGAGTAGAAGTTGGACTTTACTATCCCGGTCTATATGCAGGAACTACTGATTGTGTTGGACTTCATTTGAATGAAGGCGCAATCATGGACCATAAGCAAACCAACAAGCCTAAAAAGCATGAGTGGATTGAAGACTACTACTTGCAAATGGTCGCTTATGCACTTGCGCACAATAAAGTACACGGAACTAATATACAAAAAGGTGTAGTGTTTATGTGTGTAAAACCACCAGAAATTACGCCCATGATATGGGGAGATCCTGCTTATCAAGAGTTTATCCTTACTCCGGACATGTTTGGGCATTGGGAAAAGCAATGGTGGAACAGAGTGGAACAGTACTACCGAGAAAACTGATAAATATCCCATAAGAGGATATTATTATGGCCGTAGTGCAAATTAGCCGTATTCAAGTACGTAGAGGAAAATCGCTTGGTGGTACAGGTTTACCGCAACTTGCGTCTGGTGAACTAGCTTGGTCTCTAGACACCCAAGAACTATACATTGGTAACGGCTCAGTTGCGGAAGGTAGCCCGGCTGTTGGTAATACTAAAATACTAACAGAACGAGATCTTACTGTTAGAGGTAATTTACTCAACCTACTATACCACATTTATAAAACCAATGACCCTGCTATTTCAACAGGGCCAACACGTAATGATCCGGTTAGTCGTTCAACACAAGATCGTTTAGATGATCGAGTTACTGCCGCTGACTTTGGTTCAAAAGCAGATGGTGCAGTAGATGATACTGCGGCACTACAGCGAGCTATAGACCAATTGTTTTTAAACCCAACTAGTCCATCTAGTATTAACACAGCAGACGGTACCAGTACTCGAGTAGTATTAGAGTTAGGGCCCGGCATTTACAAAACTACTGAAACATTGTACATTCCTAGTTATGCAACTATTGTTGGCTCTGGTCCGGACAAAACTATTATTAGTTACACGGGTGTTGGCCCAGCAATACAATTTGTAAACGACTTATCAACTATTGGCAGTCCTAGTTCCATTGACAATACTCTTGGTAATACGCAACCTAGAAAGATTGTGTTTAGTGGATTAACAGTTTATTCAGATACATACAATCAAACAGGTTTGCAGTTAGATGCAGTTAGAGACAGCCAGTTTACAGACCTTATCATTGCAGGCAACTGGAATGGTGTTGGCAATGCTGACAGTAAAGCTATTAGCCTTAATGCAATTTCGGCACTAGTTACCTGTAGTGACAACTTGTTTAGTAATGTTGTTATCTCTGGATTTAGTTATGCAGTATGGGCACAACAAGACATTACTAACAACACATTCCAAGACATGGCTGTAACAGATTGTCGCCAAGGATTTGTATTTGGTGAAAATACAGACGGAACAACTCCCGGACAACAATATGGTCCAAGATACACACAAATCTCTAGAGCTAAGTTTAATAACATTAAACAACATGCCTTAATTATTCATCGCGGTAACAACAACACTATCCGTGATTGGAAACTAGTTGACGTTGGTAACAATGGTTCAGGAGTGTACTTTCCAGAATACCCGCAAATTTACTTTGGTGAAGTTGGCAATGCATGTTTGAATGTGCAATCTGATAGAGAAGAAACACTATCGTCAAATTCATTTACAGTTAACCTTACATTGAGTCAACCAATCACTGCATTTAAAAATGATAAGATTAAACAAACCACAACCAATGTACAAGGTACATTGAAACAAAACTATACATCAGCTTCAAACATTACAATTGTTACTCGTTACACAACACCATTTAATAACTTTAGTAATTTGTCAATTGATCCAGTAAGTACAGTTGGCATTGACTTTAATGCCACTCCCGGTAACTTAACAACGATTGCTATCACATCAGCAACTACTACTGAGTTTATTACCTCTGACTCAACTGATGACTTGTTGGTTGGAACTGCTATTCAATTTACCGGTTCAATTGGCGGGATCACTGCTGGCACAACATACTATGTACAAAGCATTAGTGGTAGTACAAACTTTTCAATTGCCAATACGCTAGGCGGCGCCCGTAGAAATTTAACAGCATCGTCTGGAACATCAATTGCATCCTTTAATCCAACTACCCACCCAACTGCGGTAAGTGAACTAGTGCTAATTCCATACATTCCAGAAGTGTCTGGCTATGGTACATATACGTCATATGCTACTCGTCAAATACAAGTTGGCTACATTACTAGTCCGTCACTGTTGTTCACACTACCAGTATCAACCGGAGCATCCGGCACGCCTACTAGAACTATCAGTTATAAAATTGAATACGTGTATCGAAGCACAAATAACAATTTTAGTAGAAGAGGCCAAATAACACTAGTAGTTGATATAGATGCAAGTATAGCGGCCAATGCAACCAAAGCTCAATTAACAGACGAATACAATGTGACTGGTATTAGCGATGAGAACGCATTGAAGCTTGATATCTCTGCGGTGCTGTTGAATGAAGTTGGGAACCCATTAGGCGGTGTTGGCGATATTCCAACAAGCATTGCTATCCAATATTCAAATACATTAACAACCCCAGCTGTATCAAATTCAGACTCGGGTGTATTTTCATACTCATATATTGCTAACTTTTAAAATTGGCAGTATTATTATTGCTCAAGTCATTTGACTTATTTGATAACTGCGCATATAATTTAATATGCTACCGTGATAAGATTTTCGCCACTATAAAACCAATCGATTACTACGCGAAATCGACGCCGCAGACGTTGAGTGCCAGGATGTTTTCAACGATTGAGTAGTGGTACTAAATACTTCCTAGACAATAGTAGTACAGCCATTTATAATAAAGAGCGACACATGAGATGAATAAAATTACAGTTATAAAAAGAAACGGAAACAGAGAATCACTTGCAGTAGAGAAATGGCAAGCTCAAATAGCAAAAGTATGTGCAGGAATTGCAGATGTCAGTCAGAGTATGATTGAAATCAAAAGTCAACCGCATTTTTATGACGGCATAACAACACAAGAAATTGACGGAATTACACTTCGAGCAATAGTCGACCTTATCGACGTAGAATCAAATCCCGATGTAGGTCATACCAATTACCAATTTGTTGCAGGCAAACAACGATTATCAATGTTGAGAAAAGATGTGTATGGATCATATCAAGTTCCGCACCTTTATGAGATAGTGAAGACAAATGTTGCTACTGGATTGTATACTAACGAGCTATTAGAGTGGTACACAGAAGAAGACTGGAACCGAATGAACGACATGCTCGAACACGAAAAAGACGAGCAATATGGTTATGCGGCCATTGAACAATTAATAGAGAAGTACTTGGTTAAAAATCGTAGTACAAAACAAACATATGAAACTCCACAGATTAGATATATGGTTGCGGCGGCCACTGTGTTCCATAAAGAAGAACCTAACTCAGCTCGTATGCGATTTATCAAAGAGTATTACCAAGCGGCTTCAGACGGTCTCTTTACTCTTGCTACTCCTGTACTTGCTGGACTCGGCACTCCTACAAAGCAATTTTCGAGTTGTGTTCTTATACGTAGCGATGATGACTTGGATAGTATATTTGCTTCAGGAGAAATGATGGCCAAGTATGCCAGCAAACGTGCTGGCATTGGCTTAGAGATTGGACGACTACGTCCACTAGGTAGTCCCATCCGTGGCGGAGAGATCATGCACACAGGTATGATACCATTCCTGAAGAAATGGTTTGGCGATTTGCGATCATGTTCACAAGGAGGTATCCGTAATGCTAGTGCTACTGTATTCTATCCTATTTGGCATCATCAGTTTGATGACCTTATTGTACTTAAGAACAACCAAGGAACAGAAGAAACCCGAGTCCGTCATATGGATTATGGGGTTGTGCTTAGTGCCTTCTTCTGGAGAAGATTTAAAAACAAAGAAGACATAACATTCTTTGACCCCAATGAAGTACCAGATTTGTATGAAGCGTTCTATCAAAATACAGAACGCTTCGAAGAGCTATATGTAAAATACGAAAAGCGTAAAGACCTACGCACTAAGACAATGAGTGCTGAAGAAGTATTCAAGTCAGGCATATTAAAAGAGAGAACTGATACAGGTCGTATCTATTTGGTGTTCATTGACAATGTCATGAACCAAGGCCCATTTGATCCAGAGTACCATACGATTTATCAAAGTAACTTGTGCTGTGAAATCCTATTACCAACTAAGTCATTCAAACGTCTTGATGATGCAGAGGGACGCATTGCGTTATGTACACTAGGATCTATCAATTGGGGTGCATTCCGTAACCCAGAAGACATGCGCCGTGCTTGCCGTATTCTACACCGTAGCCTTAACAACATACTTGATTATCAAGACTTTCTAAGCATACAATCCAAACTAAGCAACGATGAAATCCGTCCACTAGGCATTGGCATCACAAATCTAGCCTACTGGCATGCCAAGCGTAGTTTAAAGTACGGTGAGAAAGACGCACTGGGTGAAGTTAAATCTTGGATGGAGCATCAAGCATTTTACCTAACAGAAGCAAGTGTTGAGCTTGCTAAAGAACGAGGTGCTTGCTTGGGTTCTGAGCATACTCGTTATGGTAAAGGTACGTTCCCCTGGGAATTACGTGCCAAGGGTGTTAACGAGCTTGCAAACTTCACTCCCGAACTTGATTGGGAAACACTACGCACTAACATGAAAGAGTATGGAGTTCGCAATGCTACACAAATGGCTGTTGCCCCTGTTGAATCTAGTAGTGTTGTTATTAACAGTACTAATGGTATTGAAATGCCTATGAGTTTGATTAGTACTAAAGAATCAAAAGCAGGATCGTTTGTACAAGTAGTGCCAGAATACCATAAACTAAAAAACAAATATCAGCTCATGTGGGAACAAAAAGATTGTGATGGTTATTTAAAGACTGCGGCAATCATTGCGGCGTATACCGACCAATCAATTAGCACTAACACATTCTACAATCCAGCACACTGGGCAGATCGTAAAGTTCCAACTACATTGATTGCTAGAAACTTGATGCAAGCACACATGTGGGGATTGAAAACATTCTACTATAGTTTGATTAACAAGCAAGGTAGTAAGGCAATTGCAGAACCAACACCCGAACAAACACATATAAATGGAGTTCAAGTAAACGGATTTCATTATGAAGATTTAGAAGACGACTGTGAGGCATGTAAACTATGAGTTATTCCGAAAAAGTTATTGACCATTATGAAAATCCAAGAAATGTAGGCTCATTTGCTAAAGATGATCCTACCGTAGGCACAGGCATGGTAGGCGCCCCTGCTTGCGGTGATGTAATGAAACTACAGATAAAGGTAGACGATGATACAGGTATTATTACAGATGCAAAATTTAAAACGTATGGCTGCGGATCGGCTATCGCGAGTTCGAGCCTCGTTACAGAATGGCTCAAGGGAAAAACCCTCGACGAAGCCGGAACAATCAAAAACAAAGAAATAGCAGAAGAACTGGCTCTTCCTCCGGTTAAAATACATTGTAGTATATTGGCAGAAGATGCTATCAAGGCGGCAGTGAATGATTACCGTAACCGACACAGCCAGTAACCGAATTAAACAAACATTAGCTAAACGTGGTAAGGGCGTTGGTATTAGGATTGGTGTGAAAACTACCGGTTGCTCTGGATTAGCTTATGTGTTAGAATATGTAGATAGTTACGAAGCCGAAGTAGGAGTGACTAATTTTGCACACGACGGGTTTGTTGTGCTAGTAGATGCCAAAAGTCTAGCCTATCTAGACGGGTTGACTATGGATTGGGTACGTAATGGACTTAATGAAGGCTTTGATTTTGTCAATCCTAACGAGCGTGACCGTTGCGGCTGTGGTGAAAGTTTTAGAGTATAGGGATAATAATGTTAGAAACTTGTTGTGATATTTTAGTAGACGCTTACAAGCGTAATTGGATTACTAGTAGAGATGGTAACATTTCTATACGCCATCATGACCGTGATCATTTTTATGTAACACCAAGTGGTGTGCGTAAACAACAGATGCAACCAGAGATGTTCAAGAAGATTAAAATCTGGAGAACAATTAACAGTGGTGTTGGCAATGGTGCTTTTAACTATAATTGGGAAGTCATTGAACAAACAGACTTATCAGGCAACTTGGAACCTAGTGGTGAGATGCCTTTGCATTTTGGACTACAGAAAGAATTAGGACAGCACAAAGACGATGTGCGGGTAGTTGTACACGTTCATCCAACTTACTGCATTGCGGCCATGCATGCCGGCATCGACTTGGGCACTGTCAGTGATAGTTTTCCCGAACTTAATCGTTATACTAAAGTAGCATCTAATGTGGGAGACGTTGCTCCGATCAGTGAAGAATTGGGCGAAGCGTGTCATCGTAACTTGGGACTTGACCGCGAAGGTAACATCAAGTTTGATATAGTAGGAATCAAAGGACACGGTGTAGTAGCCATTGGTAACACTCCTTGGCGTGCCTATGAGCACATAGAAAGATTAGAACACATTTGCAAGATAGTACTTGCATCAGGAAAATATTAAAATGAGTAAACAACAATATAATTTAACAACAAAGACAGACTATCTTAATCGCAAAATGTTTCTGGATCCTGCAGGTCCAGTAACCATACAACGATTCGAAGAAGTCAAGTATAAAAAGATCGCAGATTTTGAAGCAACGGCACGTGGTTTCTTTTGGCAACCAGAAGAGATTAGCCTAACGAAAGATTCAAATGACTTTAAGGATGCCAGTGATGCGGTCAAGCACATCTTTACTAGCAACTTGCTACGCCAGACCGCATTAGATAGTTTACAGGGACGTGGCCCAAGCCAAATCTTTATGCCAGTAATTAGCTTGCCTGAACTAGAAGCATTAGTTTATAACTGGACGTTCTTTGAAACTAACATTCACAGCAAGAGTTATAGCCACATTATCCGTAACATCTACAATGTACCTAAGGATGTGTTTAATACAATCCATGACACTAAAGAAATTGTAGAAATGGCTTCAAGCGTTGGCAACTACTACGAAGCATTACATATGGTCAACTGTCGTAAACAACTAGGCGAAGCAGTTACTGAAAAAGAACATGTTAAAGCAATCTACCTGGCACTTCACGCCAGTTATGCTCTAGAAGCGTTCCGCTTTATGGTTAGCTTTGCTACAAGTTTGGCCATGGTAGAGAATAAAATCTTTATCGGTAATGGCAATATTATCAGTTTGATTCTACAAGACGAACTGCTACACAAGGGCTGGACTGCTTACTTGATCAATCAAGTGGTTAAAGAAGACCCCAGGTTCGCTGAAGCTCGAGACGAATGTCAAGCAGAAGTATATGCATTGTACATGGATGTCATTCGTGAAGAGAAGGACTGGGCAACTTATTTGTTTAACAAAGGACCAGTGATTGGTTTGAATGCTAATATTTTAAAAGACTTTGTGGACTATACAGCAGTGGGCGCACTTAAAGATATTGGCATCAAATACAATAACCCTGCTCCAAAGTCAACTCCTATTCCTTGGTTCAACAAACACGTTGATACCAGCAAGAAACAAACTGCACTACAGGAAAGTGAATCAACCAATTACGTTATTGGAGTCATGGGTGATGCTATTGACTACAATGAGTTACCAGCATTATAAGAGAGAAATATGATTACAGTTTACAGTAAAAATAATTGCCCATTTTGCGATAGAGCAATGGCATTATTAGAAAGCAAAGAAATTCCATTTAAAGTTATTAAAATGGAAGACGAACCAAGCGCACGTGAGTTCCTAACGGAGCAAGGGTTGCGTAGCGTTCCACAGATTTTCAAGGACGGCGTTCTCCTACCAGGAGGCTATCAAGGCCTAGCTGGCAAAGACGAAGAATTTTTTAACACACTCAAAGGATAAACATGTTAATTGACAAAGGCGTATGCGAAGGTGAAGTAGTCACCTTTAAACTAACAAGCGGTGAAGAGCTAGTTGCTAAACTAATAGAAGATGGTGCTCTTTATTATAAACTAAGCCGTCCAATGGTTATTGGTATGGGCGAAAAGGGCCCGGGCTTAATGCCTTACTTGTTTACAGTACATCCAGACAAAGAAGTTAAATTGTCAAAATCCACAGTTACAGTAGCAGAAGCAACTGACAAGCAATTCGCTAAACAATTTATCGAATCAACATCGGGCATTAAGCTGATATAAATATTAATTTAGGAGATATGACATGCCAAGTGTAGTAACCATGACAGGGCCTGGAACGGCTACAGTAACCGACGATGCAGCCGTTGCTATCTTTAACCAAACACTAGCACAACAGGCTGCTTTTAATTCTATTATTTTGCAAATTGGTAACACTGAAGCACCCGGCACACTACTTGCTATTTTATCTGGTATTAACAGTAGTCTTGCTAATATTGCCGATGCTGATAAATTGATTGCTAAAAAACTTAGCGATCTTAATGTTTCCACAGGATCAGTAGCAGTCGCACAATCGTCGCTAACTGCGGTAACAGCAATGGCCGCCGCAAGTCAGATTGAGCAGAATAACTTTCAAAAGCAGGCCACACTGGACGCATTAAAACGTGCAGACTTGCCTGAGCCAGTACTGCCTACACTACCTGCACAAATAAAAACCAGCGTGATCAATGGCATATCACTTAACCAAGCCGCAGTTGTAGGTGGCATAGTCACAGACTATATCACAACTAATACAGCGGCGCTAGGTACTTGGATTGCCGGGACTAAAGCATATACTACCGTTGCAGGTTGGTTATCTGATGCCGCTGACTCAATTCTTGGAGTGTTGCCACCTAGTGTATCATCACTGTTTGCCAAAGCCAAGGGCGGATCTTCTGCATAATGGCTTACGGTCAAAAACAAGTTTTTGTTGCTAGTCCACAACCCGGTACAAGTAATCAACCTTATTCAATTGGGCCGTTGCCTCCGTTTGTTCCAGTTCAAGTTACCGTTACTAACGATTATGCCGCTAGAATTGAAGCTGAGGCTTTGGTGTTATCTTCATTGATTGCCAGTTTAATGCTACAATTAGGAAACGGTGTAACCCCATTAACTATAGCTGGAGTATTGTCTGGAGTTAATGACAGTCTAGCAAGCATGGCTGATAGGAAAAAAGAAATAGCAAAGTTTTTAAGCGACCTTAATATCGCAACTGGAAGTGTTGCCACTACTAAATCTACACACGGTGCAACATTAACAATAGCTGCCGCAAGTCAAATAGAAATTAATAATTTTTATCAGGCGGCCTCACCCGATAAGCCAGTTATGAAACCGCTAGACGACCAATTCAAAACTGCTATAATAAACGGTAACTTAATACAATCAGCTTCTAGAGCTTCTGGATTAGCAATTGGATTTGTTAGCAGTAGTGTTGCCGAAGTGGGAACTTGGATAACAGGATCTAATGCATACAAAACTGTGGCCAAATGGATATCAGACTCTATCGATACTATCGGTGCGCAAATTAGCTCGTCTGCTCAATCTCTATGGGCTAAGATAAAAGGCGGCTTATAGTATGGCAAAGAAAGGCGTAGGTCGAATTAATATAGATCATGCAGGTGGATTGATTGCAACCGGCGCAGATTCAGTACAAGTTAATAATAGAGCAACTGCTGTGATAAACGGTAGTACAATTGGCGGCCCTCCAAATGCTGGCGATGTCATAGTTAGTACTCCGTCAATGAAAGTATTCGCTGAAAATCAGCCAGTGGCAGTGGTGGGATCAGTAACCGCAAAAGGTTTTACAATTGGTCTAGCTAGTTCAAACGTATTTGCCGGCCCTTAATCAAAAAGATTGACAACACACATTACATCTGCTAAATTAGTAGTAGAGTAAAAATTACTCACCATTAAAGGAGAATTAAAAATGGCTAATAGATATCAAGAATTCACAGCGTTAGTAGAGGCAATGGAAGGCGACTTTGAAAAGTTTTACGATAAGGAAGTTGGTGCCGCTGGTACTCGCGTTCGTAAGCATTGCCAAGAATTGGCCAAGTTATGTAAAGACATTCGTAACGATGTTACAGCAACTAAAAACGCTCGTAAACCAGCTGTTAAATAAATGCTGAATGAAAAAGTTCTATCCTTACACTATACTAGATCGTAGTCAGTTTAATCACGAACTAATTCCAATTGCTGGTATAACAGAACGGATAGAGTTTTTTTACAAATATAAGAGAACAACAGAAAATTTATATATAGGTGACATTGATAAGAGTCATTTGTTATTGAGAGATTCTGTTGATCTGTTAAATCCTATAAAGCAATTTTTTCAGGCTAAACATTATCTCCAAGATAATTCTAAATCCGCAGGTACCAACCATGTGTTTCCTAAAATATGTTGGCTAGCCTATTCTTTTTTAAAGAACGGATTTACTCACCCGATAGCTGTTCATTACAATCCAAGAATACAACAAAATGTAGTACACCCGGGTACAGCTCGTGGCCATATTATAAAACTATTCCACAACACCACGCCAATAAACTGTTTATATTTCAATACAGGCGGCGTTGATTTTGATTTTCTCAAGTCGATGCAACTGTTTGATAAAGACAAGTTGTTAGAAAATAATACGTTAGAATTTCAATTAGTAGCAGATCACTGTTCAATAATTCCACACATTAATCTCGATGCGTTTTCCGTAAGTCCTAATACATCAACATGGCAACAGTTTATACATCAGCGACTTCAGAGTTCGTCTTTTACTGTATTTTCTAATATTGATGTTCTTAAGCCTTGGTACACTAGCGAAAAAGATGCAAGCATACAAATATATTTTAACAACGAATCATTGATACAAGATATGCCCGGCCTAATATGCAAAGCTCTAATTTTAGCAATAATTGGTAAATCATTTGCATCAGACACTTTAATAGTCAATCATAAGGTCAAAGTTGATCCGCCTAAAACGGTGATAACATGATTTCAATTTTTATTGGGTATGATACCAATGAGACAATAGCATATCATGTATGCTCTAACAGCATAATTAGACATGCTACAAAACCTATTAACATCATTCCGTTGTCTTTAACATTATTGGCAAACTACGTAGAAACCCACACTGACGGTAGCAATGAGTTTGTATATACTAGATTTTTAGTTCCAAACTTAATGAATTATAAAGGTTGGGCTATTTTTATTGACGGTGACATGGTGTTACAAGATGATATTGATAAACTATGGAATTTAAAAGACGAATCAAAAGCAGTAATGGTAGTCAAACACAATTATAAAACTAAACAATCTCAAAAATATCTAGGAGCAAAGAACGAAGACTATCCTAGAAAAAATTGGAGTAGCGTTATACTTTGGAATTGCGGCCACATTGCTAATCGAGTGATAACTCCTGAATTTATTCAAACAGCAACTGGGCCGGAAGTGCATCGATTTAGTTGGTTAGCTGATGATCTAATTGGCGAGCTTCCGATAGAATGGAATTGGTTAGCAGATGAGTTTGGATCCAACAAAGCCGCCAAATTAATCCACTACACATTGGGAACGCCTTGCTTTGAAGAGTTCAAAAACACACCGATGAGTGAAGTTTGGCATAACGAAAAAATACTGGTTGACAAATACCAAAAGTAATTATATAATAGTCCTATGTTCGATATCTTAGGATAAAATTATGAGTATGCATTTAGAAGGGCCGTGGCTCAGTACCACTGGCAAGAAAAAAGGTAAAAAGAAATTCGCTTCCGCTGATCACGCAAGGAAGGCTCGTGAGCAAGAAGAAAGTTGGAAAGAATTTCAAAAGCGTTGGGGCATTGAAGCTGAAGAAAAGAAACGCAAACGTGCTATGACTAGTGAAGTTTGGAAACCGGATAACAAACCATACAGTAGATACGGTACCGATGTCAAACATCCAAGTTTACCATTTAGTGGTGGAGCATGTACTGTTAAGCCCCCAAAAGTTTATACAGGTACCATGGTAAAAGGCATTGCTACCATGCATAAGAGTAATGCAGTGCCAGTGTTTAGTGATGAACAGGCAGTAGATATTTCTCGAATGCGGAGATAACTGATGCTAAGTATAAAGTAGTAGTTATTCAGGAGTATTTTTTGGATAATTACTTATTGTACCTCATAGGTTTGGGGTACCAAAAGCAGTGAGGCTTTTAACGCACAAGGAGATGTATCAGAGCCATATTTTATAATGACGGAACTAGCGATTTCGTGATCCAGCGTAAAGGAGAAAAACATATGATACGCATTATCAAAACAATAGTCTTTATTTTAGCAATGGTGCTAGTAGGACTAGCAGGGTATAAGGCAGTTAATTACAAACTGGATACCCTAAAAACAGCTCGCCAATATGCGAGTCCGGTTACAGCAGAATTAAGACAGAAACAACTAGACTGTCTAGCTCGTAACATATACTATGAAGCAGGTTACGAACCTTTTGAAGGCAAGGTCGCAGTAGCCCAAGTTACAATCAACAGAGCAGAAAGTGGGCAATTTCCCAGTGACATTTGCCAAGTAGTATACCAAAAGAATATAGTATACGAAAAAGTATTATGCCAGTTCAGCTGGTACTGTGAAACTGCAACATTAAAGAAACCAATGAATGGTGCAGTATACACAGAAAGTATGGAAGTAGCAAAGAAAGTTCTATTAGAGGGCTTTAGATTACCTTCCATTAAAAACGCACTTTACTTTCACGGGGACTATATCAATCCAAAGTGGAATAAAGAAAAAGTAGCTAAAGTTGGTCGACATATTTTTTACAAATGAGGATTAAAATGAATACATCACAATTTAAGAAATATACACAGGATTTATTTAATTTAGATCTTTGGGTTAAAAACATTAAAGAACATGCACCGCAAATTAGTGCAGAAACCGCAGGATGGATTGCTGTAGTGCTATTGCACTTAGCAACAATCCCCACAATGATTGCTGTTATGACTGGATTAACAGAGAAAATGCCACCAGTTGACATGGTCTTGTTTAGCTGGCTAGGTTTGTTCTTATTTTTTGTTAAAGCAACAATTCAAAAGGATTTACTCAATATCGTAACAATCGGGCTTGGATTTTTTGTCCAAGCAAGTTTACTTGCTTTAATTGTGTTTAAGTAGTCAAAAAGATTGTAAAGTGAAACCCTGTTAGTATATAATCAGCTAACAGGTGTTTTACTGATAAATATAAGATATTAAGGAGCATACAATGCCATCAGGATTCCAACAAGATTCAAACCAATTACAACCAAACTTCTATAGAGTAGCGATCGATACTAGCTCAGCTACCTATTACCCAACTGCTGACGGTAATACCAACGGTGGTATTACTTCAAACGGCTGGGACGCACTTGCAACTGCACCAACCACACTAGTCAAGGGTAAAGCCCGTGCTAGGGGTAATATGCGTTTCCGCAACATTATCAACGCCTTAACAGGATTAACCGACTGCCAGATTTTAGATGTTACTATGGCAGGCGAAACTGTAGGCGATGACCAAGCTACATCATGTACGTTCACAGTTAAATTTGAGCGCGATGCATACATTCCAACTACTGGAACTGATATTGCCGGTGGATCAATTACTACAAAAGCACTATACGTTAAAAACACAGTTGCTAATGCAATTCGTCAAGAAACATCAGCTTCATGTAGAGTATATGATCCAACTACTGCTGAAGGTACACAACTAAGCCTTACAGTCTCAGCCGCCAGTACAGCTACCAATACACTTGGTACTGTTACTGTTTCATTAATTGATACTGTCACTGTAATTAACGCTTAATAATGATTTTAGCCTGGTTATTACTACTTACTGGTCTCACCATTTCTGTAGTCGCAATTTACTACTCTGTAGTAGGTTTGACTGCTATCTTTTCCGCGGCAGTCATTCCTATCATTGTAATGGGATCAGCCCTAGAGGTTGGCAAACTAGTATGTGCTAGCTGGCTTAAAGCCAATTGGGAACGTGCTCCTGCTTACATGAAGTATTACATGATTTTGGCAGTGGCTATTCTCATGCTTATTACTAGTATGGGTATTTTTGGATTCCTTTCCAAAGCACACAACGACCAAAATCTAGTCAGTGGTGATGTCCAAAGTAAGATTGCCATATACGACGAAAAAATTAAAACAGAACGAGAAAACATTGAAGCCAATCGTAAAGCACTCAAGCAAATGGATGCTACGATTGACGAAACGATTGCTCGTAGTAAAACAGATCAAGGTGCTGTTAATGCCAATGCTATGCGTCAGCGACAGTCTAAAGAAAGAACTCAAATACAGGCTGACATTGCTAAATCTCAAAAGTCAATTGTTGCCTTAAATGAAGAACGTTCTCCAATTGCCGCAGAAGTTCGAAAAGTAGAAGCTGAAGTAGGACCAATCAAATACATTGCCAAATTCATCTACGGTGATCATGGCGCAGATGAAAACATGTTGGAAAAAGCAGTAACATGGATCATCATAATGATTGTTGTTGTATTTGATCCGTTAGCAGTTATCATGTTGCTGGCCGCACAAATGACATTTGGCTGGCGTAAAGAAGAATCTAAAGATGGTGCATTACTAGTAGATAAAGATAATACTATAGTAGGCATTGTTCCTCCTATTATTCAAGAACCAAACACAGAAATTAAACAAACACACACAGAAGAAGTTCCAAGCGAAACACCGTCGACTGCACTAGGAGGTGATATAACAGCGCCGGAGGAACCTGTAGAAGAAGTACCTACAGAGTCAGAGCTAGAAAAATGGAATACAATGATAGAAGAAGCTGAGAAAGCAGTTGAGGCTGAAAAAATTGAAGCTGAACTTAATAGGGGTGAACACCTTTTAAAAGTAGAAGCCGATGCCCAACTACCTATTGCTAACGATACACCGGCAAAAACAATTTCACTAGCTGAACTATGGGGCCAGGAAGACGAGTCTAAAAAAAAGACTTACATGATCAAGAACCCGGACGGACAGTTGCAAGTGAAGACACGGGAGTAATAGGATACGTACAAAATGCCGAGCAAGGTGCTGATACACTTTGGGCAAGAATACAAGATCGAAGTTCAGTTGATATATTCAAACCAATGGATCGTCTTTACATAGAGTTTGATAAAGATCGATTTGAAGGTATAGATGCATCACAGGAATTAGAGATAGATCGATTTATTAAAGCTATACAAGATGGTACACATAAGTTTGACGACTATGGGCCATCAGACATCGAATACTTTGCAAGCAGGATATATGAACTTAGGAAAAATAACAGTAATAACACCGCCGGATAAACTATTCAATTTGAATTTAAGTTATCTGTTAGTTAAGCCATCGATATATGTAAAACAACAGTTTCAAGCAATATTGAGTAAAAGCATAGATGATTTAAACATATTCATGTACGAGCATGAAGAAACTGATATTAGTTGGATGTTAAGTGTTTCACAGCAGGTAGATGTGGTAATAGTAGATGTTGATAACTGTGATCCAATCACAAGACAGTTTATCACATTTCTAATAGCACAACCAAATGCATACTATATAACTAGTGATGAAATTACACCATATAATTTAATTTCAAAAAACAGGATTTATAACCTGGACAGTATTGTTGAACAACTTACTGACCCAGAAGATGATGAGGACTCAGATGAATCAGAAGAGTAAAGGTACAGGTATTACCGTTAGAGATAACGAGAATATTAATCAAGCACTACGCCGTTTCAAACGTAAAGTTGAAGATGCAGGCATTTTAGACGACCTACGTGCGAAAGAGTTTTACGAGAAACCAACAACTGCTCGTAAACGTGCCAAAGGTGCGGCCAAAGCACGTTGGCGCAAGAAGCTCGAAAAAGAGAGTTTACCAAAGAAAATGTATTGACATTGCGTTATATCTGTGTTATACTTTAAGTTCACAATAAAGAAAGAACTTAAATGGCGAATACAGATGTAATGATCGATTTAGAAACTCTAAATACTACACCAGATTCAACTATCCTTACAATTGGTGCAGTAAAGTTTGATCCGTTTGGAAAAGAACTACAAGAACCTAAAATGGATAGTTTTTACTGTCGAGTAGATGTTGATAGCTGTGACAGGATTGGGTTAACAACAAGTGACGATACCATTGCATGGTGGGCTCAACAAAGTAAAGAAGCGCAAGAAGCCGCTTTTGATCCCAATGATAGAATTGATATAGAAGAAGCATTTGCTCGCCTGTACAAATTCTGCTGGGGCGCAAAACGTGTTTGGAGTAATGGCAGTTGTTTTGACATTATCATTTGCGAACATGTTTTCCGTAAAATTAATCGTGCTGTTCCTTGGAAGTTTTGGGAAGTGCGTGATGTACGCACAGCATTTGATTTGGGTATCAATCCACTGCGTCCACCAGTTACAGCACACCATGCGTTAGAAGATGCGTGGAATCAAGCAGTAGGTATTCAAAATGTATACAACACATTGCGTACCAGTACAACTAGCGGTGGAACATACATCGCACCTTTTGCAAAGACAAACTAAAATGGAAACAAACAACAACGAAGTAATGGATATCCTCCAAGAGGAAGCCGCAGAAGTAATACAGGCAGTAAGTAAGATTCGTAGATTTGGCATGGATAATGGAAAACATGGAACTAACCAAACTAACAAAGAGCATTTAGAAGAAGAACTGGGCGATATGTTAGCTATGATTGATATTCTAATGATTAACAATGTTGTTAGTTGGAGTAGCTTACATGCGGCTAAACGTGCTAAAATAGAGAAGTTAAAAAAGTGGTCAAATATTCCTAATTTAGAGAATATCTGAGATAAATAAATTTGTAGAATGCCGTAAGGGTCTACATATTCTTGCTTAATTAAAGGAGAACAATATGAGCAAAATCATCGGTATCGATTTAGGTACAACAAATAGCTGTGTAGCAGTCCTAGAAAACGGAGTTGCTAAAGTAATTGAAAACAGCGAGGGCGCAAGAACAACGCCATCAATCATTGCATATACAAAGGACGACATCCTAGTAGGTGCAACAGCAAAACGACAAGCAGTCACAAACCCCAAAAATACAATCTACGCCAGCAAGCGCCTTATTGGTCGCAAGTTTGACGAAGCCGCAGTACAAAAAGATATAGACTTAATGCCATATACTATTGTCAAGGCTGACAATGGCGATGCGTGGATTGAGGCTAACGGCGAAAAGCTAGCACCACAACAGGTGTCTGCTGAAGTACTTCGCAAAATGAAAAAGACTGCTGAAGACTATTTGGGCCACGAAGTAACACAAGCCGTTATTACTGTTCCGGCATATTTTAATGATAGCCAACGTCAAGCAACGAAAGATGCTGGACGCATTGCTGGCTTAGAAGTGTTGCGTATTATCAATGAGCCAACAGCGGCGGCATTGAGTTATGGGGTTGATAAGACAGACAAGAAGGATCGCAAGATTGCAGTTTACGACTTAGGTGGTGGTACATTTGATATCTCCATTATTGAAATTGCCAACATCGATGGCGACAAACAAATTGAAGTACTATCAACAAACGGTGATACATTCTTGGGCGGTGAAGACTTTGACCAAGTGTTAATGGATTACCTAGTTGCAGAATTTAAGAAAGATAACGGCATTGATCTTAAACAAGACATGTTGGCTCTACAGCGTTTGAAAGAATCCGCTGAAAAAGCTAAGATTGAATTGTCTAGCACAACTAGCACAGCCGTTAACTTACCATACATTACCGCAGATGCTAGTGGTCCCAAGCACATGAATGTAACTATTAATCGTGCTAAGTTTGAATCAATGGTTGAAGAATTAATCAAACGTTCAATTGAGCCATGTAAAATTGCTATGAAAGACGCAGGTGTTACTAATGCTGACATTGACGAAATTATTCTTGTTGGTGGCCAAACACGTATGCCTAAAGTACAAGAAGCAGTTGAAAAGTTCTTTGGTAAAGCACCACGTAAGGATGTTAATCCAGACGAAGCAGTTGCCGCAGGCGCCGCCATACAAGGTGCTGTGCTAGCTGGCGATAAGACAGATGTTCTATTACTAGACGTTACTCCATTGACACTAGGTATTGAAACAATGGGTGGTGTAATGACCAAGTTGATTAAAAAGAATACAACTATTCCAACTAAGCATAGTCAAACATTTTCAACAGCGGACGACAATCAGCCAGCAGTTACTATCAAAGTGGCGCAGGGCGAACGTGAATTGTTTAAGTACAACAAATCGTTAGGTGAGTTTAATTTAGAAGGTATTGCTCCAGCACCGCGTGGCACACCGCAAATTGAAGTTACACTAGACATTGACGCAAACGGTATTCTTAATGTAAGTGCCAAAGATAAAAACACTGGCAAAGAAAATAAGATTACTATCAAATCTGATTCTGGATTAACTGAAGCTGAAATTGAACGTATGGTTCGTGAAGCTGAAGAAAATGCAGAGTCTGATAAAAAGGCTCGTGAGCTTATTGAAGCTCGTAATCAAGCCGATGCTCAACGTCATCAGTTCCAAAAGGACTTTGACGAAGTTAAAGACCAATTAACTGATGAAGAGAAGAGTAAGATTGAAGAAGCACTCACAGCAATGGACACAGCCCATGCAGGTGATGATGTGGAAGCAATCACAAAATCTGTACAGACACTTTTTGAATCAGCAACTCCTGTGTTTGAAAAGAAACAAGCCGCAGAGCAAGCCAAACAACAGGCTCCGCAAACCGGTGAACAAACAGTAGATGCAAGCTTCACAGAAGTTGACTCTACAGAAAAAAAGTAATATAATAACAACGTAGGGTGCCTCCGGGGCCCTACAAATGTTCTTGCTAATAAGGAGATCTAAAATGACACACCAATTAAGAACAATTGACACAGCCGCTCTAGCACAACTGAGCAAAGCACTAGTGGGATTTGATCGCTATTTTACAGCGCCGCATCACCAAAATGGAAACTATCCTCCACATAACATCGTGAAGTATAGCGATACGCATTATGGTATCGAAGTAGCAGTAGCAGGTTTTAGTAAAGAAGAAATTACAGTAGAAGTTGACCAAGATCAACTCACCGTAAAAGGATGTAAACTAAATCAAGCAGATAGTCGTTTTGAATATCTACATCGTGGCTTAGCCGCTAGGGACTTTGAACAAACATTTACTCTTGCTGAGTATATGGAGGTTAAAGGAGCAGAAGTAAAGGATGGTATGCTTGTGATTGAAATTGAGCGTATTGTTCCAGATGCACTCAAACCTCGTACTATCGAAATTAAATAAGTGTAAATAAACCCGGGGGAGGCAACTCCCCCAATTTTAAAAAAGAGATAACAATGGCTAGCACTGATATTCAACTAGAAGAAAAGATTAAAATTAAAGTATCCGAACCAAAAAATTGGAAGGTTATTTTACTCAACGATGATTCAACCCCCATGGAATTTGTAATCTCATTGCTAATTGAAATCTTCAAACATACTCATGAAACAGCCCAAGCGATTATGTTCCAAGTACACGAAACTGGCTCCGGCATAGCTGGAATCTATAGTTTTGAAATTGCTGAAGCTAAAGCAGTTGAAGCAACTAATCAAGCTAGAGCAAATGGCTATCCGTTACAAATTAAACTGGAAGAAGAATGAGCTTAAAAGACCTTACACACGATGCACACAGAGACGCTGAGACTCAGCCCTTTGTAAAAATATTGTTTTCTGGAAACATTAATCCAGAGCTATATGCAACATACTTAAAGAACCAACACCCAATGTATGAAGTGTTAGAAGTATGTGCGATGCCGCATCAGTTGTTACACGGTCTGCCTGATATTCGTAGAGCACCTGCTATCTTAGCGGACTTTATTGAATTGTGGCCGCATGAAGACATGCCGGCTATGACACCAGCAGTTGAAGAATATACCAAGTATATTTTAAGTATTAAAGATGATCCTAAGAAATTAATGGCACACATATATGTACGGCACATGGGCGACCTTGCAGGCGGACAAATGATTGCTAAACGTGTTCCGGGTTCGGGTAAGTATTATCAATTTGAAAATCCAGATGTGTTAAAAGCCGCTATCCGAGAACGCATCAGCGATGACATGGCAGACGAAGCTAAAGTGTGTTTTGACTTTGCTAAACGTTTCTTTCAAGACATGATGCCTATTGTTAAGTTGTACGGAGATGTATGAGCAAGGTATGGGATACGTTAATAGAAATACAACATCTATTGGAGAACAGTTTTGATAACACTGGCACAGAAGTATTTGAACCGGGTATGGATCGCTTTAATCAACCAGGGTGGATTAATCGCGTATGGACTTCTGATAGTTACCGCCGCGCTCACGTTGATGTTGTAGACGCAAGAGACTCTAAAGGATTATGGATGATGCATTGTTGCATCTTTCCACATACTCATAACCCTGCACCTATCTATGGATTTGATGTTATAGCTGGTAAGAACAAGATTACCGGTTGTTTTCACGATTACTCAAAAGCAGGCGATGCTGACCATCCAATGATGGCGTGGTTCCATGATGAAGTAGCCAAATTAGAATGGCGCAGAGAACGTGCTTTGCCTGAATGGGCTACTAACATATTCAGTGGTAGTATGGTGGCCGCGGGTAACGTACAAGATGAAGCAGAACTAGAACAAATTACAAATCTAGCTAAAACTACAGTAGCACACTATCTAAGCACAGTAGCGGAAACAAACAACACAGCTGAAGATACAACACTAGCACAGAACTATTATGCACAAAATCAGAAGTGCAACCCCCATACACCGCGTGTGATGGTTAGTTTGGGGCTAAGTGAGGACGATGTACAGCACTTCATTCAGGAATGTTTGTTCCCAGAAATCCGATAAATACTCTACTATGAGATTTAATGATTTTAAATACCTGGTTTCTGAAGAAACACTCCAGCCCGTATCTATCGCTAGACCGGGTAATTCGAACTATTATCGAAACTTAATCAACTCAATACGAGCAGGCGACGAGATACAAGTTACTCTTGATAAGACTAAAACAAGTCCTAAGTTAGTAAAGACTATTAAATTTTCCCCAGAGGCCGCAGACAGATTAGAAGCTATTTGGAATCCAACTGGCCGCGACAGATTAGAGTCACCTGATGGCGAACAGCTAGAACAAATCAAAACAGTTTTATTACCAGCTAAAGGCGGTGGCGAATATCGAGTTAACCAAATTGAAAAGACTGGCGCTATCAAGCAAAAAGTAGGCGAAAAACCAGGTGAGAAAACTTACAGTAAATGGTGGAATGACGGCAACGTTGCAGAAGCTATTATGGCATCTGCTGTACTAACAAAATTTGAAAAAGAGGGTGCTGAATTAGAAGCCAAGGATGTATTTGGTACAGCACAACGCATTGAAGGTACAAGTATTAAAAGCACAGCATTTGGTAAAGCTATAGAACTTAATATTGCACTGGCAGGTGAAGACTTTAAAGCATTTATAATGTCTGCACGTAATCCTCAAGAATTTTTAAAATATGAAAATTCAAAACAAGTATACAAAATGTTTAGTGATTGCGCAACATACGTTAATCAATCAAGTGCTGTTAAATCTGCATTAGAAAAAATTAAAAATGCCGATACTAAAGATGTAATCTCAGTTACAGCTGATGGCGCAACACACGAAGCCCAACATAGTACAAAAGCAGACTTATGGATTGCTCTTAATGGAACTAAAGAAAAACTATTAAGTATTAAAACAAGCACAGTTAAGCATATTGGCGGATATGCTGGTTATGAGTTTGATAAAATTGATACATTCTTAAACAGTGTATTAGGCATACACTTACCCGAAGAAATAAAGAAAAAGTTTAAGATGGTGCCGTTGCAGTTTTCACCAAAGAATCCTCCAACAGACGAAACTGGTAATCTATTGTTTCCGGATTGGAAGAAAGGTGATCCTGCTCCAGAAGGATACTTATATTCTAAAGAAAGAGAACCTATCGCTAAAGCGGCACGCGATTATAATTCTAGAATTGCTATTCCTGCGGCCTATAAGTACATGGATAAAGAACTAAAGAAATTATTGTCCGGTAGTGCTAATGAGTATGATTTTGTTAAAGAAGTGACAACCGGAGTGGTACATCATGCAACTCTAGGACAAGATGTTCGTGTAGTAGTTATTAGCCCTTCAGCTAAAGAAGCATATAAAGAATTATCGTTTGGCCCGGAATTTCATGAAGCACTAAAAAATTACAATCTAACACACGAATTAACAATCTCTGAAAAAACTTGTATCTTAAAGATTTACGGTTTTGCTGTAACTGATTTAGGAAAACGCATTAATAATGGTGATAGTATGTTTGTACAACTACGTACATATAACCAAGACAAAACTACACGCAACGTAGTTGAAATGGGCGGTTTGTTGAAGAAACTTACTGACATAACTCAACAAGAAGGTGCAGATACTGCATCAACGTTTGATACACGGGCTAAACCAGTATTTGACCAACCAACGGCAACTAGCCCTGCAAAAACAAAAACAGAGCCAAATGCCGCAGTTAAAGCAACTACTACACAAGCACCAATGCCAACTGTTCCTACATCACAACAACCTGCAGACGTTTCACAGCAATCGCAACTAGCTAACGATGAAGAAAAGGTTGCAGAACAACACAAATGGCAACCCCACAAAGATGAACATGTAAGTGAATTACAACGCATGTTACATTTAGCAAAATACTCACACTAAGTTTGTTTTAGAACAAGAAAAAGCAGTCATTTAATGATTCCCCACCTCATAGTAAATACTGGTGAGGAACCTCGGGAGCGAAAAATGTTAGACGGAATTAAGTCCGCCACAACTACCCTTAAATCTGCGCAAAGTGCAGGCAAGGAATTAGGAGCAGTTGTATCAAGCCAACAGGCTGATATGGAAGCTACCGTTCAGCGCGAGCATGAATCCCGTATAAAATCTAAACTAGCAGAGCAACATCGAAAATCAACTCTTGAGTATAGAGCTCTTGAAAAATTTGAGACTAAGATGAAGTACGAGCGAGATGTAGCTAGACTAAAGGCTGAAACTATTCAAAAATACGGCAAGGATGCGTGGATCAAAGTAGAAGCTGAAAAAGCTGTTATAGAAAAAGAATATAAAGCTGAATTATCTGCAATGGATCGCGACCGACAAAAACAAATTGATGTGTTGTGCTGGTGTTTTGTAGCTGGCACATTAGTTACTTACTTTTTTAAACTATACAAAATATGAGATTGCCACAAATTGTTCTGATATTAACATTATTAGTCACTGCGTTCTTGATATGGATGGAATGGCAATTGAAGTAATTAACACCTAGCGTCCTATATATACTTTAGGCTCTGCTTCAGATTGTCGCTGTTTTTCAGACTTGGGAAATAACTCGTTGCCGTATTGTGGGTATTTTTGCTGGCGATCATGTGCTACCCACATGAACACTCCGCCCATGATAATGATGATGATCATGATTGCTACACCGATGATCAACTCTTCTCTCAGCTGTTTCATACGGGCCGCACGTCTACGATCCTGTACCTCCTGAATTTTCATTTGCTTGATGATGAGAACTTTTTGTTCCTTACCCATTTCTCTCATCATCTCTTCTACTTCTGTATAAAGCGCACCCAGTTCTTTAGGGCTTTGATACACCATTATCTCACGCAGTT
>Ga0209246_10000046_pt1 | contig 52696 bp, 37 predicted proteins | sample LauGreSpBDMM15SN_2_FD_187560 | JGI IMG/M metagenome (GOLD analysis project Ga0209246, IMG submission 187560) | Freshwater lake microbial communities from Lake Michigan, USA - Sp13.BD.MM15.SN (SPAdes) (version 2) | ecosystem: Environmental > Aquatic > Freshwater > Lake | place: Lake Michigan...
AACAAGAACTGTAAATGTAGTTGACGATCCGCCAGTAATAACAATCAACGGGTCGAATCCAGTATCATATGAATGTAAGTCCACTATACCATATAGCGACGCAGGTGCATTCGCAAGCGATATTGTTGACGGCGATTTAACCGACCAGATTACATCAAATATAGGTGATTTAGATACAACAACAGTTAACACTTTCAACCTCATATATACTGTCACCGATAGTGCTGGAAATTCTGTTACAAAAACAAGAATTATTAATATATTAGACACTTTATCGCCTGGAATAATAATAAATGGAACTTATCCGGTAACAATTGAAATAAATTCTATTTATGTCGATGAGGGAGCATCCGCATATGATATTGTAAGTGGGGATTTGACCGCTACTATTACAACTAGTGGTGAGGTAAATACCGCTATAGCAGGAACATATTATATAACATATAGTGCAACAGATGATAGTAAAAATACGTATACTGCATATAGAACTGTAATTGTAATAGATGCTAAACCGGTAATTATATTAAACGGTTCCGACACTGTAATAATTGATATAGATGAAAAATATAACGACCTTGGTGCATCCGCCAGCGATTCTGTAGATGGCGATTTAACGAATGCGATTAAAACTTACAATCCGTTACTCACAGATACGAGTAAAGTCGGTTCATACAAAGTAAGATATAATGTGAGGGATATTGCTGGAAATTCTGCGGATGAAGTGATAAGAACCGTTATTGTCCAAGACCCATATCTGCCCACCATATCATTAAACGGAATTACTCCTGTAACAATTGAAAGATATTCCAAATATGATTCAAGCATAGATGCCGGAGCAACCGCACTGGATAAAATCGACGGGGATATTACAACTGATATACAAACTGTGATTGATGTAAATACAAATAAGGTCGGAACATATACAGTAACATATAATGTGACGGATAATGAAGGTAATAGTGCGAAAACTGTAACAAGAACCGTGTATGTAGTTGATGTTCCTCCTGTAATACAAATAAACGGCACAAGTCCTATTTCAATCGATTTGGGCGCTACTTATAACGATCTCGGTGCAACCGCGACCAATTATGTAGACGGCGATTTAACATCTGATATTATCACTTATAACCCTGTAAATACTAGTAAACCAGGAACATATATAGTAAGATATAATGTGAAAGATATAGTTGGAAATGCGGCGAACGAAGTGACTCGAACCGTTACGGTTCACGACCCATATATTCCTGTTATTGTAAGATTTGGTCTCGACCCGGTAACAATTGAAAAGAATTCTACCTATGTCGACGAGGGAGCATTGGCGACGGATAAACTCGATGGTGATTTAACAAATGTGATTGTAACTTATAATCCTTTACTTACAGATACAAGTAAAGTCGGAACTTATATAGTAACATACGATGTAACCGATTCTGCAGGTAATAAAGCAAAGACGGTGACGAGAACAGTTAATGTAGTAGACACACCACCGATAATAATCATAAACGGAGATACACTAGTAACGGTCGATTTAGGTGTTACTTATAACGATGCCGGAGCAACAGCAGGCGATTATGTAGACGGAGATTTAACATCTAACATTGTTACTTATAATCCTGTAAATACAAACAAATCAGGAATATATCAAGTAACGTATAACGTGAAAGATAAGTCTGGAATTGCGGCGATTGAAGTAACCAGAACCGTTGTCGTGCACGATCCGTATATTCCAACGATAATTATGCGCGGTATCACCCCAATAACAATTGAACAAAATGTAAATCCGACTTATATTGATGCAGGTGCAATCGCAACAGATAAAATAGATGGCGATATCACAGGCCGTATTGTAACTGTGAATCTTGTAAATCAAAACAACGTGGGAACATACTTAGTAACATACGATGTGACCGATTTTGAAGGTAATAAGGCGAATACAGTAACCAGAGTAGTAAATGTAGTAAACGTTCGACCTGTAATAAAAATAAATGGAAGCAATCCATTAATGGTTGACCTCGGTGAAACGTATATTGATGCTGGAGCAACGGCGGGTGATAATGTCGACGGAGATTTAACATCTGAAATTGAAACTGTGAATCGTGTAGATACGAGTAAACCTGGAATATATACAGTAGCGTATAATGTGAACAATTCTTCGGGAAAAGCTGCCGTTGAAGTCATGCGAACTGTTATCGTCCATGATCCATATATTCCAACAATATTAATATTAGGTATTACCCCGGTAACAATTAATGTAGGTGAAACTTATATTGATGCGGGAGCAATTGCAATGGATAAAATAGACGGTGATATAACTGGTAGTATAAAAACGGTGAGTTCTGTAAATACAAATAAGGCAGGAACGTATACTGTAATATATAATGTGTCTGATTACGAAGGTAATGACGCGAACACTGCGACAAGGATAGTTATTGTTCAAGATTCAAATATACCATATACTAAACAAAAGGATTCCTATTATGTTGGTGATAGTGATAAAGCTTCAACTATTAGTATATTAAGTAGAGGTTGGAATACTGCGTTTGCAGGAGACACTTATAATGGTAAAACGCGCGCAATTACTCCATTTCGAGCTGTTAACAATTCAGGGGATTTTCTCTCACGTCAAAACTACAAATGCGGCGGACCGACCGGAATGAGCAAGAGTTCCGTTGGATGGGCTGGAAGCATTATTTTCCTTGGTTCTCAAATAGATAACTGTGACGATAGTGGAGTTCCAGGTGCATCGGGAAATGTGAAATACGTATACGACTCGTCTGATTATATAAGCTTTAGGCGTCAACAGGCGATTAATCGTAACTATTATGGTCGTTAAACGTAATCGAGACGAATCCAACGGGTCATATGTATCTCGCATGCACCATTTTTAATAGATACGATTATTTCGTGCATGTAGAATAGTAATTTATACACCTAATGTATAACCAACCATGATTTCCATGAAGCCAATTCTGCAAAACATCAACAATGCTGTTCTAACCGGAGAACGTGCTATGCCCATGAAAGATAGCACATCGGATAATACAAATTCATTTTCTTTAGGTCGCATGACGTTTGCTCGACGTGGACATCCTGATATAGGAGCCGTTCCGGAAAACAAATGGGTCGGAGGCAACCGAGATGCATCTCAAATCATCGCTAACCGGCGTATTAATGGTATCGCAAACGGTTCGTTGAATGCTCAACCATTATTTCGTGTAGATCAAAAATTATCGTTTACTAGCAAAACTGACCAGAATACACAACGTGATGCATTACATCGCACGCGTTCTGGTGGCGCGAGAGTACCAGCCAAAGTAACTCATAAATATCCAAACCCGCCAGTGTTTTACGATTAATTCGCAATATTATTTCGCGGTATAATTTATATTACGATGTATGCATATTTAGCTGAATTCTTATCTACACTATTTTTCGCCTATGTTGTGTTAGCCACCGGAAATCCTTTAGCAATCGGTGCGGCACTTACATTGGTAACCCTGTTGAGTTATAGATTTAGCTTGGTTACGGTAAATCCGGCGATTACGATTACCATGGCGGCTGCGGGTAAAATAGCGCCGAGTGAGATTATCCCACTGTGTGTTACGCAAGTATTGGGAGGGTTGGTAGCACTTGAGATATACAAGAGATACAATCTATAAGTATTTCAGAAGTTTTGATTCATAAAACAAATATAGTTTTATGAATAATTGTATTGATTACTTCAATAATCGTTCAAAGTCGAACGAGCGGTCTATGAATTTGTATACAATGTATAATACAATAAACAGCATAGATATCATATAAAACCAGGGTATCGGTTCAGAGTAAACATGGTATTTAATTTCAGACTCCGTTTGTGTATCAAATGACTCGGTAATTTGTTTTATCAAGTCAAATGCTGCCTTTTTATTTATGGCTGTTGTTGCCTCGTCGGTTTGGTTGACCTTAGTCTGTGTCTGGGCGACGAGCGGGGTCGCAACAGGGGTCACGCCTGGGGCGACGACTTGGGCCGCGACGGCGGGTTTGGGTGCATATATTCCCTCTTCATTTGGTATTGGTGTGGATCCGTATGATTGAGGCTGTTGATATTGCAGCAATGTCCGCGCAGCTGCATATTTGATGGTAGTTGTGTCTTCGGGTGCGCCTCCGTTTAAGACGCCCATATATCTACTATAATCGTTGGATGGAATCGTTTCATCTTTATACCCCCACTTTTTAAACACGCGTATTATGAAATAATCATAATAAATTTTGTATTTTGTAACGATTGTGATTGTCTGCTTTGGAAAAAGACCGGCGGTCAAATCCGTATCCAAATTAAATACTTTTTCAAAATAATATTTGTTATCGTCAACAAATTTGGATATCATATCAAACAAGGATGTGATCGAATATTCCACGGGAATATTTTGACCAGGACTCAGATTCGGCAGATCTCGATCCGTGCTTTTGATGGTCGCATTCGCTAGACCTTTTGTGATATTTCGTATAGCATCCCCCGGAACACGCCGATAAAAATGACTCTCGCCGCAGACATATTTTATTTCAAGAATTCTTTTTAATATATCTAGAGTCGTTATGTTTGGATTATCCTGCAAAAATTTAATAGTGATTGCTTTTAGCCCAACTGCTCGACCACTCGCATGAGCCTTATTCATGTTTGTCTTTGCAGTTGACGTAGCGGCAAGCGTTGAGCTCGATGCCGCCTTTGCGCCGGATTTTCCAGCCGCTTCCCCAGCAACCTTACCAGTCTTCAAAGTATCATTTGCCGTTTTAATTGCGGTGTCTGTAGTCTCGTTTACTGAGCTGATTGCCGTGCTTGCTGTCGCACCAATTTCAACGTCAGATTTACGCGCATTGGCGAGGAATTCGGAGGCATTCCCCCCTGATATAGAAGGAAAGTCAAAGCCTTCGACAATCGAAGTGAAACTCTCCTTTTTTGCTAACGGATCAATTTCATCTGTATCCACAACCCATCCACTAGTGCTCGCCGATTCTGAATCATTTTTACTGGTAGTATAAACAGTAATTTTTTTGCAAGAAGGTAAATTATCTTCCATACTAATATTACTTAAATACCCCGTCGGAGAATATTTTGTATTTTTCGTTGGTTTCCCATCGGTAGAGTTTGCAAAAAGTGAATCACTATTAATTGTTTTCATGGAGGCTAACACGGAATACATCAAACCTTTATTTTCACCGACCGCATCATTCATTGTGGACGTCAATACATTGTCTACTAAAAGCGACCGCGTGTGAACGGCATTATCGTCACCCATACATTTCGCACCCGTATTTATGAAATATCGATTACCTACTAAATTCGGTGAATCTGGATAGACAAGCTTATCGTCTTTACCTGTGATTAATGCCTTTGCATAAAAATCAATCAAATCTTGCGACTTTGTTTTTAATTCAGGCGGGCTCTTGTATAATTCGGCGTAATTAACAAAGTTCGGGTCAGATACTCCATACACACTAAAACTTGATTCTTCATCTGGGGCGGATGCCGGCGCAGGTAAAACATTGGGTGAAGCCATATTCAAGTTATATTATAAATACAAAATAACTTGTATCATTACATCTTATCTCACGATTAGTCCTTCAGATATAGTTTCCGACATCAACTTGAGTTTAAAGAGAAAAAGAAATAAGGCTGAGATTGAGATAAAAATAAATAATCCGCGACTCCAATTGTCCATTATTTAGCAAATGATTATATATTATTACATCAAAATAAATTTCTAAATGATACATATAACCAAGATTGTGTATGTCGAACCAAAATAATAAAGATGATAAGGCGTTGATAAACGGTCATGATCCCAAGAAGACGATACAGTATTTATACAATTCAAATAAAGACCGTGTATTTCCAACCGCTACTATAGACGAATGCTTAAAAAACTCAATCGAAATTATATATTCATATACCAACGAGTTTGACTATAAAGCCTATTTTCGCATGTATCCCGATTTACATGCAGCAGGAATTACGAGTGAATTAGAAGCGTATAAACACTGGATAGAATGTGGAAAACAAGAGGGTCGCTGCGCGTGCATAATCGACTCACAAGAGGTCTACGGTGATTTTGAATGGGAATCTTATTTGAAATTGAATGACGATTTGCGCGATACAGGCGTCGTTACACGGACCGACGCATATATGCATTGGTGCACGATCGGTCGTAATGATAATAGACAGGTTACGCCTGCTACGAGCATACAAACTCTCACTACCACAAAAACGACTTTAAAAATTCTTGACGTAGTTCAAGTGTTTACTCGCGACGAAGACAATAAAATGTGGGTAACAATCTTAAACGATGATTTGCAAAATAATTTAAATTACCTTTATTATATGACCAAATACACCGATTTGGAAAAGGGAGGGGTTATATCGCAATATGATGCATTTATTCACTGGGTTATTCATGGTAAACTGGAAAACAGGTGCGGTATACCCCCACCTGCGATAATGAATATTATACCAGACGAACCCGCGGTTCTCGAGTCAAAGATGGTGCCTATGTATATTATAAATTTAGCATCTCGCATTGATAAAAAAATGGATATGATTCATCAATTAAGCCAAATAGGTTACACAAACTACGAATTTTTCAAGGCATGCGATAAAAATAACAATACCGTCAAGACAAAATTCGAATATTACGAAAAGGCGTTTGATGAAAATAAGATACGAACATCGCCCGTTTTTTATAAATCAAAGTCAAAGCGCAAAGTAATTGCTTCGATCGGAGCAGTCGGGCTCATTCAATCGACTATTGAATTGTTCAAACAAATCGAAAAAAAGAAACAAGACCACGTTATTATATGCGAAGATGATGCACAATTCCATAAATCCTTTAAATATATGTTGAAGCCGGTTCGATTGCTTATGCATGAGACCGATATGGTATATCTAGGATACAATAGCCACATCCCATCCATAAACAAAATCATAGTCAATGACGAATCTAAAATAATCGAAAGAATACCAAAGCACGAAGGGTTAAATACACTCTACGGAACTTATGGATATATATGCTCATCCAAATTTCGGCAAAAAATTATTGAACTTGGAATTGATTGGTTCATTGAGAATAATTGCACAATCGACTATGGATATAATGTATTATATCGCGAGGGTATCGTTACCGGGGCTGTTCCGACCGGCGAACATTTAATTATACCTGACGTGTTTGACGAGGAAGCTATAAATGGGAACCGTGCGAACAAAGAAGCGTTTTACACGGATCGATGCATTGAACGTGTGAATTATCATCCACAGATTGAACCTAAACATCGTTTTGTATTCATTGTCCCAAGTTACAATAATGAAAAATGGATTGTACGTAATTTGAACTCAATTTTCAATCAAACATATAAAAAGTGGAGAATGATTTATATAAACGACAAGTCGACCGACAAGACTGAAACCAAATTTCAACAATTGTCTACCGGATATCGCGACAGAATTACATTTTTGACGAATCGCAAGAAATACGGGCAGGCTTTCAATCGATATCGTGCATATAATATGTGTGAAGATGACGAAATATGTATTATGCTGGACGGTGATGATTGGTTGCCTCACAATTATGTATTGTCCTACCTGAATAAATTTATGATACATCATAATGTCGATGTAACTTACGGTCGTTTTGAAGTTTATTTGAATGGTAAAAATGCTCCATTTAACATGCCGGGTGACTATCCGCCGAGTATCATTGAGTCCGGTAAATATCGCTCAAACTCTTGGCGCGCATGTCATTTGCGCGTGATGAAAGCAAAATATTTAAAGCGGATACGACCAACCGACTTTTTAGACGAATCAGGGGATTTTATTATTTGCACAACTGATATGGTAGAAAGTTTTGCCTGTTTAGAGCAATGTGCAGGGAAACACAAATTGTGTCCGGAAATAACAATGGTTTATAATAAAGACAATTCAATATTATTTGCAGAAACATCACATTATAGTGATGTAAATAAAGAGAAAAAGGCTGCGACACAGGTCAATGTTCGTAATTTACCGTCATACCGAAACGAAAAACAAAAGAAAAAGGTTGTTGTGTTGGACGTTGACGACTCATTATTCAAAACCAACATATATACCTATCGCAAAACGCTAGAAAAAGATTGCGATTTGTTTCTTTATACAAATGATGAATTGCCGCAATATATGAAAAAGTTAAACGCTTATGCTGATATTATGTATATTTAACCAAAACAAAATATTTTTAGAATACATAGCTATTCTGTATGAATATATCAGCTCGTGATCACATTTTTGATTTTATACATAAACAAAAAATTACCCATTTAGTAGTTCATGGGTTGAAAACTTCACAACATACACATCGCTACATTCACGAATCAATACACGAAACCTTTCTCTATATTGCGAAACATTCTAACCATCACGTTGACGTAATATGGTGCAACGATGAGTATGCATCTAAGCACATCTATACACCCACTCTATATAATCCAGAAAACCGTTTTTTAATTTTTTCGACACCTCATTTGGAGACGGATAAACATTTGCCGATTTTAGATAACGCTTATTATATTCTTCATTTTCGTCATGGGGTAGTGTATTCAGATGTTCCCATTACAAAGTATACCGAATTATTGAAGCAAAAACGAGCGGTAAAATATGTGGAATTTCGATATAGTCCCGACAATCTCACATATCATGAATCGGCTATGGATGGCGTTATTCCAATCGATAAAACACCTTTGTGGTTTGATACTCAACGTAACGAGGGCCATCTCGCATGGGCAACTAATTTATTACCCGAAGAAATAGATGCGAATATAGCTCTGATTTCTTCATCAAGCAAACCACAATTTAAACTACAATCCTATTTTTGTGGTCACGTATGGCGGGCAAATAATTGCGAAATTCAACAATGGTCAGATATGTGTAAAACACATGAGATTGACTGCATTGTTGAACGACAAAAAAATGAAAAAATTCACCAGGAAAATATACGAACGTCGTTTTTGTCAACGGCAATTCAGGGTGCTTCCCAACGACAGAATGAAAAAAAATATTATATCCCATGCAGGATATTCAAAAACATTAGTTATGGTGCGATACCTATCACCAACAATATTGGTGTTTATAATATGCTAAACGGGTTTCGTGTAATATATGATGCGGATATTAATAATTTGATGGACAAAGCGCTAGAACGGTATCGCGAAATAGAGGATAACTATGAGGAATACAAATTGGAACAAATACGAGTCATGGAGTATGTTCGAGACCATCACACATACTTGAACCGAATATCTACTTTGATTCAATATGGGTTTGAGTAAATATGGGTTTGAGTAAATATTTGTTACCGGACAAATATTTACAATCAGGTATGACGATTACATTTCTAGCGCATGCAATAGATATTCACGCAATTTGGTTATATTTGTGTTAAGGCGAGTATTTTCTTCTCGCAGAATTATCAATTCACTTAGCATGTTATTATACTCCCCAATCGGGACTGAATTGATGTCGCGGCGGGTTGCATGTGTTATATCCAAAGAGGGTTCGTCCTTGGAAACAGATTCGGTTTCTTCTTTGGAAACCGATTCAAGTTCGTCCTTGGAAACAGATTCAAGTTCTTCTTTGGAAACCGATTCAAGTTCGTCCTTGGAAACCGATTCAAGTTCGTCCTTGGAAACAGATTCAAGTTCTTCTTTGGAAACCGATTCAAGTTCGTCTTTGGAAACCGATTCAGTTTCTTCTTTGGAAACCGATTCAGTTTCTTCTTTGGAAGCAGATTCAGTTTCGTCCTTGGAAACCGATTCAAGTTCTTCCTTGGAAACATATTCGGTTTCTTCCTTCGACGCAATAACTACAATCGGTTCATTTTTAATAAACAATCCTTGTATCGCGGTCTCTATAACCGGTTCTTTCAATTTCGGTTGGATAGTCATGTCCCATTTTTCCAAAATATGTTCTTCTTCGTTAGACATAACATCTGCATAACATAATAAACGATCAACAATTATATTCTGGATGTCTTGCGGAAAATATTTAAAGCTCTTTGCATAAATTTTAGTAAACAACTTAGTCTCTACGTCACGTAAATCTGGAATCGCATCTTCAAGCGTTTGAATAAATGCAGATAATTTTTTGTTGGACTTGCATAGTTCGAGAGAATCTGAACTCATATGCAACCTTCTTGATAAAGTATGAATCGTTTCCATATAAATGTGGCCAAAATATAGGGGGCGTCTTTTCAAAAATTGTGTTATGAAATGTGGTTCATATAAATCAAATTGCGCATATGCGCCGTGATATGCCAATTCCAATTGTTTGCGCAAACATTTTGTGCATTTATTACACGGAAATCCTTTGTTGATATCACAGTAAATAACCTTTTCCTCTAAATTGTGCTCACAAATAATCTTAGATGTTATCAATTCGGAACAACCTGCAATCGGTGAAAACATGCATAATCCGATATGATTATAGAATCGCTCCCAACGGTTTCGTCGAGATGGGTCGAATTGAGGAAAATATTTTGTGCCGTTTGATAAACAGGTTGCACCAAGAATAGCTCCACACATTATATTTTTGATGTCCAAGTCTGCAGTCATAATCAAGGGGGTAATATAAATATTTGTAAATGTAGTAAACCCCTTGGGTGTTGCTAAGTATTTACAATTTGATTCAATTATATGAATTTTGTTTTTTAAATTGTCTTCTACAAATTTCCGAACTGTATCATCCTTGTTATCAATATCGGTTGAATGAATCAATGCATATTCTGGAAATAAACATGCGATAGCAGTCGAATCCATACCGCCGCCATATGCTACTACTGTATTTGTACCATCAACATATGGCTCTAAATTCACATCTATATTCTCGATTGTGATTGGTTCAGTTGCTCTATATACACCGTCGATTTTACCGTGTTGAGGAAGTATATCCATTTGCAAGCCATCTGCAAATCGTTTCGATACTGGAAAAGGCATAGTTGCAGAAGAATGAATAAATGGGTAAAACGCAGTTATACAAATCGCAGCAACAATGTCGGGGTGCAACATTTTCTTGGAAACATATTTTACAATAAGAGTATCTTGGGTCATGGTAAGAGCTGTATATGGCCCTTGGGCGCGCAATCCATATCGCTCTTTATCATTTTCAGGAATAGCTGTAAAAGACGTATAATCAGAGTGTTCTTCGTATATGAACCTCATTTTGTATATAATTAGCCATATTTAGAATTTCATCGGATTACGCGGACAGATTATATAATTAGCCATATTTAGAATTTCATCGGATTACGCGGACAGATTATATAATGTGCCGAAGCGTCCTAAATGTTCGAATGAACACATGAAAATAAAAAGACGGTAATTGTGAAGGGATAACCTAATATGAACACAACAACTGCGCCCCCGTTAAGTGTAATACAATGAAAATGGATTATTATAATAATCCATTTTCAACCATCTTTGACCAACGCAAATGCGATTTGTCTAAGTACGAACAACCCATAATATTACTTCCCCGTCGAACCGAAACCACCGCTACCGCGACTCGTGTTTTCAAAGAATTGTTCATCAACCAATTCAACTATGATTGGGCGCAGATCAGGTGCACAAATTTGCAACAACCTTGAATGCTTTTCCACTACATAATGTGATTGGTCGGATGAAATGTTCCGAAAGGCGCCAATGATGGCGCCGCGATATCCACTATCAATAATACCCACGCTATTCGCCAACATAAGGGGCGTTTTAGAAATGCTCGACCTTGGGTAACTATAATAACCAGTTGGTCGCCATTCATTGGTTCGGCTATCGTAAATACGCATTTCACATTTTACGCACATGCTAATGAACGCGGAGTCGCTTGAACTGATTAATTGCTCTTCTGGAATAAACAAATCAAAACCTGAGTTGGGATACACATTCGTAAGCACCGACTGATTGTGTTTTTGAATGCTATCAACATACAAATTGTGTAGAACGGTATTCTCGCGATTGACCGATATATAAAGCTTGGCATAAGCGGGTTGCGAATTAAGAATGTTCATTTGTATAATATACCAACGCGATGGTTTTATATTGTATTTAATAAAATATTTGAATTTCGAGTTAACAATGTATTTCACTAATTGTGTCCGCATTTTAGGTATAGTATAAATATTCTACACATGTCTAATTAACTGGACATTTTCAATATGCATTTGCCGGTATGAATACGATAAATTAGTTATTTTATTACAAACAAAATGGATATACTATTTATACAAAATATGTACAAGACAACCATTCTAATACCGTTTAGAGATAGAGATACACACCTCAAATATTTTGTCGAGCATACGGTTCCAATATTAAACGAATATTTACCAAATACAAAAGTAGTCGTAATTGAACAAGCCGATACTAAATTGTTCAACCGAGGCGCATTGTTAAACATCGGGTTCAAAGAGTGCGAGAATAAAACTGAATATTTTATTACTCACGATGTCGATATGAACCCTTCACATGAAGTGATTCGAGATATATATAGCCAAGAGGGTCGAGATGTAATACGAATTCGATCTGCTCACAAGCGAAGTCTTGGTGGCGTCGCAAAATTTAAACACAATGTGATATTTGATATAAATGGGTTTCCCAATAATATATGGGGATGGGGTATTGAAGATCGAGCGCTGTTTTATAAATGTTATATTAAACAAATTCCCGTGTTTGACGATGGAAAAAATAAATCTTTTCGTATTTTACCGCATAAATCAAACGAAAATATGAATTATGTCGGAGACAAAAAAATTATATCGGATATGTGGACGCAACCGTATATCGATTGTTTGGACAATCAAATGAAAATCGAGATGATAACAAGTAGCGGAATTAATAATCTGGAATATACAGTCATCGACCGACAAACTATACGCGAGAATGTAGAATTGATAAAGGTGGTGTTCTAACTATTGAACGTTTAGACAATCTATATTTACAACATATAGAACTTATCCGCACCTTATTAATTACTATAAATTCAATTTGAAAAATGCGTTTAATAAGCGGAATGCCGTAATGATTTTACACATTTGAACAATTAAAACCGCACAAAGTGCGGTTCAAGTTCAAAGGAAACGTTGCAGATAAATCAATTAAGACGCACACTATGTGTGCAAACTTAAATGTTCATCGGTGTATATGTATCCGTGTTGTTCAATATTGTATGTAGTAAATTGTAGTGAATTTTGTGATACTAATCGGGTTTTTCGAAGAAGGTAAAAAACGCATAAATAGTCAACTAGGTGAAATGTAAAGTCATTATAATTAGTTACATAATATTATACCTAGTCATATGATATAATATCATATAATATTATATTATATGGCTAATAACACAAAGGAAGAGTTTAGAGAAATATGTTTATCACATTTAAAATACATTCGCAATATTGATTTGCCTGATTTTAGTGAAACTAGTAAATACGAAACCGCTCTAATAGAATATAGATGTCTGCCTCATATGGAATTTCTAATCCGCAATACAATTATAAAACTAGGAAACGAGTGGTGTCATACTATTGTTTGTGGAAATTTAAATTACAACTATATAGTTGATATGTGTTCAACTATTTCAGATAAAATAAAGATTATAAAGACCAATTATGATAATTTATTTCCGTCAGACTACAGTTTGTTTTTATCTAGTTTAGATTTTTGGAATCTATTGAATGGAGAGAAAATATTGATTTATCAAGAAGATTCTATGATTTTTAATTCAAATATTAATGATTTTTTACAGTTTGATTATATTGGGGCACCATGGCCAGCATATCAAACTGACACTAAAGGTTCTGTAGGAAACGGTGGAATTTCTTTAAGAAGTAAAGAAATCATGATTAAAATAATCAACAGTATTGGTATTTTTGACACTGTGTATAATTCATCTACATTACAATATATAAAAAGTACGAAATCCACAGTTCCACCAGAAGATGTCTATTTTTCAAAAAATATGGAAGACTTCAATATAGGAGTATTGGCAGATAGGGTAAGCGCAAGTAACTTTTCTACTGAATCTATATTAAATACAAATAGTTTTGCTGGACATAATTTTTGGATTAATGACCCGAATTGGAAAAATAGAGTAAATTCAAGTATTATACAAGTGAAACCAAATTATAAGCATTCTTTTTTAGAACATAGAGGTGGTTGGAAGTCAGTATTGGAATCGCTGATTGATAACAGTTTTTTTAATAAAAATTCAAACATTGAATTTTTTGATCTGATTGAACGAATGTTTTTATGGGATACAAATTACAAATGTTTAAATAAATGGTGTGGAATTATTCATTGTACCCCGGTAACGCCACCATATTTGGATATTGTAAATATTTCGAAACTGTTTAATAATGTAAATTTTATAGAATCACTTGAGAATTGTCTTTTTATTGTTACATTGAGTAGTTATATTACTAATTACTTAAATCAAGCATTCAAAGAAATCGGTAAAGAAATCGTTATTTATACATTAAAACATCCTGTAGTGAGTGAAAATATACCTTTATTTGATTATAATAGTTACATAGAGAATGAAAATAAAAGTATTATACAAATTGGACAACAATTAAGACAGGTAACGAGCATTTATTTATTAAATGTAATCGGTTTTAATAAGTTATGGTTAACTGGAATGAAAGATTTCACTCGATGTGAAAAGTTGATAAAAGATGAATTAGAATATTTAAATATTGACCCAAACATGTTAGATAAAAACGTTAAAATGTATTATACAAAAACGTTTGACGAGTATGATGATTTAGTGTCAAAAAATATTGTATTTGTTCATTTGTTTGATGCGGCAGCAAACAATACAATAATAGAATGTATTATTAGGAATACACCAATTATTGTAAATAAACACATAGCTGTCGTAGAATATCTAGGTGAAGACTACCCACTTTATTATAATGATTTAAATGAAGTTTCATCGTTATTAACGGATGAAAAAATATTAGAAGCGCATAATTATTTGTGTAACAAGGATAAAAGTGATTTATCACTAGCTCATTTTACAAAACAATTAATGAATATTACCAATGAGAATGTTATTATAAATAAGTTATGTATAGCGGAACATATGGAATGTGCTAAACGCGCGGTTCAAGTTCAATCGGCACACAAATATGCGGATGCTAAACATAAAGATATGTTTTCATATAATATAATGTGCGATTTACTTACAGAGTTTGCAGGTTCTTGGAAAGACTATGGTATTAAGTATGGTCTAGACACGAATAGCAAATGTGTAGAACATGCGATACGTGCATCATTCGTGATGGATGCTACAAAACCGGCTGTGTTTGACTGGAGACGTTATATCAAAGACCATCCCGACTTACAACGTGCTCTTGGGAAAGGCAATGAAGTGCATGTAAATGATGCTACCATGCACTATCTTCACCACGGTATTCGCGAAAAAAGACGAGCATATGTATTGGGGACAAACGACCGTTATGTATATGACTTTGATTGGGAAACCTATGATAGACTGAACCCTGATGTGTATACCCAGAGACGTCGGAATGTTGGTAGATGGCATTGCTTTCGACACTGGTGTGAATATGGTTATAAGGAGGGTCGACGAACGGGGGGAACCCAGACGCTCGTAGTAAACAATGTTGCGTCTATATCAACAGATGAAGAAGTGAATAAGCGATGGAGAGACGTCCTCGGCGGTATCGTTCAATTACATTCATGTAAATCGATAGAGTCTATAGTCAATCTTACTCGCAATTCATATTACCCATTAATAGTTATGCCGACCTATAATCGCGCAGCAAACATAGAATACTCAATACAAATGATGTTAAATCAAGGTGTAAAGAAATGGACGTTTTTAATCATCGACGATGGCTCTACTGTTGAAAACAAGACAGTATTTAGATCAATTCGAGATAAATATATGGGTAATACACAAATTGTTTTCCTGGAAAATGATACAAATAAGCATATCGCATTTACGTTGAATAGAGGAATTCAATTCTTTTTGCAAGATAGTAAGTTTACTCATTTCACATGGGTTTCTGACGACAATGAATATTACCCTACCTTTTTAGAAAAATTGCACCAAACCGGAAAAGAATTCGTGTATAGTTGGTTTGATGTTTTAGATAAGGTTGGTGGAGGCAAACATACTCATACGGGTTCTCTCGGAACCTTTAAATCCTTGCTAAATAGATATCCTGGATGCGCAGCATTCATGTGGTCAAAAGATGCTATTACAAAGGTAGGATTATACAATGAAAATGTTCCCGGGTGCGAAGACTACGAATACATGATTCGGACGTTCAAATGTCTTGATAGCAATATTATTCACCACGTGAATTGTTCATTAATGAAGTATATTCTACATTCAGACTCGGAATATATTAAGTGTAAACCCGAAATCAAGGCGATTCAACAGAATATGTTAGAGATATACAGACACTTAAGCAAATCAAATAGCAATGATGCATTTGTATATTATTCAAAAACAAAATACGATGTTCTCTTCCAACGGCCACATCAAATCATGCGATTTTACGACAAATCGCAAAGTAAATGTTTTATAGGCTTGGTTAATGACGTGTTCTACGAAGAAAAATATAATTTGTTAATTGTTCCATACCGTTTACGTGATTGTGTCTATACTGCATTATCGAGTAAAAATATAACCACATATTACACCGATAGTCGATTATATAATGAAGTAATTGAAAGGCGAGGACGGAAATTATACGATTTAATTGATGCACCAATTGAAGAGTTTACCGTATGGAAACCCAATTTGGAAAAATGCGTAAAAAACTCGGGTTGTGTAATGTATTCTCATCCAGATTTGGTTCAGTTTTTAAATGAAATTGATGCGAATAAAACGTATCATTATATTTCAAATGCATGTGACTATGAACATTTTTCCAAAGCAAGGGAGAGAATCGGCGCGCGCCCTGTAGATTTTCCATCTACAGACAAACCAATATTGGGATATTATGGTGCATTTGCTCAATGGTTAGATTTTGATATCATTCGAAAGCATGCAGATGAAGGAGTATATCATATAGTAATGATTGGTGGAATAGTAACTAGTGCAAGTTATAATTTAAGATTTGGCCATCCAAATATTACGTGGTTAGCCCATAAATCATACGACGAACTACCATATTATTTGAGTTGGTTCGACAAGTGCTTTTTGCCGTTTAAGGATTGTGAATTAACCAAATATGTAAATCCATGTAAATTGTGGGAATATATGGCTAGTGAAAAGGAAATTATTAAATATAACGTGAATATGAATGTTGATAAAATAGTTACTTATGAAGATGTTTGCAATAAAATAGTTAAAATTATACATTATAATTTATCAGTAATAATATTATGTTTCAACCAATTAGAATATACAAAACAATGTATCGAAAGTGTTTTACAAAACACTGTTTGCGATTCCTATGAGGTCGTTGTCGTTAATAATGGGTCAACCGATGGAACAAATGAATACCTCGAATCATTAGGAAGCAAGCATACAAATATTAAAGTTATAAATAACGCTGAAAATTTAGGATTTTCAAAAGGTATGAATATTGGTGTTCGAAATTCATGTGGTGAATATATTATATTATTAAATAATGATACTATTGTTGATATAAATTGGGATTACAGTTTAATTAATATATTAAAAACGAACGCGAATGTGTTTGCGGTAACTCCAATTACTAATAATTGTGGAAATGAAGCCATACTTGAGATAAAACATACAAATTATATTGATTATTTTGAAAAATACAACATGTTAAAAACAAACCTTGTTTCTCATTTTAATGCAACATCGTTAGCTTTATTTTGTGGCTGTTTTAGAAGAGTAGATTTTATAAATATTGGATACCTGGATGAAACATATTTAAATGGCTGGGAAGACGACGACCTTTATAATACAATTTTGTTACAAAATAAAACGGTATTGATATCAACGCGATCTGTAGTATACCATTTTGGTTCGGTTACGGTGGGACCCAGCGCATATTCACAGAGTAATAATGCAAACCGGTTATATTACGAGAGAAAATGGCGTTTCCTGTGGAAATCACATTCAATATCAAACGTGAATAAAAAAATAAATATACAAGAACGCCTCAAACATATTAATGTATTTATTTTTTTATCAACTAATAATTTGGATACATTAGCGACTATGATACAAAATACTCTACGCTGTATCAATATTGATTCGACTATAACATATAAATTAACCCCAGATTGCGTTAACGATATTTCGTCAATTTATATTATATTATACAACGACCGAAGCGTTGAATTTATGCCGAAATATTATATATTCTATCAAATTGAACAATTTTCTTTAAAAGCATCACCTGTAAAAAAATTCGACGAAAGATATTATAAAGATATGAATAATGCGTTAGCAATTTTTGAATTTTCCAAAGAAAATATTGCCTGTTATAAGAACCATATACATGATCAAAGTAAAATTTTCTATCTCCCATTTCCATTCTCAAACATTTATGATATATCGTTTGTTGACGAATATAAATATGATATTGTATTTTTTGGTGCAAGATCGAGTCGACGAGAATGTATATTAGATAAATTATATTGTGAATTGGGTTCAAAATATAGAATTAAATATTTATATGGTGTTGGAAACAAAGACCGTGACGATATATTAAAACAAAGTAGATGTGTTTTAAATTTACATTATTACCCAGAGGCACTATTAGAAATTGAACGCATTAACACGTCAATTAATTGTAATTGTATTGTTATAAGCGAAACGTCGATAAATGGTGCGAGTAACGAGTATTACGATTTCGTCAAATATTTTGACGTATTTACTGAAAATGAAATAAATAATGGTTCGTCATTAAATATCGATAGATTAATCAATTGTATTGAATATAATTTAGAACCTGTAAAATTCAATAATAATCTCACAGAGTTGCAAACATATAAAAGTAAGTTGGCTGAAATTGGTCGTTTTTTTTATCAAAAAGTGTTTTTAGCTGTAGATCAATTTTCGATTAGAATTGATAATAATAATATAAACTATCCATTAGTAAATATTCCGTATTGTGTTACCCTTTTTGAAAATAATACAAGATATAATATAGTTAAGTCGAATGCATATACCCCAAGTCATTATAAATTCCCAGCGATGAAATATAAAAAGGGAACTGTGGGTTGTGCGATGTCATACAAAATATTGTGTTATAATGCAGACCGTTTGAAATTACCAAGCATTGTTATATTTGAAGACGATTGTTTATTTAAAGAAAACTTTGCCGGTATATATTCAATTATATATAATTTAAAGTTTGTTTGGGATATAATTAATTTCTATTCTTGTGTTATTGGATACGGAGATATCGTATCGGCATATAGGATAAATGATGCAACATATATATTAAAAGTTAAGAATATTGTGGGAACGGTTTGTAATTTGTATAATAAATCGATGTATAAATACATATACAATTTTCCGTTCATACAATCACATTATAATGAGGATCCGCATAATATGGAATTTCATATAGATAGAAGATTTCATATTAAAGACAATTTACTAACATACTGCGTATGGCCATTTGTTGTTGATATTTTAGATACTGATTCAACAATATCGAATTCATCGTCGGCATATAAATTGTTTAAGAACGAAGAATCGAAAACGAATGATAATGTTTGTAGATTTATAGCAAATAATCCAGATAAAATACACAAACTTGATGATTTGCAAAATTTACACCCTTGAAGATTTAAAATGGGACAAATTATGAGTAAATTTTTTCTGTTTTTATTATAGTAATCACGCATAAAAGTGAGGATTATAAAATTTCTGCCGTAAAATATTATTTGAAAAATAAAGACAATATAAGAAAAACCTGTAAAATTTTTGATTGTAAGAAATCTACTTTACAAAGATGGATACAAAGATATAATTCTACTAAAAATCTTACAAGAAGAAATAGAAAACCATTATCATATAAAATTTCTAAACCACAAGTGAATGCTGCGTTAGATTTATTGAAACAAAACGAACAACTTACTATGAATGAATTATTGGTTGATATGAAAAATAAATATCCTACATTTGATATTACATCTCAACATTTAGGACAGATTGTTAGAGATAACAATAAAACAAGAAAACGAACAAGACACGAGCATTTTCCAAAAGAAAGATACAAAAAACCAATAGATAAACAAACTGAATTAGATAAATTTTATAGTAAAATAAAACAATTTCCAATAAATAAAATTATTTGTTTAGATGAAACCAGTGTTGGTTCTGCGTTAAAACCAACTTATAGTAGATGTAATTTAGGTAGACGATGCATAATAAAAACAACAAATCAATTTGTATTTCGTAAATTTACTTTATTAGTAGCAATAAGTAATTCAAAATTGGTAGGTAAAGAATTGTATGAAAAGGGTGGTATGACGAAGGAACGACTGCTTGAATTTTTAGAGAAGAACATTTTTCCCAACTACAAAGACCATCTTATCGTTTTGGATAATGCTGGAAGTCATAATAACGAACTAATCAAAAATGCAATTATAGAAAGTGGTAACGATTATTTATTTTGCATCCTATTTATTTTGCATCCCTTATACACCGAAAACAGATGCGATTGAAGAGTATTTTAATCAAGTCAAAACATACATGAAAAAGAATAGGAATGTGGAAAATTACCAACAATTAGAAAATAATGTTAAATCACTTAACATAACAAAATTCAAGGAATATATACAAAAGAAGAGCGAAATAAATGGTTTGTTGTTTGCATTTTATGAAACATATATTTTCAGGAAACTACGATTACAAAGTTATAGAAATACAAAGAAGAGCGAACAAAAAATGATTATCAACTTCAAACGAGTTTTTGGTAATGAAAAGGAAGTTGTAGTATGTTTTGGCGATTACGAACAGAAACAACATATGAAATTCAAAGAAGCAACCAAAGGAAAAGGAATGCGAACCTTGTTTAGAAAAGCAGGATTTCAAACTTTTTTGGTTGATGAATTCAGGTCATCGTGTAGATGTTCAAAATGTGAAATAGGTATTTGTAAAAAGACAATGGTTAGGGAAAATCCCAAACCATTTAGAAGCGGTAATGTTTTAGTTCATGGACTGATTTGTTGTAAAAACGGATGCGGTTATTGGAACAGAGATGTTAATGGTGCAACAAATATTTATAAGATTGCTTATAATGCGATAAATAATAAAGAAAGACCAAATTATTTATCAAGAAGCAAGAATACTTCAACTGGTTTAGACGAGCCAGTAAAACCAAAATTTACATGCCTTGAAATAGGCAAACCTTGTTGATTTTTAGTGAGTTTTGTCCCATTTTAAATCTTCAAGGGTGTAAACAAAATGTAATGTTCGATAATATTGAGAAACCCCATTTAAGACTAGGCACTCGTTTACACCATTGCATATTGAATAAATTATGCGTAAAAATTCTATTTTTATTATAGTAATTACGGATAAAAATGTGACTTTACACACCCTCCTCAGGTTCATACAATCCGTGTTATATATTTACGATGAGGTTCATAAAATCCGTAAGTTAAAAAATGATATATATATTTTGAATTATCTTCACCGAAAGCCTTATGTAAATCACTGTGCAATTTATAAGTTTCCAAATCAAAGTTTTTTGGAAGAAAGCAATTAAAAACTATGTTTAGTATATTATATATATTTTTATCCGAACATTCTCTGTCTTCTGTATGTCCATAATATAGATAGTGGTAATAATAGTGTGATTCATTATCGCAAAATTCTTCTTGTAAATCTTGATACCTGTTTTTATAATAAATTACATCAAAATCCGGGTTTAATCTGAACAGTTTAATCATAGCGTTATCAATATAATCATCGATAAAATAATTCTCTGTATCAATTTTACTTACTATCATCGAAGGTTTATGATAAAATATGCGGGTTTTGTTATTTCGAGTTAGTTGATTGACGTCAAAGTTGTTTTTATGCGCGTGACTAATACCAATTCCAAGAAGGTTCAAATTTATAATACAATAATCTATAATTGATGTAACACATAAATCATCAAATTTTCCATCATATTGTTTCCACATAGCAAATAAAACATTTTTAATGGTTAAATCATTGCATATTTTACAATCGTCGAGATTATACACTTGAAAAAATATCTGATTAATATTTGATATTTTGGATTTTATAAAATTAATAAAATTTCCCAATTCATTAGTATCAAATTTCCAGTCAAATACAATATTTAAATCGTTATTATTGGTTAATATTTCGTTTAATTTTTCAAATGTTAATATGGTAAACCGTTTGTAAGCGAGCAATTTATTGAATATTTCTAGCGTCATATCAGAAAATTTTATATCCGTATTATAAATACTTTTTTCTGTTTGGTCGTGCGCAATTCCATAAGAATCCGCTAACTTTACAATATCTAGCTCAATATAATTAAACAGCCCTTTATTATAAACAACTGATTCATATGAATTAGAATACAAATAGTTCTCAATCGAACCGCCGCCATGAGCAATGTGATCTTTTTTTAATGAAGTAACTCTTAATTCAGAACTAGATATGTGTAATGTTCTTGGAATATAAATTGATATGCAATCAACCCAATTAAATTTATCTTTCCAATCGTCGCCCATTATAAGTATATCTGCATCATGTGTATGAATATAATTATTTTTTTCTTCTAAACTTTCTTCTAAGAATATGCTTTTAATGTGCTTTAAATCTGCTATATTTTTAATTCTTTCGTTTTCGTTCTGGATAGATTTTTTCCCCTTTTTTTCATTTAATTTGTCCGATGATACTCCTGCAATAATATTATTTGAATATTTTCTACAATTGAAAAATATATTTATATGACCATTATGTAGTAAGTCGAATGTTCCAAATGTTATAACATTAATTACACCAAATATAAGTTTCTTATTAAAAAACGAATATGTATTTTGGAAATATTCAACGTCTGTAATGCTTTTAAATTTAACTTTATCACAATAATTGAATAATTCGGGTGAAATAAAACCGTCTTCGTTAATTAATAAATGTGTAATTTCTATATTAGGTAATAAAAATTTAATTTCGGGGAAAAAATACAGATTTTTATTATTTGTGTTAATAATTTTTTTAGCATTGTTCTCGCATAAAAAAAGAAATAGTTCCGTATAATTATTATAATGACTGTTTGCGTCTAATTTAATTATGTTTTGATATTGATGTATTTCAAGTATTTTTTTTGTATTTATTTCACTTTCTTCAACATTTTTATAAAACGTTTCGTATGTTTTTTCAAAGTGTTCATCGAATGTAATAACTGTTTTGCCGTGCTCTATATGTATTTTCGATTGATTTAAAACTTCGCCATAACATATTTTAACCTCTTGCTCGACATTGTTAAAAAAGTTAATGTATTCATTATCAAAATGTCTTTTCTTGAATGGAAACACAATATCCTTACTTAACTTCCCAGAATAAGTTCCTGCATTGCTTATATTAAACAAATTATTTTTGTGTATATATGAAATGAAAATATCAAGTTGAAAATTATTATTTTCTAATGATGATCTATAAAAAATATGATACATCCCGAGGTTCTCAAGTGAGGGTAAACCATAAAAAAAATTCTTATTGAGCATCGGCATAATTTCATTCATAAATAATTCAAAATCTTCCTCCATAATTATAATGTCATAATCATCAACCCAAGGAACCGATTTCGCATTTCTAATTAAACCAATACTAGATCCGGCAAATAGACATATTTTGTCTTCGAAGTTTTTTTGTTTCAAAATGCTTAAAAACAATGAGAAAATGTGTTTTTTATATTCTGATGTTATATTTAGATTACAATTACTAACTGTATTAATATAACTTTTTATAGATCCGCTTTGAAAAATATTCATTATAAATTACGTAAATATATATTATTATACAAAGACTATTGTTTTTAATAACCGTATATTTTACTGAGGTATTATCAATTCTTTTATCCCATCCTCAAATTTTACGGTAATAACCCACCCCAAATCCTTGACCTTTTTGTTACTAATATAATAGCGCTGATCATTAAATGGACGATCTTCTATATAAGTAATCCATTTATCACAATCATCTGTATTTTTAATCGATTTAATTAACATTTTTGCTACTTCCATAACACTGTATTCCATATTTTCATCGCAACCAATGTTGTATATTTCACCAATTTCCCCCTTTAACAAAATTGTTTCAAATGCAGTGGCTGTATCATACGCATGTAAAAATGCTCTAACGCAGCTTCCATTACCTTGAACAGTGACCCTTTCATTATTTTTGAGTTGTTGAATAAATCGCGGTATGAGTTTCTCAGGATACTGGTTTGGCCCGTATACGTTATTTCCGCGCGTAATAATAATCGGCATATTAAAACTGTGATTATAAGATTGTGCTATTAGTTCTGCGCCCGCTTTCGTAGCAGCGTATGGATTCGTTGGGCACAAAACGGAATGTTCCGTTTTATGTTTTTCGCCCACATCGATCATGGATTCACCATACACCTCATCTGTCGATACATGTATAAATTTCAATAATGTTTTATTATATATACGATTGACTTCCAACAAATTATGTGTGCCTAATATATTATCTTTAGTATACTGCAGAGAATCGGTGAAAGAATTTTGCACATGTGACTGGGCGGCAAAATGTATAACATGGGTTATTTCATTTGTCTGAAAAATATATTTCAGTAAATTAAATGATTGTAAATTTCCTTCTATAAATGTGTAATTTTCTGAATTTCGTATTTTTTCGTCAATATTGTTTTTATCGCCACAATAATACAATGCGTCGAAGTTAATTATTTTAACACCGGGGTATTTTTTACCAAACATATTAATAAAATTTGACCCAATAAATCCAGCACCGCCTGTTATAAATAAACATTTAATATTGCGTATTTCATTATCTATACATAATTTGCTAACTTCGTCTAACTTCACATCATCGGTTTGAATTTGTTCAGATTCGACCACCTCTGCCGATTCAACTACTGAACCTGTATCGCACACAGTTTCACTGGTTTTTTCGGAGGTTGATTCAACCGAGTTTGGTGTGTATGTTTTTTTGTAATTTTCTAACATAATACGCACTGAATCTTTGATATTCAGCACAGTTGGAAAGAGTGTTTCTAGTTTGGTTGTGTCTAAGAAATTGTTCGAACGGTCGGCATCTAAAATTTTTAATTGTTCTTCTTGGCTAAAATTTTTATAAGTAAAATTCGGGTCTACAATTTCTTTATACATCTCGAGTATTTCATTATGACTGATTAATCCAGGATTCGTCAAATTAATTGTTCCGGTCATTTTAGATTTCATCATTTCTAAAACGCATGGTAATAGTTCGGGCAAAACCGTCATGGAATTTGGAATAGAACACACCTTCTCGTAAGTTGTAATTTTTGTAATGAAATTACGCCCATTACGTTCACCGGTTATAGGCATACGTATTCGCAAATTTAAAACGTCATTTTTGTAAAATTTCATGAGTCGGTCTGTGTAGCCTTTTACAACTGAATATGACGATCCGAAAAAATTAGGCAATGATTCTTCAGTAAATCCATTTTCTTCTTTTCCGAATGGATGTTCTTCGTCAAACTTAAATATGCATCCTGTTCCCAAATAAGTAAAATGAATCTTTCGCTCTTTGCATAATTGACTCATCAGCAATGGTCCATACAAGTTATCTCTCATATTTTCGGCCAACTTCCCCTTTTGTTCTAAATAGTCGATCGTTGTATAGACTTTATCACCGATTTTACCATGTGTTCTTCCTATAAAAGAAATAACATGTGTGGGGTGTATTTTATCGATTTCTGCGGCAAGTGTTTCATCATTATCCACGCGTGAGTTACCGCACACATAGTCGATGTTATTGTTTTTCATGATATCGATAAATTGTCCACCAATCCAACCATTCGAACCGTACAATAAAACAATCATTGTATAGTATAGTCAAATATTATATATTATATTATTGGTTCTCCTACCCCCCTCGCGACAATTGCTATACATTTAAAATTAATTGCAATAAACTCCTTCTTGTATCGCCGACAGAGTTTACTCCAAAGTTTTCGTCCACTATATCTAAGATTTTCCTCCAACTTACACCATTTCCATACGGGCACTCTGCATTTACATAATAATTGTTATCTATTTCGTGAACAAGTTCAATCAATAACTCTGGTTCACCGCACATAAAGCTGTGTGTTCCAATACTTTCGGGTCGTTCCGTTGTTTTTCTACAAACAATAATTTTTTTATTTAAATAACTACATTCTTCTTGCAGTCCGCCGCTATCACTAATTACAAATTTGCATTTCTTAACATATTCAATCAGTTCGAAATGAGTCATCGGATCCACAACCATCACCTTATTGAATATGTGCCTATGTTTCTGAACATTTGGGTTTGGATGCAAAGGTATCATAAATTCAAGATGAGAATATTTATTCGCTATTTTTTCCAACTCGTTAAACCAACTATCCATATTATGATGATTATCTCGTCGATGCATGGTAATTAATACTTGGTTACCATATTCACAGCCATCCTTTGAAATATTATCCAAACCGGTGTTACCAACTACCATAATTTCACCAGATACGCGTTCTTTCAATAAATTTTCCTTGTTGAATTCGGTTGGGCATAAATGAATATCGGCCAATCTTCCGATCACCTGTCTATTCATTTCTTCGGGAAATGGATCTTTTAAATCGCCACTTCGCAGTCCCGCCTCTAAATGAATTATTTTTATACCATGATGAAATGCAGAAATAGCCATCGCACATGCAGTCGATGTGTCTCCTTGAACTAATACATATTCAATATTTTTAAATATGTGTTCGTATGATAGAACATTACAATAAATATTATTCAACCTATTTTCAGATATGTGTTTATCCATGGCTAAATGATAATCAACCTTAATATCTTTTAATAGATCTACATGTTGACCCGTAAAACACGTTTTTATATTTGGTAAATGTTCTATTAGTGATTTCACTTTTATATATTCGGGTCTTGTACCAAAACAAACCAATGTAGTCATTGAATAATATAAACATTATACCCATTTAAATTTTTTATAATAAACGTCGTTTTTTCTCACTTGGCCTATATTGCTTTCTTCCAAATTGCATATAACTTTATTAGGGAACATCACAATGCATTGCCCTGACTTTTTGACTGAATTTCGACTAAGTAATTATCATTTTTTTCAGTTGTTACTAGTCAAACACGCTTGTGCATACAGTGCAATATTTGTTCTCGACAAATCCATAGTAACTGTGCATTTGTGGTATACATTTATCACAATAATAATCGTCGCAAATTACACAGACATGCTTTTCCTTGTAATCTACACTCTCTTTGCAATGAATACAATCTCTTTTCTGAACCATCCCTATTATAACCATACATTTTATTCCACGGTCACTACTTTCGCCAAATTGCGCGGCATATCTGGGTTTAATCCTCTAGACAGCGACAATTCATACGATAGTAACTGCAACGGTATGATAGTTAATAAATCGCGATACGTTTGATTCAACGGTATTTTTATGCAATTTGATTTATTACATTTTGAATCGTCCGTAATCATAATTATCGTCGCATGTCTAGATTGTATCTCCTCGTATGCATTCATCGATTTCGCATAATGCTCATCGTCGGGCGCTATCAAAATAACCGGGAAATGGGGTTCAAGCAATGCGAGTCTATGGGAATTCCCGTAGTCCATAACCAATCGGATTATGGACTAAAATGGAAAAATATTGAAGATGTTGTTATGCACATTTATCAATGCGCTACGTAATAAAATATTTTAATATTGGTGGTATATATAAAATGAATATTGTCGTTTTATGTGGTGGAAAAGGATCTAGGTTGTGGCCATTATCTAGAGAAAAGCTACCAAAACAATTCTTACCATTAGTTGACTCTAAGACAATGTTTCAAAATACAATATTACGATTCCAACACTTAAAACAACTTAACGTGACTGTTAATAAGTATATTATTATATGCAACAAAGAGCATGAGTTCATTGTGAATGAACAATTAGTAGCATTAAATATAGGCAATAATTTTGTTATTATTGCCGAACCGATGGGTCGAGATTCGGCACCGGCAGTATGCATTGCTTCATTATACGGAAATGAAGATGATATTTCATTGATTGTCCCGTGCGACCATATTTTTAATGATAACGAGTTGTGCGCTGTGGTGCATAAAGCCATGAATAATTATATTAACAAATCGATAGTGACTTTTGGAATTACTCCTTCCTATCCGGAAACTGGATATGGATATATTCAGACGAATTCACAAAATGAAACCGTATGTTTTAAGGAGAAACCTGATTATGAAACGGCAAAGTCATATATCGAAACAGGAACTTATTTATGGAATGCTGGATTGTTCATGTTTCAAAATAAAACTATGATACAATGTTTCACAAAATATGCGCCTAGTATTTTGAATGCATGTAAAGACACTTTGAATAAAAGTGTCTTGTGTAATAATATTCTACGTTTAAATTCCGAATTATTCAAATTATGCGAATCCATTTCAATCGATTATTCTATTATGGAACCACTTATTAATAATAGAGACCTGGATATCAATACATTTACGTTAACTTACAATCATATGTGGTCTGATATTGGTTCATTCAAGGTATTATTTGAAAATTGCGCGAAGGATAACGATGATAATGTGTTGAAAGGTGAAATTATTACACATAATACTACAAATTGTTATATCGAAAGTGATAATGCAGTGGTTACCACACTTGGCCTTGATAACTTAATAATCGTAAATCACCGCGATGTATTACTTATCGCAAACAAAGAATGTAGTCAAGATGTTAAAAAAATAATAGCCAAATTACCGGATGCTACCGATGGATTGAAAATTGTTCACGCAAAAGCATTCAGGCCGTGGGGCTGGTATATTAATGTTGAAGGAAATGCAGGTAATGGATTTAAAGTAAAACGAATTGGTGTATATCCGGGTAAACGCCTTTCTTTACAAAGCCATAATCATCGAAGTGAACATTGGGTTATTTGCAAAGGTAGAGCGCGCGTTCAGGTAAACGATAAATTTATTGAAATGAGTGCGAATGAACATGTTTATATTCCAGTAAATGCTTTACATCGCATGGAGAATATTGGAGATGAAATTGTGGAATTTGTAGAGACCCAAATTGGTGACTATCTAGGCGAAGATGATATAGTTCGATACGAGGATGATTTCGGTAGAGTTTAATTCGTAGAAACGTATGTGAATCGCGATGAATCGAAGTTTTTCATATTGAAATCTGTATGCAATAGCATAATGATTTTGAATATATTATATTTTAAAATATTATATGATAAATATTTTAAAGTTTTTTTCGAATAGTAATAATATTGAATCAGGCGGAGCAAATGTTAAAAAATATGAATTTAAGATTTACACCTTTGAAGATTTAAGTTCGCACAAAAAGTGCTAAAAATAAAGTGCTTCAAAGTTGGGTCTTTTCATACCCGCATAAAGTTTGGTTATAGACGCTCGGTAAAGCGTCTTGATTACTTGTTTCTCTACATAAATAACTTGGTCTTTTTAAATAATTATATTAATCGTAGTTTAAGACATAAATAATTTATTTAATATATCAATTGTATCATGATAATTTTCAACCTTATGTGCGATGACTCTTGGATCATTATAGATTTCATAGTCGTTTCCCCCCTTATCGGTTTTATCACCAAAAAAATGAATTTCGTCATATTTATTCTCCACGAACTGCAAACAATATGTTTTGTCCCATCCTTCCGGGAAAATGTCTACGCTGATTTGACCTCCTATTGAAAATTTGAGATCGGGTAGATTCAACTTTTTATCAACCATATATGTTTTCCATTTATCTTGGATAAGTCGAATCATACATTCTCGAACATTGTGTTCACTATCATAATTCTCAAATTCTTCGCGTTCTTCTTGGCTACATGCTCTACCGACTGGAGAAATATTAAGCATCCCATTTCTGTATTCTATAAATGTGCCTCGCTTCACCGGACAATCGATCGAAGACAATACAAATAAAATTATGTTGATTAATCTTTTAAAGTGAGTTTCACCCAGCGCCTCCACGAAACTACGCTTATGAATACATTCATTATTGTTGAATCCCAAAAGCCCGTTTTCGGAGAAACGCCATTTAAATAAATAAAAATTTTCCTCGTGTAATTGCTCAACCTGTTTTTTTAAATCGGAACCTCCTACAAATCCAATTTCTATATTTTGGATTTTATATAAATTCTGCAGACATCTTAACATATCAGATTCAATTACCTTACGTGCAGGAGTTAGAGTTCCATCAACATCAAATAATAACAGTTTACTCACCATCTGCAGAGTATAATATATATATATATTATCTTTTACATTTTATTCCACGGTCACTACTTTCGCCAAATTGCGCGGCATATCCGGGTTTAATCCCCTAGACAGCGATAATTCATAAGAGAGTAGTTGTAACGGTATGATAGTTAATAAATCGCGATACGTTTGGTTCAAAGGTATTTTTATGCAATTCGATTTATTACATTTTGAATCGTCCGTAATCATAATTATCGTCGCATGTCTAGATTGTATCTCCTCGTATGCATTCATCGATTTCGCATAATGCTCATCGTCAGGTGCTATCAAAATGACTGGAAAATGGTGTTCCAGCAATGCGAACGGACCATGCTTCAAACTGCTCGTTGAATATCCCTCTGCATGAATATAAGATATTTCCTTAATTTTTAATGCTCCTTCTCTCGCAATACTCTCGCATTTTCCCTTTCCCAGTAAAAAGCAACTTTGACGGTCTTTGAAAAGGGGTACAATATCATCGCGTATTTGAGTTTCAACCATTTGTATGGTTTGTTCGATATTTATATGCAATGCACGCAAATCTCGCAACATCTTTTTTCTCTTTAATTCATGTGTCCATTTTACCTGAGAAAACCAAATTGCTATCATAGACAATATGATCACCTGGGACGTATACGCTTTCGTGCTAGCAACCGCAACTTCACGCCCTGCATTTAAATAACACCCACAATGCACTTCGCGCGCTATCAGTGAATCTACTACGTTTACGACACCAATCATAAAGAGGTCTTTGTCGTGGGCGATTTGTATGCATCTATGCAAATCCTTTGTTTCACCAGATTGGGATAATAATATCAACCCAGTCTTTCCCATTTTGGGAATGTCTGCTTCTCCAAATTCGGCACCATCAAACAATTGGACACTGTTAAACCCTCCGATTTCCTTTAAGTAATGGATTCCAATCATTCCTGCGTGATATGATGTCCCACATCCCAACAAAATAATATTGTCCAATTGTTTTAATTCTGACTCGCGCTCATGTAATCCCCCCAGCTTCACCTCGTTATTCGACAATAAACGTCCACCTAAACTAATCGCGCGTAGCGACGAATCAATTTGTTCATGTATCTCTTTAATCGTCCAGTGCGGATATGGAGATGGAGTTAATGCTGCATTCACATTCTGTGCATTTTTCACATTATATACATCCGACGTTTTCATTTTAATGTCTCCCGTTTCATTGTCTCGCGTTAACGTGCATATATCATGATTGTTCAATACAATATATTTGCTAAATTGGTTGCAAAAACCACTTTGTTCACTCGTGATCATGGCGCGTTTTCCATCGACGCCAACCAAAAGAGGGCTTCCGTGACGAGTGCAATACACCTTGTTTGGTTCACCCTTATATAACACTGCGATTCCCCATGTCCCGGTGAGTTCCTTGGTTGTTAGTTGAATGGATTGTTCTACATTGCCCAATTCGTCGAAATACATTGCGATTAAATTTACGATCACTTCCGTGTCGGTTTGCGATTTCATTTCTATCCCGTGTTCGCGCAATTTAATTTTGATTTCTTGGAAATTTTCAATGATACCATTGTGAACCAATGAAAATAACCCGTTGTGTGATATGTGTGGATGGGAGTTGGTATCTGTCTTCGCACCATGTGTCGCCCAACGTGTATGTCCAATTCCCGTAAAACAATTCGTATATTGCCTTTCAAACCGGGATAATAGGGTTAATGCAGAAGTTGTGTCGCTTGATGCGTATTTATGTGTTTGTATTTCTCCATCTTGAATCACTGAAATTCCGGCCGAGTCATACCCACGGTTTTGCAGTTGGTATAAACCGGCTAATATTTGAGCAAATGCGTTTTCATTTCCAATAAATCCTGTGATTCCGCACATAATATATTATGTATCTATATATTATGTTAATTTGGATGATTTTATTTGAACGCACTCGTATTATCATGTAGTTTTAACAGTCGCCTCCTTCGCCCATTTTTATGAGTAAATAGTCTAAATGGTCGGATGTGCTCGTGCATTTTGTAGGGGAACATGAATCTGAACATTGCCCATCTTCTGCACCATTTCCATCATCACATATCGTATATTTGGTATTCTGTTCATTATACCAGACCTCTTGTGATATATGTCTATATCCCATGAACTCTTCGGGGACGTGCGGGACGATATCATAATAGTGCGTAATACGGTTGGAGTAAATTGGATACGATTCGAATTTGATAATTATACACTGTTACCATAATTTCCGATTTTATCGTCAAATTGTGTTGCCGTGAATGTATATTCTAATAATAGCATTCGGTTTCTTGGACACGCTTTGAATAATTTTGTGTAGAAACGATAATCACCATATTGTTTGTCTCCCCACGAAGACATATTCTTCAGTGAATGGTGAAAACATACACATGCTGTATCAATCTCACCTAAAACCAAGTCTTTATCGAGTGAACTTGGGTAAATGAACTTGTCTGGTCTTAGAAAACGCCATACAATGATCTTATTTGTAACAATCTGATTGTTCAATATTTCCAAGACCCTAGGACTAGTCAACATATCGTCGTCGTCTAAAAAAATAATATATCCGTCAGTAACCTTTTCCATCAATATATTGCAATACAAGTTGAATGCATATTTCGCCTTGTTTTCTACTTGAACTGGAAAATATGTGATTCTATCTTCGGCGTCATAATTATGTAGATATTCGAGCGATTTCTCGTCATCGTAACATATGTAAATATGAAAATCATGATATGTTTGAGAAAGTATGCTTTCAATGCATTTTTTACACATTTCCGGTCGATTACTTGTGCGAATCAATATGCGGAATTGTTTATTATTTGTGTCTGGATATTTAGCCAGTGCATCTACTGAACTTTGTAAATTGTGTGTAAACCGTTCGCTCATATTTTCCTTCGAAAATGCGCGCCCTTCACTCATTCCACATTGCATAAAATGAATTAGGGCTCCCTTTCGCGAATGGATTCCCTTTTTACCTAAATCCGTATACGTTTCCAAATAGAATTTGTGATCAAATACATCGTCCAATTTGATTCCCGATATCGCTGTATGTTTATTCAACATATCTTCATAAGACCCATATCTTCCCTCTTTTCTACCCGACTTTACGTAATGCAACATGGCGTCACTACGAGTAAAAATATTCTCATTCGCCAAGTCGGGGTATGTTTCCAAGTAAAATTGGTAGTCGAATGTAGTTGGTTGTGGCGGTGTTTCTATTTTTTTTGCCTGCGTCCGCATATTGAAAAACATGTTCAATTAGTAATTATTAAAATATTCTTCTACATTATATGTCGAGATTGGACGAGGTCGTTGAGAGGAATTTGTCGGTAATTATTCTCGCGGGTGGATTGGGAAAGCGCATGTGTTCCCCTTTGCCTAAAGTTTTACACACAATTCTAGACAAGCCCATGTTAGTTCACGTTTTGGAAAATGCACTCACTCTTTCGCCAAAAATGATTTATATAGTGGTTGGTAAATACGAACCCATTATACGCGAGACACTTGCGCTATATATGAATATTGACCATTTTGTCTTTGTGAATCAGCCCGAAGCTTTAGGCACCGGGCATGCGATTCAATGTGCCCGTCCCTATTTATTGGAACAACCCGAGTCCGACCGCGTGTTGATTTTATCTGGTGATGTTCCTCTTCTCAAATCCCAAACAATGCGCGACGTCATGTCTCGCACAACTGAACCCGTAACGATTATGACTTCAACGGCCGAAAATCCGCATGGATATGGGCGCATTATTACCGACAAGCATGCAAAGTTTGTGAAAATCGTGGAGGAAAAGGATTGCGATGACCAAGAGCGTAAAATTGACGTTGTGAATGCCGGCGTATATGCATTCCAAATTGGCTTGTTATGCAAATATTTACCTATGATATCAAATAATAATGCTCAACAAGAGTATTATTTGACGGATTTATTTCATATTGTTCGCGAGCATGAATCCATAGACATCGGAATGTTCCATTTGCCGCTTGAACAAAGTATCGAATTGACGGGTATCAATACAAAAGAGCAGTTGGAGGAGTTGGAAGCCGCATTAAGGGGGTCGTGTTGACGATTTTGTGCATTTGCCGTAATTCGCACCTGACCATTTGACCCATTGTTTTGATGTATATGTTTTCTTTTTTTTGTTTCTGCGCCGGCATTTGCGCGTGAGAGCACATATCTGTTTTGATTTGGTTTCTGCACACAATTTGTCTAAACAGTGGTATATGTGATGTTTTTTCATTATTTTTGTAAAGTGCTTGATAGTGTGATTACCCGATTTGTTCGCACCATAGCCTGTATAGCAAATCGTTTTCCTATTCCCAGTCATTCTAATATATGTGGATATTTTTACATATACTTGCTCATTTCAACGCCTTTACGTATATATCCACATTTCTCGTAAAACGTCATGTTTTTATCATCACAGTCCAAGATGCATTTATAACATTCCAATTCCTTTCCAATGTTGGTGAGATATTCAATCATTATCTTACCGAGTCCATATCCCCGGTATTCTTCGTCCACGACAATATCTTCAATGTGTCCTACTCTTCCATAATTACGGAGCAATTTCTGCTCGACAAATATAGTTCCTGTCGCAACAATCGCCCCTGTGCTACAATCCTCAATGACGTGCAGTTGATGATGTTGTCCAAGACTGTTATAAAACCCACTCGTTTGTTGTTCGCTAATTTTTTCAAGATCGACGTGCGTCAATTGTCCAAGAAGACGAAAATAATTTTCGCCTATATCAGGTCGATTAATTGGTCGAATTAAAAATGTCTCGTCTTTGATCGTGTGGTATTTTGCCGTGAGTGATATATACGATTCCTTGTTTATTTTGTTTTCAATAAATGCGGATATTTTTTCATAGACGCACTTGCATGTATCTTGGTCAGGACTCTCCGCGTATAATCTCAAGATATTTTCAGTTCCAGATGCACGAACAAATGCGCGGCATGGGTGTGATTGCGCAATACATATGCGCTGAATGTAACTCTGCAAATAGACTGGTTGGATCAGTTCTAATTCATTCTCACAAGACTTAAATTTATCCTTGTCCAAGACCGCACACTTCCCCAATTTCGACGGATGTTCTGTGTATATTTTCAACCAATCTTGGACATTCCAATTAAAAACTTGCAAGATGTATAGAGTAGCGAACAAATCCATGACTCCATCCCCTATGACTGGGTGATACATTTTCACGAGCGGTTCAATTTCTTCAATAGTCTTCTTAAATATAACATTTCCATGACCATTTTGTTCAAAATATACACCCACGTCGTAACGAATCGCCTCGCTGTGTAGATGTTTCACACCCGTCGCAGTGCACACATAGGAAACTTTGACGTTTTCTGGAAAAGGAAGAGACTTTACATACTCAACACATGCTTGATTTGTATATCCGGTGTATATATATCCGATAGTTACATCTTGGACACATTCTGATAATTGCTTAGACAGATATGTAAATACCAAGGCTGCGATATAATCACCGTTTAATATCTGGATTTCATCTTTATTACAAGAATAGAACACGATTCTGTCTGCATCTCCGTCCAACGACGCACATAGTCGTTCTTGGACATTTACTCCTTCCAGGTCAGGTAGAATTTTGTTTGTGCATACATAATCAGAACTGCATTTACGGTTGAGTTTCACGGGTATCTTCCAATCCATGTTTGCTAGGTATAAACATGGGTTTGCGACCGACTCCATTATCCTAGCTCCAATTCCATTCGCACAATCCAAGATACAGTCAGTATTGACCATTTTCGACGCGTTATAAACATATTCTAAATAAGACGTATCAGAGTTATTTTCCGAAAACACGTAATGCAACTGCGGGGTTGATACATGAGGTAATATTTGATAAGGGAATTGTGGATGAACGTGTTTGATCCCGCGCACAATGAGTGCGCAAATTTCCGGGCTACTGCTTCTCGAATCATACCCGATATGTATCTTTACGTCGTCAGTTCGCAGTTTACCAATACACCAATCATTTTCCTCTGCAAAAATATGTATGTCTTCCTTGACCGATCTTTCTAGATATTGTTCAATTTCAGTCGAAACCATGTCTCCATGTTCATCCATGATTTTTACGCCATTATCATCACAATGATTATGCGAGGCGGTAATCATAATACCATACGATTTGTATTCACGCGCACACAATCGAGCCATCGCAATACCAATTTGCTCCGCAATCTCCAGAATCCGTTTGTGGTGATCGCGAAATCCAGATGTCCCGTATCGCATGTATATAATATTCATATAAAATATGATTAATCAAACAAATATCACAATTGTGGGGTTTGGTTGGGCTAGTATTGGATTTATCCAAGACATAGACACCCGTAAATATAACGTCACCGTAATATCAGACCATGATTCATTTGTGTATACACCGCTTTTAGCACAAAACGTGAAAAACAATCGTGATATAGCGATTCCTATATCGAGTATAAGCAAACGAGTCCATTTTGAACGTGGACTCGTATCCAACGTTGACTTCAAAAAACAGGTCACTACGACCGACTCTCATAAAACAACACCGTTCCAATATATCATTTTCGCACATGGTTCCGACGTCAATACATTCGGCATACCTGGTGTAAAGGAGAATACTCTTTTTCTGAAAACGATGGAAGATAGCATACGGATACGTGAGCGCATCGAACAATTGGATCATGGATCGACCATCGCCGTCATCGGTTGTGGTTTAGCCGGAACGGAACTGATAGGCACGCTCTTGGATTACAACCGCTACACAGTGCTCGCGGTCGACGCATTAGAGCGCCCTTTAGCAACATTCAGTGAAGATATATCACAACGGGTAATAAAATTATGGGAGCCCGAACAAGTTAAAATGCATTTCAAAAGCTTAGTTTCCAAGATTCATCCAAACTCAATGGATATTAAGAATCAACCAACCGTCAACTTTGATTTAGCGATTTGGTGCGGCGGTATTAAAGCAAACCAACTCTCCCACACCGTCAATCATGCATTGCAGTTAGATTGTTTGCGAGGCATACCGGTAAACGAGCAATTGCGCGTCGCGAATCGCGAGAATATTTTTGCAATTGGCGATTGCGCGTTCTCTGGAAACCCGCCCACTGCACAGGTCGCATATCAACAAGGGAAACATTTAGCGAAACAATTTAACACCAATTTCCAAGATAACCGCACGTTTGCGTTTCACGACAAGGGTCAAATTGGTTATATCGGCAAAGGTGAGAGTGTATATCAATCGTCGACATTCAAAGGAGGTGGAAATCTTGTCTATTATTTCAATAACCTAGTTCACCTATATAATTTCGGTAAAGTGTATGCGAAGAGCAAATGGTGATATTTAGCAATATTTTGAAAATGTAGGTTAAGCGATATTTTTGGTAATTTGAAAAGTATTAAGACAGTGTATAATAATTATGATCAAGCCTAGACATTTTGACTTTATGCGCCCAAAATTAATCGACGTAGTGGAATATGTGCGCGAAGTGCACGATTATAAGATAAAGACGAGACAGTTTTTACAACATACAGGTAAGCACATAATTCAGGAAAAAAATGGATTTCTAATATTAAAAGCAACTGTATCCGGCTTGAAAAAATCAATGGACATTACAAACGCAATATTATTAATATCTAAACAACACGACTGTCCAATTGAAAATTTTGAAATAGATACTGGAAAAATTGATGCATATACATTTAGCAATATTGAAGAGGGTACCCGTAAAATTATTGAGATCGAATACATGACGGATGATGTAATTTTTGAGGAAAAGCGAATGCGAAATATGGAAATACGTGATACATTTGTAACTCGCACATACGACCCGACAGACTGCATAGATGGTATTCCTACAGAGCCCGGTGAGTTTAAGGAGATAGATCAGAGTCTGGTGTATTTAATTAATAAGTAATAAATTTTTCCACCTCCTTTTTTATATTAGATGTGGTAAAAGACAAAATTTGAAAACCAGCAATGCATTTGAAACGATAAAATGGGGGGGGGTAAATATCCAATCTATTTTTTCCGCGATTATTTTTTCTGCAATTATAATTTTAGACATTATATTATATAATATTCAAATGTGCGACTTTGATAACCTCAACAAACTAACACCCTGTTTAATTGAAGATACACAATGCATCCGCAAAATGCATTCATACACAGTAAAAAAGCGGCAATTCTTAGAATCGACGGGCATTCATGTAATTTCAGAAGTGGGAGGTTTTTTAATAAAGCGAGTTATAGTATCTGGGTTAACCCATTCTAAAGATATTACCCAACATATGATCCAATTATTTAAACAGGTCGATTGTCCTTTAGCCGAAATTACGATTGATACTGGACATATCAATAAATATACAGGCCATGATATTGAATGTGGAACGCGTAAAATTATTCAATTTGATTACATGTTTGACGACTCAGTGTCCGAAGAGAAAAAACTTCGTCGTATTGAAATTGATGATAAATATATGGAACGTCAGTTTGATCCCACTGAGTGTTGCGATTCATATCCGTGCGATAAGGAAGACTTTAAAGTTACGGGTTCTAGCGATGTATATATAATTAATAAAGATAAATGCGGTTAGAGCAGACCGAATTTCGTCCACAACAATTACCGCATGTGTTTATAAATTCATATTTAACTATTTATGAACTTATAATCAATAAAAATATAGGCAATCGTATTCGGAGTTTAATCGAAAAACTCATCAGATATGCACTGCACATTCGAATGTGTCGACATAGTATAATTTCTGCGTTTTGCATAATAATTATTAATAATATACAATAGTCAGTAATATGTTTCAAAAGGAGTATTATACCGATAAAACATATTATCCTATTTTCAAAAAGAAAAAAATTTGCCCATATAGCGCAGATTATAATCCGTTTGATATAATTGAAGATGCGGTTCATCGACGTATTCTGCATCCTGATGCGCGCATTGATCGCCCCATCGTCGAAGATACGGGTGTACGAGAGCACTCTGACGGTCGAAGGAGTTTAGATAGCAGCTCAATCGTATTTAATATATATCAAACGGATGAGGGTCGAAAATCTACAAATGAGTTTCCAACGCAAACCAAAGGTAATTCTAGCGACTCACAGAATATTTGCTTCAATATAACAAACAACACATACCCGGCCGATAAAAAATATCACATAAAGAAATCTAAGCGAAGGCGCGGTAAAAAATCTCGCTCTGATCGAGAATATTCAAATGAATCACATACACATGTAGACGATGAATCGCACACGCACGAACCTACCGAAGATTGCGAATATAAAGACGAAACACATACACATGAACCGACCGAAGATAGTGAACATAAAGACGACTTTTCAAAATTAATGAAACATCTCTATAAAGATATAGGCGAACAACTTGAACAGATATTGAAGTATTACGTTCAAGGTAGTGATGAACTAAATGATCTCATCAAATATGATACTTATGCAGATCTAGCCGATAAGCTATACGTGTCTAGATCAGAAAATAATGAACTGTTTGAACAATACAGATTAATTTTAATTGATGCTATAACCGGTGTTAAGAACAATAACGACCGTGAAAAGGCATCTAAATCTGCATATGAAAAACTGCTACAATTATACGAACAATTAAAGTCTGAAAAAGATGAAGCAAGTAATGCAATGAGTGTATCGGAATCATTAGATACAACTGGTATGGTTAAACACGAAATCACCGAATACCTTAAACGTGGATATAAATTGGTTGACGAGAGGGGGTCTATTATTCCACTTAATATGGACGTAATCGCACAAATTCGAAATGAAATTGCATGTAATCGATTATTGGACGAAACCGTTGATGAAGCGTAGCGGAACTGTAGTATTTGAAGCGATGTGTCGACTTCGACTATTGCCCACGGTTCCCCACAAATAAAATAATTGTATTGGATGCAAATCTTGATAAACTCGTCATTGACTTGTGACGAGTCTATATTTAGGCGATAGTCCAAGTTTCATTGGGCGATAACCGAAGGAGTTCATTTTAGAAGACAATGGGATGTCTTCCAAAATATTTACCACTGTTTACCCCCCCCCCTCGACTAGCGCATACGTTTCCAACCAAACTATTTTGAACTGTAATGTTTTACATGGTACAGTTGGTTTTTATGCGTAACATACGTTTTAATAATATATGTTGTAATGTTTCAACGATAATATTTGTAGTTTTTTTCGTCTCGGTTAATTGTATAAATGTCTACAGCATTTTACGTTAGCGCTCTCAACCAGTCTGCCGCCTTGAACGCCGCCGGTGAGTATACCGGTTCGATTGAAGTTCAACAAAGTGTGAACGAGTCTGTCGCCGGAACAATCTCTCTGACTGATGCTCAAGAGGGATTCTTATTCCGAACAACACCCGAAACAGGAACCGGTAATAATCCGCTGTATAATACTGGATTAGAAGATGCCCAAAACTGGACCGCGGTCGCGAAGACAGTAACCTCGAATGCTATCACCAGTGTGGGTGATGACCACACCGCCCCTATGTTGACGGTTGAAAAAGAACTAGCCGCGGCAGTGTTTGGTAGCCCCGAACTGTTTGATCTATTTTCTAATGGAACTGTTATTAACACCTCTATTTCCAATGCCTTCGCCACCATGAATACCGCAGTTCAAAACAACGTGACTACTAATGCATCAAAACAATATGGTAATGCTATGATACGTCAATTTCCTGAACGGTTTGCTCTTAAATATAACGCTACCAGGGCGAGTGTTGCTAATACACGCTCTGTCTATGATGCAGCTGTGATTAAAGGTGTTACCGGAGTTGCCGTAGCAAAGGTCATGTTCTCGGCAACCGGCACTTTAGAATCAATTACGACTATTTCGACTACTACCAACAGCTTTACTCTCAACGAAGAGCTTTCTATTACCGACCCCACCGGCAAAACTTCTCTACAAATAACCGTCCCTTCCGGATCTACTCTTTGGACTAGCACCATGCTCACCCAGTTAAATAGCGCTTCTGGAACAGCAATTGCCGGTTTTACCGGTCCTGGAAGTAGCACAACGTACGTAATTAACACAAACGTTCCCGGAACTTTCACCGGCGTGACCGTGACCCAGAGTGGATCGGGCACCGGTACCGGTGCATTATGCACAATGAAAATTGATACAACGACATCGGCAATCACATCCTTATTCGTCACCACTTCTGGTGCGAATTATGTTAAAAACATCCTAACTACATTCACCAATACAGATACAACACCAGTTGTATGGACAATCCCGGCCACTACGTCTAGTGTAGTCGGCACCAATTCAGTTCAAGCCGCAATACTTAATGGAAATACAGATAGTGCGGATATCGAATTTCCGACGCAAGCGGGTGATGTATTACGGGTTATGTTTACAATCACACCCTTTTCCACTCAAACCGTTGCTAACAGCAGTGCTTTCGCAGTTATGACTTATAAAGCGAATATTAATTATACAGTTGGTGCATTCGGCGCTTAATTTTTCAACCCCAATTTTTAGAGTAAAATCCGTATACAATAACTGAAAAAAACACTATTTTCCTAATTTTATACCCCATGAATTATTTTAGGACACATATAACGGTGTCCTAAAATATCAAACCTCGGTTCACATATATTTTTATAAAAATCCCTTTTAACGAAAATGTAGGCGAAATGCACGAAAACGCAGGTGAAGCGAAGCGAGCAGCTATTCGTCCAAAATATGAAATAATACATTTACAAAAAAAAGGTGGTATAATGTATATGACTCACATCCACGTAAACAAAAATATACGCGTTCACGATACTCTTGTATATATGAAGGAAATACGAAATTACAAAATAAAAAAGCCACAATATTTAGAATCGTCTGGATATATTCGAATTAATGAGCCGAGTGGATTACGGATAACACGCGTTGTCGTATCCGGATTTAATCATATGAAAGAGATAACACATATAATCAAACTGATTGTTGGGCAAGACGACAAACCATTGAACCATATAATAATTGATACAAACCTGTGTAATCAATACACGGAAGGCGATATCGAGCCTGGAACCAAAAAACTAATTCAAATTGATTATATAACCGACGATATAACAACAAAACAAAAAAAAATGTCTGAAAATGCGAAATATGAGAATGTAATCGAGCATATTATCTGCAAATCGGATCATGATAGCAGTGATTCGGATCATGATAGTAGTGATTCGAATGATGATAGTAGTGATTCGGATGATGATAGTAGTGATTCGGAACACGACCATGGACGAAAACACAGGTAAAATCAGCAAAAGTTTCCTTTGTAAATAACATAATTACATATGTTACTTATTTCGTATTATTTTTAATTAATGTATATAGTATACGATGCATAAGGATCGAAATCGTAAACCTCCATGCATAGTCAATACAATCGAACGGCATGAAAATGTTCATGAATATGTGATTAAAAGCAAGCAGTTTCTAGAATCAAATGGAATAGTTACCATAACCGAACCAAACGGAATTACTCTAGTTAAAGCAGTCGTTTCCGGCCGTGAAAAAATGAAGGACGTCACCGCGATTATCAAACTTATTTTGAAACAAAATGAATGTCCATGTGACTCGATCACAATTGATACCGGCCTGCTGAATCGATATACCGACGGCGATATTGAATGTGGGACACAAAAAATCATCGAAATTGAATATATGACCAACGACCATGTTACGGAGAATAAAAAGGTTCGCCAGATTAAAGAATGCGACATAGTTGAACATGGTCGCCATCCCAAATGTGGTCGTCCACTCAAATGCGATCACCATCCCAAACATGATCACCATCCCAAACATGATTGTATTCCCAAACATGATCATCATCCAAAACATGATTGTATTCCCAAATGTGACCACCATCCCAACCATGATCACCATCCAAAACATGATTGTATTCCCAAATGTGACCACCATCCCAACCATGATCATCATCCAAAACATGATTGTATTCACAAACATGATCACCATCCCAAACACGATTGTATTCACAAACATGATCACCATCCAAGCCATGACCATCATCCAAACCATCACCACCATCCAAGCCATGATCACCACCATCCAAGCCATGATCACCATCCCAAACACGATTGTATTCACAAACATGATCATCCCAAACACGATTGTATTCACAAACATGATCACCACCCAAAACACGATCACCATCCAAAACATGATTGTATTCACAAACATGATCACCACCCAAAACATGATTGTATTCCCAAACATGATTGTATTCCCAAACATGATTGTATTCCCAAACACGATCATCCCAAACACGATTGTATTCCCAAACACGATCACCATCCCAAACACGATCATCATCCCAAACACGATCATCATCCCAAACACGATCATCATCCCAAACATGATCATCATCCAAAACACGATCATCATCCCAAACACGATCATCATCCCAAACGTGATTGCCGCCCCAAACATCGCGACCGAAAAGAAAGGAAACACTGTGAATGTAACCACAAAGCGAAATGCCCAAAAATTCCAGCAAATACAAACTTTAGTAGTAACATATTGTTTCCATTATACCCAATACATTGTCCGACCAAGTATTGCGGCAAAATATACAGCCAATTATATCCGATACAAGGTTCATTTGCAGAATCTATATCACCCGACCTGATATGTGATAAAACTTGCAAAAATCATAAACACAATTAGATCAGTATACAACACAGTTATATACTGACTTGGATTCAGAAATGTATTATGCCGGATGTATAGCATTCAGGCCGGACACCAAATCTGGATTTTTCAACATCTCATTCACCTCGCGATTGTAATTATCCAATGTGGTCAAATACGCCGAACGGTTTACCCACGGCATAATCTTCACACGATAACCCAATTTTTGCACCGCCTTGAAAACCATACGTTCGTAACTGTGTTCAATCATATTATCCGCATGACCCTTGTGCCCAGCGCCCCATGTAATATTATTCGGATAAATACGTTCACGCGAACGGTGTGTGCGAAAAAAACGAAACACTTCGTAAACATTCTGCCCCACATCTTTCAACATTCGACCGCCATAGAATGATTTTACCCATACTGCATCAAACGACGTTGTCGTATTTAATAAATTATACATAGAGGCGTCGCCATATAACTTTTCCGCAATCGCACGATTCGACACAAAACAGTTACCCTCGGGGAACAAACAATTCTTGGACTGATATTCGCAATATCGATCCCAATCATTCACATACAATGAATTCCCCAAGTTCCACCTACAAGTCACATTTTTGGGTTCAATAAAATGTTCCTTGTAAATAATATTCGCATAATCTCCCATGAAAATAAGTGGTGGGACAAATATACCGATCTGTTCATCCGTCTGCATTATACGCGCAATCTGCGCCATATTCAGCAATAATGGTTCCCAATACGCCTTGCGCATAGATTCATCTTGTTTAGAATGCAAAAATAAAATATATTTATAATCAAACGACTGTTTCTTCAAAAAATCGACGCAAATATATTTCCCGCCAATATCCATGCCCACGTTCGATACATGGATTGCCGCCATATTGTCGTATTTCGGTATGTTCAATTCATTTCCGACACTGAATGTGACTACAATAAAAGAGCAATGCAACGCTATCACATTCAGATAATTTGAATAAAAATACTCGAATTTGTCTATATTGTAGCAATGCAAATGTGCGACGATATTATGATTAGTATAGCTCAATGTATTCCGATTCGAAACAATCGTATATTTAAGTGGTGTTTTGGGGGTAGAAATACCCAACAAATATTTGTGAAACAAATGCGGAAAATTCGTATATAACACCTTCTGTTTTTCAAGATCAACGGCAAGTTGCAGTCTATCCTCCTCTGTTTGAAAATATTTTCGATCCTGGTAAACGCCATATGTATCATAATGTAATTTTGCGCGAATTTCACTGCTGCATATGCTTGCTATATCCGGATTCAAAGTTACATAATCTTTCCAATTAAAATCATCGGGGACATGCTGAAATTTTGCAATATACGGTAACCCATCTTTCACCCCAAACAAATCATAGTGTAATTTAGCAGTTATTTCATTTCGAGAATATTGCACTGGTATGGAGTCGTTCAATTCCAAATACATTTTCCAGTCAAAATCATTTGGCGTATGTCGCAATTTATAAATCCGACCCTCATTTTGACCGGTCATATAATAATGAATCTTTGCGAAAAACTCACTATTATTGCAGGCCTTCACGTCGGTATTCAATTCCAAATATGTTTTCCATTCAAAATCATCGGGTATCGCGTCTGCGGGAACACAATAACGGTATTTTAGCTGGCGTCCAGTATTCTCATAATGGATTTTACATTGTAATTCGGTTAGACATTTTGCTTTCACGTCTGGATTCAATTCTCTATACGCATTCCAATCAAACTCACATGGGATATGTTCAAACGTATAGCGGTATGGTAATTTATTGGCTCGGCCATATGCATGAAAATGTGATAAAGCCGATATTTCACATACAAGTGACGCCCCGTAAGTGGGATTCAAATCGCGATAAACTGTCCAGTCAAAATCATCCGGTATTCCCACTTGCTGTCGTTTGTATTTTCTAGATTCAGAATAACCGTGCATTTCATAATGCATCATCGCTGTAGCCCGAGTCTTACAAACATGATGAACATCTGGGTTCAGCGACAAGTATACTTTCCAATCAAAGTCGACCGGTATATGTTTTACGGAATATCGGCGGCTCTGAGCGTGTCCTTCATATAAATAATGCTGTGTTGCGGCATCTTCTGAATTATACACTTCTCGCACATCGTCGTTGAGATCGACATATACTCTCCAATCAAAATCTGCGGGTAGTTTCTTCAAAGGTGCTGGATGTGACGGTTTTATAAATTGCATCATATAACTATATTTTCAGACGAACAGATATAGTTGTATTCGAAAATTATTACTCATTTTAGACTCATTTTTACTAAACTAAATGCGCAATCATATAATATATCCTTTAAAATTGAACGGATTTACACCTTGAAGTGGTTTTAATATTACTTGAATATTTGTATCTAGTGCATTGCTCTGCACTAGATGTTTTTTTGTAGCATATATATTCAACTTGTTTTGCTGTATCATTCGCGATAAATAACTATCGATCTGACCGTCTATTTTATTCACATCGATCTCATCAACTAATTTTTGAGCACCCCGCTTATTTATTAGATAACCATTCAGCCCCCAGAACGATTTCAGCCGATTCATTTTTATAGTCGCGGCATCTCCAGTCGCGCGAATCGTGTAAAACATTATATAATCCCAATCATCCGGGACATCCGCCAAGTAGTCCTCTATATATGCGGAAATATTTTCAGGCACGGCTGTGTCGTCTTCTAGTATAAGATATGCATCGACACTCTTGTTATCCGACAACAGCTGTTTCGCTAAATTATAATGGCTTAAAAAACATCCAATACCACCCATTGTTAACTGATGATGATGCGTCCGATAACCATTGGTAATTACTTGGTTCAATTCGATTAAGGCATCGCCGGAAAGCCATTTGGACGGATCAATATTCTTTCCAACTACTGCAGAATAACGCTCCAATGGTATATCTGATAAATCGGAATTTTGATAATAGTTCAATAATTTCGCATACCGTTTTGTATCCTTGTCCATGTTAATAACATATGTCTTAACATTCAAGCCGCCTATCATACGACGGGTTTCCATTGACTCGATTCCTGGAATCGTCATATAACGCCACATCAATATTCCAAGTATCCACAATAATAATGCATAAATTATCCACCCATTATGACTATCAATACGCATTTTTAAGATTATTCACTAAAATATACAAAGTTTTTTTTCCATACAAACAACATAAATGTATCCAGAGTATATTATTTAGCCAGCATGTCGATTGAACCGCTACTCAATGCGACAGACGACCGGTTTGTAATGTTTCCGCTCCAATATGCAGATATTTGGGCGCTTTACAAAAAACAGGTCGATTGTTTTTGGAGGGCGGAAGAAGTCGACTTATCAAAAGACCTCATTGATTGGGCAAAATTAAGCGCCGATGAGCAAAAATTCATTTCCATGGTGCTCGCATTTTTTGCCGCGTCCGATGGAATCGTATTGGAAAATTTAGCACTGAGGTTTATGGGAGACGTTCAAATCGCGGAAGCGCGTAGTTTCTATGGGTTCCAGATTGCGATGGAAAATATACACTCCGAAATGTATAGTTTACTGATTGATACATATATCAAAGACAAGCACGAAAAAGACCGTTTATTTAGCGCTACATCCAATTTCCCGTGCATTACCAAGAAGGCGGATTGGGCGAAAAAATGGATTGCCGATAGTCAATCCTCTTTTGCCGAGCGCCTGGTTGCATTTGCCGCGATTGAAGGCATTTTCTTCTCATCGTCATTCGCGTCGATTTATTGGATCAAAAAACGGGGGCTAATGCCCGGATTAACATTCTCAAACGAGCTCATTAGTCGCGACGAGGCACTCCACACCGAGTTTGCGATTTTATTATACACAAAATTACGGAATTCTCTTCCCCAATCGCGCATACATGAGATTATCAAAGACGCCGTCGAAATTGAGAAGGAGTTCATTACAGTAGCTATCCCATGCAGAATGATTGGTATGAATTCCACCATGATGTCTCAATATATTGAGTTTGTGGCTGACCGCCTATGTGTTCAACTCGGATATGAAAAGATATATCGTTCTAGGAACCCGTTCGACTTTATGGAACTAATCAGTGTCGAAACCAAGGTGAATTTCTTTGAGAGAACCAATTCAGAATATGCACTTGCGAACAAACAAGTGGAGGCGGACATATTTACATTCGATACCGATTTTTAGGTCATTGAGTGCCGCTATTTACCGCGTTGCATATTCCGCTGCTGGTTTGTGAACTGCATCTCGAGAATTCGTATGTGTTTAGCGGTATACTTACCGTATAGATGATATGTTCGCAACGCCTTCGCACGCTTTGTCTTCCTCGGTTCAAGCAGTTTATCCTCCAGCATCATAGTAAATGGGGGTATCGTGATAACATTATTTAAGAACAATGTTATCAACAATCAATTTTGTGGCGCATATTCTCGTAACTTGGACAAGAATAATTCCATTTCGGATTCGTAAACTTTTGGATTAATATAATGGATATATTTACGCAGTTCGCCATCATATACAAAATTACCATAGTCATCTTTGGGTAAAGAGACTAATTTGGTCAATTCGTCGGCGTAACAAAGCAATTTAGATTTGCATATATCCAATCGTTCTACATTCAATTCAAATAGTGAAAAAAAATCATTGAATTTGAATATCGGTTCCGTCTTTTCATCTACAATTGTATACCAAATGAAGGGTTTATTCAATGCTATCGCAAATACCAATCCATGCAATGAAGACGACGCAATCAAATCGGTTTCGGTTAATATGGATAGTTTTGCTTCAAATATTTTTTTGATTTCTATTATATTTGTATAAGGTGTATTTGATATAATTTTGCGGTAGTCATTCGCCGAAAACCGCATAGATTCAATATTTGATATATTTGTCGATCGTAAGTATGCCTCTTGGTCATAGTGAGATAAAAACAAAAATCTATTCGTTCGGACATCCGTGGATTTCACGTATTTGGTCAATAATAAACCTGGTTCAAAATGTAACACATTATGTTCGGTTCCAATCAATCCAGCAGTATATTTACCTCTCACGTAAACAAACTTGTTATTAGCCAATTTCGAAATAGATAATATGTTAGTGGAGGTTTTATATCCCGCACCCATAATAATATTATTATTTGCAATAAGTGAGAGAACACTACCTATCATAAATATACCATCATTATTAGCGGACGAACCATCGCTTATATGTCGAAATGACGTAAATCCATTTTGTAGTCCTAGATATATATTAAACAGGTCGCCTAGATTATTGCTCGACCAATAATAGATGTGCATTTTATATATCATTTAAATAAAGGATACTTTTTAAATGTATATTGATGCTAATATGCATCATTATTTTGTGGGAACCTTTCCCACAATACTATAAAACTATAAGAAATAAATAGTTGAAAGTTTTTCAAAATGGAACTTTTTGGATTATTACAAAAAGTTCCAAAAAGGAATATTCGAGGATCTTTATTTTAAGACAATTTTGGATTTTACGAACGTTACCAGAATGCAGTGTTTTTAAGATTTCGATTTCCCAAATGACTGCACACCGTTTTTGAACGAAATGATTCGGAATACGTTTAGGAGTAATTTGTATTAGGATTATATACGAAAAACTCCTAATGAAAAAAACTCCAAAAAACTCCAACACATTCGGTTGTGAAATTTGCAACTTCAAATGCTTTAACAAACAAGATTATACGCGGCATTTGTCCACTGTAAAACATGTTAACCTAACAAATCCTAATTATAAAGCCTCCACACCTAATATGCATTCATGCATATGTGGTAAAACATATAAACATTCATCCACCCTGTGCAGCCATAAAAACACATGTTCTTTTCTAGCAAAGTCTCCATCTATAAATGAAGAGATCGCAGATCCGACTAACAAAGATGTTATGATAGAAAAATTATTAGGAGAATTGACTGCAGAGCGTGCAGAAAAGAATGAAATGAAATCCATGTTCATAATGATGATGGAAAAAATTCAAGAAATGCAACAACAAAATCAAGAAATGCAAATGAAAATACAGTTTTGTTATACAATGGGAACTTTCCCACAAATCCCATAAAAACTACAAGAAATAAATAGTTGAAAGTTTTTCAAAATGGAACTTTTTGGATTATTATAAAAAGTTCCAAAAAGGAATATTCGAGGATCTTTATTTTAAGACAATTTTGAAAAGGGCGATTGTTACCAGAATGCAGTGTTTTAAGATTTCGATTTTCAAAATGACTGCACACCTTTTTTTAACAAAAACTGGCGGTAGACATTTAGGAGATTTTTCTATTAGTAATATATACTAATAAACGACTAATGCAAAAATCTCCAAAATCTCCAAAACAATTTTATTGTGATAAATGTGATTATTTATGCAGTAAATCCAATGAATTTAACAAACATTTATCCACTGCAAAACATAAACGACTAATAAATCCTAATGCGGCTAATGAAAAAACACCAATATCACTTGTTTGCAAATGTGGTAAAACATATCTTCATATGTCTTCATTATGCAAACATAAAAAGACCTGTTCATCCATTACAATAAAACAAAATAAACCCGAAGAAGTAATATCGAATAACAGGGACGTTGTGATCGAAAAGTTAGTAGAAGAGTTAACAGCAGAGCGTGCTGAAAAAAGCGAAATGAAATCCATGTTCATGATGATGATGGAAAAAATCCAAGAAATGCAACAACAAAATCAAGAAATGCAACAACAAAATCAAGAAATGCAACAACAAAATCAAGAAATGCAACAGAAAAGTCAAGAAATGCAAATGAAAACGAATGAAAACACACGAGAGATTTTGAAAGAAACAGTAAAGGGAAATCAGGAGTTAGTAAACAAAGTTATCGATGTGATTCCGAAAATGGGAAATATGACCAATAGTCACAACACGACCAACAACACTCTCAACTTCTATTTAACGAATACGTGCAAAGATGCAGAATCCATCCACGATTTCACAGACAGATATGTGAAGCAATGTACCAAATTTTTCATAGATAATTATAGAAGCATAGCAAATAATCAAATGTGTTTAGCGACCAACGTTTACAATATCATGTTTACATGTTTGAAAGAAAACCCACAATATCTGAATTTTATTCAAACAACGGATGTAAAAAACGGAATCCATTATGTAAAAGAGAAAAGGAAGGATAAAGATCGACAATTGTATGGCGAGGCGGAATTCATCAAATATGTAGATGGGTTTGAACGTGCAGGCGCAAGTATTGGGCATGCGATAAACAAGGCATTTGTTCCGTTACAGTCCGAATTTAGTAAAAAATTGGAATTAGAGGTGGGAAGGCCTCCAAATGAAGATGATTACGAAGACGAAGAAGAATATGAAGATTTATTGGACAAATACAAACAACGTAAATCCGAAGCAGGACGTCATTTGAATAAACACATCTTTAATGCTATGAGCATGTTTGATAGCAGTTCGCGCAAAATGGAGGTTCTCACAAAAACCCGTAGGATAAAGGCGGATGATGCGATAACGGCATAAAATTGAAAGGCCTTTTTGTGTATCAATTAGCCACATCAACTTTACAGCTACAAGCAGTATCAAAATGTCCACTCATTCTATTTACATCCCAGGCGTCTACGCAAACATCTCCGAGTCCATGATCAAGGAGACCTTTCACCGCATGAAAATCGGCAAGGTGAATCGTGCGATTTTGGTGCCTCAAAAAACAAACAAACACAACAAGGCCTACATCTACTTCGATGAGCTATACAACACACCCATGGCCACAACCATGCTGGACGAAATCAAGTCCGGTTCGTCCAAGTTGTTTTATGCTCGCACACCCCATGTCTATTGGGTGTTGCTCGAGAACCATCGCGAATTGCAAGCAGACGAGCGATCGCCCATTACTATTGGCGCCTCTGCTATTTACTGTGCCGATGATTACGAAGAAGTTCCGACATTTACCGAGGAACAAGAATCATTCGTCCCCGTCGAAGACGTTTCGATGGTAAGCTCCGATTATGCTGCGCAGTTGGAGCATGAAATCGCAATTCTCCGCAACGATAACGCGCAGTTGCAATATAATGCGCAGGTAATGTTCGCACACTACAACCAGTGTGTCGCAGCAAATGCGTATCTGAATGCGCAGATGATGAACTTGTCGCAGGGTGCAGAGCCCATGGAAGAAGAGGAAGAAGAGGAAGAGGAAGAAGAGGAAGAATCACAACCAATGGACGTCTCCAACTAAGAAAACGCGTAATAAAAACATAAAAATTTGTTCTGTAAACTACATAAAAACCCTTTTTTATTCTATGTATATAACATATAATATGAGCGAGCATATTGAAGTCACGCCAGTTGAACCAGCCGCAGTCGATACTGCTCCTATCCAAGCGCTCGTCGAGCAGGCGGTTAATACTACGTTACA
>Ga0209246_10000048_pt1 | contig 51208 bp, 43 predicted proteins | sample LauGreSpBDMM15SN_2_FD_187560 | JGI IMG/M metagenome (GOLD analysis project Ga0209246, IMG submission 187560) | Freshwater lake microbial communities from Lake Michigan, USA - Sp13.BD.MM15.SN (SPAdes) (version 2) | ecosystem: Environmental > Aquatic > Freshwater > Lake | place: Lake Michigan...
ATGCGGACTAAGACGCTCATCCCGCAATATAAACTCTGCGTGTCATTGCTTATTCAAGGAGAATACAATGGCAAAATTTTACTCAACAAAAACTTACGGTAACGACAGAGGCTTATCCTGCTGTTTTAGACAATGGCGTGCCACACACAGCCATTGTTCAACAATACATGGTTATTCAATTGGTATCAAATTAATTTTTGAATGCGATACACTGGATGACAAAAACTGGTGCATGGACTTTGGCGGACTCAAAGAATTCAAAGTATGGGCAGATCATATGTTTGACCATACTTTGGTAGTTGCTGAAGACGATCCTATGCTGGAATTTTTCAAACACATGAATGAAATGGTAGACATTGACAGTAAAGATCATCTGAGCAAACTACCACACGAACGTGGTGCCCTATGCGATCTGCGTATTGTGCCAGGTGTAGGATGTGAAATGTTTGCCAAGATGGCCTATGACAAGATGGCAGAGCTATTGGCATCTGGCGATATGCGTTATCCAATCAATCCAACAGCGAGAATCAAATCAGTTGAAGTATTTGAACACGGTGCTAATTCGGCTACATACGAAGGTTAAGCATTACTGGAGACTTTGGGCAAAAGCTCTAGGTGAAAAATCAGGCAGTTCGGACGTGGAAGCGGACCGAATTGCTTGCATTCGTACTGTAATTGTGTTAATATATGTTATCACAAACTTTTTTATAATCGCAGGCGTCATAAGGCATTGGTAATGGGCAAAATAGGCTTCGCATGTAAATGGATCGATCATGCCGATCAAGTAAATGGCATCAAGAAAGATGACGATGCCAAACAATACAACACTGGTACAACTACCATAAGTTGGTTAAATAGACAGTCAAAAGATGTAGCAGAGCAAAGGCTCTGGGACTTAATGGTCCAAAACATTTTGGCTACACAAAAACTAGTAGACCGTGTAGGAGAACTCAATGAAAATCTTAGGATGGTTCGCATTAGTAGCGACATTCTTCCTGCTTATACCCAGCCTGATTGGAGTTATTTTTGGCGCAGGCCTGACGTTGTTAGCTATCTCGAGCGCAATTTTATCCTTGTTGGCAATAGTGCTCGTGCAAGCGGTACCCGTCTTTCTATGCATCCTGGCCAGTTTGTTGTTCTTGCTAGTATTAACGAAGGCATTGTTGGGCGAAGCATAGAAGAATTTGAATATCATGCTGACATGGCTCGTTACATGGGCTACGGCAAGACATTCCAGGACTTTAAAATTAATGTACATATCAGTGGTAAACAAGGTCCTGATGGTATTCGTGAGTCTTATAAGAAACTAAGCAACGAAGCACGTAATTGTATTACTATTGAAAACGAAGAAAACTCATGGGGGTTAGATGATTGCCTCACTATTAGCGATATCGTTCCTATTGTGCTCGACATACACCATCATTGGATTCGCGAAGGGGAGTATCTCCTTTCGACAGACGATCGTGTTAAGCGTGTTGTGGATAGTTGGCGTGGTGTGCGCCCTACTATGCATTATTCAGTTAGTCGTGAAGATTACCTCGTGGAGCATGACAAACTTATCGCACCTGTTCACAGCCAACTACTTCTAGATGGCTATAAGAAACAAAAGCTGAGGGCACACAGCGACTTTTATTGGAATCAAAAAACAAACGAATGGGCAATAACTTTTCTAAACCAGTTCGACATAATGTGCGAAAGCAAGGGCAAAAACCTAGCCAGCATGGAACTGTACAATCAAGCCAAAAGCTATCTCGAGAACAACTAATACATCGGTTGGAAACTCTTAGGGAAGAGCTAGAAGAAAATCCTAATTTGAATGAACAGCGTCGAGCTCGTATTCAAGAGGACATGGCTCGTTACTCTGAGCAATTAAAACGGTTTGAATAAAAGGGCACAAGGCCCTTTTATTATTTTGCCGCTTTTGGAGTACGTGGCTTTTTAACCGCCGGTGATTTCTTAGCCGCTGGTTTTTTGGCTGGAGCAATAGATTCAACAACTGCTTGAGTAGCTTGTTCAGCTACCGGTGTAGGCGCAACTGCTTCTACCTTGTAAGGTACTTCTGCAACTGTTTCTACCGGTTTGCTACCAAATAGGTTTTTAATAAAATTAATCATGAATGATCTCCTTGTAGATTATTTATAATTAAATATACTACTATATTATATTATGACAAAAAATACCATTCCCTTAGTCGTTGTTAGTTGTTTGCGAGATATGCCAATGCTTGCATTGCAAGCTCATAGTATGCATCTGTACTATCAAGATTGGCTTCCAGAAGATCAAAGATTTGCTGATATTTTTATCATCGTGAATGAAGATACCGAAACTGATCAAAAAGAATGGCTAAAACAGTATCAAGGTATTGTGCAGGAATGGCACAGATGTTTTAATATAAAAATACTGTATAAGCACGAATTCCAAGCAAGTTGGCATTCATGGATACCTAGCAATAAAAATCCATGGGCTGTGGGCTGGGAAACCCAACAAATTTTAAAATTTGCCATTGCTGATTTTATTGATGCTCCTGGTTACTTAGTATTGGATAGCCAAAACTTTTTAGTCAGTTCTTGGTCAACCGATGTTTATCTATCTAAAGACGGACGCTTACCTTATAGGCCGGCTGAATTTAATATGCCTATATCAATTTGGAAAGAGTATTGTAATGAGTTAAACTTGTCTGTAGAGCCTAATGATAAAACTTTGAATATTTGTACTCCTATATTTTTTAATACAGAGCTTGTTAAGTCCTTACTACACACTAAATCTAGTTTATATGAGTTTGCTGAATGGTTTAAATCAGCATCAAAAATAAAAAGTGAATTTACTCTTTATCATCTATGGGCTGAAAAAACTGGAGGCCTTTTAAAATACCATTACGAAGCACCAAGTTGGGGTGGGTATATGCTAAGAGATAATCCAAACTTTGAAGCAGAATTCGATATGTTTATGAGTAAGATTAGACATTTACCAAGGCAAGCATGGGTATCTATAAATCATAGAGCTTGGGGTGATATGACTGATAACCAATATGAAATCCTAAAAACTAAACTTGACTCTATGTTTATGTATGGTGGACACTTTGACGATTACCGCAAAAATTATGTACACATTGTTTTCTAAATAAATATAGATATGTACAATTTTATTAGATATGTCAGCTTGAACGAGGGTAAAACACCCAAGACATTGGTTCACACCAAGTTACCCTATGCTAGGGATGATTTAGAACCTAGCATGAGTGAAAATACCATAGACTATCACTATGCCGAGCTGTATGGCGGGTATGTAAAACGCTTTAACAAAGGTGAAGGTGATGCTGACTTTAATGAAGCGGGTGCATTTTTACACAACATTTGGTTCACACAGTTTCAAAAACCCACAACCTCAAACGAACCTGATGGGTCAGCTGGCGAATTTATAAACAAACACTTTAAAACTTTTGACAAGTTTAAGGATGCATTTGCCAAAGAAGCCATGGCTATACAAGGCAGTGGTTGGGCATACCTAGCACGTAACGGCACAATTAAAACTATCAAAAATCACGAAATCAAACAGGATATTGTGTTGCTAGTAGACTGGTGGGAACATGCATGGGCATTGGATTATCAAGCAGATAAAAAAAGCTATCTGGCTAATCAATGGAAAATTATCAACTGGAATGTAATTAGTTCTCGAACCCAGCCAGTTTCTTTAACCTAGATAGCCAATCACTGTTATTATCGCCGCTGCCAGCGGCGATCTTGTCTAAGGTATCCCCTTTTTTCACAACGTAAGTAGATCCATTAGGTAGTTTAATTTTTTGCCCTGGATATATAACATTAATATCCTTAATCTCAGGATTCAATTGTTTTAGTTTCTGAGCGCCTGCACTACCTTTATAGCCTGAAAGATTACCGTTAACTTTCGGTAGTTGAGTAGGAGTTGGGGTAACTGCTGGTGGTTTAGGCGCTGGTGGTTTAGGCGCCGGTGTAATCGCTGATTTTACATTATCAATACCTTGACTTGCCGCGGCACTAACTTTATCAACGATGCCTTTAATTGTTGGTGTTGTGCCAACTGCAACAGCACCCGTTGGCCCTGGCACAATTTTTATAACCTCATCCTTTGGAGTCATCTTGTCAACTTCGTTGCGTAGGGCCGCAAGACCGCCGGGAGTGACTTTCATGCTCATCACATATGATTTTGCGGCTTGCTCTACAATTTTATAATCTCTACGATATTTGTAATATTCTTCTTTTGATCTAAAAAAACTATCTTTATCTGGACCAATGGCATTTCCGGTGGTGCCCATTGACACAGCATATATCATGAGATGTTCGTAGGAATCTCGGAACTCCCTAGTGTTATGCATTATGCGGGTGCTCACCATATTATCTCGAAGCGGTTGGGGTATCTTACTCATAATTTCAGGAGTTTCCCAAAGGATTCGAAACCCACGATGCCTGGCTTCATGTGCCAATGTGTCCAGGGCATCTGTTCTACGAGCATCAAAGGCTGGATCAAAATTCTTATGACTTACAGCAATGTCATAATCTTTTCTAATTGCCGTTCTTTCCTGTGCTCTTCCATCAAAGTCTGGCTTATTGGGATAGTCTCGAACATCAATATGGTTAGGATCCAGGTACATACCAGAAACTGGACCGAGTACATCAACTCCAGCGGCGTTTAGCACAACAATTCTTGCAGGACTTTGTAATCGTATATCTATTGGTCGGCTTCTTGGGCTAGGATCTCCCATCAGTCCCAAAAACACTATGGCATCTACACCTTGATATCCCCGTAGTTCTTCCTGGGCCATGGCCAGTGCAGTCATGCCTGCTCTGAATTTCTCCCAATCTATGTTAGCAGCTTGGCCATAATTTTCTTCGGATATGATTTCTTTAATTCTCATATAGTATTTATTTTAGAGTTGGTCTATTGTCTTAAGACTACTAACAGGCATATCCCAAACTTTTCTAGCTTCAACGCCTTTGCTCTGGGCAAATTTCTTAACGTCACAATCACCGCAACAATGATAGACATTGTTGTTTAATCGCTTAGGGTCCATGTTGCCCTTGTCACGCTTAAACACTCCCTGACAGCAATCACATCGAAATATCAATACCGTCTTTTTACGCATATAGGCGTGTGTTGTGCCGTATTTGCTGTTACGATAGTGCGGTGTATTAACAAATTCTGTTCCAATATACATAACTGTATTTACATTAAGATTATAAAATGGTATTGATAAATATCATATCGAGGGCAATCATGATCACTATATCCGAGTCAGCAAAAACAAAAATCAAGGACCTACTCTATGAAGAGGGTAATCCTAACCTAGCATTACGTACTTTTGTACAGGGAGGAGGTTGTAGCGGTTTTAGCTATGGCTTCACCTTTGATGAAGTAACAAACGAGGATGATTTTGAAGTTCCTCTAGATGAATTTAAGTTACTTGTAGATGCAATGAGTATGCAATATCTGCAGGGTGCAGAAATAGACTATAAAGAAGAACTTGCAGGCAGTTCTTTCACAATCACAAATCCCAACGCAAAATCAACATGCGGTTGCGGTTCTAGCTTCGGAGTTTAAAATAAATGTCAAAACAAATTATAGATATTGGTGTACAAGGTAATGACGGTACTGGCGACAGTATCCGTGAATCGTTCCGCAAAGTTAATGACAACTTCAACGAAATTTATGCAGTGTTTGGCATCGATGGTGCTATTAACTTTACAGATTTAAGTGATACACCAACAACATATAATGCCAACGATATTATCATGGGTAGCGTTGCAGGGGATAGACTAACAGCAAGAGAGTTAATAGGTGAAGGCGCAGTTACAATTAGAACTGACGATAATACTAAACTTATTTTTACTGTTGATCAAACTGGACTATCTGGAGATAATTCGCCTGCACTAGCAAACTACCTTAATGCTCAGGGATTGCAGATTGTTCGTTTAGCCGATCCTACTCAGCAGATTGCAGATAACTGGAACTTAGATAATCCTGGTTCTCAGACTACAGTTGGTCAACTTGCTATGACTCGTGCTTATGCCGATAACAATTACTTGCAAGTAAACAACGGCACAGTATCAAGTATTTTAAGATTACGAGACGAACCTACATTCCCTAATTACAGTGATGTAGACTACGATTCATCGCTGACCGGCAACTACTTGTCAACTGAAGCTGTACAGCGTAAGTTTGTAGTAAGTCGCAAAGGCGACACTATGTCTGGTAAATTGACATTAAGTGATCACCCAGCACCCTTACAAGGTTACGGAACACCGAATGGCGCAGGCGATTTACAAGCCGCTACTAAATTCTATGTGGATAACCAAGTGTTTTCCAGTGCAGTTAACCTGTTTGTGTCAACATCAACAGGTGACGATTTACAACAAAAAACTCCAGTAGGTAAAGAAGGCCGATTCTGGCAATATGCTTACAAGACCGTTGGAGCTGCCGCGCTGGCCGCTGAAAACTTAATCGAGCTTGCTAACCAAGAGCCTGGCCCTTACAGACAAAAATTAAGTTATACTGTTGGCCCGGACCAAACATTTAGTACAATTAACAATGTGACTTTAACTGACGGTAATATTGCAGTTGATGGATACCAAGATGCATTTGATTTACTACAATTAAACAGAGATTTTCTACAATCAGAAACAATTGCCTATATTAATAACAAGTATGTAAACATTTTTACATACGATCAAGCAAAGTATCAAGTTGATATAGAAAATATTTTAAAAGCAGTTGGTAATGACATTGTACTCGACACTACATTTAACAGTACTAGAGCTGGTGTGTTTTACTTTAACGGCACCGATGCCAATAACGAAATTCTAGGTACACAGTTAATACAAACTATTGAAGCTATTAAGTATGCTAAAAATGATATTCTTAGTTTTTCGTATGACAATGCCGCGACTAGTCTTTACATTGGACAAGTAATTGATGCTGTTTGCTTTGACTTAGTATTACAATCTAACTACCAAAGCATCCAAGCAGGTATCTATTTTAATGTAGCAGAAACTGATGTTAGTGCCGCACAGATGACACAAATTCTTATTGACCTTAAGAACAAGATTGTATTGTTAGGGCCAGTCGCTAGTCTTGGGGCAGCGGTAACATCTGTTGAAAATTGCATTAACAGTATTATCGTTATTATCAACGGTAACGATTTGCCGGAGCTACAATTTACAAGTCAACCAAGTACAACTATTGGACAAAATAGTGCTAGAGACTTACTACTTAACAACATTGACTTCTTACAAGCAGAAGCTGTTGCATTCTTAGGAGCAGAATATCCTAACTTAACATACAATCGAACTACTTGTAAACGTGACGTTCAATACATTGCATGGTCATTAATCTATGACATGATGTACGGCGGTAATAGTCAATCAGTGTATGCTGGTCTACGCTACTGGAACGGCACAGTACAGCAAATTGCCAACTACGAAGTTGCACCATTCATTTCAGTATTAACATATATAGACACGTTGATGGGTGACATTGTTCGAAGTGATAGTCCAGTAACTATCTATCAGCAAAGCGTAAAACAATATCGCAACGAAACATTTATTAACGGGTCAGTTGCAGAAGCATCCATTAGTCAAAACATTGGTTACTTACAAGATATTATTGCTGACTACACTACTGCACCGGTGATAGTACCGCCGTCATTTACTACTGCGGCAACTGGATTAAAAAATGCTAGAACTGCAATTTTAGCGCAAAAGAGTCTTTATCAAGACGAAGCAGTTGCGTATGTAACTAATAACTTCCCAGTTATTAACGACCCAGCAATTCTTACCAGCATCAGTGAAAAATTCCAAGTAGTTATTGACTTACTAACATTTGGTATTTCTTCAAGAGAAGTATCAATTATTGATGCTCCAAGTGGTACCAGTGACGGCTATGTAGATGCTAAAAATATTGCGTTACTTAATTTAGATTTTATTGCGGCAGAATCAGAGGCTTATCTGGTTGCAAATTATCCGTCATTTGTATCAGGTGGCAACTATAGTGCCAGCTTATTTAAGAACCAGATCAAAGACTGCGTTGAAGCAAGCGTGTACGATTTAATTTATAATGGCAATAGTGCTAGTCGTTATAAAGGCACAGATTTATTTACTACTGAGTATAACTATAGCGAAGTATTAGATGCTATAGCATTCGCTGGACAGTTATTAACTCTATATGTAATTCAAAATACTGCATTTATTCCGGTCCTTTCTTCAACACCGCAGATTATTGATGCTGTTTCATACCCAGATGCTGGAATTGCTAATACTAAATTAGGCCAAGGCTTTGGTATTATTTCAGTTATAGCAAATGGTGGTGAAGGCGCTACACTTGTAAATCCAGTATTAACCGGATACCCGTCATCATATGTAAGTGCTAGAAATATTATCAACTTAAATGCTCCAGCTGTTGCTATTAGAACAACTGACTTTTTAGATGTTACTTATACCGGTGGATTCAACTACGACGAAGCTCTCTGCTACAGAGATACTGGATTAATTATCGATGCAATGAGCATTGATATTATCACAGACGGAACATTCCAAAGTATTAATGCCGGTAAAAGCTATTACAGAAATGCCAGTGCTAGAGCAGTTGCTATTGGTTCACAATATACTGAAACATTAGATGCTATTAACTTTGTTAAAGGTGTTGCAGTACAAGTATTAAATCAAACAACTGCTAGTCGTTTCCAAACATTAGTGTTACAAACATTCAATAGCGGTAAAACTGCTAGTGCGGCAGCAATTGCAGACTTAGCAAATAACATGGACACACTAATTTCAATTATTGAAGGCGGTGTAGGTGTTGCACCAACTCCAACATTTGGTTCAGGTGTATGGAATGTACAAATTGATAACGGCGGTAACGGCGCTGTTGACCAAGGCCAAGTTGGCAATAACGATATTATACCTGCTAAAGTACTAGTGGGCATTGACTCTGCGGCATATGGTAGTATTGTAAAATATACTTCAGGTACTAGTGCAAGTGCAGATACTATACAAGTTCGATTAACTAAGCCTGGATTCTTTGCAATCGGTGAGCAAATTGAGTTTGGTGAGACTGTAAGAGATATTCACATTGTTATTCAGGTTGAAGCAGGTATCTACTATGAAGACTATCCCATCCGTGTGGCAGCAAACGTTTCTGTTCGCGGTGATGAATTCCGTAGAACAATTATTCGTCCAAGAGACCGTGTATCGCAATCTCCATGGAGAAAAGTATTCTTCTATCGTGACTCAATTATTGATGCCTTAGAAATTGGTCCTATCGGGTATGATGAAGATTATGCAACTAACTCAACAGTTACACTAGGTGGAACAACTAACAAAATTATTATTACACTCAGTGATGGTCAAGTACCAGCATCGTGGGTTGGTAAAATTTTGATGGACGATCGAACTGCTGTTGAAGCAACTGCGACTACTGTTATAACAAATAGAATTACAACAGCTACAACACATAATTTTGATATAGGTAATCCTGTTATATTTAGAGGAACATCATTTGGTGGGTTTGATGAAGGCGTAATTTATTATGTATTAGCAACTCCTACACCAACATCATTTACAATTAGTGCTAAACAAAATTCGTTAATACCAGTAACACTATCTACAGACACCGGCAGCATCCAAGTGATGCGAGCCGATCGACGTGGTAAAGCAATTGTTGACAGCGTGTCCGGCAACTTTATGAATTGTTCGGTTATCTACCCATTTGAGGCCGCAATAACATTGTCCGTGGGCGATTGGCATTTGTATGATCCGTTGAACTATGGTCGTCATTATTTGACTAATCCGTTAGATGTAACTAGTGAAGCTAAGAACAATAAAGCAATTGACGTATTCTTAACTAACGATGCTGTACGTATTAGTAATTTAACCATGCAGGGGCATGGTGGATTCTCTATGGTACTTGACCCAGAAGGTCAAATTAAAACTAAGTCACCATACGGGCAAGTTTGTTCAAGCTTCTCACAGTCAATCAACCGTAAGCGTTTTGCTGGTGGACAATTTGTTGACGGGTTTGCCGGTCGACTACGTGGTACGATTGTTGCTGTTGAATATGACGGCATTGAAAATTTTGATTTAACTAACCTAAATAATGGTACTGGATATACTCCGTTACTTGGTGCAAGTACCTATACTAATGTACCAATGTATGGATTGTCAGTTACGGCAACTAACACGTATGCAACAACTAATTTGATTAAATTAAGTGTTGCAAATACCGACCTAGTAGTCGGAAGCGGAATTACATTTACCGGGTCCGGTAATCTTGTAACAACCGGCGGTATTGAATCTGGAAAATTATATTTCATTGCTTCAATTAATAATCCAACTAATGACAGTATTACTATTAGCAAAACACAAGGTGGTGCTAATCTTGTATTAGCAACTGCAACTGGATCGCTTCCTGGTATTACTGGCGGACAAGGTGCCACTGCAGATATTACAGTTATCAACGGTGTTGTTACTAACGTTATTTCTAATACATCAGGAGAATACTACAAGGTTGGTGAATTTTTAAGCACATTATCTAGCAACCTTAGTGCTGTATTTACAGCAGACATTACTGATACTTCTGTCAGTATTACAAATGTAAGTAGCTTTACTAACTTACATGTTGGAGATCAAATAACAGGAACTGGTATTCCTGGCGGAACTACTATTACATTTATCAACCAGGCTTCAGCAACTATTACATTAAGTAATCAGGCAACTGCGACCAACATTGGTGTTACTGTAACATGCGGTGGAACCGGCTCTGGATTTAAAGTGCCCGTAAGAAACGTTAACGGTAAAGGACAAGTTATTACTGTCCAAGGTGCAGTAAATAGCGGTCTTGATATTCGACCACCACAACCTCCATGCGCATTCTTTGTTCAGGGTGTTCGTTACCAAATTAACGATGTTACCTACTTTAATGCTAGTACCGCAATAGTTAAATTAAAACTTGATACCGCAACACCATACAATGCCGCAGGCTTGTATGACAATGCAACTTGTTCACGTGACGTCGGATTAATATTAGATGCAGTTACATATGACTTAGCAATTGGTTCTAACTACCAAACTGTTAAGGCTGGTACTTCTTATCAACGTGCTACTTCTGCGGTAGTTATTACTTCACAAAAAACTCAAACAGTTGCAGGTCTTAACTATGCGAAAGATAGCGTATTAGCCACTATACCGGGCAGTATATATTCTGCTTCTAGAAGTGCTATTGCTAACAATATGGCAATTATTAATACTATTATTGAGCAAGGATTAACAGCGGCTCCTACAATTACATATCCAACGTCTGTAAATACAACCGCAGAAGCTGTTAAAGTTAAAAATAATATTATAGCCAATAGAAGTTTTATTCAAGCTGAAATTGTTGCTTATATTGCGGCCACTTATAACTTAAAAGGTTATCCAGATTATAACTCAGTAAAATCTGCACGTGACTTTGGTTTCATTGTTGATGCAATGGTATATGACATTATGTACGGTGGCAATTCGATGTCATATGATATTGCAGAATCGTTCTACTCAAAATTAACAGGCATTAGTTACATTTCAACAGTTAAAGATCTTTATATATCGGGCATATCTCGATTAGTAACGATCATGCAACAAATTGTTATTAACGATCCAGTAACTAAATCAAATGGTAACGTATCGTTGCAGAACGTTAGTTTACCTGTGATTACAAACTCAGATGTTGAATATACTAAGATTGCAACCTTACTTGAATTTGTAACAGATTACATCGCTGACGGCGACGATGATGGTTCAATTACTGTAAGAACAAATCCATCTATTATTGGATTAGATTCAACCCTATTAGCCGCAAGAATTGCAATACTAAATGCAAAGACTACTATTCAGTCTGGAACAATTGGTTACTTAAATGACGGTGGTGGGTTAATAATTAACATTGAAATGGGCGGTAACAAGTCAATGTTGGCCAACGACTTTGCCATGATTAACGACTTAGGTTATGCGATTGTTTGTTATAACGGTGGTGTATCAGAACAAGTTTCAACATTTACATACTACTGTCATACCCACTACTGGGCGGCAAACGGTGGACAAATTCGTTCTGTCGCTGGATCAAACGCACACGGTACCTATGGACTACGTGCTACGGGATTTGATGTAACTGAAAAACCAGATGCTGTTACCTTAGCATATGACATGGCACAAGTTGTTCGAATTTATAAGTCAGGTCAGTTTGCTAGTGAGATGACTCCTACTGTCAATAAGCAAGCATTAGCTGTGTTTGTATACGGATACTCTTACACACCATTTAATACCAGTGAATTAGAAATTGATCATTCGATGGCTGGCGGCACCATTACTCGTTATGAAGTAAGTTCAATTGAACATACAGTTGTTACAATTGACGGACAAAACATTCTTAAGTTAAATTTAAGTTCAGCTGGTAGTAACGGTACATCAAGTACTGGACTTTCTTATGCATTATATGACGGACAACAAGCAACATTACGTTCATTACAAAATATTAAATTTAATGACATCGATAATGTAAACCCAACTCGTCCGTCAACTGCTTTACAATATAACGACAACTTAGCAGACATTTATCGTATCCTTGCTTATAACTTAAACGAATCAACTGGTGAACTATTACCTAATAACGTTGCAGTTTTAGGTAGTGATGCGTCATTTAACTATTATAAGTTTACAACTGACTTAACATACATTGGTAATGTAGATTATGATCAAGCATTAGTTGTAACCGGTGTAAGCGGTGACGGCACTTATGTTACTATTACGTTTGCTAATCAAGGATCAGCACCATACGTAGTTGGAGATTTTATTGCTGTTACAGATGTATTAAACGATGGAGTTAATACTGGACTGTATAATGGGCAATATAGAATTACAGGCTGTACAGCAACTTCTGTAATATTTGCAAGTGCTGTGACTGCAACATATGATTACAACGGGTACGTAAGTACTAAAACACAAGGCTCACAAGTTGGTGATAACAAAATTGCTGTATTAGAAATTAGCCAACAAACGGTTATTAACCAAATTAACAAAGGTACGTATATATTTGGATGGCACGGTCGTACACATCGTGTAACAAGTTATACAGTTCCATTAAAAATTGCACAGGGTAATTTCTTAACATGGACCAGTGGAACTAGAACTCTTACAGTCAACGGTGTAGCAGGCGATATTGAGATTGGTGACATTCTTACTGGAACAGGTTTTCCAACAGATGGAAGTGTAACAGTTGAAAGCATTACTGTACCAGTTGGTGCAAGTACTACTTACACTATTGTTGTTAATACAGCGACTGGTGTTGGATCACCAACTGGCACTATTGTTTTTGGTATTGCTAGAAATGGTTGGTTGAATATTGATACTAATCCAATTACTAACCTAGTTGGTGACGGCACAACAATCCCAGCATTGGCATACGCAAGTAAGAATGTACCTGCTACCGGTCTTAAATTTGTCACATACAATGTGGCATGGACTCCTAACACTTTACCAATTGTTGATAACTGGTACAAGTTAACAGGTCAGTCGGCATTGGCATATAATTACAGCCACCAGGTTTCAAATTCAACTAGTCAAACAGTTATTAATGTTGACGATGTAACTGGATTAACAGCAGGTATGATTGTAACCAGCGTAAGCGGTGGCGCAGTAATACCAGCAGGTACAATTATTCAAAGTGTTGACAGTATTAAAAATTCGTTTATAGTAAGCCCAGCATGTTGGGTACCGGCTGGTGCTCTTGTAAGTTCAACTATTGTTGCAACTGTTTCAAGCATTACAATTACTAATGCTGGCAGCGGATACTCTACACCTCCGGTATTAACATTCGTAGGTGGTGATCCGACAGTACAAGCTCTTGCAACATGTACCGTATCAAACGGAAGTATTGAAAAAGTTACACTAGTAAGTCCAGGTTACGGATATCAAAGTCTTCCAACTATTACCGTAAGTACCGGTAACGCAGTGTTTACTCCGGTACTAACATCTAGTCCAACAGTTACAACAACTGCCACTGCTGGTGTTAGTACAAACCAAATTACAGTAGCATACTCAAGTGATCCTGGAACATTTGTTGAAGAAGATAAAGCTGTTATCTACGGTACAATCAATAATGGAGCATCAGGTGCTGGTACAACATTAACTATCAATACGTTAACATCAGGTATTATTAGAGTTGGTATGACTATCATCGGTGACGATATAGTTGCTGACACTATAGTAACTGCATTTATTGGTGGTACTGGTGGTATTGGTACATATACCGTTAATAACTCACAGTTAATTACTGCCAAGACTATGACTGCTAAGGTTGTTGTTAGCGGATTTACAAGCAAAACAGGGCCGGCAATTGTTGTTGGTAGTATCACAGGAACAACGTTAACCGTGGCCGCAACTTCTGGCACACTGGCTATTGGTCAAAAGATTAGCGGTACTGGTTTAAGTGACAACACTTACATCACTGCTGGTAGCGCATTAAGCTGGACAGTTAGCGTAAGTCAAACTGTTGGTGCTGGTACAACTATTACAGCAGGATACTCAGTAGTATTACCGTTTGCTACTCAAGCAGTTGCACCAACGGCTAGCAAGTGGTATCAAATTACAAACAGCAACAATCCATTATACAACGGACTTTACTATGCTGTTGCAAGTACTGATTCAAGTATTACACTTGCATATGATAACGATCCAGGCACATGGAATCCAGCTATTACAATTAGTAGCTGGGTCAGCAAGTCAGGGTCGGGGCCGTACTTAGTAACTTACGCTATTCCAAGTCAACCTCAAATACCAGTGGCTGGTACTTATTGGACAGTAACTGGTAATGCTACAAGTACATACAATGGCACATTTATAGTATCAAGTGCAATTGCAACGGAAATAGTATTATCATATCCAACTGACCCTGGATCGTACGGCATCAATACTACAACATTAACTCCTGTTGTTAACATTGCAAAACAACTAATGAGTGCTACAAGCTCTAGCTTGGGAATTAGTAAACCGTTTAGTACTGCGGCGGCCGCAACATTACGTTTAGGTTATCCGTCGGGAGCGTCAGCACAGATTACTACACGTATTAGTACTTGTCGTGCAACTGGACATGACTTCTTAGACATCGGTACTGGTAGTTACTCAACTACTAACTATCCAGTTCAAATTTACGGTAACCCAACACAAAGTAAACAACAAGCCAATGAAGTTTATGAAGAAGGTGTTGGACGTGTATTCTATGTAACGTCAGACCAGAACGGTATCTTCCGTGTAGGTCGATTCTTTACAGTTGACCAAGGTACTGGTACAGTTACATTCTCAGCGTCAATTGCGTTGAGTAACCTAGACGGTATTGGATTTAAACGTGGTGTTGTTGTTAGTGAATTCTCAACAGATGCATCAATGACCAACAACGCACCTGAAGTTGTTCCAGTACAATCAGCGGTTCGTGGATATATCGACAAGCGACTAGGTCTTGATCACGGGGGTGGCCCGGTTGCATTGAGTAACTTGATTGGCCCGGGATATATGGCTCTTAATGGTGCATTGACCATGAAGGGTAACATGAACATGGGTACGTTTGCTATTACAAACGTGGCAACTCCATTGGTAACTGACGCTGGTACAAATGCCGCTAACAAACAATATGTTGATATTGCAGTTGCAGAATTTGATCAGTTTGAGGAATTACGTGACGTTAAATGGACAAGCCTAGCAGAAGGAAATATTCCAATTTACGACCAAAGTACAGTTTACCCTGTAATTGGTGGATTGGGTAATGGTACTAACATTACTATTAACTTTACTAACACATTGGGTAATACACCGTACGAAATCGGTTCAATTATTGTGGTCAGTGGAATTTTACCCAACACATATAATGGCACATACATTGTAACCAACAGTACAAGTAACTCAGTAAGTTATGAAAGTGTTGTAACTACACCATATGCAAGTGGTGGAAGTATTGTTGCTAACAAGTGGCGCAACATTAGTTTACCAGATAACTCTGTAACTAGTGATGTATTATTAGCATACAACGGCACAACCGGTGTAATTACATCAGCTATCCAAGCTAACAAGATTGTTAACTCAATGGTTAGCCCAACAGCGGCTATCCTGCAAAGCAAGTTGTCAATGAAGGCGGCAACTACAAGAACTAATAGTTCAAGTCTTGCACAAGCTGATTTAGGACTTGCGGCATTTAAGAATACTGAATTTAATTCAGCTGGTATTACTAACAGTGATACTACTATTGGTGGTTGGATTAGTCTTAAAGATGCAACAGATGCGGCAACTGGTATTGCTTACACTAAACTAGCTTGGCAAAGTCAAGGTACTGTGTTAGGTCGTGCTAAGACAGCAGGCACTGGTGCAGTGGGTGAGATTGCATTTGGCGACATTGTACGTGACGGTGATGGTATTAAGAATGCACCGTTTGGTGGCAGTGGCGCAATGGTCAACGTATACGATGGCGTAAGCACAGCTAACAACGTTTATAGTATTTTAGGTATTACTACTATTGGTACAGCAAGTCAGTTGGTTAAAACTGATCCAAGCGGCAACGTATTAATTAACGCTGGATATATTAATGCAATATCATTAAGATTAAGCACTAACAAAGTGATGGATGTTAACACTGGTACAAACAGTGTTCAGTTCTACACTCCGGGACAATACAACTGGGCAAGTGCTACTGGTACTTCTGTATTGAATACCACTGTTTCTATTAGTGGTCTAGCACTAGACGTTACTGGCACTACACTAAAAACTACAACACTAACGACTGGTGCAGTAGGTACTGCTGGTACTATAACTGGTAACTGGTCAATGAGCGGTACTAGTAACTTAACACTGGGTTCAGGTACTATTGATGCAAGTGGTGGTACATTAAAATCTGCAACACTGACAACTGGTGCAGATACTACTACTGGTACAATCCAAGGTTACTGGTCATTAACTGGTGCAAGTCGACTACAAGCTACATACGCTGACTTGGCAGAATTCTACGAAGGTGATAAAGAATACAAGCCAGGTACCGTTGTTGTGTTTGGTGGCGACAAAGAAGTTACAACCACAAGCAACATGAACGATACACGTCTAGCTGGTGTAGTAACAACTGATCCAGCTTACGTAATGAACAGTGAACAGAAAGGTATTAAAGTATGTATTGCACTAGCAGGTAGGGTGCCGTGTTGGGTAGTTGGTCGGGTTAAGAAAGGTGATATGCTAACAACTGCATCAACATATGGTTGCGCAGTTAAAGCAAACACACCAACACTTGGATCGATTGTTGGTAAGGCTTTAGAAGATAAAGACTTTAGCGAAGCTGGCGTAATCCAAATTGCTGTAGGGAGAGCATAATGTCTAAACAAACTATATTCCTTGGCCAGACAGCAAATGACCGCACAGGTGATCCGTTACGTGTTGCGTTTGATAAAGTTAATCAAAATTTCACTGAAATCTATACATTAGATTCTGCTAAGATTTCTCTAGCATCTCTTAAAACTGTGGCGGCAGCATCGACAGATTTTGCAGACTTCAAAACTAGAATTGCAGCCCTATAACGTTTTAAGGACTATTAAAAATGGCAACGCAAATAAAATTAAGAAGAGATACTGCCGCAAACTGGCTACTGGAAGATCCAGTATTAGGAACAGGCGAGCCGGGATTTGAATTAACCACTGGTAAGTTAAAGATCGGTGACGGCACTAGTCTTTGGTCAGCATTAGATTACATTGTAGCTGAACCGGATGGCAGTATTGATCTTGGCGCAGTTGATAAAAACTTACTACCAGCTACTGATAATACTTACGATTTAGGTAGTCCGGCAAAACGTTGGCGACATCTATTTGCGACAGGTAGTAGCGTGTATATTGGTGATATTAAATTATCTAACTCATCAGGTACACTGGTTGTACAACAAGTTACCAACGCTGGACTAATTAACGAAGCTCCTGTTGCTGGGCCCGGAACAGTTACTACAGATAGAATTAGCAACGGCATACATTCATTTAGCATTAACGCAAGTGGCGTATTACAATTAGATGGTGCGCCGTACTTAGGTGGCGATACTGCATTACCAACAAATACATTAGGTTACTTGTACAACGATGGTACTGGTACACTTACGTGGGCTAGTGGAGCGGGAGGCGCTGGTGGTGGAACTAGTGATAGATTAACCAACGGAGCCTACGAAGTTATACTTGAAGCAACAGGCGCATTAACATTCCCTAACGGTGTTCTTAAGATTGCCGGTAATACAATTAGCAATTATGTTGCCGGTGATGATAGCGGCAGCGGAAGTCAACTTGAAGTGGCTCCGACCAAGACAGTTATCACAAACGGAGTTACTAATAGTCTAGGAGGTAGCCCGTCACTAACAGGTCAATCTCTATTTGAAGTTGGCTCTAACGGAATTCTCAGCTCCTTCCAAGTTATCAATACATTAGGTGAGGGTGAGTCAACACTGACCAGTGAATACCTAACTGAATTAGACAACAATAGCTTTAAGATCGGACAAAGAATTACTAATGATCTAGGTGACGGTAGCGAACCTCTTGTAGCATTTAATGGATGGACCTTTGGCATAGAAGAAGACAACATTACTCTGGCAATGACATTCCCCAACAGTGCCTTACAACGCGACACTGACACAGTGACATGTGCGGGCAACGCCAGTACTGTGGTTTACACAGCGTCAGGTCAAGGTCAACACACTATAAGATTATTGATACAGGTTGAAGGTAATGAAGGTGCACCAGTGGGATGGGACACACAAGCATGTGAAATGATCATAGCCAAAAGTTTTAGAGCCAATGACGTAGCCGCAACAGTGTATGGCATTGTGCATACCAGTGTGGCACCATTGGCAACATTTACCGCAGAGTGGAACGCACTTACCAGCAGAATACAAGTACTGTGCGCCACACCCAGTGCCAACTCAGTTTACGTTAGAACATTCGCAACAGAAATTTACACAGCAGATTAAGGAATAATATAAAATGGCAAATAAACCATTCGCAATACAAGGTGCTGACCTAACACTAGGCGGCGTGAACTTACAAGCAGGTACAACTGGTGTTGTTATTCCTGGCGTTACACAGGCGGTCAACTTCCGTGTGAAAGAAGTTGATGAGATGCCTAACATTGGAGGTCAAGACCTTGGCGATGATGCTGGTGCTATCACAGTGATTGACAACGCTGAATACTTGTATCTTGTTGATGACGGCGACTCTCCAAGTGCTGATTATGTTGCAGCCACTTACAGTGTTGATGAACTAGACGAACTTGGCAACATTAAAGAAATTGATGTTGAAACCGAAGGCGTGTTTTTGGCCGCTGACAAAACTCGTGCGGAAGCCAGCAACATGTGGGCCACTTTAGATCCCACTCCGTTTGTGTCATTTAACACGGCCAACTGGACACAGATTCCTTTCCGTCCTAAAATGCGAGCAGGTGAAGTTGAGAACATTGGTGGTGGCAGTGGTGACACTGGAGACTTTACATTCGACGCAGACACTATCACAAACAATGACGGAATGAAACTGACTACCAATAGAGGCACATTGGCCATGGGTACCAACATGGAAGTGCCAGGTGTAGCACAACACTTCCACATTGCCTTTGACGGTAGTAACAGTAATCCGCCCGCTAGTGACCTGTTCCTGGGTGACGACAACAACTATGTTAAATTACCTGGATATGAACTCAACCCAACTGCTCAATTTGGTGTGGAGATTGGCACAGACAATAGAAACTTTGGACCGCAGAATATTGAAGTTGGTACAGTAGATGAACTTGTGCCACCGGGTGGCGTTTGGCGGTTGTTTATTGATCACGATACCTATCCTAACTTAGGCTCCGCTGTTAGCGTAGGCGACACAGTGACCACAACATGGGGAACACCCATAACTGCCACAATCACAGACGTTGTTGAAGAATCTGGTGATTGGTGGAAAATTCATGTTGCTCAAGATATTACCGCTGGATTCAGTGGTGGTGGCATAGTTTCATTTGGTTCACCGGCCGACAGTTATACTTGGCGTTTTGGCACAGATGGTGTATTAACATTACCAAATGCTATGACCATAGATGCATCAGAAAGTTTTGGTACGGTTAAAATTGGCGGCTCCAATACTCAGATTAGAATTGACGACGGTGGAGCACCTCCGGGGTTATATATTAGAACTGATATGGCTGGTGCAGATCACGGCTGGTTGTTTGGGTCCGATGGTGATTTACACATTCCACCGGGCAAGACCATCCGCGACGCCATGACTGGCGATGACCTTTTAGCAGGTGGTGGCACATCCGCTGATTCCAATATATGGGTACAGACATTTGTATCCGACACTCCTCTAACAGATTTTCCACAAATAGCAACCAGCGTGGAATACGATAGTGACGGTAATGTCATTGGTCTGTTCAGTCACTTTGACGATAATAGTAGTGCTACTTATTTCTCAGTGGGCAAGTACACACCCTCTGGCACACGTATATGGACAGCAAGACTCAGTGATGATTTCCAAACAGACGGCTGGGGGCTGGCAGTAGATTCAGTCGACGGTTGGATTTATGTAGCAGGACAAAGTGACGGAGTTGAAAATGCCACTTATCCCTACGCTCAAGCCACACTGACCAAAATTGATCCTCTTAACGGCAGTTATGATTGGCACAGAGTCTATGACTTTGGTTATGACAGTGCCAGTGCTGTAGTTGATGTGGACTCCACTGGCAATCCCATTATGGTTGGCTATGTGGATGTTAATAATGACACCGACGAATCATATCTGGCTGTTACCAAGATCAGCAAGACCGATGGATCAGTCACATGGTCAAGAAAATTAGACGGACAAGCTGACGAACAAGCCTACGGCATGGCAGTGGGTCCAAACAATGAAGTAGTGGCCGTGGGTTATATGAGTCAACTGGCCTATGGCGCTGATAACGCCACAGTCACAGTAGTCACGGCTCCTGGCAGTAATGTCAACTGGGTCACAGCCCAAACATATACTCTTGCCAGTGTAGATCTTAACATCACATTTAACGCAGGCGTTCCCACAATAACTGTTGACGAGGATTTTACAGGCGGTAGAACTATTGGAGACACTCTAGGTACTATACTAGGTTCCGCACTGGGCGGTGTAGATGGCGTTGACGATATGATAGTCAACGTGGCTACAATATCTGCTGTTGGTGATCAAGACAATCGTATAGTGGTGGTCAAATACAACAGCGCAGGAGCAATACAGTGGCAACGAGCCATACAGTTTGACTCTGGCTTTGACTGTACGGGAGCAGACGCTGACATTGACAGTCAGGGTAATGTTTATATTTGCGGACAATATGAGGTTGATGGCGCCGCTGACTCTGGCATGGCCCTGATTAAATTTAACAGTGCTGGTGTTAAACAGTGGAGTCGTCGTGTAGAGGGCGACTGTATCTCAGTTGCTACCAGCATAGTAGTTGGACCCGATGACAAACTTTATATATCAGGCGTAACTGGTAACAACTTTACAGAGACGTTTGTCTGGGTAGTGGCCAAATACAGTCTTGATGGCTTGGTAGAATGGCAACGATTCATGGAAAACACCACTACTTGGACATTTAGTGGACAGTTGTTCAACAATCTTGCTGGCGGCAGTAACATAGCAGTGAGACAGGACTATGTGGCACTGTCTGGCGGATTTGGCAATCCCAACAACAGCGAGCAGATTTACGCCACGCTGGTACAAGTTCCGGCCACAGGCGATGTGTTCACAGTGGGCAACTGGGACTTCAAAGCCGCTAACCTCAGCGGTGTACTTAACGCATCAGCCAGTGACATCACAGTGATTGATGCTGGTCTAACTGATTCAGACAATGCTGGCACAATAGAAGGTGGCCCAATTGTCGGTGATACAGAAGTCAGCAACTTTCTAATAGGCACACTGTATACAGCACCTGGTAGTAACAGCAGTTTGGTCAACGGTAGCAATCAACTGGTATTAGAAACAACCGGCGCAGTGACATTACCTCAGGGTGGCACAATCACAGAAGGGTATGTTACCAGCAATCCAACTATTCAACTAACACCAGCAAGCCCATCTGTGGCCAGTCAGAAGTTGGTGATCAAGGGTGGCGGCGGTTACAATTATACTGATAATGGTATTGACATAAATTATTATGTCAATACTGCTCAAGTCGGTGATACTCTTACTTTCTCGGTATATTCAGATACGTATGCTGATCAAACACTATACTGGTGGATCTACCCAGAAAATGCTGGCATAGGTGATACGGAATCTGGTACAGTGGTATTAACTGGCACCGGTGGCGAATTTACTATTCTCATCGACAGTGACGCCTATGAGTTTACTGTGCGGGTATCACCTGAAAACAATAATTACGACCCTGCCAATCTGGGTGTTGAATCAGGCTTGATTAACGCTGACGAACCCACTTTTGAAGGTGAGCATCACTTACACTTGACCACAGGCAACTTGACAGAGACCAGCATCTTCCTGGGCACTGACGATCACAATGTGCGTACTACCACCGTAGGTAATATTGAAATAACCACACCGGGTATAGCAACAGTCAGCGCCATAGATTTTGGAGGTGCTGGATACACCAACGCCACTTATACCAATCAAGCAACAACAGGTGGCAGTGGTACAGGATTAACGGTGGACTATCTAGTCAATACCAATCAAGTGGTCACAGTCACCATAAACCAACAAGGCTTGGGTTATAACAATGGCGATGTAATTACCATACCTGGTGGGTCTTCTAACGCAACAGTCTTGCTTGATGTTGCGGCCAACAATGTTTGGGAGTTTGGCGCAACCGGTTCATTAACATTGCCCTCAGGCGGTACAATCACAGAAGGCGGTGGACTTACTGGTGCTATTCGACTTACACCTGCAGGCGGTGCTAATGCTTTCCAAGCATTGGTAATTTACCCAACCGCCAACCCCGATGGTGATCACTTACACTTGACCGCAGGCGGCGGCTCAACTGAACTGTATCTAGGCAATGACATTCACTATGTTAAATTAGTTGACGGTGGTGATGTAGAGGTACGGGCCAGTGGAGTTCTTTCTGCCACAGCGTCTTGGACGTTTGACACCGACGGCAATATAGATGCCCAACAGGCGTTGGGGATAAAGGTTCCTAATGGTGTGCCATCCAGTGTTACTGTGATCAACAACACGACTGTCTACTGGGAAACTAATCCCTTGTCTAACTTGGCCACAATTGGCGGCTCAGGAACTGGACTGACTGTGAACGTCACTGAGACTGGTGGATATGCCAGTGCCATTGCTATTGCTACTGCTGGTACTGGATACACCAGTGGTGATGTTATAACAGTAGTAAGTGGCACATCCACTGCCAATTTCACTATTGCCGTTGCAGGACGAAACACTTGGACATTTGGCACAACTGGTACTACAACACTGCCAGGTGCCCTAGTTAAAAGCACAGTGGCCAAGACTGGCGTGATATTGCCAACAACCAATGGCCCTGTGGAAACATTAAATCACGATTCTGTGCTAACTGGACTGACTAATGGTACATATGGACCGTTTACATTAGATGTAGTGACATTCAGTGTTGTGGTATCTGGCGGAGTTATTAATTCAACCACTAGCCTTAGTTCCGGCGGTGATGGAACAGTTGGCGGTGTGATAGGCACAATTGACAGCGGCGACATTGGCGGTACAGCAGGTACTACTATTACTTGGTCAGTTGCTACAGTGGCACAAGCAACTCCAACAGCCATAGACCTAACTAAATCCGTCAACAAACTAACTGACGGTGTTTACACACTGGCCAACGGCGTTGAAGGGCAGATCATGTACCTAGTGGCGCAAAATGGTGTTGTTCCGACTGCCGTAAGTGTATTAGTTGCCAATAGTCGTAATATAGGCGTTGGCACGTTGTTGCCATTCGGCGTATACGACAATTCTGATGATAGTTATTATGATAATATTGGTGGCATCTGTACTTTAATCTTTACAGACGGTGCTTGGCAACAGACGGGCGGAGCGTGGGGTATAATAACTTAACGATAAATATACTAAAGAGAACATATTATGACTATGCAACAAATTGAAATTGGTGGTTACGCAAACGATGGTACAGGTGATGATCTGCGCACTGCATTTGAAAAAGTCAATGCTAATTTTACACTACTAGGAGCAACTGTTGGTATTACTAACGGTGCAAATCTTGGTAGCGGTACTGGCATTTTTGCACAGCGCCACCCAACTGATCCTGTTTTACAATTTAAAACTATTACAAGCACTGACAGTTCTGTGGAAATTACACAAACTACTAATACTGTAAATTTAAAAAACAAGTCAGTACTGTTAAACGACCCTACGCCAACACTTGGTGCAAACTTAAATCTTAACAGTCGTTACATATACAACGGTGATGTGCAAACTACCATATTTGGTATTGATATGCGTAATACAAATGCGCTGTTGGAATTACTAATTACTTCAAATTCAGTAGTTGTTGACTTTGGTTCATTTTTAAATCCAACTAACAGTAGTTTTAACCTAGACTTCAATGGGCTGTTATTAAATGGTTTTATGGGATCTCCGGCAGTAAATCAATTAGATTTTGGCCCTATTGTTGTTATTTAAAATAGCGATAAATATTGCTACAACTGAGAGCAAATATGGCGCTAAACGTATGGAATAAACCGTCAGGTTACAACTTTGGATTTGCACCTGGGACTAATGAAACTATTACTCCCGGAAACTTTACCATCGGCTATCAATATGTAATCCTAACTGTAGGGACTACTGATTTTAGAAAAATCGGAGCTCCTTATAATACTGCGGGTACAATTTTCACAGCCACTAACAACGGAATCTCTGCAGGGCCCGAAGAAACATCACTCAGCGGCATGACCGTATACACACCAGGAAGCGGAACTGCTTCTAAGGTTGCATTCACAGAACGACACGAACTTGCTGTTGCTCTTCCAGTCCGAAGTGACACTGTAGTAACAACATTACTAATTGGCAATGCTGGCACCGGTTACCCTATCAACGGTGGATCATTTTTTACCACAGGTGGTAGTGGTACAGGGATGACAATACAAGTGTACAGCCCTAGCGGTTATCTTCAAGCAGTAAGTATAAACAATCCCGGTGTAGGTTATAAAGACGGTGATATAATTACAATACTTGCTGGTAGCAATAATGCTACAGTTATTCTTAACATAGAATTTTTAGTTACATACACTATAATTTCAGGTAAGTTACCACCAGGACTAAGACTAGATCAAGCATCTATTATCGGCAGTCCATTTGAAGTTCCTAGATTAACAGATTTTACATTCTGCATCAGAGCCAGTAAAGATGGACAAATTGCTGACCGTACATTCGTTATGACCATTGACGGCGCAGACGAACCAGAATTTGTTACGCCATCAGGATTGCTAAATCTAGGTGATCCAAACGAATTGTTTGTAATTGATAGCACCTATGTTGATTACCAAATCGAAGCACTTGATAGTGACACCTCCGTTGGACAAAAGTTAAGTTATTTTATTGCAAGAGATGATGGATCATTGCCTCCGGGATTGGTATTAACTGACGAAGGCCGTATTGTGGGATTTTTACAGCCTATTCTTTCTATTAAACCAGGTGACGGCGATGGCACATATGACAACAGTTATTATGATGCAGTTGCATTTGACTTTGCATTTATTCCCAGCAACGGTTATGACAGCTATATTTACGACAGTGTGTTCTTTGACTTTGCTTTACAAAGTACTAAGCCTAAAAAATTAAATCGAACTTACGAGTTTACAATAACAGTAACTGACGGTGACAGCTTTAAAAAACGCAAATTTAAAATATTTGTAGTAGGTGACGACTTTTTCCGTGCTGATAATACCACATGGTTAGACGGCAACAGTTTGTTTACTGCTGACGTAACCTATATGAGAGCGCCTGTATGGCTTACTCCAAGTTATTTAGGACTGTATAGAGCAAACAATTATCTCACACTTATACTAGATACGTATGATACAGAAAATATAATTTATGCACTAGAACAAGTTAATGCTGATTGCCAAGCTACAACTAGACGCATTTCCGAGAATGATAACGTTGCAGGCAGTTATTATCTAACTACAACCCTAACAACCCCAGCGCCAACTGTGGGACAGTTTTTAACAATACTAGGATCACAACTGATTAATAGAGTCGATGCTGTGCAGTCATTAGGCAACAATGAATACAGATTAACATTGTACTATGCACTAGATATTAATGTGGCTGACGGACTTTCAATTCTAATCGGAACACTTAGTCAACTTCCCCCAGGCATGGAGTTTGACGAAAATAATGCGGAAGTATTTGGACGCATTCCGTATCAGCCAGCAGTAACAAAGAATTATAGATTTACAGTATCTGCTACACGATTAAGTGATAAGGGAGAACGATCAAGTTCCCCTAAGATATTTACAGTAGATTTACTAGGTGAAATTGACAGTGTTATTACATGGGATAGTCCAGCAAATTTAGGATCTATTAACGCTAATTTTATTTCTGATTTAAGTGTTAAGGCAATTAGTAATATACCGGAAGCAACTTTATTATACACACTAACTGGCGGACGTTTGCCTCCAGGATTATCGTTAGATCTTAATGGTGAAATAGTTGGCAAAGTTAGCCAATACGCAGTAGTTGTAGGTACTACAGTAATTATTCCTGGATTAACTACGTTTGATTTTGCTGATAATATAACTACATTCGACGGTGGTACAACATCAGTTGACGAATCATATACGTTTACTGTTGAAGTAAGAGATCAATATAACTACAGTGCCACTAGCAAAACATTTACTATTAGCATCGATACTCCCAATCAACTAGTATATTCTAACATTAGAGTTCAACCATTCCTAAAGATAGAACAAAGATCTGTGTGGCAATCATTTATTGATAACACTACAGTCTTTACACCATCAAGCATTTATAGACCAAACGATCCTAACTTTGGAATCCAAACAAGTTTGTCTATGCTGGTGTACGCAGGTATTGAAACAAAAGAAGCCGCAACATACATCAGTGCAATAGGCTTAAATCATAAACGCAAGCGTTTTCAGTTCGGTGGTGTAAAGAAAGCAACTGCATTTAAAACAGGAACTAAAATTCCAGTGTACGAAGTATTGTATGTTGAAATGCTTGACCCGTTAGAACCTAATGGACAGCGATTACCGAACAAACTAACAAATTTAAGTTTACAACCTAACGATATTACTGTAGATAAAAGTAATTCTATATGGAGTATTAAATTAGGCGACTTAACTACTGATGCTCCTACATTAGATAGACCGGATCAAATTATTACCGTTGATAGCCAGGGGTATGAAGTTTCAAACCCAAACATTAATGAGTATTTTCCAAGCAGTATTAGCAACTGGCGTGACCGATTAAGAAATTGGACAGATACTGATGCACAAGGAAATATAATTGACTCTTTTTCAGAAGAGCGCAACTATCTCCCACTATGGATGCGTAGCATTCAACCTGGGGAGAAGCAAGAACTTGACTTCCAATTGGCCGTTCCGCTATGCTACTGCAAGCCCGGGGCGGCTGACGATATCTTGTTAAACATAAAAAATTACGTAAAAACAAGCACATTTAGCTTTAATACATTAGATTATACTGCTGATCGCTACATAATAGATTCTGTAGAGGGTCTAACAGCAGATAAATACCTTGTATTTAGAAACGATAGGATAACAATATGAGCAGTCAAATAGACAACAGTAACATCAACGCCGGATATCCGGTCGCTGGCCAAGACAACGATAGCCAAGGTTTTCGTGATAATTTTGCCGCAATTAAAGAAAATTTTACACGAGCAAAAACAGAACTTACTGATTTGCAAAGTAAAGTTGTATTAAAGGCAGCACTCACCGGTGATGTCTTATCTAACGATCTTGGTGGGTCACGTATTTCTAATGGTAATTATCTTAACTTTCACGGAACAGCGTTTTCACAAACGGTAGGCGTGTCTGCTAATATTGATATCTTAAGCGGTAATTTACAGTATTGCACAGTAACTACAGATTCAACACTTACATTTACCAACTGGCCGGACAGTGGAAATTATGCCAGTGTACGTGTTCACTTTAAGAGTAACGGTTCTGCAATCGGAGTTGGTAATGATGTCGACATTGGTGGCAGATATACTGTTGACCAAGTAAACACTACTAACTTTGTTATTATGGGTGCTGACCCAACTGTTAGATTAATCGGTAGTATTACTGGAAACACATTAACTGTATCAAGTGTGACTAGCGGAACTGTAACAGTTGGTACATACCTTAGCGGTAACGGCATTACTGCCGGAACAAAGATCCAATATACTCGAACAGAAAATCCAACACTAACAGGAACAGGCGGCACAGGTACATATACTGTTGATACTACTCAAACTGCTAACTCAACCTCAATGACCGGTATGACTACCGGTGTTGTATTTACAGCAGGTGCAAAAGGAACAGGTAGCGGAACTGTTAAGCCGTGGAAAGAAGTAAACTTAATTACAGAAAATACTGGAATTTTAATTCCAGACTCAGAAATTTCATTACCAATTTTATTAAATCCTAATGGATCAGATCAAGTTGTTGAAGCATGGACATCAACTGGAAATTCAACAACAAAAGTTTACGTAAGTTACATTGGCAATCTTGACGCATCTGGAAGTAGTTTTTCAGCACTGTCTGTTAGCAGATTAACTGTTGGTGACTCAACCGAATCAAATACCATCGATACCGGTGCGGTTACAGTAAACGGCGGTGTGGGTGTTGGTAAGAATTTATATGTTGGTGGTGATGTTATTATTACCGGTCGAGTAGTAGCTGGTACTGCTGGATCAGTATTACCAGAATCAAACACTACTATTGCTGACATTGGATCTATTACAAACGTAGAAGTTGTTACTCCAAGACAAGGTGATACGTTACGATATAATTCAGGCGATGATTTATGGAGCAATCAAACCGATCTAACTACCTACGTAGTAACTATTCCTAACGCAATAGGTGCCCCTGATCCGTTTAACTTTAATGGCATCCCAATCGACCAGGCATACCTACAGTTCCAAGTTGGTAAGAAATATCGATTTGATCTATCAGATACTAGCAACGCTGGATTACCATTGCGTTTTTCAACTACACCTGATAACGATGTACCAGGTGGTTCAATTACCCCATTTACCGGTGAGCCTAACGGTGTATACATTGTTGGTACTGCCGGATTAACTGGCTCATATATTGAAATTGCAGTAAGCGATTCTACTCCGTCACCGTTGTATATGTATGCTCCGGATACTGTTCCTGATCCTAGTTTAACAGGTAAGGCATGGCCAATCAGAGTTGGCAACAGTCCTGTTAAAATTGTTAAAGACTATTCTCCAAGAGGTAGTCAAAATATCATTGCTGACACCACTGACGGTGCTATTGTTATTACATTGCCAGTTGAACCAAGCGTTGGTACAACTATTACAGTTATTGATAGTGGAAATGCTAACACTAACAACATTGAGATTGATCCGGGCAACCCCGCAGTTGAAATTAACGGAAAGACTGGAAGTATTTTTGTTGCTGGTAATTATGCCGGATTTACACTGGTAAATGACGGTACTAATTGGTCAGCATTGACATTAAGTTATAACGGTACTGATGATGTTGTTAATTCAACAGCTATTAGATTAGACACAGCAGTTAGTTATTTTACAACAGAAGCACTAGAATCATCAACATTGGCTGCTGGAAATGAAGGCCAAGTTAAAACATTGATCATGAAAGGGTTTGTTAACGACATGGTTGTTACTGTGGCTAACGCAGGTTGGAAAACAGGCGGTGGCAGTGGAACTATCACATTTGATCGTATTGGTGATGCATGTACATTACAATACATTGATACCAAATGGTATGTAATTGGAAACAACGGCTGTACTTTAGATTCGCAACCTGCTGAAATTGTAGGCGTACCGGGCTCTGCTAGTGCTACTGGAGTTGAGGGCCAAATTGCATACGATAGTACATACTTGTACATTTGTGTTGCTTCTAATTCATGGAAGAAAATTACATTAGAAACATTCTAATTTTTATGCATCCATTAATTAATGACCTAAGCAATATTAAGGATAGCGAGTTAGATACTAAAATAAACGATCTAACTCGCAAATACTTTACCACTTCAAATTTTGAGTTAAGGCAACAAATTATAATGGTGCTCGAGTCTTATAAAGAAGAATTGGGCAATCGAAAACGGATTGCATACGAGAATATGATGAAATCTCGTGATAAAGGACTTGACAAACTTATTAATGTAAGTTAAAATATAGGCTATGCGCCTAGACAAATATTCAAATCCTGTTTTTAATGAGCAAGACTTATTTGATGCTTTATACCAAGGTCATCAATTTAACGTTTATGATACAATGCTTGTTGAACGTAACGACAACGTTAAACAATTAGAAACTCAATTGGGTTTTAAATTTCTTGACCCTTATGAAACCCATTTTGAAATAGCTGATTATGATTCAGCTTGCCAATCAAATTGGCTTATGCCCGATGAGTACAAAACCCTAGATATTGAAGCATGGCTGTTTGAACAATCACCGCCGTGGGATCCGGAACATACTAGGGTTACAGAAGAGCTAAATGCTTACAAAGAACGAAATATGTTAAATCTACTACGTTGGCTTAAATATTTTGTTGATACTTGCTCTAAAGAAGGTGTAGTTTGGGGTATTGGGCGGGGTTCTAGTGTAGCAAGTTATATACTATTTTTAATAGGTGTTCATAATGTGGATAGTATTAAATATAATTTGGACTGGCGAGAATTCCTGAGATAAGTACTAATATAATCGAGGAGATTAAAATGGCAATGAAAGAACAACAAAGACAAGTGCATCGTTCAATGCAAGGTAAAGAAGTTGACATGAATAAACTAGTCATGCAAAACGAAATGACCGTTGCAGTTGGCAACGTAAAAGTTAATGCTCGTGGTGATGAATTGGGCCCAGGTGGTAAAATTATCCGTAAACGAGAAGACGTCCTACGTGAAGTCTCAAACAACAAAGGCGAGTAATGAAAGCCCAAGCAAGTAAATTAAGACCAATCCAAGCACATATCTTAGTTAGAGATATGAATTTTGGCGAACAAAAATCCGCTGGCGGTATTGTACTCAAAAGCGATGACGGCAAAAGTGAAGGTGTTAGACCTCGATGGTGTCGTGTATTTGCTGTTGGGCCAGAACAGAAAGACGTTAAAGCAGGCGAATGGATTCTTGTAGAGCACGGCCGTTGGACTCGTGGACTAGAAGTTGAAGAAGACGACGGCACTAAATTTACCATTTGGCGTGTTGACCCAACTGGCATCCTAATGTCAGCTGACGAAAAACCTGCTGGTATTGAATTTGGTAACTTTACCACAGCATCACACGGTTCGGTACACAATCCAGAAGACTTTGTTCACATGCGGTAATTCACTCAATTGAGTAAAACAGGGCTTGACATAGCCCTGTTCTCTCCTGTATACTACATAAAAGGAGAACCTTATGAGTACATTTGATGAAGCAGTAGAAGATATTAGAAAAGCAAAAAGTGTTTTAGATTCAGAAACAACTACAGTAACTAAGAAAATTTTTACACATACTAGTGTTAGTATGATCAAAAGTGGATTTCGTATTTTAGCAGGTCTAGCATTATGTTTTGGTGATTTTGTTGTCGCTGGAGCATTGTTGATTGTTGCCGAACTACTAGGAATTGCCGAGGAACTAGTATGAAAGAATTATGGGTAGAAAAATATCGCCCTAGCAAAGTTGATGGGTATGTTTTTAGAGATGCTCATCAAAAAAGCCAAGTAGAAAGTTGGATTAAACAAGGTACTATTCCGCATTTATTGTTTAGCGGTAATGCAGGCATTGGCAAAACAACATTGGCTAAGATATTGTTTAATGAATTAGATCTTAATCCGTTAGACGTTTTAGAAATTAATGCGTCACGCACAAACTCAGTTGAAGATGTGCGTGATAAGATTGTAAACTTTGTCCAAATGATTCCGTTTGGTGATTTTAAAGTAGTACTACTAGATGAAGCAGATTATTTGTCTCCCAACGCACAAGCCGCGTTACGTGGGGTTATGGAAGAATATCACACAACCGCTAGATTTATTCTTACTTGCAATTATCCTAATCGTATTATTCCTGCCCTTCATAGTAGATGTCAAGGATTCCATATCGAACGGGTTGATGTCGCTGAGTTTACTGCTCGCGTGGCTACTATTCTTATGGAGGAATCTGTAGAATTTGATCTGGATACATTAGATACCTTTGTTAAAGCAACGTATCCAGACTTACGCAAGTGCATTAACACAGTTCAGATGAACAGTTTGGAAGGGAAATTGCACACTCCCGAAAAAGGTGATACCGGTGAAGCAGATTACAAACTTGAAATGGTCCAGCTATTCAAAGCAGGCAAAATTACAGAAGCACGTAAGCTCGTCTGCTCGCAGGCTCGCCCAGAGGAGATGGAAGAAATTTATAGATGGCTCTATGATAATATTGCCATTTTTGGAGACGAACCGACTCAGAACAAAGCTATTCTCATTATCAAGCAAGGTCTTGTTGATCACACACTGGTCAGCGATGCAGAAATTAACCTTGCGGCAACTTTAATCAGATTGGGAAATTTATAATATGTGGCCTTTTAAAAAGAAAGATGATGCTGAGATATTCTTTACTACAGACGAATGGGCTGTAAGAAAATTTGCGCCAATTGAGCTAGCTAAGAACTTTATGCCAAAAGCGTTTAAGGATATGGAAACATTCCTTGCACGTAAAAAATATATGCTCGACAGCGTTAAAACGGTTAAATCATGTCCGGGTATTCTTGACTATTGCAGTGCTGGGTACGTTATGACTGCATGGTGTGATATGGAGATTAATCCTAGCATTGATGGGCAGTCTGTTTCAGTACGATATAGCCACGCTAAGTATAATCAAGGCAGTCATCCACCAGCAGTTATTCAAAACTTCATGGCCCACAAATTTGGTGTTAGGATGACTGTTAAATTAGATAACCCTTGGTCTATGTGGACCAAACCGGGAGTTAGTTTAATGTATCTTCCAATGTATTATTATGATGATAGTCGTAATTGGGAAGCAATACCCGGATGGATTGATCATGATGTAGGTGCAGTATCAAGTCCAATTAATATCATGTTGAAAGAACCTAAGCCTACATTTATTAAACAAGGTGAACCAATAGTACAAATGGTTCCTATTCGAAGAGAAGTGTTTGTTGCTAGAACTAGTGAAAATAACGAAGTAGCTAAAAAACGTTATTCTGGCCTGTCATACTTACACGATATGTCGTTTAGCGGTTGGGTTAGACACATGCGAACTAAAAAGCGATATATTGTTGATGCTCATGATACTGAGTTACCACACTGATGAAACAAAAATTAAAAGAAGCATACATGAAAACTGCGGAAACATTTGCAGAACTCAGTCATGCACGTAGACTTCATGTTGGTGCTATCGTGGTCAAGGATGATAGAATTATATCCATTGGCTACAATGGCATGCCGGCAGGTTGGGATAACAACTGTGAAGATACAATTCAACACGGTGATGATACCGTTACATTAAAAAGTAAACCAGAGGTGTTACATGCAGAAACTAATGCTATTGCTAAACTTGCGAAAAGTACAGAATCTGGTGATGGGGCTGTATTGTTTGTTACTCATATGCCATGCTTGGACTGTGCAAAACTTATATTTCAAAGTGGTATTCGCAGTGTATTCTATCGTAATAGTTATCGTAATACTGACGGTACTACGTTCCTTGAAAGATCGGGAGTCACAGTAGGACAAGTGTAAGAAAAGGACCCGAAGGTCCTTTTTTTATGACTCTAGTTATCGCCGTAGATTCCTAACACCTCCTTGACAGCGTTATGGCGTTCAATATCTTTATGGTCAAACTGAACAATGTCTATGTGTTTCAGTCCAGTCTTATTTGCAATCAAATCACAGAAATTAATTAAACCATTATCGTTTAATCTATCAGCTTGAGCTAAGTCGCCTGTTACTACCATCTTGCTTCCTTCTCCAAGACGGGTTAACAACATCTTCATCTGATTTACGGTTGTATTCTGGCACTCGTCTGCAATGATATATGCATTCTTAAATGTGCGGCCTCGCATATAAGCGAGCGGGCTTATTTCAATAGTTCCATCCTCCAACATTTTTGCAATGTCTTTTTGTTGATAATATTCGCCCAAGACATCAAAAATAGGTCTTGTCCAAGGAGCCATTTTTTCATTTAGCGTACCTGGTAAAAATCCTAAATCTTCATCTACGGACACGGCGGGTCTAGTTACAATGATCTTGTCAACAACACCTTCTTGAAACAACTTAACTCCGTGCATAACGGCTAGCATGGTTTTGCCCGTGCCAGCTGGCCCGATTGCAAATACAATACTCTTTTCGTCATCTTGTAGTTTTTGTAAGTATGTTTTTTGATTGGCTGATCGTGCCTGCAAAACGACACGTTGCTTCTTCTGCGGAAGATACGGTTGAAAGTCAATGACTTTAACTTCTGATGTAAAACGCTTTTTCACTCGTTGTGTTGCTCGTTGTTTACTCATCTAGTTAGCTCCTACTTATACTGGTTAAGTGGGACTTGTAGCGACCGCCTCGATAACTACAGAGGTCCTACACTATTATTTAACAGATACACAAAAATATAAAGTTATATGTTATCGTTTTAAACCAGCTAAATAAGTATAGAAACAATTCACGGATGACAATATGTACGACATACTAGAAGTAATACAAAATATCGACGATCTATACGAAAATAACACTAGTTTAGCAATCTTAAAAGACTTTGAACGTGTGTTAGATGAGATGGACGTATATGCATACGAAAACTGGGAAAACGGCGAACTAGCGTACGGTCCTCAGGTTGATCGGCATTGGATTACAGCGGGCTTTATGTGGCCAAAGGATCAAATGCCTAACCCAGTTGCGGCCCAACGATTGCAAGATCTAGGCTGTAGAATTAAGTATGAAAAATCACATTTAGTAGAGCCCCGTAAAATCCGTACAGAAGAAGACATTCGCCCGGGAACAAAGAAAGGCAAATTAGATCGCAAACCTATATGGATTGTTGAAATTCAAATGCCAAAGAAGATTGCATTTGACATGTACAAGGGTTACATGGATAAGATGAAAGCAGAAGAAGGGCAAGTATACGAAGCACCAAAATCAGGAACTGGAGTTCCGGGCGGTGTTCCGGCACCAGTAGCACCAGGCGGAATGCCTCCACCAGGCGGCGCACCAGCACCAGGCGGAATGCCTCCAGCAGGTGCGGCACCTGCTCCAGGAGTTTAATTAATGATTAATGAAAGTTTAAGAGCAGGCGACTTACGACACTTTGTTAAACCAGTGTTTGACATCGACTCATTTAAAAGCAAAGTCGGTGATGACGAAGATGTTATTACTATGAGCTTTACTGTTGATCATGAAGACCCTGCTAAAGATTTAGAAAACTTTATCGAAATGGGTTACGACTTTGTACTAGATGCAGATGTTAGCCCAGGTGAGCTAGACGACGGCACTTACAAAGTGTATGTTGAAATAGAACGTGGTCGGCATGCCGCAGAGCAGATTAAAGAAATTATTGAAGGTATTGAAAAACTTACAGGTATTGAAGATTTTAGATTTCGATATTTTAAAAATTTTAAAAGTAAACTTGCAACTGAAGAAAACTTAGCCGCTGAAATACCAATGGACAAAGATGCCTATGCAATTGCTACAGAAAGAAATCGTTTAGATAATTTCCAAGAATTTTTTGTCAATAGCTATGCAGATGAAATTAAACTGTTAGACGAATCAATTAGTTTTAAACGAGTATATGGCGATATTGTAAAGTTTGATATTATTACTAGTGGACCAGCAGGTGAAGTATACTCAGAAGTAAAAGGTCCAATTATGTTAGAAGGTAAGGATATGGCGGAAGTAATGTTTTTATCTAAATATATTGGAAATTACAATATTACTAAAATTGGTAATACATTTGTATTTGAAAGCCGCGGTTGGGCTGTGGCACTTAAAAGGAAATAACAATGAGCGGATTTAAATTTAATTTTACACAGCAACAGTTTAACGAGATAATTGGAAAGAATCCTAATGCAACCGACTGGTTTGAAGCATTATGCCAAATTTTACCAGACTACGATATTGATACAGTACCGCGTGTTGCAGCCTTCTTGGCCCAGACAGCACACGAATCAGGTGGATATCGTGCCATCAAAGAAAACTTAAATTACAAAGCAGAAAGTCTTTGCAAAGTGTGGCCACGCTATTTTCCAGATATGGCCACTGCCAAGTCTTATGAAAAACAACCAGAACGTATTGCCAACAGAGCATACGGAAATCGTATGGGCAACGGTCCAGAAGCGTCGGGCGATGGTTGGAAATTTGCCGGTAAGGGACTTATCCAACTAACTGGTAAAGACAACTATACACGCTATGCTGAAAGTCTTGAAATCAGCCTAGACGAAGCCAGTGAACATTTGACAACATTTGAAGGTTGTGTACAATCAGCCGCTTGGTTTTGGGAAGCAAACAACTTAAATCAATACGCAGACAGCGGCGACATTTTAACAATGACTAAACGTATCAACGGTGGTACAATTGGTTTAGAAGATCGAATCAAACATTATGATCATGCATTGCATGTACTAGGTCATTAATATGTTTAGTTGGGTTCTAAGCCTCCTACCTGAAAGTATTTTTATTTTAATATACTACATTATGCTGTCGGCAGGCATTGTGTTGTACATTGCCAGCAAACTAGTAACCTGGATTCCTATGATGGGACAATACAAGTTACCAGCAGAGGTTGTCGGCGTTGTATTATTAGTAGTTGGTGCATTCTTCTATGGCGGACATGGTGTTCAAAAAGCCTGGCTAGACCGTGTGGCTGAATTAGAAGCTAAGGTTAAAGCTGCCGAATCTAAATCGCAAGTAGTCAATACTGTGATACAAACTAAAATCGTAGAACGTGTTAAGATTGTAGAGAAACAAGTTGAGGTTGTTAAAAAAGAAATAGAAATTCAACGAGAAGTTATTAATGCCGAGTGTAAAATTAATGATGTTGCTGTAGAACTTTACAATAAAGCAATTAGCGATCCAACAGAGATTAAGAAATGAAAAAATTACTTTTGATTATTTTCATTTCCGCACTAACTGCATGTAGCACAACTGCTCCAGTAGTGATGAAATTCCCAGATATACCGCAGGCACTTAAAGAACCTGCTGGAAAATTAGCGCCGTTAGATACTAGTAAAAAAATAGAATTAAGCGATATTATAGAAAATGCTAACGAAAATGCCGGTAAGTATTATGAGTTGCGTGAGCGATATAATGCATGGATAGAATGGTATACTGAACAGAAGAAGATATTCGAATCAGTTAAATAATACAGCAGACAAATAGGAGCGAAAACTATGTCAGAAGAAGAAAAAAGCGTGAGTGAACAAAAAAAAGAAGACTGGATGAATTCAAAATGGCGTCCCATGATGGGCTGGATGTACATGCTGGTCTGTATGTTCGACATGATCGTATTCCCAATACTATGGAGTCTGTTACAGTCGTTAAATCACGGTTCTGTTACAAGTCAATGGAATCCGTTGACCTTACAAGGTGCTGGCTTATTCCATATTGCAATGGGTGCAGTACTTGGTATTGCGGCATTTGGTCGTACACAAGAAAAATTAAGCGGAGCAAACAACGGCGGAATGCAACCAGTGGCACAGAGCGTTACAACAACATTTAGTTCGCCAGCGGCACCTGCTCCTAGCTTCAGTAGCCCACCTCCAGTACCAGCAAGTACAAGTTTTGCACCAGCACCAACTTGGGGTACAACACCAGTAGCAACAACAGCAAGTGGCAAAAAGATTGTTCCGCAAGACGATCAGCCAATAATTTAAAAGGAGCGGGACATGTTAGATACATTATTTTGGGTAGCATTAGGAGCATTTATAGGTTGGAACTTTCCACAACCTTTCTGGGCAAAAATTATCCAGGAAAAAATTCAATCAATGATTAGTAAAAAAGGAGCATAATATGAAATTAATTTTAGCACTAGTAGCAAGTTTAGCATTAGTTGGTACAGCGTATGCTGGCGGCGAAAAGAAAGAAGTATGTACAGACGTTAAGGACAAAGCAGGCAAAGTTGTAACAGACAAAGCCGGAAAGCCAAAACAATCTTGTAAAACAATTAAAGTTCATAAGAAAGTAGAAGGCGAAAAAGTTCCAGAACCTGCTAAGAAAAAGTAATCAAAAACTTGACAGGTCCGTGCTAGTATAGTATAATTACTATATTACTTGAGACCTGTTTTTACGACTATGGACTATTACAAAACATTAGGGATTGGCGAAAACGCTGGCCCAGACGAAATTAAAAAAGCCTACAGAAGCTTGGCTAATAAACACCATCCGGATAAGGGTGGCGATCAAGCCAAATTCAAAGACATCAGCGTGGCATACGATAATCTAAGTGATCCTCAAAAGAAAGCCGAATACGACCAACAACGCATGTATGGCGGTGGCCCACAAGTTCGTTTCACTACCGGGGGATTCGACTTTGGAGATGCATTTGGTGGAGGAAATCCATTTGGTCAAGGACATCCGTTTGGTGATATCTTTGGACAGGCACGTGGTGTTAGACGAAACCGAGATTTAAATATTCAATGTCAAGTTACCCTACTTGACTCATACTTAGGTAAACAGTTAGAAGCTAATTATAACTTGCCTAGCGGTAGACCACAAACTGTAGTCATTAATGTACCGCCGGGTATTTCACATGGTGAAACTATTCGATATAACGGATTAGGTGATGACAGTGAACCTCGAGCTCCAAGAGGAAACTTAAACGTAACAGTAGTTGTGTTGCCCGATGTAAACTATCGTAGAGAAGGTGACGATTTAATTACTACTATACACGTTACACCAATCGAGGCTATGATTGGATGTAAAAAAACTGCACATCTTATTACAGGTAAAGAGTTAACAATCGATGTTCGTGCAGGAGTAGAGTCAGGTACTGAGTATGCTAGTTTGGGACAGGGGTTTTCAAATCCCCATTCTGGTAACAAAGGTCGATTTGTAATTTTTATAAACATTAGAACGCCATCAATTACTGATCCGGCGCTAATTCAAGAGTTAAAAGATTTAGATGTTCGAATTAATCAAAGACCCTAATCCAATACTAAAGCAACAGGCAGTACGTTGGGATTTCAAACAACATGTCAATGCCGAGGCAGTAGAACGTGAAATGCTAGAAACTATGAACTCCGGTGGAGGAATTGGGTTAGCTGGGAATCAAGTTGGACTATTACACAGAGTGTTTGTTATGAAATTGACAGACGGTCGTGAAATAGGTTGTTTTAATCCGTGGATCATGTTCGGCGATAACGATAAGATATTGGGTGAAGAGGGTTGTTTAAGTTTTCCAAATCTTTGGCTTAAAGTTGAAAGACATAATAAAATTACTGCCGCATATCTTGACAACACGGGCAAAGACTGTATAATAGAACTTGAAGGCCTGGATGCTAGATGTTTCCAACATGAATTGGATCACTTAGACGGAGTAACATTTACAGAATATGTAAGTGATTTAAAATTAAAGATGGCGCAGAAAAAACAAAGGAAACTAAATGGTAGAACCAAGTGATAACCTACAAGCAGTATTTGAAAAAGCAATAGAGACTGCTAAAAAACTACATCATGAATATTTGACGATTGAGCATTTGTTGTTTGCAATGTTGCTCGAAGAGTCATTTAGTAAGTGTGTCCAAGGTTATGGTACTAATGTAGACGATCTTAAAAAGAATCTCGCATCGTACTTAGAGCATAAGTGTGCAGAAATTACCGTACAAGATGTTGTAGTTAAACCTAAGAAAACACAATCAGTTGAACGTATCTTAAATCGTGCATTCACGCAAGTGTTGTTTAACGGACGTCAGCGGATTGAACCTACAGATGTGTTCCTTGCCATGATGGGTGAAAAACGTAGCTGGGCAAATTTTTATATAGCCCAAGCTGACATTGATAAAGACAAATTTGCAGACTACCTAAGCAATACATTAGAAGAAGACGAAGTGGAAGAACAAGATACTGGTAGTAACAAAGCATTAAACGCATTTACAACAAACTTAAATGACGCAGTAAAGAAAAGCAAGATTGATCCAGTTATTGGTCGTATAGACGAGTTAGAAAATATTGCTCTTGCAATGGGACGTAGAAGTAAAAACAACGTGATTCTAGTTGGAGATCCGGGTGTAGGTAAGACTGCTATAGCAGAAGGACTTGCTTATAATATCGTTAAGGGTGCTGTACCGGACTTTCTAAAAGACTATACAGTTTTTAACTTGGACATTAGTGCTATGTTAGCCGGAAGTAAGTATCGCGGAGACTTTGAAGAACGTTTTAAAATGGTCTTAAAAGGTCTTGCCAAGAAAGGCAAAACTATTCTGTTCATTGACGAAGCACACATGATTAGCGGTGCCGGTAGCGCAAGTAATAGTGCAAATGACTTGGCTAACATGATGAAGCCTGCATTGAGCAAAGGTAATATTAAAGTTGTAGCGTCAACTACATGGGAAGAATATCGCAAGCATTTTGAAAAGGATCGTGCGCTTATGCGCAGGTTCCAACGTATCACAGTTGACGAGCCAACACAAGAAGTAACATTACAAATTCTTAAAGGTATTAAAAAATACTACGAAGAATTCCACAAAGTTAAAATTAAAGATGATGCACTACAAGCGGCTATAAAGTTGAGTGTTAAGTATCAAGCAGATAAGAAGTTGCCAGATAAAGCTATTGACCTAATCGATTTAGCTTGTTCAAGATTTAATTTAAAACTTGCAGATGATCGAGTTATTACAGAACACGAAATCCAATACGAATTAAGTCGTGTGGTCCAGATGCCCGAAGAAGTTATTGCAGAAACAGAAAGCTATAATCTAAGCACACTACAAGAAAAAATTGCGTCCGATGTTTACGGACAAGAAGTTGCAATTACTGAGATTGTAGATAAGATCATGGTATCGCAAGCCGGACTAAAATCTGAAAACAAGCCAATTGGTAGTTTTGTGTTTATGGGTCCAACTGGTACAGGTAAGACTGAAACTGCTAAATCGCTTGCTAAACATCTTGGAGTTAAGCTACTACGATTTGATATGTCAGAGTATCAAGAGAAACACAGCATCTCTAAGCTAATTGGTAGTCCTCCGGGATATGTTGGCTTTGAAGAAAATGCTGGGTTGTTGATTACACAGATCCAAGAAAATCCAAATGCAGTTTTGTTGTTAGACGAAATTGAAAAAGCACATCCAGACGTTGCAACCGTATTGTTACAAGTTATGGATAACGGATTCATTACTGGTTCAAACGGAAAGCAAGCAGACTGTAGACAAATTGTTCTTATCCTTACCACTAATGCTGGCGCACAAGCCGCTGAAAAGAATCAAATTGGCTTTGGCGCACAAGAAAAAGATTATTCAGATGCAGACTTGAAGAAATTTTTAACACCTGAGTTCCGTAATCGCTTAGATGGTATCATGACATTTACCAAGTTGACTAGAGAAACAATGACTAAAATTGTTGTTAAATTTATCGACGAATTGCGTGAACAAGTTAAAGACAAGGGTATTCGTATTAAGATCAATAAAGAAGCCACTGAATGGTTAATTGACAAAGGCTTTGATCCTAAGATGGGTGCTCGACCGTTACAACGTGTGATTGACAAGGAAATTAAACGTAGCCTTGCTAAGATGATGTTGTTTGGTGATTTGAAAAGCGGTGGATGGTTAACTATCAGTGTTGATAATGATCAATTACAGTTGATTGCTAAATCAAAAATATCTAATAAAGTACCATTACTTTCAGTTAATGCTATCACAGAAGATGTTGTACAAGATAACTAAGAAATTATTCCATGGCATATATCAGTACAAAATTGTGTTGATATGTGCCGGTTCTGGTTGGTTTAGATCAGGCAACTGGGACGACACGTTAACTCAACTTAAAAAGATTGACATTACTACAGGTGAAATGAAGGGGAATCCTTACTATAGATCTTACGGATCTGGAATTAAAACGCAAGAAGAGTTAGACTATGCATTTAAATTACAACATCTATTATCAAAATTAACAGACATTGAACTTAGGGTAGAATCTCCCTGGGTTAGCATTTACACTAACACTAAATCAAATATAACTGCATTAACTAAACTTAGTCCATATAATGTAAAATATGTGTCGTTGCCACCAGTGTCAACAGCACTACAAGAAAATACGATCATAATGCCTAAGATAAACTTTGATTATAAAGTTACTATAGGTAAAACAATACAAGAACATAGTGCATTTATACAGTGGGCAGAAGGTAATGCAAAGTTAAAGTTAACTAAGAGCGTTAAGAAAGAATTAAGCAAACATAGGAGTTGGGGTGGTGCATATTTCTACTTAACAGGTGATAATAATCTCTTAATGGCTAAAATGCACTTGGGCGGCTCTATAAACAAAGTAGAACGCATAATCAAAGCGTAATCTTAAAATCCCGTTTACGATAAATACACTATCCGCACAGCTTAGGTGCGACTATACAGAACGGGCTAAAAAATGCGCATTAACGAACTATTAGAAGCTAAAAAGTTTGATGATTCAGACTTTGTTAAAGATAAAGAAGGCAGTCGCGAGATTGACTACGATTTAACGGAGGATTTGGTATTCTTCATGAATAATGACGATGATACGTATCGACGTCACGTTTACCCAAGTATCAGTAAATGCATATCCAGCGTTAAGCAAAATAGAGATATTGCTCCTAGCATTTTCCAAGATGCTGTGCGAGAAGGCTACAAAAACTACATTGAGCGATTTCCAATCCGAGAGCTTCCAGAATCCATAGACGATAAACAACTAAGAGAAGTTTGTAAAAAGATGGTTGAAGAATTTAAAAGCCATCACGATGATGGAAAGTACAAGGATTAATTGTGTTACTAAGAGAATTGTTCCTTCGTGAAGCGACTGCTCCTGTTGATGACAGCATGGAAAAATATGGACGTCCGTTTAATCACCCAGAACATTTGGTATTCTTTAAAGGCAGTAACGGCACAATAGAAGCATTAAATCATTTTAAAGAAATTGCCACTGAAGAAGAAGGTGCTACTACGGTTAGAGGCAAGTGGGACGGTAACCCTCAGATATATTGGGGTAGAGAAGTTGCTAATGGTCCGTTAATACTAGCAGGACATAATCAATGGTCGCGTGGAGTTAAAGGCGACAGTAAAGAAGCAGTATACGATTTCATTGCTAACCAGAGCGGTAAGGCAAAAACTCCCGAAGATCAAAAACAAAGGCAAGGCTTTGCTAACAACTTTGCTGGCCTATATCCGTTGTTCGATGCGGCAACTCCTAAAGACTTTGTTGGTTTTGTATATGCAGATAGTTTGTTTGGTGTTGATCCAGCTTTGAACAAAGAGCTAATTAAAATGGAAGGATATTCTAAGGGAGTCTGGACATTTGCTCCTAATCCAAAAAGCAATACAAGATACTATGTTGATAAAGCTGGCGAGTTAGGAACTCGTATTAATAGTGCTAAGGTCATGGTTGTGGGACATGCTATGTTTGATACATTTGGCGCTCCTGACAGAACACAAACACCACTAGACGACTTCGATATGTTTAATCAAACCGCAGGGCTTGTTGTTCAAGGCCCAGTTTACACAAAGGGCGGTAGCGGACAAGACACAACACAAGTTGATAATTTGATAGACGAAGTTATTAACGAAGTCGATGGTGTTGGTGCCAACCTCGATGCATTTATTGCCAGCTTGCCTGATCCAGATAAGAATGGTGTGTTTTATCCTTTCTTTAATGCTATGAGTAATTTACATGCTAACAATGAGCAAAGCTTCAATAGCATTACCGGCGATACGTTTATAAACTGGATGTCTAAGAAGGGCATTAGTACTAAAAAACAAGAACATATCATTGCAATGATTAAAGCACATCCCGGTGCATTTGACTCAATGTTGAAGCTAATCAAAGACATACGTAACATGAAAGACCAAGTATATGCCGCATACCAAAGTCAGGGGCGACCTGAGATATGGGAAACTAACGGAGAAGGTTACGTTCGCTATGCTCAACCAAACCATAAATATGGTAATATAAAGATTGTTCCAACTACTTGGGCACCAGGGAAGAAACCAGCATGAGATTAAGAGAACTATTCGAAAACGTTTACGAAGCACCTGAAGAAGCAAGCACCGAATTTGACGGTGGTTTAAAAACTATTGGTATCAGTTACGGTCGCTTTAATCCTCCACATAAAGGCCATAAAGCAGTATGGAAGGCGGCCAGTGCTAATCCTATTTGGTTTATTGGAACTAATCAATCTACAGAAAATGCAGATAATCCATTACCTTATGATGTTAAATTACAATGCATGGCCGCAGTTTTTCCGGCAGTTGCTGGACACGTGGTTCCTGAACAAAGTTTATTAACATTGGCAAGTAGCGTATACGAACAGTACGGTGAAAATGTTCAGTTGAGAGTTTATACTGATGAAGACTGGTTAGTTAAAACATTAACGCAGTATAACGGCATCATGGAGCAGAAACATGGTGGATATAAATTCCAACAGATTGACCACATTAAAACACAACGACTAGCAAGTTCTACTGAGCTACGCAACGCAGTACGTGCCGGGGATCCTAAAAAGTTCTATAAAGAAATGGGTATTGATGCAAATACACAAATTGAATTTAACGAACGTAACTTACCTGCATTTGAATTAGTTGCACACTTCCTTAAAAAATATCCAGAAAAAGTTAAGAAAGCAGAAGTTGCTGAAACTAAACAGGCCGGTAAAGGTGGAATGAAAAAGATTGATCCTACCCACAAAGCGGCTATGAGAAATGCTAGTACGCTTCCTGGTTTAAATATGAGTACCGGCAGTGGCGGTGCATATATGAATTATCGCATGGGTATCGCACTAGCAGGTGCTCCAACATTCCCTACTAAGATGGAAGCTGACAACTGGATTGGCGGAGATCCGTTGATTAGTTCGTATACTGAAGAAGAATTTGAAATGGTCAAAGCGGCCGCACTACAAGTTGGTGCTGGAACTATTGAAAACTGGTCCGGTAAGCGTAGTGAAGAGGTTGCTGATGTAAATAAAACTAGCGCAGTGGCAAAAGTTAAAAAGAACAAATACGGAATTTAAAATGGACGAAAAATATCACTTGGCATTAAAAACAGCATTTGCTAGCTCATATAGTTTTGTGCTCAAAGCACAAAACTTTCACTGGAATGTTGAAGGACCTTTATTTGTACAGTTACACGAACTGTTTGGAAATATTTACGAAGAAGTCTACGGCAGTATTGATACATTTGCTGAAGAACTTCGTGCATTACAAATATACACACCCGCTAGTCTTCAAAAATTTAGTATGCTATCTCTAGTGCAAGACGAAAACGAAATAACAGATTTTCAATCTATGTTACGCGAACTACTAGCTGATAGCGAAAAGATGGCACAATTATACAAAGTAGTGTTTGACATGGCCGAAGCAAACGGAGATCATGGATTAGCAGATTTCCTTGCTGGACGCCAAGACTCACATAAAAAGCATAGTTGGATGTTAAGAAGCTGTTTAAAATGAAACAATACAAGATCACAACACAAGATTTAAATCAAACGTCAGATGACGATTGTTATCTTGCGCCTAATGATCCCATACACGAACTTAAAGCACTAGCAGGACTAGGCGGATTAGGTGGCGAAGCTCGATTACATGAGTATCGTGCTAATCAAGGCAGTAATATATCAGTAACAGGAATGCAAAATCAGGAACTTGAAAGAAAACACAGTATTAGACCCGGCACTCCTGAATGGTTTCAACTTTGGTTTAGTTTGCCTTATTTGACAGGCGAAAAGAAGGTAGGAAAATAATATGAAAATTATGGAAATTTTATCAGAAATACGTGGCCGTAGAGATGCTTACCAACGTGATTACGACAGTAGCGTAAGCGGATTTGGTCGCAAAGACAGTCTAGCATATCAACAAGATGGCGGAGCAAATGACGAAGGGTGGGATAGAGAAGAACAAGATTCTGATGATTCCCCGCATGATGTACACATTGACGGTCGCAAGTGGAAGTCTTTTGATTCCCACAGTCATGCTAGTAATGTAGCTCGTAAACTACAAGCTAAGGGTAAAAATGCCACTGTAAAACGCTCTTTAGAAGAAAATGCTACAGCAGGTGCAACAAGTACAGCTAATATTGGAACAGTAGTTAATCCGCATCATAGCCCGGGTAAAGCACGTGGTAAAAAGAGTTATTTAGGCAGTCCAGGGTCTGGATCTGGCACTAAGGCGCCGCCACAACCTCAAGTAGTACAGCCTAAAAACAAGAACGGGACTGCTAAAAACGGTATAGATATTAAGGGTGCTAGCATCTTTGGCGGGCCAGCAAACGAGTCAACAGTAATCAAAAGACGCTAAATACATAAAGACAACGGAGTTTCAAAACATGAACGATATGCAATCACAACAATCAAATCAACCATTAGATAACGGCGAAACCGATCGCGAAGGCGCAATGGCTCGTGCAGATCTATACAAATTAGCTAACTACTCATTAAAGTTATTTAAGAAGGTCCAAGATGAGGATCAATTAGAAGCATGGGTACAGGCTAAGATTACCAAAGCCGCTGACTATATTGCCAGCGTGTATCACTATCTTGAATACGAAATGAAATTTAGTGAATACGGTGATCATTTAGCTAACGCTGAAGTATACTCCGAAGGTGTAAGTCCAGAACTTAAAAATAAGTTAATGGAAGCCAAGTCTAAAATTGCACAACTTAAGAAACTCCAAGCTGAGAAAATGCATGAAGCTACTGTTATTGGTGCTGGCAAAGAAGAACCTTGCCCACATTGTGGAGGCGCTGGTCATGTTGTTAATCCAGGCCGTGAAGTTCCAGGACACGTTCAGTCTAAAGTTGAAAAATATAAGCGTTTAACCAAAGCTACTCATGCGGCTCACAAGCGTATGGATGCTAATGGTGACGGCGTTGTTAGCAAAGAAGAAGAAGAAAACTTTGCCAAAGCTGAAAAGAAAGCTCCAGCTCCAAAGAAGAAAGAAGCAAAGACTGATGAAACATATGGCCAAGGCGTATATGAATCAGAATTAAAGAAAACTGGCGATACAAAGAAAACACGTACAGGTGTATTGACCAAGACTGACACTGGTGTTGTTCATAAGAATACCAGCTATGCAGATGACGGTGATGCTGAAGAAAAATCAGGCAAGGGTATTAAGACACATGCTAAATCACAGTCAGCCGCTGAAAAGAAAGAAAAAGCGCCTGCACAAAAGATGTCACCAAAGAGTGCTGGTACATGGGGCATGTCAAACAGCGAAAAGTTTGACAACCGTAAAGTTTCCGAAGCCAAAGGTAAAAAGCCAGACTTCCTAGACATGGACAAAGACGGCGATAAGAAAGAGCCAATGAAGAAAGCAGTTGCTGATAAAAAAGCAGGTCCAACGAAAGGCGTAAATCCATTTGCTAAGAAAGTTGACGAAGCTCTTAAAGGCAAGCAAAAGAATTTAGATGTTGATGATGATGGCGATATCGAAGCCGACGACCTAGCTGACTTACGTGCTGGTAAAAAAGAAAAGAAAGTTAGCGAAGCCGCTAAAGAAAAATGCAATCACACAGCTAAAGGTAAAAGTTGTCCAGTACACGGTCTAAAAGAATGTGGTAGCATGTATGAAGCCCAGAAGACAATGAGTCGTGCGGCCAAGGGTCATGAAAAATATGGCAAAGAAGGCATGGCTGCGTTGGCCAAAGCTGGTAAAGAAGGCAAAAGCCTAGAGCCAGTTAGAGCCAAATACAACAAGTATGACGAAACAACTGAACCTAAAGACCTTCCAAAGAAAGGTGAAAAGATCGGCAAAGAAGGCAACAAGTTTGGTAAAACAGTAAGTGATGCAAAGAAAGCCGGCGATACAACTATGACTATCAACGGCAAGACAATGCCAGTCAAAGAAGCAACTAAGTTAGCCACATGGAAGAACAAGGCCAACTCAATGAGCGAGTTATTAGATTCAATGATTGAGTCAGCTGGCACAAGCGAAGAGCAAAAAATGAAAGGTCGCATGCCTGATGAAGATGCAGAACTTCTACAAGCCGCAAGTTGGGCGGCTGAGCAAGATAAAGAAGGATTTGAAGCGGCAGCGGCACAAGGTCCAGAAGCACTAACGCAATTTATCTCAGGTATGATTCAACAAGCTAGTGAGCAAGGCGGGATGGAAGCACCTGCGGCAGCTCCAGAACCAATGAAAGGCGGATACGGATCAGGTATGAACAATCCATCTGTGGCTCCAGTTGAAGATGCTAATGTTCAATACAACGAATCAATTAGCCGCATGAAACAATTAATGACCCGTTTAAACGGATAATATAATGGACATGAAGCGCATTTTACAGGCGTTAGATACTGCTTCTACAAAGCCTGTAGAAGGTGCTAACGACATGAAGAAATTTTTGTCAGTTGTAACTGAAAGTGCTAATCCGCATAAAGTTGCACTGCCTGTACAAATGGCAATGCAACATTATCAAGTTCCTAAAGCAGAACCTGTAATACCTACTGTAACTAAATCACTGTTACTTAAAAAATACTTTGAAGAATCAGAAGAAGTTGAAGCACAAGCTCTAGCTGAAAAGCGTGAGCGTCTTCGCATGTACAGTCAAACAATTGCCGAACGTGTATTGATGAAAGAAAGTCGTACTGACGAAACTCCAATTGAGATGACAGGCGATGCTAATGATCCTGTAGTGTACGGTCATGAAAAAGCTAACCCTATGAGCCTTAAAGGGCGTATCCAACAAACAAGAAATCAACTCAAAGAATTGGCTAATATGGCTGAGAGTGATGAGCTAGTTGTTTGGGAAAAAATTACGCAATTGGCCAAAGGTGGCATGTTTATGGGATTAGAACAGAACTTAGAACAAATTCGTCATGGCATAGAACAACTGGCGGCCAAGCGTAAGCAAGGTGGAGTTGCTAGTCGTGGCATTGATAAGAACATTGGTGAGGACAACGATCCTTGTTGGAAAGATTATAAACAAGTTGGTATGAAGAAGAAAGGCGGAAAGTCTGTGCCTAACTGTGTACCTAAAAAATAATAGGAAGAGAGACATGGATTTAAGATCATTAATTAATAAACTAGACACTATTGAGCAACGTACTTTATTACAGGAAAGTGAACAACTGGTTGATGAAGCGGCCCGTCTCCGTTATAAAGATGTTGAAGCAGTTGCAAAACAACATCCAACCGATGAAGTTGCTCGCGGAAAAGCACTTGCCGATCTAGCTAAAGCCAATGGTCTTCCTGGATTATTTGATCCTGTGAGTCGTGAACTAGTTAAACTAGATGGTACCCTTTCTAACTTTTTAGGTGCTGACGAAGCAACTGTTAATCAACTACAACAATGGGGTTTATTACCATTAGGTGCTAAGACATCTAGTTGGTTAGGAATTAGAGGTCGAGATGAAAAGACTGCTATGGGTGCTAATCAATCTGCGCAAGCCCGCGATGATCAAACTGACAAAGCTATGGCATTAATGGATAAAGCGGTACAGGCAGCGGCTGCTCCGGCGGCCAACGAAGGCGCATTATCTACTAGCGGCATTGCTAGTGCATTAATAGAAGAATTTGGTTTTAATGGTATTGAACTATTAGAAACAATTACCCCTGCAGAGCATACAGAACTTAAAAAACTTGTACAAGACTTGTACAAGGCTGCTCCTGCTGATCCCGATGTTGTTCAAGTTACTACTACTTACAACGGCTACCTTAAACAACGAAATCAAATTATCCAACGTATTAATGAACTAATCAAAATTATTAAAGCTAAACCTACTAAAGAAAGTTTAGAAACAAGCGAAAGACGTATGATTGCAGAAGGTCGTATTCAAGTTCTTGAAGATGGCAAGCGTTATCTGCGTGATGGACTTGTATGGACATATGATCCAAAAACTGAATTATATTCACACTTAAATGAAGACGGTACTTTAACAGAATATGATAAAAAACAATTCTATTCAGATGCTGGAGACTTTGGTCGTGGTGTTGCTGACGGTGTAACTTTAGGTTATGCTGATAATATTTCAGCAGGCGTGCAATCATTGTTTACAAACAAAACTTATAAAGATGCATTAAGAGCTGAAATAGCAAAATCTAAAGAAGCCGACGAGCGTAGTCCTTGGTTATACGGCGGTGGCCAGGTAGCTGGATTTATTGCTAATCCATTGAGTAAGATTGGGTTGGGTTTACCGGGTATGCTAGGAAAAATGGGTATTCCATTGGCGGCTGCAAAAATAGCTTCAGACAAGTTTGTTAGAGAACCATGGAATGCTTCAGTAGTGAATGCACCTGACAAAAAAAATACCAAGCAAAGTGGCATGGACAAGAATGCTGTTATAGCAATGCAAAAAGAATTCAAAGCACTTAAAGTAGATCTAGGAACATCTGGACCAAATAAAGACGGCGTTGACGGGGACATTGGCAAGAAGACTCGAGATGCGATGGCCAAGTATCCAGAGATTGCTAAAAAATACAGTGCTGGAACTGTTAAAAAAGTTGATGCGGCGGCTGCACCTGCGGCAGCTGAGCCAGTAGCGACTGCACCTGCGGCAGCTGAGCCAGCAGTGGCGGCTGCGCCTACTCCAGCGGCGGTCGTGGCGGCGGCACCGGAAAAGAAATCAGCAATTGATGCACTGACACCAACTGCTACGGCAGCGGCAGCTCCGGCTGCACCTGCGGCAGCACAAGCACCTGCGGCAGATGAAAAAGTAGCGACTGCACCTGCGGCAGCTGAAAAAGTAGCGACTGCACCTGCGGCGGAAGTAGATCAAGTACCAGCATCTGCAAATGCTTCAAGTTCTATGACTGGTACTAATAATGCAAAATTGAGTATCGACGGCTCAGGAAGTGGTATGCAGGCGGCACCTGCGTTGGCAGATGCTCCAATACAAGTTGATCG
>Ga0209246_10000056_pt1 | contig 49437 bp, 49 predicted proteins | sample LauGreSpBDMM15SN_2_FD_187560 | JGI IMG/M metagenome (GOLD analysis project Ga0209246, IMG submission 187560) | Freshwater lake microbial communities from Lake Michigan, USA - Sp13.BD.MM15.SN (SPAdes) (version 2) | ecosystem: Environmental > Aquatic > Freshwater > Lake | place: Lake Michigan...
TAGCCGCCGGGGAATGTACAAAAGATATTTTGGGTTATGACCCATCAGAGGAGCAACCATGAACAAGAAATATACACCCGATGACCTTGATGCCCGCCTTAAATTCGTTATTGGCTGTGTCCTTGGTGGTGTTCTTTTGATTACAACCATTGGAGTACTCTATGCCCTCGTTTTCGTTGCTCAACCTATTGGCGTTCAAGCTGAAAACGATAAAATGTTTTTTACTGTCCTTTCGTCGGTTGCCACCTTTATAACCGGAACTTTGGCGGGGTTAATGATTTCATCCAACAAAAGAGAATCTCCAGATTCAAAAGATCAGGTAGTTAATCATGAAAGTCTGGATTGATCAAGACCTATGCACTGGAGATGGCCTATGCGCAGAAATTGCCCCGGATGTTTTCGCTATGCACACAGATGGTCTGGCGTATGTCAAAGAAGCAAGCTGGCCAAATCTATTTGGTCCGGATGGCAAAGGAGATGGTCCAAAACTTCAAATGGCTGATGGAACAGCCCATATCCCCGAAAATTTATTGGACGATGTTATAGAGTCAGCAGAAGACTGCCCAGGGGAATGCATATTTATTGAGCCATAATGAGGCTGTCATTTAGGAAGGGATGGTGGGTTATTGTCCCCGCTTTTTTAATGGCAATAGCTATGCCATTGCTTTCTGTTCAAGCAGCTGTAGAGCCGGGACTAGATGTAACTGTTTACAACAACTATGGGTACAACAATGCTCCACCTCTGCCCACTGTGTCTGGCAGGCCAGTTCAATGCACGACTACATATCTATCTATTGACCAAGACTTTGGCAACAATATTTGTGGGCTGTATGACGACTTTATCGTTAAATACGAAGGCTATATAACCGCTCCAACTACAGGACAATACACGCTGTATCTGCACGGAGATGACGGTGTGAAACTTTATTTAGATGATGTATTGAGAGTTGACGCATGGTATGACTCGGGAAATGCTGGCGGAACTACAGAAATTGCTTTTGTTGCTGGAGTTCCCCAAAAACTACTTGCTTGGTATTACGAGAATGGCGGTAGTAACTGGGTGCGTTTGGAGTATTTGGTTAACGGATTATGGACTCCAGTTCCTGAATCATGGTTCACAAAGACAAGTGAATCTGCTACACCAACTACCACGACCACTACGAGCACAACGACCACAACTACGGTTGCGCCATACCTAAATGCAGTCACAAATCTTACGGCTGTGGCAAACGCAGATGGAAGCGTGAACCTTGATTGGGATGCGCCAACATCAAGCAATGTTGACATCTACGCTTACTCGGTTAGTTTCTACGACCTCACTGTAATTGGCGGAACCACATCGGGCGGCTGGGGTGTGTGGACTAATCAGGGAACCAATTACTCACTAGGCGAGTGGATGTTTTCTGGAAGCAACCCCGTAACTACTGGATTCGGGCCTGTGCGTTTTGGTATCAAAGCGGGAAATCAAAGCTGCTTCTCTGGCGAGGGCGTAGGTCCGTGTGTGTACGGACCGGAAGTAACTGTTGATGCAACTGTCCTTGATCCAACTCCAGTGACTACAACTACTTCATCAACCACTACAACCACCACGACTACAACCACTACTACAACCACTACTACTACTACAACTATTCCTGTTCCTGTTTATGTTGAGCCAGTAGTTATTCCGACGACGACTCTTCCTGATGACGACGAAGAGCCCGAAGAAGAGACAACCACGACTTTGCCAGAGTCAGGGGGAGAACAAGAAGGCGGAACAGTGGCAACTATTCCTCTTCCCGATGAGGGCGGAATACAAGGGCAATACCCACCAGTAGAACAGTCCCCAGAAGAGGAAGAAGAAGAATCATGGGAAGCCAATTATACCATGCCCGAAATAGAAGAGAACGAGCCAATTACAACAATTGAACTTGACAATATTCTTGAAGAAACGTTCACACCTGGCGTTGAGATTACCGTTGAGGAGGTTGGCGCTGCTCTTGACACGATCCTTGGCGCAGAACTTACCGACACCCAGTTTGGCAATGTTCTAGAAGCCGTGTTTACCGAAGATGTTTCGGCAGATGTATTCACCGAAGCACTAACAACAATGCTGGATGCAGACATCACCAGCGAGCAGTTGACGGCAGTTTTGGATTCAGCATTTTCGGAAGACACTTCTGCTGAGAATATGGTGACGGCTTTGGAATCAATCTTCGATGGTCCGCTTAGTTCTGGCGACTTGGACACGGTTATGGCCGCAGTGTTTGACGAGGACATTTCAGTTGCAGACACCATGACCGTACTTGACGACTTGCTTGAAACAAATCTCAGCCAAGCAGAAACAGAAGCAATCTTTGACAGCGTGTTTGACGATGACCTTTCCGATGCAGAAACCATTGACCTTATCGTTGATGTATTGGAAGACGGTCTTACCGCAGATAATTTGGGCGCCGCGCTTGATGCAGTCTTTGACGAAGAAGTAAGCACTGAGGTTTTGATTGAAACTTTTACCGCCGTCTTGGGTAATGAACTGAACGAAGAATCGCTTGGCGTAATTGTTGATGTCCTTGAATCAGAAACGATTACGAGCGAGCAAGTTGGACAAGTTGTGACATTGGTAATTGAACAGGAAGGTGGTATTCCTAGTGACCAAGCAACGGAGCTGGCAACGAGCTCCAAGGTGCTTGAAAGCATTGACGGTACCCAAGCGACAGAAGTGTTTGCCGCAATTGTTGTTGCCGAGGTCTCGCAAGAAGCGGGTGCTGAAATTTCCGAAGCACTCGCTGAAGCACCAGCCGAAGTCAAGGAATCATTTGAAGAAGAAATAAATGTCTTTGATGGTGTGTTTGACAACTATGTGGCTTTAGGCTCAAGCATTGATGTAGGCGATAGAAGAACTGTTCTTGCTGCGACTGCGGCTGTTGCTACTATAGCAACCGCTGCCGCGGCAGGTGGCACCGGGGCACCACAGGGCTCATCAGGAGGCTCAGGAGGCTCATCAGGAGGCTCAGGGGGCTCTTCTAATGGTGGTTCTAGCCCAGAAGGTCGTTCCCGTAAAGAAGAAGAGTCTGGAGAGCCTTCGGGCGAAATTGCGGGTCCAGAAGGGGATGATAATACAAGTTATGCACGTAATACCATTTACAAGTATTATATAAAGGAGGGAAAAGAAATGAAAAAATTTAACTGGTTTGGTTTTAGTAAAAAAATATGGGATATAACTGCTGGACTAGCCTTTACATTGGCTGGTAGCTTTGTTGTTTACATTACCCTGTCTGGTTCAACTCAAAAACTTGCTGGGATTTCAACACTTGTTGCTTTATTTGTTCATTATCTAAGTGAAATTTTAAAAAATGACACAGAGTAATCAATGGTGTATAATTGTTTTATGCCCATTGGGGCAAGGAGGTGATTCATGTCTACTAAGTCACAAAACTTAGATCAAGCAGTAAAAGGTGGTGCACTCGGAGTTTGGGTGTATCTGGCTTCAAAACAGAATCTGGATGCAGAGGTTATTGCGGTTGCTACACCAGCGATTGCTTATGCTCTTGCATGGCTATCAACAAGAATTGGCGATCCAAAAATTGCTTCGTTCCTAGCGAAGAAGCCTGCCGTTGAAAAGCCGGCAGTAAAAAAGAAAGCATAATCCATGGATCAAGTCAAAAATATATGCCTTCGTATATTAGCGACTTTCGCGGCTTCAGGACTAGGAGTTGTTGGAGCAGGTACAATTGCTGGCGTTCCCATCTGGAAGGCGGTTTTTATGGCGGGGATCGCTGGTGTTGCTACTGTTGTTGAAGGATTGTCACGTGCATTCCTTGATGACGGTAAACTAAGTATTAATGAAATCAATCAAGTCTTTAACAAAGTTGATAAAAGAAGGAGCAAAGAAAATGAAGAGGAATTTTAAATGAGCGTTAAATGGAACATCATTGCTCCAGTGAGAAAGCCAGCGGATCTTGAAGGAGTCGCCCCCGGCAAATTGCCAGAAAAGTTATTGAAGCCCGTTAAGGGCGGAGGCAAGCTACATTGGAGAGCGGCTTCTGCTTGGGATGCAATGGTTGAGGCTGCAAAAATTGATGGTATTGAATTAAAGCCAACTTCGTCCGGGGATACATATCGCTCATATGAATCTCAATTGATGGCGTTTAGGCAGAGATATCAGAAAGAACCAATTGCCGGTGCAAGCACAAGAACTTTTGAAGGAATTAAATGGTACAAGAAATCACCAAGCCTGGCCAGCCTTGCTGCACCTGGCACATCACAGCATAATAGCGGTTTGGCTGTAGATATTCATACGGCCTCTGAGCCTAAGCGTTTGGAATGGTTGATTGCTAATGTTCGCAAATTCGGATTTAGCTGGGAAGTTGTGCCAGAAGAGCCATGGCATTTGCGGTATACGGAGGGTGATAATCCACCTCCAGCCGTTGTTGATTATATTAATGCAAATGGTGGAGTATCTGTTCCATCTGCAGTCGTCGCACCAAATCCGAATGCAAAACAGCAAGCGCAAACAAAACCAATTCTTGTAAAAGACTATAATGGAAGAGCCGTTAAGGAGGCGCAATCCCTTCTGACAAAACACGGTTTCCAGAGTAAACCAGACGGGGACTTTGGCTTGAAAACGCAAGCCGCTGTAAAGGCGTTCCAATTAAGTCGGGGTATTGATCCCTCTGGTGATGTTGATCTTCTTACATGGGAAGCATTGCTGAGTTAATCAATTCTTGGTAATATCTTATAGGAGATATTATGCCCGCAGAAAGAAATATTGAAATTTATCAGGGCGATAATTACGTCCACCAGTTAACGCTAAAAAACAGCGCTAATGCTGTTATTAATATCACCTCAAGAACATATTCTGGTCAGATTAGGAGAAGAAGAACATCTGATACTATTGATGCAACTTTTTCTACTGAGATTACAGACGGTGCCAATGGGGTTGTGGTGTTTAGTATACTTCCAGCAACAACTGCTAACTTAAGAGCAGGCATTTATGTTTATGATTTTCAAGAACTCAATGGAGCTGTAGTAACCACCATATTAACAGGAAGTGCTGTAGTTACTGGGCAGGTGACTAGATAATGGCTGATATTACAACTTTACAAGTAAACACTGCTCAAGCATCAAATGTCTCTGTAATAACCTCAACTACTGTTTTAACACAAAGCAGTGGTACAATTAATCTAGCAAGTTTGAGTTTAAGTAATACAGCCCCAGCCGATGTCGCAAGATCGGCAACTGTTGGGGTAAGTAATGTGGCGGCTAGAGCTGACCATGCACACAGCGCAGCAGATTTGCTGGTTGACGGAGGAAGTTATTAATGGCTAATAAGATTAGAATTAAACGCAGAGCAGCTGGTGGTGCAGCAGGAGCACCAGCGAGTTTAGAGAATGCAGAATTGGCATTCAACGAAGTTGATGATGTTCTTTATTATGGTGAAGGCACAGGCGGAGCTGGAGGCACGGCTACAACAGTTCTTGCGATTGGTGGATCTGGCGCATTCGCCACACTAAGCGGTGCTCAAACCATCACTGGTGACAAAACATTCTCTGGCGTTGTTATTGTACCTACTCCAACTACAAACACACACGCTGCAACAAAAGTATATGTAGACAATGCAATTTCTGGTGTATCTACAACTTTCACTGCTGCCGGTGATACTGGCACTGTTACAATCACGACTGGCGTAGATACGCTAACAGTCGCTGGTGGAACTGGTTTGACATCCGTTGCTGCGGCAACAGATACGGTTACAATTAATCTTGACAACACAGCCGTTACACCCGCAAGTTATGGCGCAGCAGGTACTGTTGCAACATTTACGGTTGACGCACAAGGTAGATTAACTGCTGCTTCAAACACAGCCATTTCAATCACCGCTTCTCAAGTTAGCGATAGGGCTACAAACCTTGTTACCGGGTTGACAGGAACAGCAAATGAGATCACGGTTTCCAACTCTGGTGTGGGTGCAGTAACACTAAGCCTCCCAGCTAATGTTACAATTTCAAACAATCTTACTGTGACTGGTGATCTTGTAGTTAGCGGGAACACTACAACACTGAACACAGCAACGCTTACAGTTGAAGATAAAAATATCGTTTTAGCAAATGTTGCTACACCAACTGATGTAACAGCAGATGGTGCTGGCTTTACAATCAAGGGCACAACAGATAAAACTCTCAATTGGGTTGATGCAACAGATTGCTGGACATCCTCTGAGAATTTTGACTTGGCTTCGGGCAAAGTGTTTAAGATTAATAACACAGCGGTGCTAAGTGGAACAAACTTGGATAATGTCACTGTCGATGGCGGCACTTTCTAAAGGAGCTGTATGGCTAATATTATAAAAATTAAAAGCTCCGCAACTGCAAATGCTGTACCTGCTGCAAACTCTCTTCAGTATGGAGAGCTGGCTATCAATTACGCAGATGGTTTAATTTTTTATAAAAACTCCGCTAATGCAGTTATTTCTTTTGATGTGAGTGGCGTATTTAGTATTGCTCAAGTTGATGAGGACTTAAATAATCTTGAAGTTTCTGTTGCAATGCAGACCTTTTAATGCCTAAAACCTAATTTCTGGTACAATTGAATATTATGGATGATGTCAAAATCAATACAAGTAAAACTCTTACACTGACACTCCCGAGCGACCCTACGAGCAATACTGTGTCTGTTAGTCTTTTTCATGAATTTGGCTCTCTTGTTTCTGGCCCAACAAATGCAACGCGATCAAGTTCTGGCGTTTATACAATCACATATGGGCAGGCAGCTTCTGGTGTTTATACTCTAAATAGTGCTGGTCGGCACAGAGCCGATTTTACCTATACAGTCTCCGGTGCATCCTACACTCAGTCGCAATATATAAATGTGTATACCCCCTATCTAGATATTGAGACATTTTTTAGTGACCATCCGGATTTGGAAGATGACTACTATGATCAGTTTGACAAACTTGAAAAAAGAATTCGAAATATAATTAATACATTCTGTGGGCAATCTTTTGATTACTATCCTAATAAGTTTTTAATTCTTCAAGGTAGTGGCAAAAAGACAATGCACATCCCCCTTCCAATCTCAACTCTTACAAAAGTTACTGTCAATATTGGAGATGAAGACCAAGAAGTTTTACACGATTCAACCGATGCAACATTGAATAATATTGAAAAATCAAGAGAGCCTCATAGTTTTCAAAGTTCCTACTACATTCAATTTAAAAAATCATACCTTGATAGAACTCAATTTATAGTTTATGTATCTAAATTCTCCGCAGATAATGATTTTAAGATTGAAGGGAATTTTGGATGGCAGTTTGTACCCAATAATATTGAGCAAGCCGCTGACTTGTTGATGGTGGATGCCATGAATGATGACTCCGAAATTAGAAGACGCGGGGTTATCAAGGTGGAGTATGACACTGTTAGATACGAGATGGCTTCTGGTAATTCAAAAGCATCATTTTACGAATCTACTGGGAATATTGATGCAGATGTGCTACTTATGGATTACACGCTTTTTGTAATGGATTATGTGGTCTAAATGGCTAGCGGTACTCTACTTAAACTTCCTCACAAGATAGATGTTTATACCAAATCAACGACTACAAGCGTTGCTGGTCAAAGAACTGTTGTCTATACGAAGGCAGCAACGATAAAGGCATTCTTCCAGCCGATAAATTCAGAAAGGAGAGTCTCTCCATACATTGATAATATTGACGAATATCAATTTTTTATCTCATACAAAGACTCATCCTATATCTCATATGAAAATAGAATTCAAAATATTGTTGACAGGGGTGGATCCGTCATATACTCAGCCCCACTGGAAATTATTAACATTGTTAAGCAGCCGGGTATAACTGGTAAAATAAATTATATACAAGTCATGGCAAGAGTGGTGGTGGAAAATGCTTAGTATAAGAATTGATAAAAGAGTTAATGTTCAACTTGACGTGGCCGCCATCTATGCAGAATCCTTGCCGAACAGAATTGAGGCCGCCCGCTCAGTGGCTTTAGAAATGTCAAAAAAAGAAGTCAAAATTAAACTTCCACAACTTGGTCGTCCAGCCAAATACTTAATTGTTCAGGTAGAAGGCTTTGGTCCAGTTGGTGCCAACTTAAGGGTTAGCCCACAGAAGTCCAGCAGATCAGGTCGATCGGGATATGATCGTGGTCTAGCAGCAACTGTTTTCCTAACCGGTAGGCGAGGTGGGAGAATCATATCGGCAAAGTCGGGTAAGTTTATGAAGTTGAGAAAAGAAAGTGTTGCTAAGGGGTACCCCCCATACTTAAGAACTGCGAGGTTGGGCAAATTGAAATCTAACAAAGAGGATGTCCGTAATACTGTAAAGCAAATTACACTAGCCAATCTAAGAAAGTCTTTCCAGAGACAGGGGTTCGGAGCAAGGGGTGGAGTCAGCAGGCCAGGCTTAGATGCTCCATCACAGGCAGGGATCTGATATGCCAATTAGCGTATACGACATAAATTCTTATTTACAAGCAGATAATAATCTTGCAAATATTGCTGGCAAAGTCATGAATTTTTTTCCAGCCCATGGCTATGGTAATGAGCCAGCACCATTTGTTGTCTATTTCTACTATCCATTTATTCCCTCGGTTGAGTCATACTGGAATAGATATGATTCAATCAGGTATTCAATCTACGACAGTAATGTGGATCGGCTGTTTCAGACGGGGGAGAGATTTATTGAATTACTTGGGAAAGCAGACCAAATCCAAGGGAATGTTCCAAGCTCAAATGTCCGGGTATTATCGTCATATCTGACATCTTCTAATTTTATAGAGCCATTGGAGAAAGAAGGCTGGTATCAGATGGATCTTGATTTTTCTGTTTATTCAGTAAGTTTGACATAAAAATTGGTGGTATAATAAGATATGGATTACAATATAATTACCTACATTGGCAAGACCCCAGGGTATATAGTCAATATAGGAAACAAGATTTATGATTTTGAGTGGCAGAAAGGTCGAGGAATTGGCCGCCGCTCTAATGAAATAAACCACGAGCACGCATTGGTAATATCCAAATGGCGGGATCGGAAAGGCAAAAAAATATTTGTCTTAGAATAATATACAGGAGGAATAGTTATGACAGTTTCAGTTTCTAATATTGTCGTTGGTGAAGCCACAGTGAAAACAGGCGTGTCCAACGTTTCAATGACAAACTCTGATTTTGAAGCCCTCACGGATGTAGGCGCAACCAGTGGTGGCGTTGAAATCTCTTGGGAGCCAGATATGGTTGACATCGAGATTGATCAATACGGTGACGCAGCAAAAGTCATTCAGTCAAAAGTTAAGGTAATGGTTAAGACCACTCTTGCAGAAGCCACATTGAACAACCTTGCAACAGCGTGGAGTTATGATAATGTGACAGGCGGTGCGGATGTCAAGGTTAACAATGACGGCGCTAGCACAAAGACATTGCTCTTCGGCGCACAGTCAGTGTACCCGTTTGAGTACGCCCTGCAAGTTAAAGGTAATGCCCCTGGAGCATCGGCTTCGGTGACTCGCTCACGCAAATTTAATACAAAGCGTGCAGTGTCTTTCACCTCGTCAATGCTCTCATTTAAGCGTTCTGAAGCAGCGATGTTTGAAATATCGTTCAGAATTTTGCCTGTAACCGAAGATACTGGTTACGAATACGGCAAGATTATTGACCAAACAGCGTAATCAAAAAGTAAGAATCTGGACTTCCCCGACACTTCGGTATGCTATACTAAAAGTGTCGGGGATTTTCTATTCCCGCTTTACAACATAGGAGAAATGCAAAATGGCAAATAATGACTTGTTTAAAGGGGTTGAAATTACTTTTTCGGATGGTAAGAAAAGAACTGTCAAGCCTCTAACAATCAAGAACCTTCGTGAATTTATGAAGGTTGCAAACAATATGAAGCAGAATAATGACGAAGGCGGAATGTCTGATGAAGATATTGATAAGATGGTTTCTGCTGCCGCAATTGCCTTGAAAAAGGCAGACCCAGAGCTTGCCTCTGACAGAGATGCCCTTGAGGAAATTCTTGACTTGAGCACCTTTGCTCAGGTGATGGCTGCTGCCATGGGTAACGACCCAAACCCTCAGTAGGAGATGGTGAAGGTTCAAGCGAACCATTAATCTGGGACGACCTGCCTCTCCTAAAATATGAAGCTGAAGTTTTTGCTCACACAGGGGCGTGGCTTAGCCTAGAGCAACTTGAAGAGTCATTGATTCTAAACGAATTATTTTTATTGTATCGTGCATGCTCAAATGCCTTCGCCAGAAATCTAAAAGGCATGGCTCTGGTTCAGGGCGCTGAAGGGGTTGACCTTGATGAAGATTGGTATGATACGGAAGCCGCTCGGCAAACAAAATCTGACTCGGTTATGAGAATGCATGACATGCCTGGTATGGCAGCAAGTGGTCTATCCTTAGGATACGAAACAACAAGTGAATAAAGCATTGATTTTATTGCTTTTTTTGCTTTAGCATGTCATAATTTATGATGGTAAACTATGTCTGATGTTGATGTCATTATACGTGTACATACACAGGGTGTTCAAGAAATTGGCAACCTTAGTGCCTCGCTTAGGGGGCTTAGTACATCATTGCGCAATATCAATGTTCCAATGTCAAGGCTTGACACCAGTTCAAGGGCTGTATATAAAGCGCTAGGAGTTACTTCTCGTGGCGTTGATAATCATGCCAAATCAATTAAAGAATTAGTTCGGAATCAAAAAGTTCTTGGAGCTGAAACCAAAAATATTACAAGGGATTTAAATGGTTTAAGAAATGCTTTTGCCTTAGCAGGAAGAGAATCCACAGCCCTGGGTCGAGCCATCGGGGTAAGCGCCAGAGAATTGTCTGGGTTTTCAAGAACATTTAGGGGTATGCGACTAAGAGCATTTGGCTCAGACCTTAACAGTATTTCTCTCAGGATGACCAAGCTTGGTAAAGATGCCCAATTCGTGGGTAGAAGCTTGATGATCAACTTGACTTTACCACTTGCAACATTTGCTCGCATAGGATTGCGGAGTTTCTTGTCAATAGAAAAACAAACCATCCGGCTTGTTAAGGTTATGGAAAACTTAGCTAGCACTACGGACATAGCGAAAGAAAAGATTTTAGGACTTGGCTCAGCGCAAGCCCTAACGCCTGAGCAGGAAATTCGCGCTAATGCGATGGTTAAGTCATTCAACGATATGAATAAGGCCCTCACCGACTTGTCGCTAAAGTTCGGTGTATCAAAAGAAATTACAGTATCCTTGGCTGCCGATTTTGCTGAACTCGGTATAACAGCGGAAGAAAATGTTAAAAGCATTACAAAACTCACGCTTGAAATTGAAAAACTCGGAAGTATGGATATTGGTCCAGCACAAGATTTGTCTCAAGCTCTTTTCTTCCAATCAAAGAGGGCATTTGAAGTCACCAAGGCATTTGACAAACTGACAACGGCGCGGGCAAGAGAAGAGAAGGCTATCCAGTCTTCTATAACACAAATGTATTTATTTAATGCAATTGAAAATGCAACCGCATTGACGCTCAAGGATCTTGGTGATTCATTTGCTGAAATCTCAGCCATGGCAACAAGCTATGGGTTGTCAATGACAGAAGCAGCAGCTCTGCTTGCTCCAATGAAGGCGGCCGGTCTTGATGTCGGCGCTTCCGCCAACTCAATCAAGGTCTCACTTCAGAGATTGCTGGCTCCAACAAAACAGAATACTCAGGAATTGCAAAGACTTGCAGAACGATTTGGAGTTGCAGGTGATGCGCAGAATGAATTTGCCATGTCAACAAAGACAGGCCTTGTTGGTCTTTCTTCTGTTGTTAAAATGTTTGACAGGGTAAGAAAATCATCAATGGGCTCAGAGGGTGCTCTGCGATTGATGTCCGATTTGTTTGAAAAGCGCCAAGGTCCAAGAATGTATTTGGCAATCGAGCAGCTTGCTGATTTCAACAATGAATTGGCAAAAGCAAATGAATTAGGAAGTGGTCTACCCTCTACAATGCTAACAGCGGAAATGCAACTCGTTAAGGCAGCCGATAAAGCTGGGGAGGCTTTCTCAAATTTCAATACCACTGCTGTACCGAAAACAATTAGATCTTTTCAGGATATTGGAAAAGTTGCAAGAATTGCCACTGCTTTTGAGGGTCAAGTAATTGAATTTGAACCGGGGGTGAAAACAACGATTACTTTGGCTGACATTAAAAATGCAAAAGACATGAGGGATGCAGTTGCTCAAACGGTTTTGGAAGCCAAGCGACTGCGAGGGGAAGACCTTATTTCGGAGGTAAAGACAGAATCGGGTCGGGCATTAATGATCCAGCTTGCGGGTGCTACCAACGCTGCCGAAGTTGCACAGCAAGAGTTGGCAAGGAGTCTCTCCAGTGCAGGTGTCTCAATTGAGTCGCTCAAGACTACATTTAAAATGTTTGCTGCCGATATTATTGCTAGTTTAATACCAACAATCAAAGCGCTTTCTGAAAAAGTTCAACAAATGTATGATACATGGAACTCGGAAGACTTTGCGCAAACACGGGCAACGATAATTAGGCTTATTACGGTTGTCGGTGGCATCTTGGCAATCCTTGGTCCAATTACTCTTGCTATCGGTACATTGCAATCGGTGATTGGTAAATTTGGAATGGTTGTAAGTAGATTTGTTCCCAAATTAAAAAATGTTGATGGGGAGTTTACAAGGTTGGGGCAAAGTGCTCAATTTGCAAAGAAACAAATAAATGGTGTTTACGACGCCTTTGTGAAAGCAGCTGGACTAAGACCCTCCGCTTTGCAGGGTACGCAACCAGTATCCCCAACACCAATTGGGCCACCAGGACCGCTAAAGCGACTGAGGCCAGGTAGTGGGAAATTCCTTGCGCCTGCAAATGCTATAGATCTGCCATCTGTGGGTAATATTGGAGAAAGAACCGCAGCAGTTCAAAAAGCAAGGCTTGCTAAGGCTGGACTTGAAGATATTGCCGGTGGCCCAACAGCAGCTGAACAGCAGGCAGCATTCCAAAAATTTTTGCGTCGCAACCCGAGAGCAACAAGGTATACCCCGCCACCATCCATGGCTACATCATTGGGTATCCCCGCAACAACTCCAGCACTTCAGTCGGCTTTTGATACATACCAGGGGCTAACGCCAAGTCAACGAAGTGATTTAACGCCAACAAGTTCCAGGCGAGCAGCTCGTCGTCAAGTCAAAGCGGCGGCAAGGATGGTTGAACGTGCGCCCGTTTTCGAAAGAGCTGGTGTTGGCGTAATACAAGAAATGGGAGATACGGGTTCGGTCGGTAGGGAAAGATTCTCTTTTAGGGGTCGGAATATAAACAGGGAACAAGCCGAAACCCTTGGCCGCGGTGGTCCAAGAGCAGCTCTTACAAGGGCCGCATTGAGAGTGCAAGGTCTAAGGAGTGGAATTGCGGCTCGTCCAGGAATTACTGCCGCAAGAGCAGCGATGGCTTCTGCCCCATCAACTGGTGCAGGCATTGTACCTGGGGCAATCGCTGGTATTAAAGCAAGTACGGCAGCTATGGTTCAAAATATGAGTTCTGTCAAGGGAGCAAAGGCCGCCATGGCAGCGCTTAATGATCAGTACAAAGCCATGGGCACTGTTGGGCCGGGAAGAATAAGGATGATGGGAACTGCAATGATGGGTTTTGTTAAGAATCTAAAAATTGCAACCCTTGCTACGAGAATTTTCAAATTGACTTTGATGATGACCGGTATCGGAGCAATAATTGCAGGTGTTGCAGCGATTATATATTTAGTAATCCAGAATCTTGACAAAATTAAGGGCTCCGCAAAAGTTATGGAGCCACTGAAGAGAGCCTTTACTGCTGTAAAGGATGCAGTATTTATGATTATCAGACCAATTCAAGATCTGTTTGCTCAGTTTGGATCTGGGGCGAATGAAGGTGAAAGATCTGGTAACGCAATTGTATCAGCATTTGAAGGTATAGCCGCAGCAGTTGAATTTGTTGCTGGTTTATTTAAACTTTTCGTTGAAAAGGTAATTCAGCCATACCTATATGGAATCGTAAATATCGTTATGGCTGTTGTTGAAATGTTTAAAGGTAATTGGGGGGATGCTTTTAAATTCCTTCTGGCTGGCGTTGGATCAATTGTTAAGGGAGTCATCAATCTATTTGTTGGGCTGGGTATGGGGATTGTCACAATTATTGCTAAGGCGATAACACTGGTTCTTGATCTTTTTGGAAAAATCCCAATTATCGGTGGCGTGTTCAAATTAGCAAGTAAGGCAGTCAATGGCGTGGCTAATGCTTACAAAACAGCCGCTAGAGGTGTCGCTGATTTTGCAATTAAAGGAATAGACAAAGTAATAGATATGGGCATAAAAAAGAGTACAAATTCTATACAGAAAAATAAACCAAAAGTAGTTGATGCCGCGGAAGATACTGGAGAACTTGCCGGTGAAGCAATTTCAAACGCATACGGTAACGCTGACATGGAGGGTGCCAGCGATAAAATTGCAAAAAAAATTAAAGAAGGGCTTAAGGACAAAGCTCAAGAACTTTACGATTTCGTCGTTGAAAGATTTGCGGATTCAATAAAAAAAGTTGTTACTGCAAGTGTTAAGGCGCTTAACAAGCAAAAAGAAGCCGCTCTCAAAGTCTTTGACATTCAACTTAATACACTTGTAAAACTCGAAAAAGCAGAAGAGTCGTTGACTAGAGCAAAAGAATATGAAACTAATAGAAGAAAGATTATTGACGATGCCGCCCTGCGTCAGCAAAACTATGTACGTAATCGCGCACTTGCTATCTATGAAGGTCGTATCGACGATGCCAGAATTTTGGATCAGGAGGAAAGGGTTGCGTCTACAGAGTCTGGTGCGGAGCTTACGGTCCTTGATGATGGAAGAAAGAAAGAACTTTCTAAGGAAAATCTTGAATCCTTAAAAGATGCAATTAAAGAGGCACAAGATGTCGCTGGTAGGTTCTTTGAAGAATCAATTGAAAAATTCCAAGAGGCAGCCGAGCATATTACAAGAATAGCCCCAGTTACTCAGGAGCAGTATGCTGCCCAGCTTGAAAATCTTAGACTAAAGACGGTTGAATATTCAGACCAGAATAACCTGGAATTTGGAACTATGTTTGAGAAGTTTGCTACAACAATTTCGGAGAAAATGCCAAATACGGTTGACCAGTTTGGCCAGGCTCTTGGCGCATTTGCAGGGCCGCTTGATGAGTTGGTTAATCTTGCAACGAATAAATATGGTTTGGGTTCGGAATCAGATAACACGGTCCTGGGTGTTACTAAGCAGATGGCTGATTCAGTCATTGGGCTAACACTGGGAATGCTGGTTGACATTGGTGGTGTATTTGGAACAGGAGCCCCCGCAATCACAGAAAAGTTTGGTGATGTAACTGGTGGAATTACCGAAAAGATTGGTACATTCAAGACTGGAGCGCTCGGGTCATTTACAACACTGCTTTCAGAAGTAAAACTTCAGTTCATTACGCCTTTCAAAAAAGCTCTTGATGAAGCCGATCCAATGACTGTATTTAAAAATGCAATCATTGATGGCAATGAAGAAATCCTAAACAGCTTTAGAAAGACTCTTGCACTCAATCCTGATTTGATGAAAAAAATAGAAGCAAGTTTAGATCCAGCAATTGCTGGATATCTTGGTCTAAAAGCTGCTGCTGATGCTGCTGCTGATGCAATGGATAATGCTGGCGGTGCTGGCGGTGATCCACCCACATTGACAGGTAAGGGCTTTACAAATGTTGATAGATACGAAGAAGGACTTATTAGGAGTGGCGAGATCACTCCAAGCCGCACATACAAGAATGTCCAACGCAATCTACAGCGGGCTCGGGCAGGTCTTTATGGACAACCACAGTTTGGACTTCCTGTGCAGGGCCTTAAGGAGGGCGGTCCAATTTCCCCGCGAGGGGGTGATGGTCGTATAATGATACACCAAGGATTAAGCGGATTCCTCAATGCCCCCGAGCAACAAGCAATACCAGCAATTATGCATGGTGGTGAGTTTGTTGTTAATGCAGATGCCGTAAGAAGAATTGGCTTGGGAGCCTTATCAAAACTTAATGACTCAAGAATTCCAAAGTTTAAGAAGGGCGGATTTGTAGGTGCTCCAGATCGGGTGGAAAGAATGGCGCTCGCTAGAAAACCAAGCGGAACACCTGCTGCTTATGCTGGTCAATTAATGACTCCACAAGAAAAGGCGATGAATTTTGCAACTGCGTCTGTTGGAAATTTTAAAAGAGCTGTTGAGAGAGCAGAGGCTCCAGTTAAAGATACAAGAAGTTTTAAACAAAAAACTTTTGATATTGTTAAAGGTCTTGGAATGGTTGCTAATAATGCTGCGGGAAGTGCTCTTGATCAATTTAGTAAAATTGGATCACAAGATGGCTTAATTGATAAGTTGACAAGATTTGATAAATCAAGTGTTGATCTAATAGCGGGTGGCATTGGGAGATCCGGCAAAATATTAAAAGGGGCATATAGCAATGTGCTTTTGCCAATGGCAGAAAGTATGAATGCTACTTTTATAAACCCTTATATCAATACTGGCGGAAGACTTATTGGTAAAAATCCAAACCTTCGTGAAGCGGGGATGCTTGAGAGTGCTCTAAATATAGCCGATCTTCTATCATCAGTTTTCACCCTAGGTGGAAGTAAAGTCGCTACAACCACTGGTAGGGCTGGATTAACTTCAGTACTGAAAGCGATGGCAAAAGGATCTGTAAAAACATCGGATGAGATGTTGGCTCAAAAAATGAACATGATGGCGATGGCGGGGAAATTCCCCACAATGGCTTCACAATTAACGCCAAGCAGTTTTGGTATGCCAGCAGCTCTTCGTGGGGAAATCATGGGTACTGCAGATGTTGTATTAAGGCGGGGTGATCAAGTAGGGAATGTATCAGGTGTTATGAAAGAATTAACAGCGGGTAGGCTTGGTGCAAATCTTCCCATGAGGACAGCAAAAAGTTATGCGGCAGATGAAAACTTTTTAAGAGTTTTAAGAAATCCCACTGAGGTGCTTAGTGAGTTTATTCCTGGCAATAGGATTGGCGTTGGTCCATATAATGCTACAAAAGACGGGGGCGACACTGCGACTCGGTTCGCAGGGAGATATTTTGATCAATTAGATGGTATTACAGATTCCCCTGTGGCTTTTGGATTTAATATTGAAAACCCTCTAAAAGCTTTTCCAACATTGCCAAGAAATACAGTACCCATACAGTCACAGCCATTTGCCATCAGGGATTTTTCTCTTGACAGACTGATGAGGGATAGAGCATTCCAGTCTGAATTTGAGGTGCAAGGCTATCCATTTGTTGAGCAGTTTATGTATGCGCAATCTGCCGCACAGCATCTCCGTTACAGCATTTCAAAAAACTTAGAAAACATTGGAGATGTTTCAAAATACTTTGGTCCAGAAAGCTATGCATATAGGCAAGATGAATTAACGAATAAAGGACTTCAAGAAATTTATGGAGTAAAGCCAGGAGATTTTGCCACTCATGATCTTTATGAGCAAGCCTTTTTTAAAGCTTCATATGAAAATAGAATTAAAGATTTGAAAAAATCATATTTTGAATACAATCCATACTTGGCGAGTGTCGTAGATTTTGAAAACCTCCAGAGCATGAGAAATCTTTTGTTTGAGCCAGACCAAGTTGATTTTATTGGTCTTGCGGCTCTAAAAGGTCAGCCGGAAGCAGCCCATCTTTGGAGATATCTATCCAATCTTGGTAAAAACCTTAGAGGCTCCTTAGAAACTGCCGTTAAAAAGGATACTATCGAAAATGCTGAACGTTCTTTAAATAGAAGAGTTGATCTTGATAATTTATACTTTGTAAGAGAGGTTGATTCAGATTTACCAACAGAAATTGGACCAGGGGGGAGGCTTCAGCTTAGATCAGCAGGGCAAAGGCATCTTTTTGGTGATGATGAAATTCTAAGAGATACAATTCATGGATCGCTTAACCACATTGTCGGTGGTCATTTTTATAGAAATCAAGGTGACAAATTAAGCAGATATTATGTTGCAGCAATTTCTGATCTTGTTGATTACAATCCCGGCGCTCTAACAAATCTTTACGGAGTAGATACATGGTTTGTCCCTCCGCCTTTTGGTTCGGTAAGTCTACCCGAGTTTGACTCAGCAGGAAAACGGCTTTATCATGTTTTTGATGAGGCTCTTGAGTTCGGTCCTGGTAGAAATGAAGAACTTATGGGGCAATTTCAAAAAGATATTCTTGAGTTTAGAAAAGAAACCTATAGCTATCCTGGATTTTCAGCACTACAAGTTCAAGCTTTAAAGGCGTATCAAGAAACTTATCCAGTGTTTCAGAAAGGAGTTGAGGAATATTTCGCTCTAAGCAATATGCTTGGCACAAATTATCGTGGTGTAACACATCCAGATACTTATATTAAAAACCAACTTGATCTCATTGATCCAAGTGGATCTCTGCAGAGAGCAGGCATTGCCGTCCCTGATTTAAAACATACATCTTTGCGAGGTCCTTTGGATTCTCCAATACACTCAGGGTTATCCACAACGAAGCTTGACGAAATTATTAAACAAATACATTACAATACAATTGGTAAAGTCGAAAAATCATTCCTGAGAAGCTATAATGATGTCGTTGCAAGTGGAGTGGTCGGTTACTCTAAGCCTGTTGGAAACAGCGCTGGGGAGCAATTTTCTTTGACAAAAGAGGCACTCAGGGCGTTCTTGGATAAGCAAGGAGCTCCGGCATTTGCTCCAGGCATGTGGGGTAGTTCAAGCGATGTTGACAATGCAACAGGTTTGATTGCCAGGGACCTGGGGGTTAGGAGTGGACCCCATGACTCAACAGCTTCACACTCTGATGCTTTCGGTGCAACAGGGGTACCTTTTGGTGTAGAATCATTAATTGAATTTTCAAGGAATTTAATACTTAAATATTATGGAACAGATAGCCAATTTATTAGGAATTATAAAGGTGTTTTCCCAGGCAAATATACAAGGCTGTTACGAAAAGATTTTACGGATTTGGAAAGTCCTTCAAGTGTGAGTATGCAAAAAGTTCTTGATCAGATTAATGCAATGAAGCAAAAAGAAAGCACGGCTGTTTTGGTTCAAAATAAATCAAAAAAACCTGTTCAGGAAGCTATTGAGCAAGTTTTCAGAAGAAGTAGTGATTCGATTGCATACGTCAGAGATGCCGACCCATTAGACCTCATGGGGAATACCCCATTTATCCCTCCAGCAATTGAAACTCCTCTTTCGGCTAGAAGCTTCAGCGAGCAACTGGAAATGTTTAAAGCCCTTCACGGATTGGCTACTGCTAAAAATGCGGCACTCCAGCCCTATCAGCAACAACTTATTGAGCAATATACAGTTAACTTTAATAAACTCTTAAACACGAGGTCGCTTGATTTGTCTGGGAATCCACTTGCCACCGAAGCCTACATTGCTTCGGTTAAGAGACTGTACCCAGACCCAGAGGCCCTCTTCAGTTATCCAGTTAAACCAAATTCAGGTATACCACTCATGGAAAATATGGAGGCTGCGGGGTCGTCTGTTGGTGGGTTGCGTCTTGAGGATGTTCTTTATAATCCGGAAATTCAACAAATGATAGATGTCTTTATGATGGACATGAATAAAGCGATGAAGACTGGTTCGGTTGTATATCCGGAAAATATTCAAACCTATCGTGGTCTATCTCTACCGGCTCCAGTAGACGATCCCAGAAAGTATTTGGATAGCCTATATAGACCGGGGTACACACTTCCTAGTCAATATGCATCAACATCCATCAACGAAGAAGTTGCTAAGAGTTTTTCAAGCGGTCCTTACCTTAAGTCCTCCAATCCATACTCCTCTACATACGGAAGAATTCCAATCTTGGAGCATATCACTATTCCAAAAGGCAACGAAGTCTTTTCGCCAAGTTATTACGGTCTAGGATTGCAAAATGAAAGAGAAATTATTATACCTCCAACATACAAATTAAGAGTTGATAATATTCTAGAGCCAGATGCTGGTGGAAATGGATATTTTAGAATCCAAGCAACTGCAATAAAGGCTGCCGCCATGGCTGGTCTTGGGGGAGTCGGTATTGCTGGGGCATCAATGATCTCCACTCCAAATCAAGCGCAGGCAGCGACCGCTGACGCAATTGAAAGAACGCAACTTCAAAAAACTGCCTACTATGAATCGGTTAGGCGCTTAAATGATTTTATTGCAAGTCAAGAAACAAAGAATGTTTCTGATCAGTATAATGCAATACATTCACGCATGGAGCCAGTAGCCGATTTGACATCCATGACAATACAGCAAGCTATTGATTTTGCAAAACAATTTAGATTAAGCAATACGGAGAGTTCTGGAGCAATTGGCAAGTATCAAAATCTTCCGGAGTACCTAGGCCTCAGAGCTACTGCTTCTGGAATTAGCCTAAATAGTTTCTACGACGAAAAAAATCAAGAACTTATTGCTCAATCTTACTTGCTAAAAAATTTGAATGGTAATGGCATAAATCTTGAAAGTTATTTTAGTAATAAAAAAACTCAAAAGTATGCGATAGATAGAATTGCAAATTATTATCGTGGCATGCCAGGATCAGATGGTCGGTTCGTGGGCAAAGGGAGCAATAAGGAAGGTTCTGACCTCAACATGTTGGGAAATCTCAAGAATTATCTAACCGCAGCCAAATTAAATTATATGCCGGGGTTCAAAGAAGGTGGCTTTGTTGGTGGAATGCCGTCAATGGCTATCCCAGCCATGCTTCATGGTGGTGAATATGTACTGAATGCTAAAGCAGTTCAACAACTTGGATTGCCCTATCTGAACGCAATGAACCAGATTAGTCAATCTCAATTTAGACCGCCATCTTCAAGGGTCAATGCCCCATCCGGAAGCGTGACCAACAATGTAAGCACTGTCAACATTCAAGTTGAAAACTTTGTTGGGGAAGAGGCTTGGTTTGAATCAATGATGGAGGAATACAATATCAATGTATTGCCAAAGAATCAAAAACTAGCTGGCTTGGAACAAAGAAGGTTCTCAACCTACAATGGGATTAATCAAGGTCTATAATGAGTATTCAAAATCAACAAGCGGGCATAACTCATCTCGTTGTTATCAATGGTCATGAAATAACTGAGCACAATCGCCGCTTTGACCAAAATTACAAAATGAATTCGGCAGACATTGAATTGGCAAATGGCAACAAGAGAAGGTTTATTAAGAATAATAAAAACTCATACTCTCTTGCATTCTCATATCTCCCAGATAAGCAGACACACACTATTGATGGTCGCAAAGCAAGAAATTTCTTGTTAGAGTTGGCAAGAACTCCATCAAGCGCATCTTTATCAATAAAACTTGATCCATCTGAGCCATTTTATAATACAACCGTTTACATTGACTCTTACTCGGAAACATTAATTCGCCGGGATTTTTCAAGCCAATGCGCTTATTACGATGTCAATATAACACTGGTTGAGGCGTAGTATGTCAGAGTTTGGCTTCTATTCATTTTCAGAATCCTTTAAGCCGGGTATTGATTTTAACACACCCGACGAATCTATCGGTATTGCTAGTAATCTTACTATTCAAACAAATCTGGCAGTAAATGCATTAATTGAAAGACTAGTTTCGTCCTCAATCACTGTTGAGAGCAACTCTACAGTAACGGCGCTAAGGATTGTTCATGCTCAATCATCAATTGTTGTTGATGGTGCAACGCTAACGCTTGGCACTAGAGTCAAGTTAGCCTCTATTGCAATAACAATAAATTCTAATGCTACAGTTGATTCTGAGAAGATTGCATTTGCGTCAACTGCAATTACAGTAGGCTCCAATCTCTCAGCTTCAGCACAAGAGATTCTTAATGCATCAGCGGTGATTCAATCAAATTCTAGCGTATCTGCCGTGATAACCAAAACAGCAAAGGCATCTATATCAATAACGCCAACAAGTAATGTATCAACAGTTGCTACAAAAATAATGAAAATTGCTTCAAGTATTAGTAGTAATGTCAATCTCACAATCGTTGGCAAGATTGTCTTAGCAACAATAAGGATTAACATCTTTAATAACTCCTCAATAACCGCTAAAACAATTAAGTTTAGCAATTCAGCAACAACGGATATGTCAATTATTAGATCGCTACTTATGCTTGATGGTGTGCCGTTAACAAATCAAAATAGAAAATTGGCTGTTGATGCAACTCCAATATATATAGAAAATCTTAATTGGCAGGGCGATGCTTCAAGATACTATAAAAATTCAGCGGCAAATTCAGCGGCAAAACGAGTATTTAATCTACAATGGTCATTTATTCCGAACTATGAAAACAAAACTGTTGATTTAAGAGCTTCAAGGAATTATCTAAATAAAAAATCACAAGATGGCGATGTCCACACTTTGACAATTATTAAGCAGGATGATAGCGGTACATCTCCGTACACGGAAGAGAATGTCGATGTCTTGATAACCAATTATTCAGAGAATTTAATCCGCAGGGACTTGGTTGATAATGTATACTATTTTGACTGCACAATGTCGCTACAGGAGGTCTGATGATAACGATTGATCAGTACGGCAAAGACCTATCATCGGATTTTAATACGGCAATTTCATCAAAAGCTCAAAAAATAAAACCAAAAGTTGTTGTAACTTGGCTGGATAGTCGCCACTTAGACAACTTAGTTGCTACTACAAATGCCCCCCACGCAAACCTAAATTATCCGAACATAGGATTCTATTTTCAGCCATCACAGGCTGCTAATGGTGTTGAAAAACAATCTTTTACATGGGGCGTTGCTGGTGCAAAAGATGTTAATGGTCACGTTATTAAATCAGATGGGACTTGGTACACAATGCCATCTTTAACAACATCGGATTTATCCAACACAAGACTAGACGGAACTTTGGAGTTTGGATGGTGGTCTGGAAGCGTCAGCAACAGCACTGCCCACAATTCATATACTGGCTATGGTTTTACCACAGATCCCTATGTTGATTTAGCCTTTACATCAAGAAAAGTCAACAAGATAAGAGTTGTCACATCTCAATATTATGGTCAGATAAGTGACTATACATTGCAAGCGTATGATAGTTCGCTTAATCTTATAACGTCTCAGTCAGGTTCAATTCAATATGATTCCTATTACACCGATCATATCCTTAGTAGTGCGCTTTCAACACAAAATATTGCAAAGATAAGAGTTACTGTCCACAGCACCAAGAATCCACAAGACTACGCTCGAATTCAAGAAGTTGTTCCCCTATTTGAGCAAGACATGAGTGATTATGCAATATCTGTAAGCGTTGATAGAACGCGAGATGTCCATTCTACAAGTTTGCCAATTGGAGGAAGCGAAACATCGTCTGCAAGTATTAGTTTTGACAACACAACAAAGAAATTTAATATCTTTGATAGCAGTTCTGAGTTTGGTCAATATATGAAAAAAGATATAGAAGTCAATATCTATACGGGGTGGAGAGTAAAAAAGCCATCTGGTGAAAACCTTGACGATATATACCTAGCAACCTTTTTAACGGCAAATGCTAACACCAGCGCCACAACCTTGCTGGTAAACGATCTTTCAATCTTTCCAGCTGGGGGGAATGGGAATCATTTTACCGTAATTCTAGATAAGGGGAATCAGTCTGAAGAGATCATCCTATGCTCAGGAACAACATCTCCTAATATTTTAAATGTTGTCTCTAGAGGATATGGTAATACTTCTGCAAAGTCTCACGCCTTGCAATCATCGGTTACTTTTGAGATTTATGAATATGTAAGAAATGGAAAATTTTATATTGATGAATGGACATCTGAAAGCTCAGGCATGACGGTTGGTGCCTCAATGCAGGACTGGACAAAGTATTTAAATGAGAAAAGTATTAAGTACGGCTTCTTAGAAAGCAATGCATACACTGGTGATGCCGTGGAAGCTTTGTTACTGCGTGCGAATTTTCCAAAGTCCGATATTCGCAAACTGAATAGGTATCCCAAAGGGGCTCTGCTGTCTGGCGCAATTGCTGGGTATTCATTTGATGAAGATACGATTGACAGAAGCGGGAACAATGTAATTCCATCAACTGGTCTCAGGGCCAGATTCTGGGGTATGCCTTCAAACAAAAGAGACATATCTGTAAAAGATATTCAGGCTGATGCCCTTGATAAACAACTAACACAGCTTGATTTGGCGCTTGGTCAAACAAAATTTATAAGTCCGTCATTTGCTGCTCTATCTAAAAACATATCTTCCAACTCATCCAACGCTGTTCAATTGGTTGATTACTCTTTTACCGGCACCAATTCAACAGTTTACACTGATTATTATAATGGTGTTTTTGATGGCTATTATATCCCAAGATCAAGTGGTAATCAAACAATAGTTGTCAATATAACAGGTGGCGGTGTCAGGATATATTTGGATGATGCAATAATTCTTAACAAATTTAGAAATCATGAATCAAATACTCGACTTCAGAGCTCCACAGTCAATCTAACAGCGGGGGTTCCAAGGAAGATAAGGATTGAATTTTTCCATCCTCACAATAATGGCGCATCTCCGAGTTTTAGAATTTCTCTTCACAAGAATACTGGTGCCTCTGATGCAATCATAACAGCCGATGAGTGTACGACTATTGCGCCATGCGACTCAATAGGGGTGCGTAATGGCCCTACGGTGTTGACATCTCAAGACCCGTATCTCATGAGAAATAATGGTCTCTATATCAACAATCCCAAGCTTTCTCAAACAACTGGTCTCGTTTCAGACCCCGAAGACACATCGGTGCTTCTTGAATCAAGCGCCTACATTAGAATCCCAAATCATCAGAGTATTAATGTTACAAGTTCAAACTCAACCCTTTATACCGGAGAGTGGTCTTTTGAGTTTTATGGAAAATTTAATAACGGGTCATTCAATAATGATGGAGAATACATTAGCAACTGGGCAAATGCAGCTCCAACATCTGGCTTTGAATTTTTTAATACATCGGCCTCGAATGGCTTCAAGATAAGAACACTATCCAATGCATCAGTAATTACGGAGACTGTCTCTTCAAATACTGCTTTATCAAACAGCGTATTTTCCCATGTCCTTGTTACTTTCGATGAAACCAAAATCTACTATTATGTAAATGGTGATTTAAAAGCGAACACAACCCTTACTGGAACACCAATTGCGTTTGCTAATGATATAACCATTGGTGGTCGTGGGGCATCGTATACAGCAAATGTGGGGGAAGTCGCTCCATCAACGATTAGAAGTTTTATAGTTGATGAGTTTTTTATATATAATCACAGCCTTAGCGCGTCGCAGGTAAAGGATAGATATATTGAATCACAAATCCAGCCATTGACACAATTTGGATTTCTTTATGGTAATGATCAAACGATAAAACAAATAATTGATGACATTACATTTGCTGAATTGGGCCGCTTGTACATTGACGAGCTTGGTCTTGCAAAATACGAGCATTATTTTAGATTCTTTGAGTCATCAATACCCCAGCATTCCAATATTCAATCAACAATCAGTGATTCTGATTTTATAATCAATGCCGGATTCTCTGTTCAATTGCAATGCAACAAGGTTACAATTCCTCTGTCGGGGATTAAGAAGGCGGCTGGTGCTAGGCAGCAACTGTGGGTAGCCGAAGAAGACACTACTCTTGCCACAGTCGAATTGTCTGCAAATCTAGCATCAAATGCAAATGTGGCATTTTTCTCAGCCAATACAGATATTCCATTCCCTAATTCTGGGTTTGTAAAAATTGGTAGTGAGATTATAAAGTATAATAGCCGAACAGGTAATTCTTTTGCCAATCTGGAAAGGGGGCAATTTCAAACAGTTGCGGCATCGCACATTATTAATAACGGAAACGCATCAAAAATTAGAGAGACCAAATATTACAATGTTACATTCCAGCAAGCACCTGCATTCAATATTGACAGCCCATTCATAACTGCAATACGAATTGAAGAGCCGGATCTTATTGAAGTTCACAAGTATTTGCCCTACCCCTACGGTGCAGAATTGATTGTTTCAACCGCAAACACTGCCCCCGTAGGCAAAATCGTTTTCCTTCAGGGGGTTGATAGGGAAACAAAATACAGCTTTGCAACATCAATTGCTGGCCAAGCGGTTCAAACATCTGAAAACAACTCTGACATCAAAACGCAATCTGCCATATCCAATGAAAGCATTAGAAAATTTGGATTAAAGGATATTACGATTGAAAGTGACTTTATCAATGATGCAGTCCATGCTCAGAAGATTGCTGACTTTATAATTAGCAAAACCCAGATACCCGTCCCAATCCTGAACGTCGGTACGATCATTATGCCAAAAATTCAACTCGGGGATCGGATAAGGATATCTAACATAACTTCTCTTGGGATTGTAAATACTGATTATTGGGTGCTATCATATACTAGGGCTATTGGTGATAGTTTCGCACAACAAATGGTTTTAAGGCAGGTTTCATAATGATCAATGAGACAGGAGTATTTTTCTTCCCCGGTGGTGGACACGATCACGATGGGGAAAATTCAAGCCTTATTGATACAAACTTTTATTCTGTTTTTGATTTTCAGTTTACTACAGATCTTGGTGGTCCGGATAGACGGAGAACATTAGACCGCAATTTCCATAATTTTACGAATTTTGTAATTGACGTGGTGAATAAATCCATAATACAGCCAGCGGGTATAAGATTTCAACCTGGTTCAATTAACGGTAGTTCCGATATTATTACAAACTCCATAACAACTAATTCAATTCAAGCTGGAGCCATTACTGCTAATTTAATTCAAGCCGGAACCATTACTGCTAATTTAATTTCATCAAACACCATTACTGCAAATAACATTGCTACAGGAACAATAACAGCAAACCTATTGTCTTCAAATGTTGTTTTAGTCAATCAAGTTATTAAAAGTAATAACTACGTTACTGGACAGTCTGGTTGGTCAATAAATGGCAATGGTTCCGCTGAATTTGGTTCCGTAGAAATGCGCGGGACCATTGATGCAACAGCAGGCAATATTGCCGGATTTGAAATTGGCTTTCAAGATTCACCTGACTCATTACACACTGGAGGTAATTTCCTCGGCACAATGGACCTGGGTAAATTATTTTATACGGGTCAAAATTTGGGTCCCGTTCATAGCAACTTCCTTGGCGATGACGAAGATAAGGCCGGAGTGAGAATTGATGGACCCAGCGGGGTATTTTCAGAACTTTTGTATGACCTGCTACTTCTGGATAATGGAAGTGGAGATTATGTTGCGCTTACTTACGGCGAGATTGAAGCGACCGGTAACATAGCCGCAGGAGGTGACATAGCCGCACTAGGTGAGGTAACTGGCGCAGGCGGCGTTAATGCAGGTGGCACTGGTGTTTATTATAACACACCCAACCTTCCCGGCAGTAGATTTGGTATGGCGTTTGGATGGGATGCCGGTGCTGCAGACATAACCTTTATCGTAAATAATGATACAAACGTTGATGGATTTATAACTCCAGACGGTTTCTATTCGGATAGAAGACTCAAGCACAATATTTTTCAATTGAACAGTGAAGTCTTAGAGAAAATTTACTCAATTAAAATTTACGAATTTGATTATAAAGATGATATTCCGTATGAATCATTAAGAGGAAAGCACGGTTTTGGAGTCATTGCGGATGAAATGGATCAGCTTTTTCCAGAATTAGTGGTGAACAAAGATGACTTAGAAAAGTACAAGCAGGTTGTATACGTCAAGACCATTCCGCTTCTGCTGGGTGCCATAGGGGATTTGAATAGCAGATTGATTGCGGTGGAGCAATTAAATTCCGAGATAAACGAGTTAAAAAGTAAAGTTTCCGAATTAGAGTCGTATCTGTTCAACGGGCCCAATAATGAGGTATAATAGTTAAATGGCTTACGAGAACTATACACAAATATCATGGACTGATGGTAGCCCGATTACCGGCGAGCGACTGCAGCAGATGTCAACAAACATTCAGCAAGTAAAAGAAGCGACCGACGATTCCCCGCAGGGGCTCAAGAGAATAAAGAGCATAGATACGGCCAGTGCCCAATTTAACAGCTTTACTACAACCAATGAGATCATTGCGTTGAAAGATGAAAGCTCCACTGGTGGTCCGGACAACCGGGTATCCATTGGTGCTGCTCGATACTACCGTGTTGTTTTAAATTTTACAGGGATTCAGGTTATCACCAAGGGTGCCGAGGATTCCTTCTATAGAGTTACCATTCATGAGGGGACTCACGGCTCAGCCAATACAACAATTTATACAGCCGACTTCACTCCACCAATTTACTCATTTATTGATGTTGCAACGCTTGGAGGAAGTGCAACAATTGCCAATATAGCCCTTCGTAGCAATTCCTTCCAAAGTAGATTTGGCGCAGGAATGCACTCTACTATTGCCACATCAGATGGTTCTGGATTTACGAACAGATCATTTTTTGCAGCGATATCCAGGTTTCAAGGTGCAAGCGCTACGAATGCCCCTTTGTACTTTGTCCCCGCAAACCCTAGCAATAATCTGCTTCAACTCTATGTTGAGGATGTGGGAGGCACTGCCTGAGAAAGCCAACATTGGCTTCACAAAGACAGGATGTAAAATGGAATGATGCTGCCCCAATGGGTGAGGGGAGCCCAAATTTTCGTGGTGGGAAATACGTTGATGACAAAGGGTATGTTCGTGTTTTAAAACCAGATCACCCTAAAAACATTAGAGGCTACACCTATGAGCACAGGTTGGTTATTGAGCAGTATCTTGGGAGATACTTGGAGCCATGGGAAACGGTTCATCATATAAACGAAATTAAAATAGATAATAGGGTTGATAACTTATTTCTCTGCTCACATAGGGAGCATAGCGCCATCCATAAGGAAGGCTCAAGAATATCTGATGCTCACAAAAATAAATTAAGGGAAATGGCGTATAGTAATAAACCACATACGAAGAAAAGAAATTTTGCAAAAAATATTAATCAAAAAAAATGATATCACGGCGTTTTCACGGTATCCCTATGATATCCTTACGGCGGAGGTAAGAAAATCCTTATGAAAATATGTCAAGCGGAAGGGTGCAATCAGCAATTTGAGCCCAAGACCGCCAACCAGAAATACGCAGATAAAGAATGCCGGCGATCAATTGATATCAGTGGCTTATGCCAATACAGACGGAAGAAAGGTTTATTTGAAGTGCAAGCAAATCCAGTAACGGGAGAAATCCCCACCAATGATGCAGAATTAAAAGTTGCTTACTCTAAGCTCTTGACTGAGTATAGAAAAGTAAAAGATAAGAGTGATGATTTTGTTGACGCAATTTTTAGGGCTGTCAAGGATGACATTGATTCCTCAAAGAAGGAAAAAATTCCAAAACCAAAACTTGTCAAATCAAAAGGTGCACCAGAGGTTGCGGTTGCAATCCTCTCAGATTGGCAACTTGCTAAGGTGACACCGGATTATAACTCAAAAATTTGTGAAGAGCGTGTTTATCGGTTTGCTGAAAAAGTTATTAACCTTACAAATATTCAAAGAAAAGATCACCCAGTCAATGAACTTCGGATTTGGGCTCTTGGCGATATTATTGAAGGAGAACTGATTTTTCCAGGGCAATCATTTTTGATTGATGGCGGTTTGTATCGCCAGATTACAGTTGATGGACCAAGAATTATGAAGAACTTCATTAACATAATGTTGGAAAACTTTGAGAAAGTTACATTTGTTGGAATCATTGGCAATCATGGTTCAATCGGTGGAAGGGCAAGGAAAGATCATGACCCTGAGACCAATGGCGATAGAATGCTGTATAGAATTACTCAATTAATGTTTGAAAAAGAACCCAGAGTGCAGTTTGTTATCCCCGATGGCCGTGGTGAAAGATACTGGTATGCCGTTGATAAGATTGGTAAATACAAGGCTTTGCTTTGCCATGGCGATCAGTTCGGTAGCCTATCCTCTTTTTATGCTTTTCAAAAGAAAGCGTATGGCTGGAAGATTGGAGCAATTGAAGAGGATTTTGATGACATCTACATTGGACACTTCCATACCCCCACCAAGATGACATTCAATACTGTACAGTTAAGAATTTCCGGAAGCCCCGAATCGTTGAACACATACGCTGCTGAAACATTGGCTGCTGCTGGTAGACCCTCACAGTCACTAGTTTTTGTTCACCCAGATAAGGGCGTGGTCACGGCAGAATACAACTGTTGGCTTGACGATGAAAAAAAATAGAATTGATATACCATTACTAGAGAGTTATTATATCAAGCATGATATACGCTGTAAAAGATGTGATAACAAAATGATGTTTGGTAGTCAATATTATGCCATGCGTAAAGTCTGGGTTGATTTTACTTGCCTTGGCTGTGCTAGAAGTGTTGATATTGATTTAAATGCATTTAATGCCATCATGAGAGAGTTTGGATTCAAACCAAAGGCGGCAAGATATGTTATTTCAGAATAGAGTTGTCAGCAACAAATTTTACAGATATGCTAATCATTTAGTCAAGATTAAAAAAATTAGCAAAACAGGTAACAGGATTACACTACTCAACCTTCATGATAATACGCTCATTGAGATTCCGTTAAAATCTTCAGATTTATTGCTTAATCGCATTTATACGGTGGGTGAGGTTGCTAAGATAGTTGATAGACAGCCCAATACGCTAAGGAAATATGAAAAAAAGAATCTTATCGCTTCCCCAAAGAAATTCGGGGATGTCTATAGAGGGTATCGGAATTGGAGGTACTATGATGAAGCCGATGTGTATGACATTGTTGCATTTTTCAATGGTAGAGTGCAGGGTCGGCCAGTCAATAAATCTAAAGGTTTTGTAATAACAAAAATAAAAACAATAAACCAAAAAGTCAAACTACACAAATAGGAGAGATATGAAAGACATTAATGGCACTGAGATCTGGGCTTCCCTTGGTATTACCAAGAATCTTGGCAACTACGAGTCTCTTCGCTTAGATGCTGGAGCGCGAACGGTTGCTAAAACCCTTGACGATGCAGATGCATGGGCAAAACTCTGGGAATCAATTGATGCTCAGATTGAAGCCAAGTTGCAAGAGCTTGATAATGAAAAGCAGTCCTGATTGGAAAAGTTTAGCCGTTTGCCTAGCGGATAAAAATCAATCATATTGGCTTTCTTATAACATAGAGCACATAGAATATGCAAAGAAAGGCTGCGCTGTGTGTCGTGTACAAATTGAATGCATTGAGAACGCCATTGCACAAGAAGTATACGTTGGGGTTAATGCTGGAATATCCGAGTGGGATTTCTTGGATAAAACATGGAAGAAGGTGACAAATGCAAAGCGAACTAACTGGTCAAATAGCGCTTCAACACTTCGTAGATTGTTGCAAAAAAAGAAATAAACTATTCGTTCCAGACTCCCCAAGGCAAGAACAGGTTTGTGATGCCTTGGCTTCATTTTATAAGTATGATGTATTGCTTGATGCGATAGATGAATACATCAAGGTTAACCCCGGACCATTCATTATTTTTGATTTCGCTATACACTCCAAGAAATATACTGATCACATACTTACAGAAAAGCGTTCAAAAGATAGTTTTATCAACATGGTTCAAGAAACCAAAAAGAGAATGGAGCAGGAGTGAATTACGAAGTTAGGCTTATCAATTCAATTGTTGACAGCGGAAACTATATTGATGCAATCACTGGTGGCGTTGATAATGTCTTTTTAGAATATAAAGACATCTGGAATTTTGTAGTAGCGCACCATGATGAGCACGGCAAGGTCCCCTCCAAAGACACTATCAAACATCACTTTCCCGACTTTGATTTCGTATCAACGCCAGAGCCAATGTCTTACTATCTTGATGAGGCAAAACGAGAATCCTTAGCTTATCAAACAAGAGTCATCGTTTCTAAATCAAATAATATTCTTAATGAACTTGGTGCAAAAGATGCTTTATCATTTCTGATGGAGCAGACATCAAAGCTTTATAAATTTTCTAGCAGTCTAAAAGATACAGACCTTGTTGGTGAATGGCAAGAGAGGGCGAAAGAGTTAAGGGAACGCTCCGAGAATCCAAGTGGTGACTATATGGGTATCCCCAGTGGTATTACAGTAATTGATAAGACCTTTGGTGGTTGGCAACCTGGAGACTTTATTGTTCTTTTGGGCTGGACCGGTGTTGGGAAATCTTTTATTGCAAGACTCTTTGCTGTTAATGCATGGAGGGCCGGCTATAGACCACTTATAATTTCACTTGAAATGAATAAGAAACAGGAAGGTCAGCGTCTTGATACATTACTCAGTAACGGCGATGCAAAGTTTACCAATACGGATCTCGTAAGAGCCAACCCAGCAATTGTTGATGCTTACGAATCATGGGCTGAAAAAACATTTCAGGGCATGCACCCAATTCACCTTGTAACATCTGAGGGGCTTGAAACAGCGGATCAGATGATGGTGCAGGCTAAGATTGATCAATACAATCCAGATATGGTAATTCTTGATTATCATGGCTTGTTTGATGATTCTTCTGGTGCCAAGACAGAAACAGAAAAGGCGAAAAACTTATCTAAGGCATTTAAGCGCTTAGCTGTAAAAAATGCAGTACCGATCATTGACGTAGCAGCCGTTACAATGTCAGAGGGGCATTCGGAAAGACCACCGGAACTGGAAGAGGTTGCGTGGAGTAAACAGCTTGCTTATGACGCAGACCTGGTTCTTGCTATTCATCGTGAGCCAAATTCTGATTTGTTTCAAGTTGTGTCAAGAAAGGTTAGAAGAGCTACTCAGTTTGCCTTTTTCCTTAGATGGAATCTTGAAACAGGTAAGTGGACAGAAGAGTGGGACTTCTAATGGAAAAGAGTGTTGCCGGTACAGCCGTTGATATAGAAGCAATAGCAAGGATTAGACCATGGTTGGAAGATCAGGCTCGGGCGGAGTATGGATACAAAGGAAGTACAAGGTTAGTAACTGATTATGACAAAAACAAGAATGTATTCAACTTTAAAATCATTTTCTCCGATGAATCTTAGAACGGAGATTGATAATTTATTTGAGGAATATCATATTCAGGTTTACACCTTTAGTGGCGATGAATACTCAATCTTCTGCCCCTTTCATAAAAATGCAAATACGCCATCCTTCTACATCAATTCTAAAACTGGTTTGTGGCAATGCTTCAACCCATCCTGTGGCAAGAAGGGCAACTTTAAACATCTATACAGGCATATCACTGGTCGATCTTTTCATTCTCACCTTAAAGTGGATCCCATTGAACTGCAAAGTAAAATTGATGCAGGGTTTTTGCAGAAGAGGGATGAGCATATTGATTTGTCACCCATTGGAATCGATTACTCATTGGAATCGGCAATTGAAAAGATACAACCATTTGTCAATAGAGGCTTATCCATAAATACATTGAAGCATTTTGAGATTGGATTTTCTGAAATCAAGAATAGGATTGTCATACCAGTAAGAAACCATCAGTACAAAGTCGTTGGACTTATCGGCCGGGCTATTTCTGACGATCAGGAACCAAGATATTTGTATAATAAAGGATTCAAGAGAGCGGATGTTCTATTCAACATTCAAAACGCAAAACATTTCTCAGAGGTTATAATCGTTGAGGGCAGTGTTGATGCCATGAAGATTCACGAAGCAGGATTTCGGAATGTCGTTGCTACTCTTGGGGCTCAAGTTTCAGCATACCAAGTAAAACTAATTAAGAGGTACTTTGATACAATTATTATTTTTTCCGACAAGGATTCCGCTGGAAATGCCATGAGGGGTGCTATAATTGATTCTTGTCGTGGGAAGAATATTTTCACGGCGGAAGTATCAGCGGGGTGCAAAGACCCTGGTGACATGAATGCAATAGAAATACAAAACAGCATAAACATCAAAAACAACATCATATAGGAGAAAAAAATGTCATTTTCATCAGTTAAAACACTAAAAGACTTGGAGAAGCAAGTCGTACCAACAGGAAAGTCATCGGGAGCCAAGAAGTTCTTCTCGCTTCAATCTGGCGACTCGTTTAAGATTAGATTCCTTCAGGAACTAACAGAAGACAGCACAAACTATAACGACAAGGTGGGGACAGCAATTTCCGTCCCAGTTATTGTTTCGCCAATCAACTGGAAGTGGAAGGTTGCATCAACAGCATCGCTTGAAAAATACAATTACCGATGCTGGGGCAGTGAGCAGGCTGTGCAAGATAAAGGCTGGAGAGCAAAGCCGCACTTGCTGATCAATGTTGCCGTTGAAGTTGAGCCAAACAAATGGGAGCCCCGAGTGCTTGATACAACATTCAATCAACGCCACATTGGGCTGACTTTGCTTGAATATGCAAAAGAATTCGGCACGATTACGGATCGATTCTACAAATACTCAAGAACAGGCTCCGGTGCTTCCGACACCAACTACAGTTTGATTCCACTTGCTGTTGCTGAGCAAAGCAATGAAATTAAGAACATGGTTCTGCACGACCTCAACAGCATATATATGATGCTGCCTTATGAGAAGCAGGAAATCTATCTTACAACTGGTGAACTGGGTAAGGACACTTGGTAGTATTGGTGGGGTCGTTAGCTCAGTGGTAAGAGCGTGGCACTCATAATGCCTTGGTCGTAGGTTCAATTCCTACACGACCCACAAAATGAAACATGTAAATAAAGCCATTGTGCTTGACCTTGATGGGGTGGTAGCCGATATTGCCACCTCGCTGGAGAATGAATTATATAATCGCAACTTAATTCAGAAGGGCAACTTTGAAGAATGGCTTACAAAGGATACAAAAAATAAAGAAATCCTTGAAATCTTTAATCAGCCTTTGTTTTGGAAAAACATGAAACCCTACAAGGATGCTTGGCATCAAGTAAATTACTGGTTTAGTCTTGGCTACGACATTCATATTGTAACAGCAAGAAGACAGCCCAATGCCGTTTCTGAAACAACGCCATGGTTGGAGGGTTGGGGTATCAATACCATGAAGCCAATTTTTTGCAACATTGGTGAAAAGATTGATCATGTAAAAAAGATTGATCCGGTTTTTGTAATTGAGGACAACCCGCGTGAGATTCGCAAAATACAGGGCCTAGGGGTAAATTGTTATTTAAGAGCACAAAGCTATAACCAGAAATACTGGAATGAATTCAACACTATTGAAACACTATTCGAGATTGAATTGGAGAAATAATGACTGATTTTGTGCACCTACACTGTCATTCCGAATACTCGCTTCTTGATGGGATGTCAACACCAGAAGAGATTGCTAAGATTACAAGCATTAATGGTCAGTATGCATCTGCAATTACCGATCATGGCTCAATGGCAGGAGTGCTTAGGTTTCAAAATGCATGTGAAAGTTCTAATGTAAAACCACTCTTTGGCGTTGAAGCCTATTTTGTTCCTGAACTTAAAAAAGATGGAGATGGCAAGCACGAGCGCCATCACTTGATTTTGCTTGCCAAAAACAATGAGGGGCTTGAAAAACTTTTCAAGATGTCCAAAATCGGCTGGACAAATAATTTTTATTATAAACCAAGAATTGATTTTGAAATGCTGGAAGAGATGGTTGACGGAGACATCGTTGCGCTATCTGGCTGTATGGCAAGCAGTATTTGTCGGGCTCTGGAATCCGATAACTATTCTCTTGCAGAGCAATTCTCTGAGCGATTTATTAAAATATTCAAGGATGATTTTTACTATGAAATGCAGGCTTGGAACACGCCAAAAATTAACGAGGGGATTGTTAGCCTTGCCAGTGCATTCAATCGTAAGGTTGTTGCGACAGCGGATTGCCATTTTCCAAGCGCACACGATAAAGGGTGCGAAGAGGTATTGCTCTGCGTATCGCAATATCCAAGTTTCTCACCAGCGCAACTTAGGCATGCTGAGCAGGAATCGATTAAATTTGATAAGGCTGACACTGACCTTGTAAAGAAAATAAACGCAATGTATCCAGATCGCTTTTTGCGATTTGACAAAATTAATCCGTATTTGGCAAAGGCTCAAGAGATTGCTGGATGGTTTAAAGAAGTTGGCTATGACCGGGTTGATATTTTGGAGAATACAATAGAGGTTGCAGAGAAGTGCACTGCTAAAATTCAAAAACGCAAAAATCTGTTGCCAAAGTATATGAAGTCTCTCAATTCTGACGATTACTTGCAGGAGTTAATTGAGTTTAGACTAAAGGAATTGAATTTGGGTCAAGAGTATAAGGATCGGCTTGCATCAGAACTTGCGATTATTAAACAATTAGGTTTTGCTGACTACTTTTTGATTGTTTGGGATCTGGTTAAATGGGCTGATAATAACGGTATTGGTAGGGGCACTGGTCGAGGATCAGTAGGCGGAAGTCTTATGGCTTTCTTACTAGACATCACAAAGGTTGATCCACTTAAGTACAACCTACTCTTTGCTCGTTTTATCAATGCTGAAAGAAATGACTACCCAGATATTGACTTAGATTTTGAAGACAAGCGCCGAACAGAAGTTCGGTCTTATTTGATTGAAAGATGGGGTCGTGATAATGTTGCTGCAATTACCACATACGGCACATTTAAGCCAAAGAGTGCGGTAAAGGACGTAGCCAGGGTTCTGCAGGTGCCTTACAAGGAAACAAACAACATTACTCCTTATTTTGAAACAATTGAAGAACTTCAATCAACTCCTAAGGGCAAAATATTTTGTTCACAGTATCCGGATGTTCCAAAAATTGCAAAAAGACTTGAGGGGCGTATTCGTAATGCTGGAGTCCATGCTGCCGGTATGGTCGTATCGTCTATTCCACTAACGCAAGTTTGCCCCATTGAAACACGTAAAGACACTGATGGCGGTGGCAGAACTGTCGTTACAGCCTTTGATATGACCGATGCAGAGGCTGTTGGACTTATTAAAATAGATATTCTTGGTCTTCGTACCGTATCTGTCGTTAAAGATGCCCTAGCGATGATTAGGAAGCGCTATGGGCTTGATGTAGAGCAGATGTCTCTTGGGCTTGATGACCCTCTTGTTTACAACAATTTCAATGAAGGAAACACAGTCGGTGTATTCCAAACAGACGCTGCGGCTTATCGCAACCTGATTGAGCGCATGGGCATTGACAACTTTAAGGATCTTGTTGTGTCAAATGCCTTGGTTAGACCCGGCGCTCTGCTTTCGCAAGGTGAGAGGTATATTGAGAGAAAGAAAGGCTTTAAGCCAGCATATTATCCAGATGATTCCGTCAAGGAAATTTTGGAAGAAACATATGGAACGGTTATCTTCCAGGAACAATTGATGCAGATGTCAGTAAAATTATCTGGTTTTACATGGGCAGAGGCCGACAAACTTCGCAAGATCATTGGTAAGAAGCGGGATGCTACCGAATTTGAGCAGTTTAAAGATAAATTTATTAATGATTCTATTATTCCTAAACCAGAAGCCCGACAGATGTGGAAGGAGTTTGAGATGTCAGCATTGTACATGTTTAATAAATCCCATGCTGTTGCGTACTCAATGCTTTCTTATCAAACGATGTGGTTAAAGGTAAATTATCCGTCAGAATATCTGTGGGCTCTGTTATTCAATGAAGATGTTGGTGAAAAAATTACAGCCTATCTAATGGAAGCGCAAAGAATTGGAATACCAATTCTTCCACCAGATGTTAACCTTTCTGGGGAGTTCTTCTCTATTGATTATTCAGAAGATATTCCTGCAATTAGATTTGGTTTATCAAATGTGCTTTCTTGTGGTAAAGCGGCTATTGCTGAAATAACGACAAAAAGACCATTTACCTGCTATGATGAATTTGATGCCAAATGCTCAAAGAGTGCTGTTAAGAAGCCACTTCGGGAAAATCTTGATAAGGTTGGGGCATTCAAATCTTTGGGCTTTGTATCTCAATATGACCATTCAAGATACTACTTGCCAATCTTGGGGTTCTCGCTTGGCGATGCAGAAAAGAATGAGATAGATGTTTTTGCTGATAACTTATCTGATTTTCACGAGACAAACTCCCCGCTGATGCTCGTGAAAGCAATTGTTAGATCAACAAAAAAGACACCACAGTATTTAAGAATTGAATTTGAGGACTTCTCTGGATCTGCAACAGTTTTTGCTGAAAGGAATACAGAGCTTGCAACCAGAGATTACATCTATGCCCTCATTGGTGACAGAACTTTGCATTTCTTTTGTGATGCGTACAATTACATCGGTACGCCCCTTTACGACTTTATCAAATTGAGGATGCAGGGTGTTGAGCATGAACACTCGTGGCTGTATCAACACGGAATTGGTGATATGACTAGTGATAAAACATTGTTATACATTTTCAATATGAGAATATTTAAAACATCTCGTGGTTTTGAAATGGGTAATATTTACTGCTGGGACGGAGCAAATATGTTTAAAATTGTTGTATTTGCCAGTGTGTTGAAAAAAATTAAGCCAATTCTCAAGACTGGCGCATGGTTTGCTGCTAAAATTGAGAAGATTGATGAGAAGAATCCGCTTGTTCAGATTGACTCGTATAAACTTTCTTCTAGCGATGGTTTGATTTCTGTCAACGATTTTATAAAAAGGAAAAACTTGATAAAAGCATGATTGTTTGGTCTGATAATCAATTAGCAAAGTTTAGTGAGGGCTATGGTTATACCCCTGACTGCTTATATACCCACATCGGCAGCAGCGAGCTACCTATTCGTAGGAGCGTACCAACCAGACCAGAAGAAATTGGGCGCATTCAGATGGGCGTAAATCTTGGATACTTCGCCAAAAATGATTATCCAAACGAGATTGTTATTAACCACTCAGTGCCAGAGACTTTTGTAAAATCAATGCGTTATTCGGTGGGCTTTACTTTTTGGGAAACAAATAGACTTCCTGATGACTGGGTTCGTAATTGCAATGAGATGGATGAAATCTGGACCTGCTCAGTGGCAATGCAGGAAGTTTTTATTAATTCTGGAATAAAAAAACCAGTGCATGAATTTAAACTTGGTGTAGACCCAGATTTGTATAAGCCAGTTAAAAGAAAACCTCATAACCAATTTACATTCTTGTCTGTTGGATCTCCGGCAACACGTAAAAATTCTCAGCTATCACTTGATGCGTTTATTAAGGTTTTTGGGAATAACGACAACTATAGGCTTATTTATAAATCAAATGGGCCGCCAGACGCAAGGATAAAGACTGGGGATGCCATTGGTCCAATACAACACCCAAGGATTACTGTTATTGATGACGAACTTTCTCATGCCGATTTTGCTAAGATCTATGATTTGGCAGACTGTGTTTTGTTCCCCACAAGCGGTGAAGGCTGGGGTAATCTTCCGTTTCAAGGGATTGCCAAAGGAATACCAACAATATGTACAAACATTTTGGCATGCACTGAATTTGCAAACATGTCTGTTCCTCTTGATTTTGATTGGGATTCATCCACAACTTTTGGGCAATATGTTGGAGCCGGTGAATGGGCTAAGCCAAATTTCAATGATTTGTGTGATAAAATGAAATATGTTGCTGATAACTACGAAGCGGTTTCCGATAAAACATACAAGAATGCTCTTTGGATCAACAAAAACATGACTTGGCAAAAAGTCTCAGAAAAATATATTAAAAGAATGTGGGAAATATTAGAGGGGAATAAATGAAAATACATTATATTAGTTGCCATTCAATCCTTGAATACGATGAAGTACAGCTTCTGACTGATTTAGGTCATGAAGTTTTTTCTAACGGTGCTTATGTCGATCCTCGTGGACACATTACCCTTCCAAGGCCGGCGATTAAAGGTGCAAAATTTTATGAAGATTATGCAGCATTATCAATTTCTCACCCCAAAACCAAACTCCCCAGTGAGTTAATTGAACCGTTTGATGTCATAATTATAATGCATTCCCCAGACGTTGTTATTGAAAACTGGAAAAACATTAAGCATAAGAAAGTTGTTTGGAGAACAATTGGGCAATCAACTGAATCTGTTGAAGCATCTCTTACGCAGATGCGTGAAGAAGGGCTTAAGATTATAAGATATTCTCCTAAAGAGCGAAACCTTTCTAATTATATTGGTGAAGATGCCCTGATCAGATTTTGTAAAGACGAAGATGAATATAGTGGATGGAATGGTGTGGGGCAAAATGTTGTTTGTTTTGCACAGAGCTTGAAGGGAAGGAGATCCCACTGTCATTATGAAGAAATTATGTCAGTGATAGATAAATATGATGGCATGGTTTATGGTCCTGGTAATGATGATTTAGGTAGCAAAAACGGCGGGTCAGTTCCTCACCAGGTGCAGGTAGCCAAAATGCAAGAATCTAGAGCTATGATTTATGCTGGAACTGCTCCGGCATCGTACACACTTTCTTTTATTGAAGCTATGATGCTTGGGCTTCCGATTGTTGCAATTAGCAAAAAACTTGCTCACATAATTTATGATTTTGATTTTTATGAGGTTGATGAAATCTTAGCCCAGATTGGTGGTCTAGTTTGCGATGATGTCGGGCAGATGTTTGAAAAAACAAAGATGTTATTAGATAGTGACGAATTAGCCAAAGATATTAGTGAAAAACAAAGAACTTTGGCTATTGAAATGTTTGGTAAGAAAAAAATAATTAAACAATGGGAGGAATTTTTAGGTTCATTATGATAAACACTGGAGATTTTATACGCGAGTTCCCCGTAGTCCATCACAACGACAGGGATGGTGAAGCGGTGCTGATGACGGAGTTTCTGAAGCTAAGGGGTCCATTTAAATCATTACTTGACATCGGAAGCCATCGTAGCGCCTCATATTATGCCAAAACTATTCGCGGCTTAACCGAACGCTACGATGCAATTGATATTTTGCATGACCCAGAAGTGGAAGCAATCTGTGACAACTATTATCAAGGAAATGTCAATAATACGGAGTTTGATATCAAATATGAAGCGGTTATCTGTGTGTCTGTAATTGAACATGCAGGGTCATTTACCTACAAAGCTGATCCCTACACTGAACAGATGGCTATGTTTAAGCGTTGTCTTGATCTGTCATCTAAATATGTTTGGATTAGTTTTCCGGTTGGTCAACCCTATGTTTACGCTAACGAGTTATCGGTGATAACTGAGAATCAACTTAGCGCATGGGAGAAGATGGTCGGGGATTTTAAGTTGAATCAAACATTTTTGTATAGCCAAGGTCCACAAGCAGGTCACGCTTGGCATCAGTATCAAAAGCGTGATGTAGCGGTGAAAATCCCTTACATAGATTTTATTGGCAACCAAAGCATTTGTGTTATGGAAATTGAGAAGTGAATGTATTTACAGACTTTCACCACAATTCACTTTTAAGATCATTTGTCCTTTTATTTGAGAACCGGCTAGGAGCCAAAGTATATAGACCAATCGGCATGGAATGGTTTTACGAAGGGTATTGGGCTATTAATGATCTTGAAGAAACGGCTAAACAGTTTTTAGACACAAAAACTACTATTATCGCTGACAAAACTCCGGCTTTAAATGTCGTCAGCTCTATTGATGATTATATTTATAATGTTTACGATCCAGGGCATGTAACAACTCATAAAGCAATTTCCTTAAATACTTTTAAAGAAATAAAATTTGATTATATTATAGCTTCAATACCACAACATGTTGATATTTTTAAAGATTTAATTAAAAAATATCAACCTAATGCTAAATTGATTATTCATTTTGGTAATAACTGGGTGGAGCCTGAAGATGGTAGCAATGTAATGGCTTCAGTTAAAGGGCAGGGTTGGAATAAATCAAATGTTGTTTATTACCATCAAGAGTTTGACACAAATCTTTTTAAACCTATTAATGAATTTGGGTTTAAAAAAATAAGTTCTTACATACATGTTTTAGAAAAAAATAAAGGCTGGGTTGATTTTTTAAATATTGAAAATTATTTATTAGATAAAAAAATTGTTTTAAAAAGTTACGGTGGGCAATGCCGAGATGGGTCCCTTGATGGAGCAGAAGCAGTGTCAAAATCTGTACAAGGAAATGATTTTGTTTTTCATGTAAAACACACAGGTGATGGTTATGGTCATGCTCTTTATAACGCATATGCATGTGGTAAGCCAACTATAATCCGCAGCTCGTATTATAAAGATCATTTAGGTGAAGAATTGTTTAATGATGACAACTGTATTGATTTAGACAAGATGAGTTTTGATGATGCTGTAAATAAAATCGTAGATGTAATCAATGATATTGATCAATTAAAAACTATGTCGGGTAATGCTTACAGGGCTTTTACTAATGCAGTTAATTTTGAGCAGGATGCAGAAAAAGTAAAAAATTGGCTTGCAAATTTGTAGATTTATAGCGTAATTTCGCACACTGATGTGATATCATTGTTTAAATTTCACGGAAAGAGAGTCGCATGTTAGTTGTTGATAAAAGAAAAGGCGATCAAATGCCAGTGCACGAGGTTATCCCAACCCCGAGTGTTGGATTAAATAGGGCACTTGGAGGCGGTTTAAACTCTGGGGCTACTCATTTATTTTGGGGAACCCCGTCTGTTGGTAAAACAACAATGTGTTTTAGAATTATTGCAGAAGCCCAAAAGATGGGATACCGGCCAGTTATTGTGGATTCAGAGTCATCATATAATGATGAGTACGCAAAGAAATGCGGGATCAATATTGATGATGTCGTTATTGTTCAGTCAACAGTCGTTGAAGACATTATGAAAAATATTATTACATATCTTAGTGATGATAAAGAAAAACACATTTTCTTGTTTGACTCACTATCAAATATTGTTAAAGAAGAATTTTATGATAAGCCTGAAAGTGGTAAGGCAATGGGATTGTCTGCTCGCTCTCAAGGCTATTTTCTACAGAAATTAGTAAACTATCTTCACAAAGAACGCAACATTATGCTATTTGTTGCTCACCAAACAGTTGATCTTAGCGGTATGTATGCAATTACTAAAGCAAAGATGGGCAATACAGTCCATCATAACATGTCAAATATTGTTAAATTGTTTCTATCTATGTCTAAAGCCGAAATGGAAAGAGAAGGTAATAATATGATTACCAGTCAAAAAGCAACATGGACTGTAGAGAAAACAAAGCAATGTCCAACAATCGGCAGCACAGGCTACTACTATGTTCTTCCGCAGTTGGGTCAAATTGACACGAAGAGAGAATTGATTGATATTGCTATTGAAATGGACATTATTCAACGCAAAGGTGCATGGTATACCTATAAAGAAAGTAGATGGAACGGTTTATCAAGCATTGAATTATCAACAAAAGAAGTTAATGAGCTTGAAAAAGCAATTAAGGCGTAAATGAAACGAACTGAAAAAGAAGAAATTAAAAAGGATAAAGCCAAGGCAGTTAAGAATTCTGGTCGTGGTCTTAAAAAAGGCGATGCATCTTTGAATAAGTTTCTTGTTGACTATAAGCACAATGGAAAGACATTCACTCTCACCCATGAGAACTGGCTTGAGCACCGAAAAAATTCTTGGAACTCAAACTATCGTTATCCTTGTATTTCTGTCGTGTTTGGCAAAGATTCCGAGACGAAGGTTGCTATAGTGGAGTGGGAAGTCTTCAAAGAACTCATAGAAGGGTCGGATTATGAATAAAACATTTGGAAGTCTTTTTGCTGGCGTGGGCGGTTTTGATATGGGGATGGAGCAGGCAAATTGGAAATGTGAGTGGCAAGTTGAGTGGGACAAACATTGCCAAGGTATTCTGTCTAAGCATTGGCCGGATGTCCCAAAATATTGGGATGTGCAAGATGTTGATGGTGCAAAGATAACACCGGTTGATTGCATTGTCTTTGGGTCTCCCTGCCAGGATCTCAGCGTTGCTGGAAAGGGTGGTGGTCTTGAAGGTTCAAGATCGGGTTTATTTTATCAAGCTATTCGTATCATAAAGGAGATGAGAAATGCAACTGGAAATCAATTTCCAAAATGGTCAATCTGGGAAAATGTCCCAGGTGCCCTCACAAGCAATCAAGGAAACGACTTCGCAAAGGTCATTGACGAAATGGCAAACATCGGGGGGCTGGCGATTGAATGGCACATCTTGGACGCACAATGGTACGGAATCGCCCAAAGAAGAAGGCGTATTTTTGTGCTTGCTTGCTACGATCCTGGAACCGCTGCAAGATGTCCCGAAAAAATACTATCTGTCCCCGAAGACAGCAAGGGGGATATTAAACAGGGCAGGAAAAAAAGGAAACAAATTGCCAGACAAACTTCAGAAAGCCTTGGTCAACCTAGCGTCTATGGTGAAACCGGACATGGAAAGTGGAGAGACGGAGGAGTAAGTCTGCGGGCTACGGATTACAAACGCCCTGAAGCAAATATCGTGGCGGAACCTAGTACCGTAGCAGAGCCTTTTGTTAAAGTCAGAAGAGCCCAAAGTCAAGATGATTTTGAAACATGGGCTGGTGGTGATGTGTCTCCAACACTTAACGCATTTGATAATGGTGGAGAAAGCAGAGCAACTGTTCTTATAGTTGATGGTCCAATCTCTTTTCACGCTAAGCAAGATCCTGTTTCCTCGCACAACATATCCCAGTGCCTGTATGGGCAAAATGGGGTTGCAGTGGCGATCCCAAGCCCTATTATTGTTGATGGCACTAGGACAAATGATGTCCGGGTATATACGGATCAAATAGTGCCAACATTAAAACACAGAATGGGAACTGGTGGTGGACAAGTCCCACTCATTGGTATTAGCAATGAGGAAGTCAGTGTTGAGCCGGTTTTGGCTTATGACGCATACAACAATGCTGTGTCTGAAGATATCTACAGAACGCTTAGAATTGGCATTGACTCTGGTGATCATATTGCAATCCCAATACAGGGGACAATTATTGGTCGATCAGATAGTGCCGGCCCGCAAGGTAAGGGCTTTGGTGAAGCAAATGATCCGTCTTATACCCTTGATACAATTTCACAGCATGGAGTCATGACACCAGATCTTATTCTGAGAAAATTAACCCCGCTGGAATGTGAAAGACTGATGGGCTTCCCTGATAATCACACAGCGTACTATGCGAATGGTAAAAAAGTTGCTGACACTAACAGATATAAGATGTGCGGTAATGCCGTTGCCACACCTGTTGCAAAATGGATTGCTGAGCAGATTTATGCGATTTAAATTCTTTTGCGATAAATTATCTTACTGGGCTGCATTAGGAGTTTCTTTTAACTGGGACGATGGTGTATACTTCGGAATATATCTTATTAAATGGCAAATTGGTATCCAGTGGTATCAAACAAAGCAGGCTGTTGTCAAAACAGAAGATTTAAGAAAGGATCTTTAAATGCCAGATATTATTATCAATAAAGAGATATTGGCTGGTCAAATGGGTGACAAAGCCGATGAGTTTCTTGAATGTATCCGAATAGTTGAGGATATAATTGAGAATCCCGATCATTATGTCGGCTTCCAGGCTATAAAATATGCAAATGTACTTGCTGGATACCGGACACTGATGATTGTAAAATCTCAGATGTTTAAAAGACGATCAACAATGATGACTGAACAGGACAAATTTGTTAATGATATCTGGAAAACAATGTACGAAGCACTAACCGAAAACATAAACGCGCTAAAACTAGCCGCAAAAGGAGCAATAAACTAATGAAATCGTTAAAAAAACTAAAAGAAAAAAAAGAAGATATTGTCAAGGATGTTAAGGTTGAGATTAGAAAAGAATTGACTGAGGGCATTGACGAGCACTTGGCTAAGCGCAACACTCCCAACTTTAAACAAGTAAGTGGCTTTCATCCCAGCTATACAAACCAATGCGCCAGATATTGGTTTTATTTGTTTAATGGCGTTGAAATAACCCCATCATTTAACCCGCAAACGTATCGAATTTTTGACAATGGGCATGCTGTACACAATAGACTTTATGGCTATTTCAGGGATATGGGCGTTCTATTGGAAGAAGAAATTCCAGTTAAATGGGGAATTCCGCCAATTGAAGGTACAGCAGATGGTATCATTGAATGGAACGGAAGAAAACTCATTGAATTAAAGTCCATTAGCACAGAAGGTTTTCACTATAGAAAACTTTATAACAAACCAAAAGACGAACACTACAGGCAAGCACAGATTTATATGAAATGCCTAGATCTTGATTCTGGATATGTAATTTATGAAAATAAAAATAATCAAGAAATTCTACCGATTTACATTGAAAGAGATGATAAGTTTATTGATAAATTATTTAATAAGTATACAGGTATTTACAACAGTTATTTAAACAATGAAATACCCCAGCGGCCCTACAAGAGGACATCAGCAAACTGTAATTCTTGCGATGTGGCTGCTTTATGTTGGTCCGAAAATGTACAAGAAGGAAAAGAAGAAATGTTCTAACCCTGAGTGCGGTAAGGTATTTGAGGCGAAAGTCTACAACGCCATCTACTGCTCGCCAGAATGCAGAAGGATCGTTACGAATAAAAATTTATTAGCCAATTACTACGCAAAGAAGAATAATAAGAACAAGCAAAGGATTTGCAAAACAGTAGATTGCGGAACCATCTTATCAAGGTACAATAAAGAAAAGATTTGCGAAAGTTGCAAGCGTGAGAGATATATCAATCGTCTTATATCCTGGGGCTGGAGCGAAAAGCAGGCAAGGGGGCAAACCTGATGGGGATATCCGGCATTGTTTCTTCAATCAAAGATGCCAGGGTGATTGCAATAGACCCTGCATCTCACTCTTTGGCCTGGGTTATTTATGACATTAAATCCAGGAATATCTCAATATTTGCTTGTGGGAAAATTCAATACAAGGAGTACAAGGGGGCATCTGCTAAATTCTCCGTCATCAGTAAGGAACTCAAAAATGTACATAAGGAATACCAGCCCGAGTTTGGCATCATTGAGCAGTCTATATATGTTCAGAATTTTGAAACCAGTAGAATAATTTCATATATCATTGGATACTCATGGGGCGTTCTCAACAACTTGGGTTGCGACGTGTCTGATGTCAATCCATTAGTTTGGAAATCCGGTATCGGTTATAAAAACTTGAGGAAGAAAGAGCAAGAGGAGATCGCCAGTAACGGCGAAAAAGGGGCGCTGGCTCTTAAATTAAAAAAAGAGAGAAAGAGGCGGGTCCAAGAGATTGTCAAGAAATACTTCAAAAACATCCCCGAAGGTCTTGATGATGATGATATCATAGATGCAGCAGGCATTGGGTTATGGTATTGCAAAAAAGTACTAGAGGGTAATGATGCAAAGTGAGCCATACAAAGACAAAGCTTTTCTATACGAAATGTATGTGAAGCGAAGGATGAATCTGACTGACATTTGTAAGCATCTTCAAAAGACTTACAGCATTGAAGTAACCCCGCAGGCAATTTACAACTGGGTAAAGAAGTATGACCTTTTAAAGTTTCGGGGAAAGGGTCGGAATCTTTCTGCCACCAGTATGAGAAGGCCTCAGTCTGAAGCTCAGAAGGCTGCTGGTCAAAGAAAAAGAGAAATGCAAAAAAGAATGCGACAGAGAAAAAAGGAGACTAGAGGAAAATGAGAAGATCGGTGGCTGTAAAAGACATAACAAGTTTTGCCAAGCTTGATATGATTTATAATCAAATTCGGGTGATTGAAGCCAAGCAAAACGCTACTCAGCACAAGTGTCTAGGCTCCGGCAATTGCTGCAAGATTGGGCTGAATATTCACTTAGCAGAGTGTGCAAATATAGCATTTAAAATTCGTCAGCAATACTATTTGGTTCTTGAAGACAAGGGCTCTGAAGCAGCTGATAAATGGATTGATGGTATCGTTGGTGATCTGAAAGAAGCAATGCTTGATACTGACTGGAAAATTGGTGGAGAGACAACAAGGCACTGCGCGTTTTATAAGGGGGGATGCACGATATATGGTTATCGGCCAATGGTGTGTCGCACATTTGGAACCATCACGCCTGTTGATGATTCCTGTCCAAGAATTAGAAATGCTACTGGCAGCATTGACTATTTTGGTGGCGATGGGGTGAAGAGGGTAATCACTGCGTTCCAGGATTTTTTGAAAGAATACACCTCTGACAAGGATGAAGGGTATGACATGGTTGTTTATATGCCACTTGGCGTTCTGAGTTTCCTACTCACAACAGAGGAATTGATTGATCTTGAAAAAACAACAGACCCCAAGTTTTGGAAGGCTGTTCAGGGCTGGTTTAACTATAGAGTTGAATATGTCAAGATGCACGGTCATGACTATGATAAACTTAATTCGGAAGCAAAAGCGGTTGGAGTTGAGCTAAGGTTTCCTAAAAATTCATAGAGGTAAAAGTGTCAGATAACGAAATTGCCTTAGGGCAAGAAGTAGAATTAGTTCAAAGAACAATCCTTGACGAACTGGCTGATATTGAGCAGGCCGGTCTTTTGCATGTAAAGGGTTATTCAATTCACGAAATCAGTTCCTTAGTCAATGCAAGCATTGATAAGACCAAGAGCATGATTCAGGAATACAGAAAGATTCTTAATCGTCAGGCAGAGTCGGATCCATATTTTCTTGAAAAAATTCAATTTAATACAATCAAGGCCTTGCAGGAGTTTGATCAATTAAGTAAGGAAGCCTGGGAGACGATTAACATCGCCACAGACCACGGTATGGTGCCAGCAAGAATCCAAGCAATTAAATTGGCAGCAGAGGTTGCCACTAAGAAAGCCCAACTCCACAAACTAATGGGTGGGAATCAGGCAGACGCTCAGTATATTTCACGAATGCAGAAGGCTGAAAATGTTAATCAAATACTATCAAAAATACTTAGGGATGTAATATCCCAGCATCCACACATAGCCGAAGAGGTTCGTGCACAGCTGGAGATTGCATTCGAGATTATGGACGTGGAAGGCGCGAACTAAAGAGACGGATTATGGCCACCATAAAGTCCCTGTAAAGAGACGGAAAGTGATCCCCATAAAGGTGTAAATCTAACCCTGTCAGCGCTTTTCTTCCGTGTAAGATTAGTAAATCTGTAAGATTACGTAATTTGTAACATTACGAGATTGGAACATTTGATAAATAGTGTACAATAGGAAAGGTAAAAATGTCGGATTTTCTCGGATTAAATTTAAATTTTAATGATTTTGATCGTCTATTGCGTCAGGATGATCTTGTGGAAACACCTGTGCCAATTCAAACATTTGTGCAGGATAAAAAGTATTTGGGATTGCCTCCACTATCAGAAATACAAGCGGAAATAGTTAAGCACAGTACTCAAATATTTAAAGAAAAGACACTGATAGCCATACACGGGGAGAAAGAAGGGAGTGAACTATACGCTAAATATACAGACAATGAAGTAATATGCATGCTAGGCAAAGGTTCAGGTAAAGATCATTGTGCAAGAATTTCAATGGCTTATACTTCCTACCTACTCCATTGTTTAAGGGATCCGCTAAATTATTATGGCAAAGCCCATGGAGTATATATAGATATGCTAAACCTGGCCGTAAA
>Ga0209246_10000073_pt1 | contig 43045 bp, 44 predicted proteins | sample LauGreSpBDMM15SN_2_FD_187560 | JGI IMG/M metagenome (GOLD analysis project Ga0209246, IMG submission 187560) | Freshwater lake microbial communities from Lake Michigan, USA - Sp13.BD.MM15.SN (SPAdes) (version 2) | ecosystem: Environmental > Aquatic > Freshwater > Lake | place: Lake Michigan...
ATAATTGTTGGGCAGCATATTTTGATATCGCATACACTGAACATGGATTTTGTGGTGAATCTTCATTTAATTTAAAACTACCATCTGTAATATTGCCAAAAATTTCACTAGTTGAAGCTGAATATATTTTACATGTTTTTTCCATCCCTAAATTTTTAACACTTTGTAGTATATTAAGAACTCCTAGTGTATTTGCCTGAAAGGTATAATTCTCAATATTCGCAGATACAGCAACATGTGACATTGCGCAGAGATTATAAATTTCACACGGTCTAACTTTTGATATAATATTATGAATATTCATACTATCTGTAATATCACCGTGATGTAAATGAAGTTTATCAAAAATATGATCAATGTTTTGAGTATTAAATGTTGCAGAACGTCTAATAATACCGTGTACAATATATCCTTTTTCTAATAATAATTCTGCAAGAAAAGATCCATCTTGTCCTCCAACTCCCGTGATAAGCGCTACCTTTTTATCTTGATTCATTTTAATTTATATTAATAAATGTTTTTAAATCAAAGTTTTTAACGAAATTTTCCATATCTTTTACTAAATTAGATTTAAAATCAATTTCGTTTTCCATACAAATTCTAGTACAAATAATTAATGGAATACTTAAATTAGAATATTTTTCAATAGTTATACATTTCTCTTTTATAAAACGTGTTTTATATGCAGGTTTACCATTTGATAAACCTTCTTTATATAATTTTCCAGTACCTAAACCTAATTCTGTTTTCATTTCAATCGTATATTTTTTACCATAAAAATGATTATTTGTACCACGTTTTGAATCACCTATTTTTTTCTTAGCTTCTTCTGTATGTTTTTTACCTAAAAAATGTTTATTTTTATTTTGTGCTATTTTTAATTTCGCTTTTGTTTCTGGATTTAAATTTTTATTTTTATTTCCACCACTTTCTAAATTATATCCCTTTTCTCTATTTAATGTATCAAATAATTCTATAAAATAACATTCCCAAAAATCTAATTTATCATAATTTATAGTCTGATCTTTCATTAAAATTGTATATTCAAAATTTTCCCATCCATCTTTTCTAATAGCATTATATAAAGGTGTAATAATTCTTTTACTATCACACTTATGATTAGTTTTTCTTTTATTAAACTCAATACTTTGACCTATATATTTCTTACCATTCGTCAAATTTTCTATCATATAAACACAAACTATTTTTTGTTTCATTATTATTATTTTTAAATAATAATGAATTATTTTTAAATAAACATCGATTCAGTTCAGTATATGCTTCGTAGCAATTAATCGTGGTTGTCAATGAGAATATATAAATTACTTACTACTGCTACTATCATCATCAGAGTCATCTAAATCAGTAATGTCATCTGTTAAATCACCAATAGTATTATCAATAGTTTTTTCCATAATATTTTCACGACTAACAACATTAAATCTTCTTGTATAATAGCTATAAGCTGGTACAGCTAATGTAGATGTAACAAGAGCAGCACTTAATTGAGCCAAAGTTTGAATAAATTGAGACATAAATAAATTGTAATAATCAGATTCACCAGAATGTGACATTTTATATAATAGAATGTTTTATATTTTTAAATCACTTTTTTAAAATGTAAAGTTACGACTAATTATTAGCAATTAACTAAATTTTATTTGTATATATATAATAGATATGTCGTACGGAACGTGTTCGCCAAACGTAGATGTTTTAGATCATTACACGTGTTTTAAACACGATGAATTAAAAATAATAGCAAACGAGTTCAATAATTACATTGAAAAGAATAAAATATGTCCAAAATTGTCAGATGTAAAAAAAGATAAATTAGCTTCAAAAGAATGCAATATATTAATACCTATTGATATAAATAATAAAACAAAAAGGGAATTGTGGTATTCTATATACGATAGATTAAATTACATATGTCCTTATGAATATTGTTGGATAGATTTAGATTTTATAAAGAATATAAAGGATAAAAAGTTGAGGGATAAAATAAAATTTTTCACATTTAAACCTAAAATGACAAAAACAAGAGAATCATGGTTAAATACAAAAGATATAAATAATGTTTTGCAACAATACCAAAATTTATTTGTTTCATTTAAATTTTTAGGAGCATTACCTGCTGATTTTTACAAAGTTACTGATGTAGATTACAGAAAAATTTTTAATTATGAAAAAGTAGGTATGGTTTTTAACTTGGATAATCATAACCAATCCGGTAGCCATTGGGTTGCATTTTTAATAGATAATAAATCAAAAACACTTGAATATTACGATTCAGTTGGTAAATTACCTAATAAAAATATCCAAACATTTATAAATAAGGTTTATAAATATCTTAAATCAAAAGGACACAATTATAAAAAATTATATAATAAAAAACAACATCAATCTGAAAACAGCGAATGTGGTGTATATGCTATTTATTTCTTAATTCAACGATTATTAAATTTTAATTTTAAAACGATTACAAATAATATAATTACAGATAAACAAATGAATGATTTCAGATCAGTAATCTTTAGACCAAGATAAAAGTAATCTTTAGACCAAGATAAAATTAATCTTTAGACCAAGATAAAATTAATCTTTAGACCAAGATAAAATTAATACTTAATTATTTTTAATTAGTTAATAATTCTTTAATTCTCTTTGTATATTTTTCTTTTATAATTCCACTTAATTCGTGAACAATTTCTGAACCTGATTTTATATATATATCTGGCCAAATTGAATGAACAAAAAAACAAAAAGATGCTTTAAAACTCATATAACTATACTTTATTGCATCACGAAAATGTTGAAAATAACTTTGATTCGCAAACGCCAAGTGTTTAAAAAAATGTTTTGTTTCAAATTCCAATTCTAATTCGCTAATGTCAATATTAAAAGTTTCATAAGACGATTCTGTTTGAATAGCAATAGAATTCTTTTCAATGTCCATTTATAATATCGTGACTTTTAAATATCTTAATTTTTAATTTTAAATATCTTAATTTTTAATTTTAAATATCTTAATTTTTAATTAATTTGCATTTATAAATTTACGTATTTTTAATATTTCTTCTAATATATAAATATCATCATTTAAATACATATCTTTGGATTGTAGATTGGAAATCAAGTCATAAAAATATTGATTCACAAGTATTGTATTCAATTTACAACAATCGTCAATTACCAAGTCAATGTCCTCTTTAAATGTTCCAAAATATATAATATCACTTGTTTTACGTAAAATTTTTCTTTTTTGATATTCAACATCACTAATTACTGTTGAATCAATGGTGTTGGTATTGGTGTTGGCGTTAGCAAAGCATGTTCTTTCGCATATAACCATATTGTTGTTTGTATAGAATATATACAATATAAAAAATATATAAAAATCAATTTTTTTATTTTTTATATATATTTTGAATATATATTTTGAATATATATTTCGATTTAAATTAATGTTTAAAAAACAATGTGTTAGAATCACCAACGAAGAATGAATAGTAATTATTCCAAAAATGATGAATATTATCAGTTAGATTTTTATTGAAAGAATTGTCTGTTATAGAATTTGCTCTTTTTTCTGAATCATTTCTAATAAACTCATATAATTCTTTGATATACTCTGGATCTCTTGAATCCATTATTTCTTTGACATTATTGAATAATACAGGATCGTGTTCTCTTAAATTACTTGATTTAATTCGATTTAATGTGTACTGTAATGACATTTTTAATTAAAATTCTTACAATTAAAATTAAATTCAATTTTAATTAAGAAACTCTCTCTCTCTAAGTATCTTATTTAATTCTGATATAATAGATATATCAGTATTCTCTAACCTCTCCTGAATACTTGGATATTCTCTCCCAGCCTTTTCAAACGCACTCGCTATATCATTTATTTCATATGTATATATCTCTCTCTTATAATGAAGATGCTTTAATGATTCAAATATACTTAACTCAGCTTTATGACAATTACCCATTCTCATAAAATGAATTACATCATAATCTGGATAATACGTATTGTAACGTCTTAATAACTTATCAATCACTTGCTGTTCATTCTCATTTTTCTTCATTCCGATCTTACCTATCTTAACTAATGACACACCCATCACACTTAACCCCGTCATAAGACAATATACATAACCGTCATTATCATAACTTTCTAACAGTTCTTCAATATTCATTAATATCTTAATTAAAAATAATTTTAAACTAAATACCTATTTCTTATATTATGTTTATTGCGTATAAAATGTACAAATAATATATATTAGTTAATTATAAAACATATGAATAGAAAATTTTACAAACCCCAACCCCGCCCTATAAATGGATACGATCACGACTACTACTATTGGCCATCACAATATTATCATTATCCTTGGTATTATCATAATTATTATGATTGGAACCATTGGGACCACGATTGGGATCACGATTGGGACCATTCGGACCACGATTGGGACGACCACGATTGGGACCACAATGGACACGATTGGGACCACAATGATCACGATTGGGATGACAATGGACACGATAATGGTCACGACAATGGTCACGATGGTGGTGGTCACGATGGTGGTGGTCACGATGGTCGTAGTAAACAACAAAAGATACCAAATAGACCAAGATATATTCCGATTCCCCCACGTCAACAACGACCTAATCTTAGACCAATACCTATACCGAGATCTAGACCAATACCTAGACCAATACCTAGATCTAGACCAAAGAATTTTAGAATGCCTATGTTTATGAAAAACCCATCTTGATTATAAAATTGAAAATTAACTAAAAATGTTAAAATGTATAAATACGCTGTTGTTGAATGGTATAATTATAGAAAGGAGTTATATGCAGGATTTTGAAGAAGCTAAAAAATATGCATACAATTTCGCTGAAAAAGATCTTGTTGATTTTAATTAAAAATAAATTGAATTAAAAAAAACTAGTAATAAAATTACTACTACATCCTTAAATGACTAAACTAATTTCAGTTAAAAGAAAACGAATTTCATTTGAAAGAAAACATACCGTAGGTACAGTTGACAAACGAATTGATGCAGTTGACAAACGAATTGATACAGTTGACAAAGGAATTAATACGGATAAACAATTAAAAGACTATAAGATTTTTGTATTTGATTTAGATAATACATTATATTTACATAAAGTAGACGAAAATTATGCTGAGATGTATCATAAAAAGGTTAAAAATTTTTTAATGTATTTAAAAGATAATGATAAAATATTATATATAGCTACTCATAATTTTAAACCTAGTAATTATTTAAATCAAATAAATATTCCACCATTATTATTTAATGGTATAATTAAGGAAACAAGAGATGTTCATCCTAGCTTAAATAGTATAACTGAATATACTAGTAAAAAAGATATGATATTAGAAATATTAAATAATCATAAAAATTTAACAAAAAATGATATTGTATTTTTCGACGACCACAATTATAATATAAAAGAAGTTGATAGTATAAATGTGAAATCTATATATGTAAATGAATACAAAGGTATAAATTTTAGTGATATTTATTAAACGGTTAAAAATATATTTATTAAACGGTTAAAAATATATTTATTAAAAAGTTAAAAATATATCTATTAAATGGTTATCTAAAATACCTAACTTCTTCTTTAATAATATTATGTATATTACCAAATGCATTGTTATATTTTTTTAATTCTTCATAAACCATATCTATATATTTTTTTTTAATCTTTTCATTCTTCCAATTATCATGTTCGTAAAGTACTCGTGGTACAAATGTAACTGTTAAATAATGTTTGTATTTATCCATTGATATGTCAAAGCTATCATCACTATCATAATCATAATTAGAATAATCAAAATAACATCTTTGTCTATCTAATTCAATTACATCTACGCCATCAGAATGTTCTATTTTTAATCTTTTAATTATATAATAATCTGCACCCATATTGTAATTATTATTCTTTTTTTATTTAAATCACTTTTTTTTATTTCATATTTAATTGTTTTAATTTCGTGTCATCAATTAAATCATCGTATATGTCTTCTTCTACAGTTTGTTTAATTAAAAATCTATGAATTTCAATAGGACGTTTTTGTCCTATTCTATCAGCTCTACCTATAGCTTGTGATTCTATACTTGTTCTATAATCTTTTGTGCCGTAAATTGGTTCTAAAAATATAATTTTATTAGAAACTGTTAAATTTATACCACTGGCAGCATTTCTTGATGATAATAATATAATATTTATATCATCTTTTTTAGTAAAATTTGTAATTGCACGTTTTCTTTGATAAACGGTACCGTTACAATAAACAATATTAATACCAGTATCCTTTAACAAATCACCAACCTTGTGTAACATTTCATCCCATTGAGAAAACAAAATAACTTTATCATTAGGTTCTATAGAATTTTTTAAATAATATATAATATTACCTATTTTTGTAGATTTTACTCGTTCAATTATTTTTTCTAAATCAGACATTTCATCATGATTTGTTTTATCATCTTTTAACAAATAAACTTCATCGTTTTTCATACATAAATTACACGTAGGGCACTTTATAATAGTATCTTTCCTAATCTTATGTGTTTCATAAAGACAATCCCAACAAAATTTATGACCGCATTTTGTAATAACAATATTATTAACATCTATATCGTCTAAACATATAGGGCACGTTAATTCAGAGGAAGAATCTTTTAATTTATCAATTGACATTTTTAAATAATTATATGTCCTAGATATATCATCACGACTTTTCTTATGGATTGTACATTGACGTCTAGATATATGTAATTTACATTTAATTGAATCTACATCAACTTGAGGATCTTCTTCTCTTAATTGTGTTTCATAATAATCAATTTCTATTTCTAATGTTGTAATCTTATTACACTCATCTTCAAGTAATCTTTTATTATAATCCAACATACATTTCTGTATTTCATCAAATGTTTTACAATTCCGAATCATCTCTTTAGTATCATGATTTAATTCTGGATGACAACATAATTTAATTAAAAAATTTAAATGTCTATTTGATTCTTGAATATAACTATCATATATAGATCTTTCCTGTAATGTAAAATCTAATAAATGAACATTTGGTTTTATAATACTTCCATCATATTCATCTTTTATAGATCGTTTTGTATTTCTTCTAAATAAAAAATTACATTTATTGATAATATTTGAATCTAAACCAAATTCTAACATACTCTTTAAACTAAAATATTCATTTCTATAAATACAATTATCGAAATCATAATAATATGCCTTACCATAATCACTATTATATGACATCAAGTTTATAAAACTTGTTATATTGTTTGCAAATGGTGTACCTGATATATTCCATTTATACATACTAGAAAAATTACATATTTTACCTTTTAAAAAATTAGCCTTTTGCATATTTTGAATTTCGTGAACTTCATCTAATATAACACGATTCCAGTAAAATAAGTGTAAAAATGTTAAATTTTTTGACATTAACAAATCCTGTTTTTCTTTAAGAGTCATCTCTTTATTTAAAGTAAAATCACACTCTAATTTTCTTTCGTATACTAAGTTCTTATTCAATAAAAAATTATACGAAACAACTACAACATCTGCAAATAATAAATCACCAAATGTAAGATTTGAATATTGATCACCTGTCACTATTAAAACAACACGATGATTGTTATTAAACTTGGAATAATATTCTTGTACCCATTGATCACATAAATGATTTGGACAAATAATTATAGAAGCATTTGTTTTTATAAATTCCTTATTATCTACTACGTATATATAATTTCTTATATCAAAATTGGACAAATTACAAAATTTTAAAGACCTCTTATCTATAAAAATAGATTTACTATGTTCCTTACAATATAAATCATTTACTCGTTTTTTTAAACAATTATTACCTCTATTCTTACCACGTTTATAAAAATAATTACAATTATCAGCAAACTCAACATATGGATTATAAAAATCTTGTGTGTTTTTGTTTTCTTCTAAAATATGATACAACATAATTAAACTTTTACCTAATCCCATTTCGGATATAAGATTACCTCCTTTATAATTAAATTTAACTTGTAATTTATAATTATCAATGTTTGTATTACCAGAATATAAAGAATCTTCGTATAACAAAAAATCATCATTTAATGATTTAAATGCCATACAATAATCATAAGTTATACTATTATCGCCATTTAAAACATCTATTTCTATAGATTTCATCCACGATATATCATTTTTCTGATATTGATATAATTCTACACCCGTTTTTAACAAATCCTGATTAAAGTTATTTTCAAATCGTTCTGGCACATTTGATAATACCATTTTTAAAGAATTCTCAATTTGTGATACTATATCTATTTTTTTTTGCTCCGTTAAAATTTTAATTAATAAATTGGTCTTAAAAGCATTACGATTTGATCTAATACCCCTAATAATATTATTATTCATATAATAATTCATATAATATGTATCAATACCTGATACAACCACACGTTCTAATTTTGCAATAATAATTGATTTGGTATAATTATTAGGTAATTCTCTTATAAAATAATTATACCGTTTTACTAATTCAATTGGCTCTGTTTTCATATCCTCCTCTGAAACATAATCTAAATAAGGATATATAATATAATCTATATAATATGGGTTAAATCTTACCAGTTCATCAAAATATTCTGTTTTAGGAAAATTTAAAAAATTCATATGTAAATTATTATCTACTTCATCTTTATCTACAATAAATATTCTTTTACAAAATCCAAACACCAACCTTATATTTTTATCTTGTATAGGTTTTACTAAATTTATCTCCTTACTAAATATCTTAGTAAAACTATTCAAATACGGAATAGTCATTTATTATAAATATAAGAAAAGAATTTTTAAATTCATTCAAAATTCTTTTTAAAGCTAAATTTAAACTAAAATATATAAAATTAAAGTTTTATTTTTGGTACAACTAAAATTTAAATTAAAGTTTTATTTTCGGTACAACATAACGACGTAATATTATATAAGCTAATAGTAATAATAAACAACGAAGTAAAATTACAGTAAATGATGAATCAGTGTATTTGTTTATAAATGGAATTCGTAAAATAAATCCATCAAAATCATCTCTGCTAGCAAAAATTAAAATTATAAAAAGTAACAAATTTTCTTCATTAATTTCATTTTTCAAAAATTCAATAAAACTTGTATCAACTTCATCTTCAAATTTTACACGTTTTTTTATCGATGCAGTTATATTAGAAGTATTGGTGTTATGCAATCTCATATCATTTTCTACAGAAGGTATATTTTGATTTTGTAAAGTATTTGACCTAACAACTTCTTCTTCTTGATGGCGAATAGAGATATCGTGAATATCATTTCTAATATCATCAGGAATAGATCCTGGTAAGTCCTCAATTAGTGTAGACATTGACATTTCGATTTATATTATAAAACAATCAAAAAAAATAAAAATTTAAACAAATAAGATTTTATTTCTAAAAATAAACACGTATCCTAAAATCCAGCTTTAAAATACAAAGCATCTTTTTCATCAAAATCTGCTGGACGTTTTGTAAATGATTCAAAAAAAGACTCGTTTATTAAATCAATCGGAGATGGTAATTTAAATTTCTCCTCTGCACCATTTACTAAACGACCTTCCGCTACATATATAGACTCCAATGAACTTTTATTACTCGATGTATCACTCGTCTTGCCAGTTTCAGTCGTCTTGTCAGTTTCAGTTTCAGTTTCAGTGTCAGTTTCAGTTTCAGTCGTCTTGTCAGTTTCAGTTTCAGTTTCAGTTTCAGTGTCAGTGGTGTCAGTGGTGTCAGTTGATGTGTCACTTGATGTAGTTTCACTTGTTGTATTAGTAGAATGAGAAGACGAATCTTCATCTGGGATTAATTCTCTTGGATACAATTGAATAATCCAATCATACAATTCTTGTGATATATAAAGATCTAACAAAGAAGTCAAGAAATAATGTACATCGTAAAATTCATTGTAGTTAAAAGGTACATTTATATCTTCTGGCTCTTCAGGTTCATCCAAGACAGATGGATCAACTATCGTTTTATGATTCTTTTTATCGTATTGGTATGGTCCTAATATAAATTTATTAGGATAACAATCGGGTATTTTATCAGAATAAACCATGCAAAATTCAAAGTCCCATAACTTTGGAATAACACCTGTGTTTTTTATATAATATCTTTTACCATGAATATCATAAACTAAATACCCACCTGGTTTTATAGAATCATCTATTAAAATATTTCCATAATGAAAATCATTATGCATCATTTTATAATAACGTTGAATAATAGCAATTGTATATAACAACTGAAACACAATCGATTTCCATTGTTCATCTGTAATTTCATTATCTTCCTCATATATTTCATATATCCAATTATCTAAACTACCTCCCTCAACAAATTCAGAAATTAACATATTTGAATGCGTTCTTATTTTTTCTTCAACTTCTAAACGTTTCAAGTTTAACATTTTCAAAGCTTTGCTTTTGTTAGTAACTTTTTGTGTACCTAAATAATAAGCAATGTGAGGCGAAATATTTTTATTGACAATATGTTCTGTCAAATGCTTTAATACCAAATTTTCTAAATTACAAGGATGTTCTCGCTTATCATATTTTGTTTCAATTGGAACAATCTTTAACCCAATATTTATACCCTTTGTTATTTTAAGATAATCTTTTCTAGAACCACGGAATGGATAACCCTTTACTTCAGATGTATTTTTAACCTTTGTTAATTGAGACATTTCATCTAAACCAAAACGTTCTTTGTTTTCATCAAACAAAACTCTCTTCTTCTTTATCTCGTGACGAATATCTTGTAAACATTTTATCTTTTTATCAAATTCGTGTATAGTTTTATTTAATTTCTTAGAGTCGTCAACTTTTTCTGATAATTCTTTAGATACCTTTTCAGATAATCCTTTAGAAGCCTTTTCTGACACCTTTTCTGACATCGTTTTTAATGTAAATTTTTATTTTAGTTTTAATCATCTAACGCAAAAGCGGTTGAATTTAAAGATTTATTTATAATATATAATAATAATGAGTAAAATCGTACAAATAAAAATTTTCAATGATATTTTAGATCAATTTTTAGAATATCTAGAATCAAGTTTTCCAATGTTTAAATCTGATCTTATTTTAACACGAAGCACGGTTGAATTTATAAGAAAAAGTAATCCAAGATTGTCAGTAGAACAATATATTAGTTACGTAGGTCCATATGAATCTTACATTTTTAATTGTGACGAAGAGTTTTTTTTAAACTTTGATATTAATTTAAAACAAATAGGCTTGTCATCTGATAATGTTTTATTTGGAAATAAAATAAGAAATATTTGGTTGTCAAATGAAATAAATGACAAAAAGAAAGCACACATATGGTTATATTTTCAAAAACTATTAAAAGCTGGTAAAAATGTTTTGTTGTAAAAATTTAATTTATATTTTTTTTTTGAAGAAACAGGAGTTTATAATGTAAATCATTACTTCTAATCCATTCTCGAATTAAATTTTTATCAAATATTAAATCAACACCCTCATCCATACACGTAGGACATATATGATCTGAAAAAAAACAATTAATACATATATTATTTTTATCAATACAATAATCACATAAACCTATTTCATCTATAAAACAAAAGTAACAAAACCCATCCATCGTTTGCGATAACTTTTTTTAACTTAATTTATTCAATTTTTAGATTGTGCGGTAATGATTATAATCTATTTTATGGTATTTTAATAAATGGACAAAGAAAATTTATTAAATGAAACAAAACATCCAGAAACAATTCAAAATTTAAATAATGAATTACAAGAAACACAATTACACGAATTGCAAGAAACACAATTACAAGAAACACAATTGCAAGAAACACAATTACACGAATTGCAAGAAACACAATTGCAAGAATTGCAAGAAGAACTTGAAATAGAACGATTACAAGAAACACAATTACACGAATTACAAGAACAATTGCAAGAAGAACTTGAAATAGAACGATTACAAGAAACACAATTGCAAGAACAATTGCAAGAAACACAATTGCCACAATTAAATGAATTGCAAGAACAATTGCAAGAAACACAATTGCCACAATTAAATGAAATGCAAAAGTATATTTTCGAAAATTCTAATATAGAAAATGAGTTATTAAAGACATTAGGTAAATTTTTTAACGAGATTGATTTAGTATTTGATAATATTGATAAACAAAAGGTGAGTAAATTACAAAAGTATTTAGGGTCATTAAAGGATTCTACTAATTTGAAAACATTTGTTAAGGAAACAATTTTAGCTTTAGAAACATATGACAAAGATATTTCGTATATTATGACAACGCGAAATAAGATTAAAACATCAGAGTATTCATTTTTAAATAATGTTACTTTGTTTGATAACATTCTTTGTTTTAGTTGTTTTTCAAATGAAAATAAAAATACAAAACGAAGTATAGTAAAATACTTATATAACATTTACATGTCAGTTTTTATATTGAATTTTGGGTTAATTGATAATATAAATATAGATTCATTTACAACACATTTATCAAATTTTTTAAATGGTATAAATTTAAACTCCCAAATGGAGTTTGAAGAAGTAATTACCATTAGCTCAAAGAACAAAATTAAGCAAAATCCTAAGCAAAATGTAAATGTAAATGGTCCAAATATTAATTTATTAGAATCATTAATGGGGAATAGTGATATAATGAATTTAGCGACAGATTTGAGTAAAGATATACAGGATCAGAAAATTGATCCAATGATGTTACTGTCATCTATTATGTCAGGTAAACCCAATGATATGATTCAAAATTTAGTATCAAATATTACAAACAAGATAGAATCAAAAATCAATAATGGTGAGATAGACAAGACAATGTTTGAACAGCAAGCAAAAAACATTATAAATTCTGTCCAAAATTCAAATGGTGGTATACAACAACTTTTTGGAAATTTCAAGTAAAGATTAAATCAAACTTAAAAAATTTTTATATATTTTTTTTAATTTTCATAAACTTTTTTTAAATGATAATTGTAATATGAGTAAAAATCAAACTTTATCAGATCCTTTTTGGTTTAACGATATATATATTCTTATTAGAGGAGATCGTTTAACAGAATTTTTTCCAACAAAAGACCAAACTTTAGAAGAACGTTTCAATGCATTAGTAAGGTTGTCTTTATATAGTTCGATAATCTTGTTTTATTATCATAAGAATTATCGATATTTAAGTATTTTCATAGCAGCTTTATTGATAACATATTTTATATATATAAATGATATAAATGTTACGGAACGTGATATAAATGTTACGGAACGTAATCAAATTGTTACGGAACGTAATCAAAATGTTACGGAACGTGTTAGTGGTACGAAACGTGCTAATACGGAGAGAGAAAGTTTCGAAACTGAAAGTTGTACAAAACCAACGTTAGATAATCCATTTATGAATGTTACAATGAAAGATTATCTAAATGAAGATCCTAAAACAAATGCTATAGTAGATAGACCAAAGGCATGTGATATATCTGATGAAACTATTAAAAAATCAATGGATGATATGTTCAATAATAATTTGTTTAAAGATGTAAATGACGTGTTTGGTAAAATGAACTCACAAAGACAATTTTATACAATGCCAAATACGCAAATACCAAATGCTCAAGATGATTTTGCAAAATGGTTATATATGAATCCTAAAACGTGTAAGGAAGATCAAAACTTTTGTTTAAAATACGAAGATGTAAGAGCAAATAGACCGGTTTTTGTAGATCCAACACAAAACCCAGTTAGTACAAAAAAAGAAATGTAGAATGATCTTGTGTAAACGAAATGTATGAAATGTGTAATGATACATCATTATTTTTTTTATTTATAGATATGTAAATAAAAAATCGAAAATATTTTTCTTTATAGAGTATAACAACAATGAAGATTAAGAAAAGAGATGGACGTTTAGAACAATTGTCATTTGATAAAGTAATTTATCGTTTGAAAAAACTGTGTAACGATAGTTCTCTTGGTCTTTTAGAAACAATCGATCCAGATGTAATTGCTCAAAGAGTTGTTTCTAGTATTTATGATGGTGTTACATCTTGTGAATTAGATGAGGAAGCTGCTCGTATTGCCATAAGTATGACAGAGAATCCAGAATATCAAAAGTTGGCTTCTAGAATTATAATTAGTAATGCACATAAAAGTACAAATGAATGTTTTAGTGAAGTTATGGAAAGACTTTATAATAATACAGATAGATCGGGAAAACATACACCAATTCTAGCAGATGATATAATTGAAATTATCAGACGTAATAAAAATACAATTAACTTTGCAATTGATTATAAAAGAGATTATCTTTTCGATTACTTTGGATATAAAACACTTGAAAGGAGTTATTTACAAAAAATTTTAAACAAGGATACCGATAAAATGGAGGTTTCTGAACGTCCTCAACATCTTTATATGAGAGTAGCTATAGGTATTCATAAAGAAAACATTGAAGCTGTATTAAAAACATATGATCTTATTTCACAACACTATTATACACATGCTAGTCCGACTCTTTTCAATGGTGGTACTCGATTAAACCAATATAGTTCTTGCTTTTTATTAGGAACTGAAGATTCTTTAGAAGGAATTTTCAAGACAGTTACAGATTGTGGTAAAATATCAAAGTTAGCTGGTGGTATCGGTTTACACGTTACGAATATCCGTGCAAAAGGTAGTATTATTCGTGGAACAAATGGACCTAGTGATGGTATTATACCAATGATTAAAGTATATAATGAAGTTGCTAAATATATTAATCAAGGTGGTAAAAGAAAAGGATCATTTGCAATCTATGTTGAACCGTGGCACGCAGATATTCTTGAATTTTTAGACTTAAAGAAAAACCAAGGACACGAGGATGTTCGTGCAAGAGATCTTTTTTATGCTATCTGGACACCAGATTTGTTTATGAAATGTGTAGAAGAAGATGGTGATTGGTATTTAATGTGTCCAGATGAATGTCCTGGATTAACAGATGTATACGGTGAAGAATTTGAAACATTATATAACAAATATGTATCTGAAAAAAGATATAAAAGAGTTGTAAAGGCACAAGAAATATGGTCTAAAATATTAGATTCACAAATTGAAACTGGAACTCCTTATATTGGATATAAAGATGCTGTAAATAGGAAATGTAATCAAAAGAATTTGGGTACTATTAGATCATCGAATCTTTGTATAGAAATAAGTTTATATTCTGATAATAATGAATATGCTGTCTGCAACCTTGCATCGATTGCATTACCAAAATATGTCAAATATGACAAGGACAACAAACCTTATTTTGATTTTGAACATTTGCGTCAAATTTCAGAGTATATAATTGAACCAATGAATGATGTAATTGATAATAATCATTATCCTGTATCAGAAACAAAAACAAGTAATATGCGTCATAGACCTATCGGTATTGGTATACAAGGATTAGTATCGGTCTATGTGAAAATGCGTTTACCATTTGAAAGTGAAGCGGCAAAGAAATTAAACAAGGAAATTTTCGAGACAATTTACTACGGAACATTACAAGGATCTATAAAATTAGCAAAAGAAAAAGGAGCATATGAAACTTTCCCTGGTAGTCCATTTAGTCAAGGTAAACTTCAATTTGATTTGGCGGCTGAATATGACGGTATTGATTTAAAAGACTATTTATCGGGACGTTGGGATTGGGATAGTCTTAAAAAGGATCTTGTACAATACGGTACAAGAAATAGTATGTTGACGGCATTGATGCCAACTGCAAGTACTGCTCAAATTATGGGTAACAGTGAAGCATTTGAACCAGTTGATAGTTGTATTTTCAAACGTCGTGTTTTATCTGGTGAATACATCGTAGTAAACAAATATTTAGTAGAAGATCTGATAAAACTTGGTTTATGGTCAAAGGAATTAAAAGATACTATTATTGCAAACGATGGTAGTATCCAAAATATAGACGTAATCCCTGATGACCTGAAAGCTTTGTACAAAACAGTATGGGAAATTAGTATGAAAAGTGTTATCGAACAATGCCGTGACCGTGGAATTTTTGTCGATCAGATGCAGAGTATGAACCTGTTCATGGCAAACCCTAATTATAAACGTCTTACTTCTATGCACTTTTATGCCTGGAAAAATCACCTTAAAACAGGAATGTATTACTTGAGAAGTAAATCTAGTTATGCTGCTGGAAAGTTCTCAATTGATCCTAATTTAGAAAAATCTATTCGTGAAAAACAAGAACGTGGTGAAACGTTACAAAAAGAAGAAGAAGAAGCCGTTTTAATGTGTAGTAGAGAAAATCCAGAAGCTTGTATGTTATGCAGTTCATAAATCACTCAATTCTTTCAAATACATTTCTTATTTAAAAATAAATTCTTAAATAAGGACATAACCACTTATAACTTTAAAAAATGATAGAAGAAATACAAAGTTATGATGAAGATGAGAAGGTACTAAGGAAAGCTTATGACCTACGAGGATGCGAACAAAATACTTCATTTTGATGAAGATGAAAAGGGTCTAAAGGAAGTTGAGACCCTTGGTGGAAAACAAAATACTTCATTTTGATGAAGATGAGAAGGTAGTACGTACTACGTACTCATCAAATAGTGAAAATCCAGAAGCTTGTATGTTATGCAGTTCATAAATCTTCATTTTTAACATCAAGAGGTGTTTATATTTACAAATAAAACTTTTACAAATAAAAGTTTTATTTAATTTAAAAATTAAGATTAAGATAAAATAAGAATTATGAATTTTGTGACAATTTTGCAAATGAGTGTAAAAAATACGTGAATTTATTTAACATACTTGTTCGCACCCTGTTTTATTTTGTTTTTATATATTTTCTGTAATAAAACAACATATATGCATCTTTAGATAACAAATTAGTATTTTTCAATTTACTTACATCTGTATCATTATAAGTATACCAATTGTTATCAATGTTTTTACAATTTGACCAATAATGTCCACTCTGATTGCTACCAGAATGATAATTTACAGCATATAAAGAATATATATAATTGTTAGGGTCTTTTTTATCTTGTGATACATATTCTGTTAAATTTAAATCATCTAATGGAAAGTCAATGTGAGTATGTATTTTTTCACCTGTATTTGTAAAACGTTTTAAATGAACAATTAAATAATTAGGAAATGCCCAAGTTTTTGTAGTTTTCTTACATCCATTACCATTGCATTTTTCACAAACCCAAGATTCAATGTTTTCTTCAGTATTAAAATAATCACCCAAAAGATTTTTCAAATTTGAAGAATTTGTCATTGGGACGTTTAAACTAATACAGTTAAATGGTTCAAAAACAGTTTCTTTAACTGGACAATTATTACAATTAACATTGTTAAAAAACATACCATAAAATGTTTCAATTATAAATGAATATTCTTTTTCGTAAAAGCTACTCCATTGTTCTAAAGATTTTTTCATTAATCGATCATTTTCATTTTTTACATCACCAACAATATTTACTTCAATTTCATACGATAGACCTTTATGCATCAAATCTAAAATATACATCAAACATTCGTGTGAATCTTGTTGTTCCAAACTAAAGTATTTAGGAACAAATTTACTAATATTTTCAACAAAAGTTCTTGGTTTTAAAACTTGATTTGTTTCCCACCCATTCATAATCATATTTAAATAACTCAATATCAAATAATATTCCTTTTTTCGGTTATTCAATTTATCTATATCATCTTCTTTGTATTTCGAAGATAAAAAGTAATCAGTTAACTTTAATGTATTACTCAAACACTGTAAAACTGAATTCATAAAACATTTGTTCCCCAAATTTACTAATCCACTTAAACCCTTAGATACATATCTTTCTTTATTTAACACCAAATCGTGATGATAGTGAATATCATATTCAAAACTCATTGTATTACTATAACTTTTAATTACTATTCAATTATTTTTAAATGTTAAAAATAATGATTTATTAAAAAAAAAATGAAATAATCATGAAAATTAATAAACATTAGATAATGCTTAAGGTATTAATTTTTACGATGTCATATGTAAGTTCAATTCCATGTAAACCAAAAAATACTATTTCACACAACGATGATTTATCTAATTCCAAACCAAATTCACAAGGCGAAGATTTATCTAAATACTGGTCTGGTAATAACTGTGCGGTTGGTGGGACTTATAGTGTAAATGAATATGGTGCTAACATTTGCGAGTATCCAGGTGATAGTTGTCCTACAGTTAAATATTTCAGCTATTCTGGAGGAGGAGGTAGTGTTGAACTTTGTTGTAATTCTAATTCTGATTGTAATTATGCAGCTGTAAAAAATTATTGCCATCCTGATCTTAAGAGATGTGTTGATGGAAGCTACTTTGGATGTAGTGAGAAAGAAGGACCTTTATTTGATAGTTGTAAGTAACACTTTAATTAAGTTTAAAATTATTTATAATGTATATTAAAAATTTAAATTATTTATAATATATATTACAATGGACCAACATTTAATAGCATATTTTATCGGTATTTTTATCGTATTCGCCTCTCACCTTTATATTCTTTACAAACCTAATCAACCATCAATGGTTATGCAACAACACTCTTATATTAATATTCTTGCAGCAACACTCATTGCATATTACTTTCTACACAAAGAAGGATATATTGCATTTTAAACAAAATTCAGTTACACACTCAAAATCAGTAAATTAGTTTAAAAACAATGTCATTTTATTAATAACAATGTTAAGATCACTTTTGTTATTATGTGTAGGTGTATGGAGTTATGGATATAAGATGCATGGACATCTTGGTAAATTGACGGATATGTATTTACAAAAATACGAACCTAAATTGTATAATAAAATAATAACCTTGCTTGAAAATCACACAATAGCTTCTATTAGTTCTTGGGCTGATAAAATTAAGAGACAACCAATGTATTCCTGGACTAAAAATTTACATTATATAGATATTCTTGAATGTAATACGAAAAGATATGATAAGCGAGTTATTGATAAATATTGTGATAATAATTGTATTGTATCAGCATTACAAGATTTCACTAATTCTATCAAATACAATTTTGAATACAACTACATATTAAATAATACCGAATTAACAAACGTCGAATTGTTAAAATTTTTGATACATTTTATCCAAGATTTTTCTCAGCCTATGCATTTATTAGGTTATGATAGAGGTGGTAATAGTTTAAGGGTAAATATGTTTATAGATGGTAAAAATACGTCCAGTAATTTACATTTTATATGGGATTCAATGTTACCTGAATATTTTGTAAATAACTATGTGTATACTTGTCCAAACCGAAGATACTTTACACCAGATAACTATTACAATTTATTAGAAGATGTGTTAAATGACAATATTCATATATCGTGTAAAATTTATCCTGATTCTCCTTATATAATATTTAGTGATTATTTTCGAGAGGAATATTTTGTAAAATTGTTTGACAATTATCAATATTTATTAGTAAGTACTTTAAAATATATATTTGACGCGTAAGCGTAACTTTGATTAAATGAATAAAAATACGATATAATTTGTGATTTTTAATTTCTGAGTATATGATAGTATATATGTCTGAAAAAATAAAGAGAACTCGTAAAAATACGCACGTAAATCCGGCAACACATATTAGAAGACATTCTCCAATAAAGAAGGGTCTTAAGGTGAAGGATGAAGATAAACCATTAGAAAAATACACTAAAATTATACCTAAAATGTATCTAGGTAATTATCAAGCAGCAAAAGACCAGGCTTTTTTTAAAAAACATAGAATTAAAGCTGTTTTAAATTGTACAAAAGATATACCTAATCATTTTGCTAATAAAAAAGATATAGAATATATGAGAATACCAGTTGATGATTCTCTTCGCGAAGTAGATTATAAAAAAATGTACGAATTCTTTCCTGTTATTGTACAATTCATTCATAAACACGTTGTCTTGCAGGGCAACAACATACTTATTCATTGTCACGCTGGAAGACAAAGATCGGCGATCAGTGTGTCGGTATATTTGGTTGCAGAATTAGGTATGACACCAGCAGATGCTTGTAAATATATAATGGATAAACGTAAGGAAGCATTCCATTTTGGACTATCACTTAACTTTGAAGATTCTCTTAACAAATATTACAAAGATTTACAGAAAAATAAGCGAAAGTAATTCGTTAAAAAGTAAAAAGTAAAAATTTACATTTTTAATTAAAAAATGATTTTTTAATTAATTATATACCAATCATAAAAATGGAAGGAAAACAATGGTTTTCTTATAAATGTAGAGCAGAATGTTTATATGATATAGCACATATAATTTATAAACTTTATGAATATACTGAATATAGCGATATTCGTATATTAAATACAAAAATTGTAGATCAAAGTGGATCATTTTTATGGAAATTTGATTCAGATAGAACATTAGAAGAATTATTAAAAATGATTAAAAGAATAGATCACGATAATAATGGTGATTTACATAGATTATATCAAACTATTAATTATAAAGCTGTATATAATGAAGAATGTATTAGATCAATGTATTAGATCAATGTAACAAACCAAAACTTAAAGTGTATATTTTTAGTTTTTTGAAAAAGGTCTGAATTTATGGAGGGAACCCGCCAAACCCACCAAAACCCTCCAAAAACCCGCCAATTATGGTCTCCACGTCAAAACCCACCAAATTCCAAAGACTTTTCTATATATTTTTTTTTATCATTTTTTACTTTTTTTTATTTTTTAAATTTTTTTAATTTTTTTTTTTCCAAATTTATTTTGGCCAAATTGGCGGGTTTGGTGGGTTCCCTCCATGATTGGCGGGTTTTTGGCGGGTTTTGGTGGGTTTGGCGGGTTCCCTCCATAATTTCTTACATTTCATGTATTTCTATTTATTTTTTGATTAATTTTTAAAAAAAAACTATAAGAAAAGAACATAATATATGAAAAAATCAGAAAAAAAAATTGTAAAAAAAATCCTTAATTTTGACTAAAAAAGTAATGACCCACAAAGAGAAAATGAAACCATAAAACGATGCTTTTTACAAAATGTTCAAAATGTTCTAAAAACGTCAAATAATGGTCTTAAAAATACATTTTTTAAAAATATTTTACAAACGTGGTCTTAAACAAAAATTCTAAAAAAATTTCCTTATTTTTTTAAAAAAAAATTAAGCTTTTGTAAAAATACTGAGACCATAAACGTGCTTCAAATAAAAAATTTTACAAAATCGCTTTTTTGTAAGAAAATGGTCTTAAAAAATAAGGAATTTGCATTTATAAAAATTTATGGTCTCATAAAATATAAAATCGGTTAGAAAAAAAATTCCTTATTTTTTTAAAAAAAAATTAAGCTTTTGTAAAAATACTGAGACCATAAACGTGCTTCGAATAAAAAATTTTATAAAATCGCTTTTTTTGTAAGAAAATGGTCTTAAAAAATAAGGAATTTGTATTTTAAAAAATTTATGGTGTCGTAAAATATAAACCCGGTTAGAAAAAAAATTCCTTATTTTTTTAAGAAAAATTAAGCTTTTGTAAAAATTTACGACACCATAAACGTGCTTCGGGTAAAAATTTTAAAAAACGCATATTTTCTAAAAACTGTATGGTGGTAAAAAATAAGGATTTTTTTATTTTTTAAAAATTATGGTGTGGTATAAAAATTTATATATTTCATTTATTTTACTTTTTTTAATTGTGTTGTATATTTATTTTTGGAAATTTAAATTATTATATATTAATATATGCCAACAACAGATGAGGTTTTAAGGCCGTTAAATATAGAGAATCCGAATAACCTTCTTTGTCTTGGTATTGGTATATACGGGACATTTAATAAACGCTTACAGTTAAAGAGATACTTGAATTTTTTTAAAATTATGAATTCGATAACTAGTGAAAATTTATATAAGGATTTTTTTAAAATAGTAGATAGAATTCCACCAAGTTCAGCAAATGGAACAGTTTTTGTAATACAATTCAAGTGGGATTGGCCAGATGGGAAGAAATTTTTAGTAAAAGTTCCATTAAGTGTTAATGAGGGTGATTCGTTAATGTACGAGTATTACATTGGAATTGGACTAAATCATTTCAAGTTAAATGATAAGCCAAGTATTTTTTCATCGACGTATGGATGGAAAATATGTGGTCTTAATGATAAATTAATACCAGAAAAAGACTCACGTACTGGTAAATATAGACATAAACCAGTGCAGGATTTATCTAGGTTATCATTGTGTGACGATAATAGTAATTCAAGATTTCATTTAATTACAGATTTTGTATATCATCCAGAAAAAGATCCAAAAACAAAGATAGAAACTCTTACTGAATATCTTACGCGTTACAAAGTCACAATGAGTGATCCTAATGTGAGCGATAACGAGATTAATCGATTAGAGGAGAATATTATTACTATATTAATTATAGTATTGTCAAATTTACATATAGCGTATCAAGAATCAAAGTTTACACATTATGATTTACATCCTGGTAATGTACTAATAACTCATTTAAAAAATCCAACCGAAATAAAAATAGACAATCAGGGTAATACAATTTTGACATCAGTTGTTCCTACTATTATTGATTATGGAAGAAGTTATATTGAACCAGGTATTGTAAATACTGAAACAAAGTATATCAAAGAAGATTTGAAGCCAAAAAGTGGAGGTCCTGTTATTTATGAAGATGATAGATTACCAGGTGAAAAATTTACAGACTTTAAAGATTATCAAGCTAGTTTGTTTAGTTTTGTAAATTACGATATGATAAAAGGATCACCTTCGACTAATAGGATGTTTACTAGTAAAGATGATCAAATTACAGAGTGGATAAATACATATAAAAATATGTTTGGGAGAGTACCAGAAGAAACTATACGTAAATACATAATTGAAAGAATATTTAACAAAAACTTTAAGACTCAACTTCCTCCTTCATTTCCTTTGTATGATAAGAATGCAAGGATTATGAGGTTTTCTTTTGGAATAAATTCTGATTTACCTAATAAACGTTATGATTTTTATAGATTATGTACTATTGTAATAGATTATATGATGGATGCAAATAAAATAAAGAGTACAAAATATGAATATTTATGGAAGGGATTAAAAAAACAATTTGATATAGAATATCCTTTTTATGATAATTCTGGTTATTCATTACCATGTGATTATCATATAACTTCATTCATTGGAATATTAAATACTAGATTGAACTTTACAAAACCTTCGTGGAATTACTGGTTAATGACATCTGGTGATGTTGCCAGATTTTTGTATTCTATAAAAATTGATTATGAATTCTATAATGATTATATGAAAGAAGATATAATGCAATATGGTGGTGATTTATTAAAAAATGAATTCAATCTTTTAGATACGAATATTACCAATATTATGAATATCGAGAAGAACTTAGATAAAGAAGATTATTTAGAAGACAAAAATTTTTTAAATCAGTCGGGTTATGTTCAAAGAATGTTTCCTCTTGATACAAAAAGTGTAGATCGAAAAAGTGTAGATACAAAAAGTGTAGATACTGATACAAAAAGTGTAAACGTTTTTTCTGGAAATAATGGGTTAAATTCTAATTTACAGACATTACTAGATATTTTATCAAAAGACAAATCTATAGTATATACACAATATTTTGATGAAGATGAAAAAATAGGTGTGTTAGCCACTCCAGTATCAAACTTTTTTGATAAACGTTATTTACAACAACAAATTCAACGATCAAAAAAGGATTTGGGATTTATTCAAAGAATGAAACAAAGTAGTATTAATAGTGTTGCTAGCTACGTGTTAGATGAGATGAAAGAAAAAACAGAGATGAAAAAAAGGTTGGAAAAGGTAAAAAACACTTAGATGTTATTATTTACGATTTATGGGTTCCATAACCATAATTTAGTTAAAAGGATTTATTAGAATGTTTATATTAATAATAATATTTTTTTTTATTTGTTATTAATAAACACAATGGGTAACTTAGTTTCTTCTGAAGCAGTTTATAATAAAAAAGATACTGAAGATTTGTTTCCTAAAAAATCTGATATATATACAAAAAAAGAAAGTGATGTAAAGTTTCAACCTATAGGAGATTACCAACCAAAAGGTGATTACGCAGTTGTAGGAGGTGTATATGCAAAGACAGATGTATATAATAAAACTGAAAGTGATACTCGTTTTCAAACAAAGGGAAATTACGCATTAACAAGTGCTTTAGATGGTTACCAACCAAAAGGAGATTACGCTTTAACAACTGCTTTAGCTGATTACGCTTTAAAAACTGCTTTAGCTGATTACCAACCAAAAGGAGATTACGCTTTAAAAACTGCTTTAGCTGATTACCAACCAAAAGGAGATTACGCTTTAAAAACTGATTACCAACCAAAAGGAGATTATGCTTTAAAAACTGCTTTAGCTGATTACCAACCAAAAGGAGATTATGCTTTAACAACTGCTTTAGCTGATTACCAACCAAAAGGAGATTACGCTTTAACAACTGCTTTAGCTGATTACGCTTTAACAACTGCTTTAGCTGATTACGCTTTAAAAACTGATTATCAACCAAAAGGAGATTACGCTTTAACAACTGCTTTAGCTGATTACCAACCAAAAGTTGTAGGAGGTGTATATGCAAAAACAGATGTATATAATAAAACTGAAAGTGATGCTCGTTTTCAACCAACAGTTGTAGGAGGTGTATATGCAAAAACAGATATATATAATAAAACTGAAAGTGATGCTCGTTTTCAACCAACAGTTGTAGGAGGTGTTTATAATAAAACTGAAAGCGATGCTCGTTTTCAACCAACAGTTGTAGGAGGTGTTTATAATAAAACTGAAAGCGATGCTCGTTTTCAACCAACAGTTGTAGGAGGTGTTTATAATAAAACTGAAAGTGATGGTCGTTTTCAACAAACAGTTGTTGGAGGTGTTTATGCAAAACCAGATGTATATAATAAAACTGAAAGTGATACTCGTTTTCAACCAAAAGGAGATTACCAACTAACAGTTGTAGGAGGTGTTTATGCAAAACCAGATGTATATAATAAAACTGAAAGTGATACTCGTTTTCAACCAAAAGGAGATTACGCTTTAACAAATGCTTTAGCTGCTTACGCAAAAAAGACTGATATACTAAAAGGAGATACTGGACCACAAGGGGCACAAGGGCCAAAAGGTGGTGTACAAATTGATGATACTAGATCTGCTGATTCACCACCATCATTTTATAGAGCTAAAGGTGTTAATAAATATCACGAATTAAAATTAAAGTCTGTAATTAAAACACCTTCTACACAAGAGTATAATATGGTTGAAACTATTGTAAGTTGGGGAGATGTGTCGGGTGGTCCAGTTGTTCAAATTGCATATGGTGAAAATCAATATTATAGACAATCGTCTAGTGAATCTGCTTGGGGTCCGTGGAAAGTAGTATTACAAAGCGAAGCAAATGGAAATACAACAATACCAGGTTTTGTAAATGCTCGAGGTGTGACAACAACTGATATAACAGCAACTGGCAATGTACAAATAGCAAATGGGTATATAAGTAATGATTTGTGGTTCAATGGTCCTACAAATAGGTGGATTTTACACACGCCAGATGATGGTCGTACAGAGATGTATATTACTCCAGGAAACGATGCAAAAAATGATTGGAATTGGAATAATTCTACAATTTTTTACAAAGATGGTAGTATAACAACAAAAAAACTTGGAGCAACTGATCTTAACGCAACTAATGTAAACGCAACTAATGTAAACGCAACTGGAAATATGTCAGCTAAAAATATGTATGCCAACAATATGTATGCAAACAATGCTGATCAAGCAAGTTATACACAAGTGTCAGTAGGTAAAGGAGTTTTATTTAAAAATGGCGATACAAGAACAGATGATGGTGGGGTAAAAACATTTACTGTAAGAAATGATGATGGAGACTTAAGATTACAGGCTTCCAGTGGAAGGGTAAGAGTACCTCAAACTGCAGTAATAACATCTCTACACGTAGGTAATGAGCTTGGTGCTGCTTGGGATAAGAAGGGATTGAATATTGCGAATAACAATGGAAGTTGGACACATTTTAATGACAATGACAAAAATTTTATCAGAGGAGTAACAGAATTTTCGAATCAACTACGAACAGCACCTGGAAAAGGTTTATGTAATTCTGATGGTAGTATTTGTGTCGATGTAGCTGATTTAGTTACAAAAGATAAAGAGGTTAATTTGATTAACAAAAATTGGGGAAGGTTAAAGAGTTTCCAAGATATGGGTGTTGGAGTAAGAGGAGAAAATGCTGATAATTGGTCGACTTGGAAAGTTACATGGTAAATAATTAAAAATACGGAAAAGTGGAAATTAATTGATGTAATATACAATTTTTTAATATATATATATTTATATATATACAATGGGTAATTTAGTTTCTTCTGATGCGGTTTATAAGAAATCTGATATATATACAAAAAAAGAGGTTGATGATATAATAAAAAATTTAAACACGGCTTACACAAAACAAGAAGTAGATGATATAATAAAAAATTTAAACACGGCTTACACAAAACAAGAAGTAGATACTAAATTAGCTGCTGCTTACACAAAACAAGAAGTAGATACTAAGTTAGCTACTGCTTACACAAAACAAGAAGTGGATAGTAAATTAGCTGCTGCTTACACAAAACAAGAAGTGGATACTAAGTTTAGTGATTTAAAGAAGGAATATGTTTGGTGTGCAGATGGTCAGTTATGTAAGGTACCAGATACCAGTAATGGGTTTAGTATAGGAGGTTATTCTATTGCCAAGAAAGATACTAAATTATGTTTGAAATTTGGTGAAAAATCATATTGTTTTGATGGTGATACAGTTTCTCAGTAGTAATATTTTATGTTAATATAAATCCAATATTTTTTTGAATTTATATAATAAGATGGAATGCAGCGGCAATTCTTCATGGAACAAGGATGGTTACATCAGTAATTTTATTAATCAATGTATTCAAAGTGCATACATGAAACAAAGTAAATGTACACAAAAAGTTTTAAATATACCTGGTATGTGTGGTGAAATTACTAGACACTTGTATAATAATTTATGTTCATTGAGTGGTTGTAATCTTTTAGAAATAGGTTGTTGGAAAGGGGCGTCTACGATAGCTGCATTATATAATAACAAAGTAAATGTTTCAGTTATAGATAATTGGTCAGAATTTGGATCTCCGTGTTTCGAATTTAATAAAAATATATCAAAACATTTACCTAATTACAGGTTACAAATAATTAATGAAAATTGTTTTCGTCTAAAAACTAGTTTACAGTATAAATCGTATGATATATTTATTTATGATGGATCTCATAATATAGAGGATCATAAAAAGGCAATTGTTACTTTTTGGGAATATTTATCAGATACATGTATTATAATAATAGATGATTGGAAATGGGATGATGTTAAAAAGGGTACAATGCAAGGTCTTGATGTAGTTAATGCAAATGTAATACAAAAATGGGAATTGTATGATGAAGTAGATGAAAATAAGAATGGGGTTTGGAATGGATGTTGTATTTTTTTAATAAAAAAGTAGTGTTAATTTTTCCAGAGAATAAATTAAATGAATTTAAAAATAAATTGTTTTAAAACGTAAATGGGAATATATTATTCAGAAGACGGAAGATATTGTACATCAACACTTGATTATCCACCAATTACTTATTTAACAAACAAGGGTCTTAAAGATACAGATACAGCAATTATAATTCAAAGGTGGTGGAGACGAATTAACAAACACAAAAAGTTATAGATAAATGTATTTAAATGTTCAAGTTAAATTTAAATGTTCAAGTTAAATTTAATAAAAAAGTAAATAATTTTTTTGTTTATTAGAAGATACTAATTATGAATGCTTTGAAGTATACAAAGTATACGAAGTATACAAAGTATACGTTTAATAACACGGAACAACTTGGTATTTTGGTAGAAAGAGCAATGTGTGACATAGTAAAAATACCTTTTAACACAAAAAGAAAATATGATAGTTTACCAAGTGATATTGTTAACGATATATCTGAAACAGTTGGTCCGGTGTTAAAAAAGATGAAATTGCAGCACGTTGGAAATTTAAATATGACATATGATTTTGTAAATAGTGAGAATAATACTACGGTTTCTGTAAAAACGTTAATGAAAGGGAATCGTATATGTCCTCAGAATATAGGACAATGTAGTTTAAATAGTTTATCATTGAAATTGGGTGAGAATTTTGATAAAATTGAAACATTTAAGAATTATTTTATGGAGAATAAGATGGATATGTTAACAAATTATTTAGTAAATTGTTTTTGTTGTGATATGACGATTATATATAAATTTGATAAAGGGATTGTGTATATAATTAGAAGGCAACGAGATAGTGATAATAGTGATATTAAATTTACGAAAGAGTTGTCTTTATCTACGTCAAAGTTATTATGTGATTGGAATGAGTCGAATACGTTATACATTAACGAACTGAATGAAAAGCGTTTATCTATTGGAGAGTTACAGATTCATAAAAATAGGAATTGTGTAAAGTTTCGTTTTAATGTTGATACATTAGTTGAAATGATAAAGAGTGGTTGTATTGAAAATTTATCTGTGGACGTTTATAATTTAAAAACGAAATACTCTTTTACAGTAGAAAAGAATATGAAAGAAAAGAATACGAAAGAAAAGAATACGAAAAAAAAGTTGTGTTTTCAGAGTTTCAACTATTTAGGTAGTAAGATGAAGTTGTTGGACTTTATAAAAGATACAGTATGTGATTATGCTAACAAAAGTAGTTATAAAGAGGTTACTAGTTTTGCTGATATATGTAGTGGTACAGGTGTTGTATCATTTGATGTATTAAAGGGTGGGTGTAATAAAATTTTAACTAATGACATTCAAAATTATGCTTATGTAGTATCATCTGTTTGGTCAAAAAATGGAATGGATATACAAAAGTTAAAAAAGATTGTTGATGGTTTAAATGATGAATTATCTAAAGTACAAGAAATTGATTTACCAAATGTAGAAAATCTAGATACTAGTAGTTATTTTATATATAGTAATTATACAGAAGCTGGTCCAGATTATAGGTTATATTTAACAAAGATGAATGGTTATAAGACGGATTATATAAGGAAACGTATAAATGATTTACGATGTGATTTGAATGATAAAGAGTATCATTTATTGTTAAAATTGTTATTATATGCAGTATCGTCTGTGAGTAATATTGCTAGTGTATATGGTGCATATTTAAAAAAATACAAGAAAGTTGCTTTGAAAAGTATAGTTTTAAACTGGAGTCTTGTGGAATTTTTAGTGGACGATGATGTAGAACACGAATGTTATAATAGTAATATTAGTGATTTGTTAAACAGTAAAGATTTTTCGGATTATGAAGTTGTTTATATGGATCCTCCTTATGTTGCAAATAGAAGTTACCACGATAATTATCATTTATTAGAGACAATTAGTCGTTATGATAATCCAAAGATAAAGGGTAAAACTGGATTAAGAGAATTGGTAGATACAAAATCAAAGTTTTGTTCAAAACGTGATGCATTTGAAGAGTTCAAAGTTGTTTTATCAAAAATTAGATCAAGATATATATTTATAAGTTATTCATCTGAGAGTGTTGTATCAAAGAGTAATATGATGGAATTATTAGAAAATACAGGTTGGAATAATGTAAAATGTTATGAGAAACAGTATCAAAGATTCAAATCAAATAAGAATAGTGATGAAAAACAACCAAAAGATATTATCGAGTATATATTTTGTGGAACAAGAATATGATAGAAGAATATGATGATACAAGAATATGATGATACAAGAATATGATGATACAAGAATATGATAGAAGAATATGGTAGTATTAATTTTTTATAAAATAGATTAATTTTTATAAAATAGTATTAATTTTTATAAAATAGTATTAATTTTTATAAAATAAAAATATATCAGTTATAATAGATTGAATGAATTATTATTTAACATTAGATTACTTTAGATATAGAATAAAAAGGGATTCTGTTTTGATGTATGATAAAATGAAATCTTATTGGGATAAGATGTTTAACACGGACAAGACTGACACTGAGACTGGTTATATGTTGGTGGATATAAACAAGACTATACAACAGAGATATGTATCTTATGATGAATTATGGGAATTATGACTAGAAAATATACTGTATCTGAATTTGTGAGTAGGCTGTCAATAAAAAATTGAATTTTTTCTCGAGTTTGTAAGAAAACAAATGTCTTTTAACTTTTTACAACAATTCGCATCTATGGATATTGGTGTTAACAACAGTGTTGTTAATGACAATTCTAAAACAATTAAAAATGAAAAATTACAAAAAAATGTAAAAACAGAAAAAAATGTAAAAACAGAAAAAAATATTAAAAAAAATGGTTTTGTGCACGGTATTAATGTTGTGATGAAGACTGGTGAATACAAAGGTTATGATGGGTTTGTATACGAGTGTTTGCCTGAAAAGGTGAATCTTATGTTAAAGAATTATTCTTATGTGTTTATTAAAGATTACAAGGACAAGAAAATTGGTGACAAATTAAATTTGAATGGTGACAAGATTGTATCTAAAATCGATGTGTTATACAAGGTGTTAATTGAAGGTGAAACTATACAAGAAATTAATTTACCAATTGATAATTTTGTAAGGTTTGTGTTTTTTATGAATGGTAAAGTTACAAGAGTTGGTCAAATTTTGAAGGTGTATGATACATCGTATGAAGTTGTAATGATGGAGATTGAACACTTTGGTATGCCAAAGGATATTATGAAAATGCTTTCGGATGGTTTATTGAATGATAAAATTTATAATATGTATGGTGAAAAAAATTTTGTGATGAAGAAGGAATGTTTTGATGAATATTATATGGTTTGTAAACGATCAGATAAAAGTGAAGTTGATTATTTTGCCAAATATGGTAAAGTATGTTTGGAAATTCCTGAACAGTATCTTGTAGTGAATGAAAAATTTTTGAGTGTAAGTAGATCAATGGTTAAGATTGATGGTAAGAAAGTAAAAGTAAAAAGTGGTATTTACAGAAATTCTGAAGGTGAATTAGTTGATATTCAGGAAGCTTCATTAGAAGTAAGTATAAATGCGTTATATAAAGTGATTAGCAATCATTTTGTGTATTTAAATGGTTATTGTGCAGAGAGAAAGATTTATGTATCGGATGTATTTTACAAGGATTTATTATTAAAGAATGGTAATTATTTTGAGGTAAAGGAATGGTATGATGATTGTATTTCTGGTGTTGAAAAGATTGGAGCAACTTATGTAGAAAAGATTATAAAGACGAATGATATTAATATGGCTATGTCAGGGTTTATGGTGATTTACAATACGGATACTCAAAAGTGTAGTTTTGAAAAAGAAGATACTAATTCACAAGTATTATGTGATGAAATTTTACCTTGTAATTCAGATAATGATAATGGTGATGAAATTGACAATGATAATTTAAATGATGACTATGGAGATCATAGTGACAATGTTGTTAATGCTGATGATTATGTGTTTGATTCGAATGAAGGTCAAATGAAAGAATCATTCAAGGACTTTGAGAGAGCTGGATTTTCAGATAAAAAGTTTTCCAAGGATGAAAAAGAGTATATGAAGATGATTGAAAAGTGTAGTGCGATAATAGGGGAGACGACTGAGAAATATTCATTATTAGACAAAGTTGTTGATGCAGTTAATACTTTAAAATCTGAATTGGAAAAGATTTCTGTTTCAGAATGGAAAAGTACAGATGTAAAATATTTGGTTGCTTCCTTGTTTGTATATGAAATGATAAAGAATGGTTACAATGTGACTATTTATGATTTTAGAAAATATGTTTCTAAGTTGTATGATTCTGGTTATATGACAAAGTCATCTATAATGGATAGTGTTTATACGAATGTGTATGAAAATGTTGATGAAACTAGTTGTTGGAAACTAATAGAGACTTCACGTGAAGACAAGAAGGCATTAAAGATGTTGTACAAAAATGGAAAGTATACAGAAATTATGAAGGATATGATGGAACGTTGTTTTAAATTATTGAATCATTGGTTTGGTAAAGTATGTTTTAGTATTGATGATTGTAAATTGGAATGGATTCCTGTTTCTAAACCGAATAATGTGAGACAATATCCTAAATATTTTTTAACTACTGAAGACGTTATAAATAATAGACAAGTAGAGACAGCAAACAAGATTATTTGGACTCCAGAGTCTGAAAAATTGATAAGAAATTTGAAGAGTTCATTGAATGAACGTTTAGAGAAAGAAGACAAGGATCTTTCAAAGCTTATTTATAAATTTGTTATAGATAACATTGACAATGCTCCTTTTGTATTAAAGAGATTGGAAAATTCTGATGATAAATTGGATAAATTGAAATGTAGAGAGTTGAAAAAGACATTTGATATTGTTTCAAGTAAATTAAAGACGTTTGTTGAAAAGAGAAACATGGAGAAGAATAATAGTTTACAGACAATTATGGAAGAAAAAGAATCTTTAATGAAGAGAAGAGAAATTATTTGTGCTAAGAGATCTTGTGGAGATTATGAAGATTTGTCAAACAAAATAGTTAAATTAACTGTATAATAATTAACTACTAATATATAAATTTAATAAAAAAGATGTTTTATCTATTAATGTAACAAAAGTTAAGGTGTATTTTATGTTATTTTTTTTATTGAATATTAATAAAAAGAATGAATATAGAAGATTTGGATAAGTTGTTGTCTGAAGCTATATTAAATCGTGAGAACGAAGATAAAAGTGATTCATCAAGTGTAGATGATGAGTTTAGTGATTTAATAAGAGAAATAGAAGGTGATTTTGAATTTGAAGATAAACTTGAAGATAAACTTGAAGATAAACTTGAAGATAAACTTGAAGATAAACTTGAAGATAAACTTGAAGATAAACTAAAAGGTGATATAAGAATTAAAAATGACATTACATTTCGTCATTCTAAATATGGTATTTTGAGGGGTGGTGTGTATAAGGGTAAGGAAGTTGTTATAAAATATACAATACCAGGTAAATTAGAATTGGAGGTTAGTATGAATGAAAATATTATATCATATACAAAATTGAACACTGGTGATATGATAGATAATTGTGTTATATTAAGTGATTTAGGTGAGAATAGGTACTTGGGTAATTGTAAAAAGATTGCTTTTTTGGATGAAAGTGATGTTCTTCCTATTGAAGATAATTTGGTTGAAATAACGAATGGTCCATTGAATGGTATTCAGGGTGTTATAAGAAATATTTATAAAAAGAGAGTGGGTGTTATTATGGATGATATGCCTTTGACAGTTGATGAAGATATTATTTTTTACAAGGATTTATTACTAAAAAGTGGTAAATATTTTAATGTAATAAAAGTTGATAAAGATGCCGAGGTCTTTATTGGATATACATTAGACAGTAATGAAGTGATTAAAGTAACAAGGGATGAAATAAGAGATACGATGCCAGGATTTAGTTTTGGTTCTAAAATGGAGTTTGAAGAGGATCAAGAAGATCAAGAATATTTACAAGAAGTACAAGAAGATCAAGGTATGAGTGACGGTGAACCTGTGGATTTTGATGAAAGAGATTTACAAGAACCTAGTTTGGATCTTTTTGGTTTAGAAGAATCTGAACCTGCTGCTTTAGATGAACCTGATGAAGAAGATAAAGAAGGTAAAGAGACGTTTACGTTTAGAGATGTTGAACGTGTATCTAAGATATTCAAGGGATGGACTGATAAACAACAGAAATACGCTAATTTAATAAAAAGTGTGTTGCGTTCTATAGATTTGGATGAAAATGTATTAAATATTTTTAATTTAGTTGAAAGGGTTGATGATGTATTGGGTAGATTTGATAAGATGATTATGAATTCTGGTGAAAATTTTTATATATATTCATCATCAATAGATCTTCAATTGATAATAGCGTGTTTGGTGGCATATGATTTAGTTATATTGGGTGAGTTTAGTGGTAAATCTATGTATATAAGTAAATTGTATAACAAGCGTTATTTTACAGGTTCTGTTGCGAGGTCAGTTTTGGTTGAATTACCGGAAGTTTTTGTGTGTAAAGAGTTAAAACGTACTAAATTGGATTTTGACAGAGTCAAGATGTTATTTGAATGTTTTAATAGATTAATTCAGGAGATGCTTGGTATGATGATTGAACTTGATGTTAAAAAGACCGAATTTAAATACGAGTTAGTTCCTAGAAAGGAAAAAACATATATTAAGAAGAGTTTTATATTACCAGAAGAATTAGTGAGTGGTATGATTATAAGTGATTCTGATATATCTAGAAATATATTATGGGGTCCTGTTTATAAAGAGAGGATAGAAGAGTGGAAAAATTTAATAAGTAAAAAGGTGGTATCATCGAGTGGAAGTCCCTTAACTAAAAAAGTGTATGAGTTTATTAAGAACAATGTGGAAAAATCACCTTTAGTATTGCGTGATTTGAGAAATAAAGTTATTTTATTTTTAGGTAAATATGTTGATGATCCGATGGTTTTGAAGTGTGATGATGGTGACAGAAAGTGTGATAAATTAGATAGTATATTGAAAGATTTAATACAAGATGTGATTAGTGGTGTTAATAAAAATGTGAATGAGTCAGAGTATGAGATGATGCATAAATATGTACGTTTGAATGATTTTGTAGATAATTTTTTGAATGATATAGCTAGATTAATAGAGTACAATAAGGAGAAAAAGCAAGTACGTTTGTTTGAGATAGAATCAGAAAAGGTGTTATTATCAGAGAAAAGGGAGGGTGTAGAGAAGAGGTTAATTTTGATGAATAAGATATCTGATATATTGTCAAGGACTATTAATGAAAGTTTTGATGATACTTGCAAGGATAACAATTGTAAGATGAAGACATTGATGGAGAAGGTGAGAAGGGTTTTGGGTAGTCAAGAACAAATGTTGTTTAGTCAAGAAGAGGTTGATTTATTACAGGATTTTGTTAATAAATACGGTGAAAAGTATCCAATTGTTGAAAAAAAGGTGATACCAAAGATACCAAAGATCATTTTAAGATTAAGTAAAAAAGAACCTGAACCTGAAAAACAGATACAGAAGATACCAAAGATAACTTTAAGATTAAGTAAAAAAGAACCTGAAACTGAAAAACAGATACAGAAGATACCAAAGATAACTTTAAGATTAAGTAAAAAAGAACCTGAAACTGTAAGTGAACTTGAAACTGTAAGTGAACTTGAAACTGTAAGTGAACCTGTAAGTGAAAAACAGATACAATTGGATGAAAAGTCAATTTCAGATGAGATATTAAAATTTCCAAAACTTGTGTTGAAGTTGAAAAAACCAACTGAATTGAAGAAATTTACAAAACAAGATTTTCAAAAAAAATTATGTAAGAAAGGTTTAGGTGGGTGGAAAAAGGAAGAACTTTTAAAAATATGTCAAGATCTTGGTATAAAAATAACATCAAAGGATAAATCTTCTAAGGAATTATTATGTGAACGAATTAATAATTATTTTAATAAGAATGTCAATGGAAATAAGTCTGGTGGAGGTTTGAATGCTAAGACCCTAGAGTCTTCAAGTAATGTATCAAAATCTTTACCTGGTTCAGTGAATGTATCAGTATCACTGCCTAACTTATTTATAGATAATAGTGTTGATGATATAGAATCGTTGGACGAGTTTATTAGGTATGTGTTATACGATTGTTCTAATTGCGTGGAGGATTTTAAAATAGATGAAATAGGGAAATCTAAGTTGTACAAAGATTATAAAAACAAGGGTGTTTGTAAGGAGATAAGAATGGAAGAATTATCTGATGAATTTAAAAAGAAGTTTCGAGGTAATGATCAGAGGTATATGAAGACTTTATTAGCTCAAAAGACAATAGATTTATTTGTGAAGCGGGGTTTATTAAAAAAACGTGGTAACGTATATTATTTATTGAATACAAATCGTAGATTGTCTTGGAATAATATAAAACAATTAAAAATACATCATTTAAATGATTTGAATAAGGAAGTAAGGAGTGAGATATTTGAGATATTTGGTAAAGAGTATGATTTATTGACATTAGTAAAGGTGTTATTTTGGTATTTTAGAAAAGCGATAGTTGATTCTATATTGTATGATATAATAAAACGTGCGAAGAGTATATATAATACGGATGATATTGTGGCATTGAGTGTGGGGTCTACAAAACTGACATCGGATTATGATATATCAGTTGATAGTTTATATGAGATATGTGGATATGTAATAAAGAAGTTTGTAAAGGTGATAGAGAATATATTTAATGATGATTCGGAGGGTTTATTTGATACAAATGTGTATGGTGTGTCATTTACAAAAAGTAAAAGAGATAAGAAAGATGTTTTTAAAATGGAACATAAATGTAAAGGGGATGAAAAAACGACTGTGAATTATATATCTATAGAGGGATCTTTGGATATGGATGTATCTCAGATGATATGGTCTTATGTAAAGTTATTATTAAAGATGAGTTTTATATTAAAACAGGATGATAAATTATATGAAAAGATGTATAGTTATTTGGAGGACAAATTAGAAAACAATATATTTTTCGACAAGGCTTTAGGTTTTGTGAATATGTATAGATCGAATGTTGATAATTACAAGAATGTTGTTGATAAATATGATGAATATATGTCACGAAATTCTAAGATTGGTAAAGATGATTATTTGACGAGTAATTTTATAAGTTTTGTGAATTACAATGGTTCAGAGACGTATTTGACGTCAGGTGCATTTTTGGATGTAGTGATAAATCAACAGTTATGTTTGAACAAGGATCAAATAAATTTATCTAAGCCATATATGTATTTTATATCGTTTATAGAGAATATGTCTGATTTATTAACTCATTATCACAAGGCAAAATATACAACGAGATCAGAAAAGGCATTGATAAATATGGAAAAATTGTTACAAAATGATCCAGATGTAAATGTTGTAGTAATATCAGAGATAAAGGATATATTAAAGTGGATTGGTATTACACAGAAGAAGTGTGTTGATGATATATATAAATGTCAGGTATTTGATTTAATGTATACGATTACATATAGTATAGTTAAGGTATCAGATATGTTTTATGATTACATCATTAAAAAATTTGGAAAGGATGCGATAGCGAAAAGTGCTAATCTTTTTAGTAAATTAGAGTTTCCAGAAGTGGTGAAACAAGATGCTTTATCTATAATAGAATCCGAGTCTCCGAAAAAATAATTTAGTATTAAAGTGTATATAATAATTAATATATACATTTATATGAATGGTTACTCAAAAGGTAATATAATCGTCATACCTTTGTAATTTGCAAATTTTGTAAATACTGTTCCCATAACAAGTGTTCTAAAATGTATATTACACTTTATCTGATTATTATGGAATGGATTCTTGTCATAATATGACCATTTAAAAATTCTGTTCATCTTTATTCTCGTTTCTGAATCAGAATAATCATATATCTTTAATAATAATTCAACGGGTAATGTCATATTACTATTATATATTCGTATGTTTAAATTCTTCAAACATCCGCAATGTCTTTTTTATATTTGGTACATACGCCTACTAAAAATGAAAAAAATTTAACAACCACCTCGTAATCTTAAAACCAAATGCAGAGTCGACTCTTTTTGAATATTATAATCTGACAATGTACGACCATCTTCTAGTTGTTTTCCTGCAAAAATAAGACGTTGTTGGTCGGGAGGAATTCCTTCTTTGTCTTGAATTTTAGCTTTAACATTTTCAATTGTATCTGATGATTCTACTTCCAATGTGATCGTCTTTCCTGTCAAGGTTTTCACGAAAATTTGCATTTGTAATATTTATAATTGATATAAACTATATTTTTAAATAGAATTATGTATAAAAAATATATAATGTATTATATACACATATGTCATTAAGAGATTATAGAGTAAATATAGAAAAATTCCCATTTTTTAACAATAAGGCACAAGGTATTGCCTTGTTTGATTTAGTGATTAGTTTTATTGTTGCATATATGATAATTGATTTTTTTGTACCAAAATATATAAAGAATAGGGGTGTGTATTATGCAAGTATAGTGCCTTTAGGGGTTATAGTTCATTTATTGATTGGAGCAGATACATATTTAAATCGTAAATTATTGTCGAATGAATTAAATATATATAAAATTATTATATTAATTAATATTTATTTGATATATTATTTTTACAATAATTAATATCTTAGAAGTTATTAAATGTTATATGACGGTCTAGGGCATTCTAGATTAATAAGCTTTGCTTACAAAATTGTTTCGGCTACTTTAATACAACGTTGGTGGAGGAATCATTTGTTTAGAAAAATAATATCGGAAAGGATTAAAAGGGGGGTTCAAAGGGAAATTGTACTTCGATAATTGTGGCTATTGATTTCACCAGTGTTGTGAAATAAAAAATTGATTTTTTTTTTGAAAAGTTGAAATATACAAATGGTATTAATGAAATCGCAATTAAAAGTGTTTCAAAAAGATACAGTTGATTGGATGTTAAAAAAGGAGTTAAGTGATGGTGGTGGTTTATTATTAAACGAGGCGGGTACGGGTAAGACGATTTGTTGTTTAAATGTGATAATGAATGATAAGAAAAGGACATTGGTATTATGTCCTGCGGGTTTAATTTCAAACTGGTTGAATGAAATTAAAAAGCATACTGAATTATCGCAGGATAATATTTTGGTTTATTCTGGTAAAAATAGGAAGCAATTGATGAGTGGTGATTATGTTATTTGTTTGTCGAGTTATTCTATTATAACTCGTGAATTTAACATTGATAAATTTGAAGATGGTTCTATATTTGGTTGGAAATATGATAGAGTGATATTGGACGAGGCTCATTATATTAGGAATTATAATAGAAAGATGTTTAAGTCGGTGATGAAATTGGATGCTGATTTAAAATGGGTAGTGACGGCAACGCCTTTATTCAATGATGTGAATGATATATATTCGTATTTTTGTTTTTTGGGTGTAGCTGGTGTTGAATCTAGGAAAGATTGGAAGATGCTATTATCTTCGGGTGTGATAAACAAGTATAAGGATTTGAATGATATGATAAAGTTGAATTCTCTTAGGATGAAGAAATCGGTGGTGTTATCTGAGGAATTGTGTAAAAAGAAGATAATAGAAGTGGATGTGGAGTTGGAAGATTTTGAAAGGGGTTTTTATGATAGTTTGTGGGATTATTCGATGACTCGTATGATTGTATTATCAAAGAGGTTAAAAAATTTAATTGGTTTATCAGATGTAAATTCGCGTATGATGAGGAAGTTGTTATCGAATAATATTTTGGTGTATATATTAAGATTAAAGCAGTGTTGTAATAATCCTTGGTTGGTTATTTCAAAAATGAAGCGTATATCTTGTGCAAAGTCTTTGTTTAGAGCAACTGAAATGTTAAAATTTTACAATTCATCCTTGAATATGGAAGAAGAATGTCCTGTATGCTATGATAGTATTGCTAATGGTATTGCGTCACCTTGTGGTCATAAATGTTGTATGAGTTGTTGGGATAAAATAATGAAGTATAAAATAATGAAATGTCCTAAATGTAGGAGTGACATAGATAGTGTTGAAAGAGTGGAATTAGTGAATATTAATAATAAGGAAGATTCGAGTATGTTAGAGTGTGAGTTGAAGATGTCATCGAAGATAAAGAAATTGGTAGAGATAGTTGAGGAAAAGAGGTCTTTATCAGAAAAAATAGTGATAGTGAGTCAATGGGTTAAGATGTTGGATATAGTGAAAGAGACGATATCAGAAAAATATCCTGATATTAAGACAGTGTCATTACGTGGAGATGTATCTTTAAAAGACAGAGAGAGATCAATAAGAATTTTTCAGGATGAAAAAGATGTTGAAATATGTTATGTGTCGTTAATGTCAAGTGCAGAGGGTATTAATTTAACAGCAGCGAATAATTTGGTATTATTAGATATGTGGTGGAATAATAGTAAGATGTTACAAGTGAGTGATAGAGTGCATAGGATAGGTCAAAAGAGGGAGGTGAATATATATAGGATGAAAGTTGGGGGTGAAAATTCTATTGAAGAAAGGGTTAATAGATTAATAATGAAAAAGGAGAGATTAAAGAATTTAATATTAAAAAATTGGGATATTAAAGATATTGATAATTATGACGATGATTGGATAAAAACACCAATAAAATTAATTGGATGAAATATTCGCTAATCGCGTTATTAATAAAAATAAAATATATATATATATTATAAGAAATGTTATTAAATAGTAAGAGAGTGTGGTTGTTTTTGAGTTTTTGTATGATGAATGTAAGTGCTGCAGACTTGGATGATGATAATTTGCCTCATAAGAGTTGTGACAATAAGGTAGATGATAGTGTATCTGCGACTTGTGTGGAATATAATACAAAAACATTAGAAAACAGTTATCCAACTGGTGTAAGTAGTTCTAATAAAAGTGGTGATATAAAAAGTAGTATTGATAAGTTTGGGAGTTTATCTTTAATTGGATATTTATTATTTTAATTATATAGATTATATAGATAATTGCATATATATAATAAAAATGAAAATTTTTTATTATTTTATGAATATTAATGGGATACAAAGTGTTATCATTAATAGAAAACAATAGTATTATTTTACAAGATAATTTAAACGAATATATGTGTGTTTTGGATACTTCTAAACTAGAAAACTTTTCAGAACAATGGAAATATAATAGGAATTTAAGTAATGATAAAATTCAATCTATTTGTAATATTATAAAAGACAAATACATTTTAGATACAGTATTACACTTTTTTTATGTTAATGATAATGGTGTTGAAAAGTTAATATGTTTTGATGGAAATCATAGAAGAGAAGCATTGATTTTATTATATAAAAAAGATAACATTAATATTAATGTATGTTGTTATATTTATAAATGCCAAGATATTAATCATATAGATAAGGAAATAATAGATAAGTTTAGAATAATAAACCAAATGACACCTATTCCTGACATTTATAATGATATTCTTAATAATTTAGATAATAATAAAACATTAATAGATAAGAAAAATATCATAGAGGAGGTATTTAACTTATATAAAAATAATTATAAATTATTTTATTCTGTAAATTCAAAGTGTAGAAGACCAAATTTTAACGAAACAACATTTAAGGATTTATGTAACGTATTTGAATTTAGTAAAAAAGAGGAATTGGTAAGTTGTTTAGAAAATTATAATTTAGAAAAACAGAAAAAAATATACAACATAACTTTATCAAAGACATCAATTGCTAAATGTGAAATTCAAAAATTTTATATATTTAGTTAAATGAATAGTAAGAGAGTGTGGTTGTTTTTGAGTTTTTGTATGATGAATGTAAGTGCTGCAGACTTAGATGATGACAATCCTCATAAGAGTTGTGACAGTAAGGTAGATGATAGTGTATCTAAGACTTGTGGTGTAAGTAGTTCTAATAAAAGTGGTGATATAAAAAGTAGTATTGATAAGTTTGGGAGTTTATCTTTAATTGGATATTTATTATTTTAATTATTAAAAATTGTATAGATATATAGACATAATAAAAAATGTAAATTTTTTTTATTATATTTTGGGGTGTAAATAATTTTAACGCGAATGTATATTTTAGATGAAATGTTCATTATTCACGTTAAAATCGAAAATAAATAATATATATATAATATAAGAAATGTTAAGTAAGAGTTTGTTGATGTTTTTGAGTTTTTATATGATGAATGTGAGTGCTGAGGGATATTATTGTCCATATCAGGATTTAGGTGCTAACGGAGATGCTAATTTATTATACGATTATTATGAAACTAGAGATGGTTATTGGACGAGAATGGGCCAAACTGGATGGCAAACATTAGAATCATATTGTGGAGCAAAGGGAGATTTAAATCAACATTCTGATGCGGGTGAGTGGAAATGCAATGATAGTTTTCAGTTATGTACGTGGAATGGGAATTCGTGTCTTGCAAATAGATCTAGACGTCCAGATTGTAGAGAATTATGTCAGGCTATATTAGATAATAAGGGTCCAGGGTGTTTAGGAAATTGTCCGAGTGGAGGATCTAATGTTAATATGCATATGGAATATTGTGGATGGAGTATTCCTAAATATTCTAATTCATTAACAGAAACACAAATAATAGAAGCACCAATAATAACAACTACAAAGACAGAAGTATCAATTATAACAACTACAGAGACAGGAATGTCAGAGACAGGAATGCCAGAGACAGGAATGCCAGCAACTACTAATCAGACTGAATTTCCAAAAGCTACTACTTTTGCGAATAGTGATAGTGATATAAAAAATAGTATTAATAGATTAAGCCTGTTATCTTTAATTGGATATTTATTATTTTAATTATATAAATAGATATAGAATAGATATAGAATAGATATAGAATAGACATAATAAAAAATGTAATTTTTTTATTATTTTAGGAATATTAATGGGTTACGAAGTGTATTAAATACTTATAAACTGTGAATATAGATGAAGTGAACAAATTAATTTGTAATTTAATTAGAATATTTTTTAAATTGTGATTATTAATTAAATAATTTGTAATTTAATTATTAATATTGATATTAATTATGAATATTTTTGATTTATTTTGGTGAATATGTGTGGTGTGTGATGTGGTGTGGAATGGTGTGTGTGTGGTGGTATGTGTGGTGGTGTTTATGGTCTGAATTTTGGTGTGAATATGGGTTGGGATATGGTGTGAAGTGTGTGG
>Ga0209246_10000080_pt1 | contig 40971 bp, 80 predicted proteins | sample LauGreSpBDMM15SN_2_FD_187560 | JGI IMG/M metagenome (GOLD analysis project Ga0209246, IMG submission 187560) | Freshwater lake microbial communities from Lake Michigan, USA - Sp13.BD.MM15.SN (SPAdes) (version 2) | ecosystem: Environmental > Aquatic > Freshwater > Lake | place: Lake Michigan...
TATTCGCAGTACTGTCGCTAGTACAAACAGTCACAGCAAACAAGTTTGCTGATCTTAAACAGCGCAGTGGGCAATTCAGCAATGATGTTGTCAGTATTAAAACTATAGAAAAACAGTTGGACTGTTTGGCTATCAACATCTACAGAGAAGCAGGGCACGAGCCATTTGAAGGCAAAGTAGGGGTGGCTCAGGTCACTATGAACCGTGTCAAAGACGGCCGCTTTGGCACAGACGTGTGCGGAGTTGTGTATCAAAAGAACGTGGTTATGGAACGTGTGATCTGTCAATTCTCATGGGCTTGTGATTCAGTACACAAAAATCGACCCATCAATCGAGCTGCTTATGACGAAAGTTATGCAGTGGCCAAAAAGGTTCTACTAGAACATTTCAGATTAGATGTTCTTAAAGAAGCCTTGTACTACCATGCAGTGTATGTGAATCCACAATGGAACCTGGACAAGATAGGCAAAATTGGACAACACGTTTTTTACAAACCTAAGGGAAATTAATTATGATCCACAACATCAATCAAATCAAAGAGTTTTTCAGAACTAAAATCAGTCATATTTCAGCAGAAACATTTGGTTGGTTAGCAATAATTGTAATGCATGCTGCCACAGTGCCTAGCTTATTGGCTGTGATGGCAGGACTAACCGACCGCTTGCCTGGGGTTGACCTGGTGCTATTGGTCTGGTCCGGACTGAGCTTGCTGTTTATCAAGGCAGCAGTGCAAAAAGACATGTTGAATATTGTCACAATTGGATTTGGATTTATCATCCAAGCAGTGTTGTTGGCCTTGATCTTCTTTAAATAAATACTGGTAAGAAAATTTAATGCTACATATATAGTGACAGCCATTTTGGCAATCACTTGTAACATATAACTAAACCAAAGAGAGATTAAAATGCGAAGATTATATCCAGCCAGGCTACTAGAAGTACGAGGTACCGATACCTTAGAAGTAGAACTAGACCTTGGCTTTAACGTGTACAGTCGCCAGAAGATTCGCCTATTCGGCGTTTCGTCTTGCGGCAAAGATAACGAAGTAAAAATAGTCTTAACTGAACTATGTAAAGATGGCTTTATTGTTGAGCCTATTATTACTAAACGTGCCAAACTTGGCCGCGTACTGGGTTGGGCATGGTTGGCAAATGATCTAGGCGACCCTACTCTTAACATTAACGAAGCATTAGTCGACCAGGAACTTGCTACTAGTTTCCAGGTTGATGATGAGGAAGAGTAATGTATGAAGCGGGACTAACTGCTCGAAAGATAGCACAATTTGATACAGCTATCTTTGATCAGTATCGTGCGTGGGAAGCTGAATTTAATTGGGATAATCCCAATTGCTTCCTACGTCGAGTTCCACCAGGCAAACGTCCTGACCATACTTACATAATTTATTTGCCAGTTAACACAGCACGTAGCGCAAGCTACGGCAGAGAAATGTCAATGTATCCACCAGCAATTGATCTATTATGGGCCAACATTTTAAAACCCTGTTGTGACCATTTAATGGGCTTAACTGGAATAGACAATCCTGTCCTAGTGCAAGCAGATATTGCACGTATGAAACCACGCGATGGTGATACATTACTGCATACTGACACACGATACAATCAACGTTATGCTCGCCGATACAATATTGCCATTAACACTAATACTGAATGCTGGCTTTACCATCACAGCTATGATTTAAATAATGGTGGTGTACGTGATCACATTGCTAAAGGCGAGATATGGGAATTAAACAACAAGATTCCACATACCGCAGTGAATGGTGGTGACACTTGGCGTACCCATTTAATTATTGACGTTATGCCGCAAAACTATTACGACCGTATGTGTGAACTATACAACCCATACGACAAAGTACCAAACCCACAATCATTAAATACCACCTACGATTATGATATCGCAGGCAATTTGATACATGAACCTCTATTTGAGGATCTACCACACTGCTTCCCAGCAAGGACACACATATAATGAAATTTACATTCACAGACAAGCTAATAGCATATCTGGCTTTATTAAGCGGACTAAGCATCAGCACAGTTGCCATTTACTACAGTGTAGCAGGCTTGGTCAGTATCTTCTCGGCCGCAGTAATTCCTATTATCGTGATGGGCGTGGTGCTAGAAGTCAGTAAGCTGATTGCCACAATGTGGTTAAAGATCAATTGGACTCGTGCCCCGTACTTTATCAAAGCCTACATGTCAGCAGCCATTGTAATACTGATGATTATCACGTCAATGGGTATCTTTGGCTTCCTATCTAAAGCACACAGTGATCAAAGTTTAGTAAGTGGTGATGTACAAAGTAAAATTGCAATATATGATGAAAAAATTAAAACCGCAAAAGAGAATATTGAAGCCAACCGCAAGCAACTTAAACAAATGGATGAGGCTGTTGACCAAATCATGGGTCGAAGCTCGGACGAAAAAGGTGCCGACAAAGCCAACGCTGTACGTAAAAGTCAACAGCGTGATCGCAGTGCATTGGCCAAGGACACTGAAGCCAACCAGAAACTTATTGCTAAACTTAATGATGAAGCCGCACCAATTCGAGCAGAAGTACGTAAAGTAGAGGCCGAAGTAGGACCCATCAAATACATTGCGGCATTTATCTATGGTGACAACCCAGATGCTAACGTGCTAGAAAAAGCAGTGACCTGGGTAATCATTATTATTGTTGCAGTATTTGACCCGCTTGCAGTTATCTTACTGCTGGCAAGTCAATACAGCTTTCAATGGTTTAGAAAGCCTGAGGATGACTTGCCAGAAGAAACCATCAATGAAATAGTTCAAGAGTTTGCAGAAGTTAAAAAGCCCGAGCCGTATGTAAAAGGCGATGATGGTTTTAAATTTCTGACCGAGTATGAGGATTTGAATAAACAATATCCTGCAAGTGATGCTGACATTGACGAATTGTCTGCTGCCAAACAAGATGCTCGTACTGTAGTTGTTGGTGAAACACACTTGTATGAAGCTAACCCGTTTGACTTTGAAACTGACACTACGCCGCTTCCGCTAGTTGCAGAAACTGTTACTATCAAGGACGAACCTGTGTTTAAAGAAGCAGTTGATGCAGGCATTTACAATACAGATGGATCTTTTGCTCCTCCAGGCACACCGGGCGAACAGTGGGCCACAGTTGATTCTGAGCAACCCGTTGACGATAATTTAGATAAAATATATAAAGCCAGTTCAGAAGAATTAGCTAAGAAGCATCGCAGCCGTGGTTGGTTCCAGGCTGTGTTTCCTAAAAAATAACCAATAAGGCCTAAATTGACTGATTCAAATGTTTATATCGTTAGTCCACCGACACTGTATCTTCCTGGCGGCGGACTGTCATTTTGCTTAATAAGCAACGATGAAAAGTGGCAAAGCAATATTATTGAGCTATTTGAAAAAGAGATGCAAAATCAACTTACGTTTTTTGCATCGGAAACTTCAACACGTGATCCCAAGGCTTGGGTGTGGTATTGGCATGTTGCTGATAACTGTTCAATGATCATTGTTGATTCTGCTTCGTGTACAGAGCATGAGATACGAGTAGCACTTGCAATGTGCAAGCTAGATATGCCAGTTATCTTTCACGTTAGGCCGGGCAACGACGAATTTGTGTCATTGCTTAATGCAATTCAAATTCCCAGCTTTGGTGATATTTCAGAACTGATGACATTAATGGAGGCTGCTCTTGGTGGATAAGCAAATGAACCTGACGTGCAGTTTTTGTAACAAACACCGTGACGCAGTTAAAGCACTCATTGCTGGCGATACTGCTTACATTTGTAACGAGTGTATTCATTTATGTTTGGAAGCATTGGGCAAAGATGAAACACAACCGACCACAGTATTTGATTCCAGCGTCACACCTTTAGAAATTAAAACATATCTTGATCGTTATGTGATCGGGCAAGATCACGCCAAACGCAATCTAAGTGTAGCAGTTCGTAATCACTATAAACGACTGAGTCAAGGCGACAGTGATCTAATCAAGAAAAGCAATGTACTATTAATTGGCCCCACAGGTTCAGGTAAAACATTGCTGGCCAAGAAACTAGCAGAAAAGATCAACGTACCTTTTGCTATGGCTGATGCCACTACCTTAACTGAATCAGGTTATGTAGGTGATGACGTGGAAAGTGTTATCCATCGATTGTTGCAAAGTGCCGACGGCGATATCAAACGTGCCGAAACAGGCATCATCTACATCGACGAAATTGATAAGAAAGGTCGCAAGAGTGAAAGCTCAAGTATTACCCGAGACGTATCAGGCGAAGGTGTACAGCAAGCATTACTCAAGTTGATTGAAGGTACTGAGTGTCGTGTTCCCCAAGGTGGTGGACGTAAACATCCGGGTAACGAAACCAACACTGTAAACACCAAGAACATATTGTTTATCTTAGGTGGTGCGTTTGTGGGCCTTGATGAACAGGTAAAGAAGCGTATGACAGGTGGCGCTAAGATTGGCTTTGCTGCCGAAGTTGGCACAGCAGAAATTCGTGCTGACCATTGGATTGCTAATGTGGAGCCCGAAGACTTTGTGAAGTTTGGTATGATTCCCGAGTTCATGGGTCGTATCCCAGTTATTGCTGCATTAGACACACTTGGTGCAGAAGACCTGGTCCGCATTATGAGTGAACCCGATGACAGCATTGAACGTGAATACCAAGCTATCTTCCAAATGGATGGTGTTGAATTAGAGTTTACCAACGAAGCAAGAACCGCAATTGCTCAATTGAGTATTACAAAGAAAACTGGTGCTCGCGGCCTTAGAAACATAATTGAGCAGATTTTATTAAATATACAGTTTAATCTACCGGAAATGTCTCGTGAAGGGTTAAGTAAAGTTATAATTACTGAACAGGCAGTGGAAGACCACAATCCGGTTAAGATGTATAAAAATAAAGAAGCAACGGTTTAAGAAAGAAATTAATGAAAACAAAAGGTACAACAGTCACAGTCAAAGATGGCAACGTAGAAAAAGCACTTCGCAAGTTTAAAAAGAAGATCCAGGAAAGCGGGAAACTTGAAGAATTACGCGAACGTGAATCATACGAAAAGCCAACAACTGCTCGACGCTTGGCCAAAAACAAAGCAGTTCGCCGTCACCAGAAGCAAGTAGAAACGGACGAACAAGCAGGCAAACGTACTCCGCGTGACGGCAAACTACGCCGCATGTATTAAAATAACACTTGACTTCCAAACAAGAAATAAGTATAATTGTGTGTTAGTGCCAAGAGGGCTAACACACATTGTGATGCCATTAGGATCACATTTAGACTCGCTATAAGGAGACTATATTATGTCTAATTCAAATAACCTACAGCCATACCAAAGATTCGGTATTGGGTTCGATCACTTGTTCAATGAACTGGATCGACTAATGCAAATTAGTACCCCAAGCAATGGCGGATATCCCCCTTTCAATTTAGAAAAGCTAGCGGAAAACAATTACCGCATTACTCTTGCGGTTGCAGGCTTTACCGATCGAGATATTGAAATCACACAGCAAGAAAATGCACTGATCGTAACAGGTCAAAAGACTGATGAAGATACTGCAAACTACTTGCATCGTGGCATTGCTACACGCAACTTCAAACGTGAGTTTGTGTTAGGTGATCGTGTTGATATTAAAACAGCCGCACTCAAGGATGGTATGCTGGTGATTGATCTTTGTGAGATTGTTCCAGAAGAATCTAAACCTAAGCGTATTCCCCTAATCAAGGAATAACATAACCACTGAGGCAATCCTTAACAAATTGCCTCAGCTAAATATCAATGATAAACAAATTGGAAATAAAATGACAGATACAGCAATTCAAACAATCTCTAAAACAGACAATATTATTGGTGCTAAGGAACCTGAACGATATAAAGTTGTTATCCTAAATGATAATTCTACACCAATGGAATTCGTAATCGAATTGCTTAAATTAATTTTCCACCACACACAAGAAGGCGCTGTTAATGTTATGATGCAAGTTCATAATAACGGCAAAGGTACAGCTGGTGTATACACATACGAAGTAGCCGAACAAAAAGCTATGGAGTCCACGCAAATCGCCCGTACAAACGGTCATCCATTGGGGGTATCTGTTGAACTCAATGGATAAGGATGATGTTGAAAATTTAATTATTGTAGACATTGATGATACTTGCTTAGACACAATATCTGGCTTTATCAAATGGTTAGGCAAGCACAACAGGCTGGCCACAGTAAGTGGAAATGCAATTACTTCAAGAAGTTTAATGGGCGACTGGTTGGGCATAACTGATGATCTAGCAACACATTGGATGCGAGACTTTTGCGAGCGTTCCTGGGAATGGGGTACATTGCTTCCTACAAAACAATCGCAACAAGTTATATCAGATTTGTATAGCAATGATTGGAATTTCATTGGCATCACTCGTGGTGCAAGCACAATAGATCGCGGCGTCTTGCGTCGGGCAAATTTAGAACTTATGTTCCCGGGAATGTTTGAGGAATTGTACGCGATGCCAATGGGGGCAAATGTTTATCCATTGATCAAAGACTATTCGCCGGCTATATGCATTACTGCAGAAGTTGCGGTTGCAACAGCAAGCGCACAAGCAGGCCACATTACATATCTAATAGATCAACCGTGGAACAGAGAGTTTAATGATCTATCAGTAAGACGTTTTAAATCCTGGAATGAAATTTATCAAGCCTTGGATAATCTACAGAAAAATTTAGCATAACTACAGTTATGCAACCAACTACCAATAAACTTTACGAAGCGCAACCTGCAGTATGGGCGCACGTGAATCCTGCTACATTGCGGCTTTCGGGACAGGTACAACATTGTAATTCACAACCTGGTCCACAATGGCATTGCTTAGATAAATCTATTGCACTAATGACCAGCAATGGAACTAAACCTTATAACGCATTTGCACTACTACACGATAAAATAGTAGAAGTGCCTGAGCATATTGACTTGCGTTTCCTTTCACACATTAGCCCTGCGGTATGGCCAGAGATTGCAGGAATTGATCACAAGTGGACCAGTGTTCCTTGGATTCCATTAGATCGCCCTCGAATTGAACCCGACAACTGGGATTTATTTTGGAAGCTATGGGATGAAAAACATTCCACCATTGGCCGTCCAGACATAGCAGGACAAAATTACTGGGAAGGTCTTTGCATTTGGTTGCATCCAGCCATCAAGCCTGATCAGTTTAACTACAGTGGCACAGTAATTGACGACTGGTCAAAACACTTTCCAAAAATGTTTGCAGATATTAGAACCTGTGTACCGTGGCTCAATATTGAGAAGATTGTATTATGGTCAAATGTAAACGAAGTGCATGCTCACTTTGATCCAGATCGATTGATCTATCCATTCCCCGACAGTTTGCGAATTATGTTATGGGACACAAATGACAAGCCTACATTTTATATGACCAAATGGCCCAAACGTTCGGAAACGTTTAATCCTCCAATAGTGACACAGCGTAAAGGTGGTCGCGGCTATGGTATTAAACCTCTTAGTAAGCCAGCAGACGAGCGCATGTATGTAGACTTACCGTCGGACACTAATACATTTTTGTTTAACAACGGCGCATTTATACACGGCGCAGATCTTGCCAAGCCAAAGATTATCATGGCTATCAAAGGAGACTTAGATACAACAAAGCTATTGGCGCATTTAGAATCAAGCTATAACAAATACAAGGACATTATACCAAATGCTAACATTTAACAGGAATTCAACAGACTTAACAGTACCATTGGCAGCCGAACTGCATAAAAATGCCCCGTTTAGAGAAAGTAAACTGCTAAGTGTCAATCAAGACCCCTTGGTTAAATTAGCATTGCAAAATGTTGATGTTGATATGTTATTGGCCGACACTTACGCTGCTATGGAAAAATACGGACAATGGAATTATAGACTTGGTAAGACTTCACAACACCAACTTAAAGTAGATACTGGCTATGGTGGAATTGGCTTAACGTATAACCCAACGCATAACGACTTGGCAGAGTATGATATACATCAGCAAGTTCAAGGGAATCCAAATCCAGCAAAGGGAATGTCAAATCCATTTAGTACACTTGACGGCAAAGCAAAAGAATATGCCAAGAGAAATTCTCATTATGATACCTACTCGTTAAGCTATCGGACTCCAGCAGCCAAATATGGATACTTAGGTAAATTTCTAGATACATGCAAGCGAACGTTGGTGCGTTCGGCTGTTAGAATCATTTACGCAGATCAAGAAGGGCCAGTGGGCGACGGGAAATATGCAGGGGTCACATGGCATCGTGATGAAAGTATGTTTGAGAATCTTCGTGTTAACATTCCATTGATCACTGATCCAATTTTCTTGTTAGAGCAAGAAGGGTATCCACCCACACATTTAGAAGCAGGATATGCATATTCGTGGGATACTCATGTGCTACATCGTGCGTATGCAACTGAAAAGGTGCCAAAACACAGAATCCATTTAATGCTTGGGTTTAGCTGTTGGTGGGATTTTAATGAAGAAACTGGCGACTGGTCACAAAATGAATTCTTTGGAAAAAAGCACCCAAAAGATATGTTAGTAGACGGTGATGTAATTCCAGGCTTGCGATTAACTTAGCACTTTACACATGATTGAACTGGTAGTTTACGATACTGATCTAGTTACTAAGTACATTACTCGCTAGAGTTACTCAGGAGAACACTGCTGTGGTAAATGACAAGATTGCTAGAACTAAACTGTTCAGGATGGTTCAAAGTTTTGATGAGTTTGATACTAAGTTCAGACCTACAATTGCTGATTGTAGGGAAGCGTTTATAAACATTAATCGCAATGTTTTTAATAACGAACTTAAAATGCCCAGCTTTCGACTAATTTACACCAAATACTTTTGGGGTGAATGCAAAGGCGTGGAAGGTGACACTACTCGAGTCACTATGAAAATCAACAAAAGTTTCCTAAGTAAAAGGCTATTCATTAATACAATTGCGCATGAAATGGTGCACCAGTGGGAATGGCTAACTAATGAAAATATGACACACGGCCCACAGTTCTTTTTATGGCGAGAACAACTGGCAAAATATAACATTACATTAAGCAGATGTTATAGAATCAAACATTACCGTTTGAATAAAGTATAACCCAGTTCATTTGAACATACATAGTTATCAGTTCATTGATAACTATCTACATGAACACATTCAATCAGAATAATCCAAATGCAGTTCAAGGCGCAGGTGTCAGTGGTAGCCGTCAAGGCCTTGGCGGAATGAATCCTGCATTGCTGGCCGCAGAGTTAGCATTAAGCCAAATTGGCAACTTTGAGCCGTTAGATTATAAAATAGATCACCACGCGGTTGAAAGTGTTATTGCACAAAAATATAGCCAGGACTGGGTAGACTACCTTCCTCGTACAGATCGACCAAACAATCGTAAGTCAATGACACTTACAACTATTCCAGGTTGGGATCATCGGCAAGCGCCAAGTATACCCGAAGCCACAAACGCATTGGGCTATACTCCCAAGGAAACAGAATTCTGTGTGCCTACTGCACTATACACGGATTGTGTCAGTGACAATCCAGGCCTGATCAGTTTAAAAGACTTTTTAGATGAATGGCAACCACTGGGCCGCTCATTCTTAATCAACTCAGGCATTGGTGGATACTTTGTACCGCATCGTGACCATCCGGGCATGCCTCGTCCTTGCTTCAGACTTGTGGCATTTTTAAAGAACTGTGGACCATTGGATTACGATTGGCTTATGGATGATCGAAAAGCCAACATTGAAATTGGCCGTGTTTATTATGTAAACACACGCATGACACATAGAACAATTAGCTGGGTTAACGATAGCTGGCACTTGATTCTTAATGTACCGTTTACAGTAGACAATGTAGACCGTGTACTAAAACATTTACAACATAGACACTGATGATTATTTTTACTGGACCCGACAACGACAAACGCCAAATTGAAATTAAGTTTCATGACGGCAAGAAACGCATTGGCGTAATGTTAAGTGGTGGAGCAGACAGTGCTATCCTGCTTTACTTGCTGGCACTAGAACGTAAAATGGAAGGCAGCGATCAAGAGCTGATTCCTTTTACTGTTGCCCGCCCTGATGGTGCTTGGAACTATGTCAAACCTATTGTAGACAAGATCAATCAAATGCTTGGTACTACTATACAGGACCCAATCCAAGTTGGCGACCCTACTTTACATCATAGTCAGCAAGGACGCAGTGGCGAACGTGAAGCTCGCAGCAAATATAAGATTGATCATTTTTATTATGGTAGTCAACAGCACCCGCCAAAAGAACTAATCGAGCTGCCGGGTATCTATCCCAATCGACCCGACTGTATTGAAATGCCGGGCACTACTATTCCGTTCGCATTAGTTGACAAACGACACACATTAGGATTGTACGAAGTATTCCAGGCATGGCCACTAATTGAACTTACCCATTCATGTACTGCACTAACCGAAGGCAGATGTGGGGAATGTTATAATTGCAAAGAGCGCGAGTGGGCGTTATGCAAGCTAGAAATTAACGACCCGGGGTCCATGTAGGTGCATGCTTAGGCAGGGGAAGATCTGCTGTTGTTTTACAATACTTCTTGGTACAGGTAACATCTTGTGTAAGAAGATCAAATGTGTCCAATCTTCCTAGCGTAGCTACCCTGCAATTACCAGCGTAAGCATTACCATTGTAACTAACTGCAATTCCATCTCTACCAGCTGAACAACTCCAGCCCTGCATTTGATTCTGCATTGCATTTGAAAGTTCAAATGGATGTACCATTACTCTTTTAGTATTATCATCATTAATGATATAGACACGCTTGTCTACGTCACCAAATCGTTGTTGTATGCTAGAGTCTGACCCTCTTTTAGAATTAATATACGACAATTGCTCATCCGAGTACAAGTAAGGAGTTCCGTCCATTTGGGCAGTAAACGAATGGTCAGTTAGTATTTTTCCGTTAACCACTGCCTTCAGTCTATCAGTGAGCTTATCATACAATGCTTGCACATCAGGCCATTGTTCAGGATCACACATCATATTGAAAGCTACTTCGCAATTATTGTCTAATAGAAATTCACCTACTTCGTTTATTTTTTCTATTACTGTAAAACCAGCATGCAAACTAATAGTGACTCTATCTGGCAATGCTGGTAATTTTTTCCACCAGTTTAGCGGGCGCGAACCATTGCTAATTATTCCAATTAAACCGTGCGGCTTCAATGTTTCTACAATTTCGCTAAACATTGGATGCACAGTTGGTTCGCCGCCGGACAATGTCACTTGTAAAAATCTACCATTGGTATGTACGTTAACTAACCTATCTAAAAATGTTCGTATTGCAGAATCTGATGGATAACCTGATTTACGTCCTTGTGCAAAGTCGCCCGAATGTAATTGTGAAGGGCAGTAGGAACAACTGAAATTGCAATAATCTGTCAGAGTCCAATACACGTAAAGCGCAGGCGCTGCTTTTTGAATTTCTACTATCATGTCGTTATTTAGTGGAGGTAAAAATGCTCAGCCCAAGTTTCCTTTTAATTCCATTCCGAGGAAACGCAGAACTTACATGTAAACGATTACGCGGGAATGTCATTGGGACTCCGGGAATCCATTGAAAACTCTTGTCAACTGATAAGCCGATAAAGTTGCTGGGATTAAGATGAGGACAATATTCTAACAGTATGCCATCTATTGTGCCGTCGTCGTCACGATTCCCAACATCGCCGTAATGTTTGACAACCATATTATATTCGCTTGGTTCATCTGGGCTTCCACGCAAAAAGAAAGCAGCGTCACCTGCCCAGGTCTGATTCAACACTATAAATCTATTACGTTCGGCTCGCACAGGTATGTCAGCTTTAAACTCTTGGTGCAATGGAAACACAAATGTTTGCCATACCCGATCAGGGCCGTCCTTGCCAGTGTCGGCATGTACCCTGTAACCTGTTTCAGTCTCAAAAAAATTGCCGCCGGTAACTTCCCAAGTATCATTACCCAGTACCGCATCAATGATAGGTTTAACAATTTCCATTGCAGGCCCAAGATCTAATGCAAATCTACGCTGAGGTAGTATTTGCATTTGTGCATTGTTTTCAAAACAACTAATAAGTTCTAACCGCTGACTCTCGGTCAGAGCTGGAAGAGCATGAGGTTCTACATATTTCATAATGTAGGCCAAGGGAATAACAAGTCTATTTCATTAATAGTATTTTGACTCAATACAATATTACTTGCGATAAGGTTTTCTTGCATATGAGCTTTAGTTGATGATTTTGGAATAGTCATAGTATTATTGCGCCGTAATATCCAAGCAATACATAACTGAGAAACAGTAATACCTTCGGCACTGGCAAGTATATTTAATTGCGGGTTTGACAATATATTGCCCAATGCAAATGGACTGTGTGCCATAATAGTTAAATTGTAATCGTTATGAAACTTATCTAACGCTCGTTCTGTAATGTTGTACTTGGTTTGTAATATCGTACACCCTTCTTTGCTGCCCGGAGTTACACCGTTTGCTAATTCTATATTCTTCCATTGTTGTATGATTCTGGGCCCGTTAAAATTACTAAGTCCAATGTCCTTAATAAGGCCCTGTCGTTTAAGTTCTAAAAATGCTTCTACTGTTTCAGGCATATTAATTGTGGGCAAATACCAATGCAGTAGATAAACATCTATATACTCCAATTGCAATCGATCCAATGAGGCTTTAAAATGCTTGATCACATTTTCTTTTGAAACTGCATTAACTGGAAGCAGTTTGGACACTATTTGAATCTTACTTCTATCACCGCCCCATCTACGAATAGCCCGGCCTAATAGGACTTCGGACTTTCCACCTGAATATTGTTCAGCAGTATCAAATACAGTATACCCAGTCTCTAATGCCATTAATAAAATGTCAGTATCAATTGTGTCGCGAACTGCGATTCTTCCAAAACCAGATGTACCAAATCCAACTGTTGAATTAAACGGGTATATATTATTCATACGGTATTTATATTATAAAATAACTTGTGCGAAATGCAATACAAAGTACTACCTGTGTGTTGTAGAAATACAACACTTTTTCTTCCAAAAAACGGTTGACAGTCTGGTCCAGATGCGCTATAATAACACATAGACAGCAATACACAGGAGTTAGATATGTTGGTTACTTGCAGAAAAACTGGTCGACAATATGATCCAGAAGTTGAGTTCCAGCGTATCTTGCGCGAAGCTTGGTTTTTGGCTGTGATGAAGCGTCTCAAGGAGCGTTGAAATGACTGTAGCACAATTGATTGAACTGTTGAAGCAACTGCCGCAGGACATTCCTGTCAGCGTTAACGACGAAGCAGGCGGTACCTTCCACGAAGATGTGGAGTTTGTGTTCAGCCAGCCCGAGAACCCAGAGTACGGTGATCGGGCCTGTGCTATCCTTGTAGTAAATGGTGAATAACTTTTCTAGTTGACGGGTTATTAGTTTGGTGTTATAATACATACACCGCAACAGGAGCCGAGCATGACTTACACCGTAGCAAAGATGGATGGACGATGGGTACAAGTTGTTCGCTTTGCCCACGAAGTTGCCTTTAGCACAGAACGTGATTGGTTCATGGTCTGTTTCGATTGGGAAAAGTCCAACCGTAGGCGAGCAGAATTTCGGTGGGTGCCTGCCAGCACTCGTTTTGAAGCAGTGCGTGAATTTGTAGGAGCATAATATGAGTCAAATTACAGTTTGGAAATGTGATCAAACAGGTAAACTGTTTGAAGATAAAAACAAGTACCGGGGCCACTTGAGTAAGTTGGCTCGCGAGCGCAACATCAAGCGAAAGCTCACAGTCATGGAAGCAGTTGCAAACCAAAAGTGGAACGAGCTTTACGAGTGCGAACAAACTATTGAACAGTGGCGTGATATGGTTATTGCTAACCAAAACATGTTCTGGGCCGAAGCTGCTAAGGGTGATCCATACGATTGGAAGAATGTTGGTAAGACTCACGGTCGTAAGAAAGACGCAGTGCCTTGCCCTATTCCCGAACTGTTGGAATTCACTGAGTTCAGTGTTCGTTGGAATACTGAAGTTAGCAACAGCCATTCGGCACCACATAACGGTGTTCAATGTTGGAGCAGCCGTGAAGCCGAAGATGGTCGTCCACGTAGCTACCCAGGGTGGAATGGTCGTGTTGAATGGATTGTTCGTTGGCCCAAGGAATGGGATGGTGTTTACCTAGGCGGCGATCTATTCAGTGGAGGCTCATTCCGCAGTGGACGTCAACGTGCTCACACCGGCACCGGCGGTGGTGGTGGTATGCGCTACAGCGAAAAGCATGGTTGCCATGTTCAGAGCTTTGGCTACGACTTCCGCATGTACGCCGCAGACTGGCCAGGCTTGGCTCGTGCAGAAGGTATGCGTCAACTTGATGAAGTGCTTCGCGGCGAACGTCGAGTTATTGATTATGTTGCATGATAGTATGAATAAAAGAATTGTAGGACAAAATGAAAGTCACTGTAAAAGTTATCAAATTAAACCGGCGTTTTAAACTGTACAAAGAACATGGTATGGAACATGCCATTAGGTTTAGCTCGTGGGATAAAAAAGCTGGCGAAGTAGAATCGTTTATGCGCCTACACTTTGGCAGTGAATGGGTCTGGGGCAACAACAGGCAGACACAGTGGAAAACACATTGGGGCAAGGTAAACGGAAACGGTCCGCGTCCATACTTTATTGGTGTGCGCGATGAAGAAATGATCTTCACTGCTAAATTGGCTGGTGTTATCTAAACACTTGTCCATTCATCAATCTTATGTTACAATAGCGCATGAAAGTAATAATCGCAGGCGGCAGAGACTTTGACGACTATCTGCTCCTATTGCAAGCTGTCGTTAAAGCTGATTTTGACATCACCGAAGTAGTATCCGGTGGAGCAAAAGGTGCAGATGCCTTAGGTGAATTATTTGCCCGAGACATGGACATACCGCTGTCATGTTTTCCCGCAAACTGGGACAAGCATGGACGAGCCGCCGGACCTATCCGCAATGGTGAAATGGCAGGTTATGCTGATGCACTGATTGCAATGTGGGATGGTTCTAGTTCTGGTACACGCAATATGATCAAACAAGCAAAGGACCGTGGCCTACGAGTTCACGTGGAACGGTATGAACGAACGAATTAAACAACTTGCCGAACAATGCCATCATAGATATTCTGAACACAATATTGATTTGGAAAAGTTCGCCGAGTTGATTGTTCAGGAATGTGCTGAATGGATAGACACTGAACAAGATGAAAAGGGCGATGGAATCAGCGATAATTTCTATTGGTCAGCCAGGATGAGATTACATTTTGGAGTTGAAGAATGACTTATATCTTAATGATTTGGACAGTGGTAGCGATGGGTGGCGATAGGCATTTTCAAGCTAAGGCCTATGACTATCGCCCCATTGGTGAGTTCCATATGGAAGAAGATCGTATGGGTAAGAAGACTGCTCTTGAAATGTGCGAAGCAGGCGCAAGACAACTTGGATTGAAAACTGAAAACTATCGTTGCATTCGGAGTAAGTAAATCATGACACTGGAAAACATTCGTAGCCAAATTGAAGCAGAAGCTGTGGAGAAGGTTGCCAAGCGGGACAAGAAGATTCCAATTGCTGAAGCCTGGGCACTGGTTGCGTATGCTGATCGCATCAACGGTGGTGAGTACGTTAAGTTTCCAGAGTTTGATTCAGAATCTGGCAACGTTACACGCAAGCCAAATCGCGAACTGATCAGCGATCAAGTGGCAGTTATGGGATTCCGTAATGTCACCAATGAAGATCGTGCCCGGGGGCAAGTATTTGCTGAGCATTTTCAAGGACTTGCGTTTGATGCACTCAGCGGCAAAGCAAACGAATTTGATCAAAAGATTATCAACTTGATCACTGCTGAAGAAGTGCATGAAAAGATGGGCTTGGCGTATATGGCCTGCTTGGGCGCTCGTTATCGCAAAGATGTTGCCAAAGAGTTTCGGGAAGAGAAAATGTTCAGCCTGGGACACAGTAGCATTCATCAAGGCACTGTGGGCCAGCACCTGCGCTTGCAAGTGACAGTGTTGGCAAAATATGAAGGTCGAGCTTTCCCGGGATCAGTTGTTCGTGCCACAGACGGCAACAACATTTATTTTTGGTCCAGCAGTAAGATGATTGATATGTGGCCAGACAGTCCCGAATCGTTCCCCGTTGTGGGCGTGGTCAAAGCACACGGGATGGACAGGGATGGATATCAGGAAACTCGACTAACACGGGTTAAAATTGTAGTGTAAATAACTGCATGAATGATTTAGTACTATTTGCGCTGGTGGACGAAGCTCCAGACCTTTTTAAAGAATACTCCAATGTGCATTGCATTGGCGTTGGCAAAGTAAATGCTGCAATCAACACTGTACAGCTATGCAACCTGTATCAGCCTCGACGTATCATCAACTTGGGCACTGCTGGTGGCATTAGACTAGGCCATGGCATACATCGTATCAACACAGTTTGGCAACACGATGTAAATTTGATGGCCCTAGGTATGAAACCTGGCATCCACTTCAACGATACCGAGAGTATGATCATTATGCCCGGCGGAGGTAAGACCTGCGCTTCAGGTGATATGTTTATCACCGAGCCGGAGAAACTTCGTGTAGAATGTGACGTAGTTGATATGGAAGCATACAGTGTGGCCAAAGCTGCAAATCGTCTTGGAATTGACATTGAAGTATGGAAATACATTAGCGATCCAGCAGATGCTGGCGCTGGGAAAACTTGGAAAGAACAAGTGGCTGCAGGCGAGCCGTTCTATAGACAAGTATTAGAACAAATTGGAGCAAAATTAATATGAGTACAGCAACAGGCTTTGCAGAACTGTTTGAATGGTTTGATGGTAATCCCAATCGTGAGGATCGTGCAGGTTGCACAGTAGCACTATTCCAAGGAAAGATTGTGCTATCAACTGATTGCCCTTACCACTTAGAACCTGCAGATATCATTGGTGTTATCGGCGGGGACAATACCAGTGTGGCTGCAATTAGTAATGCAAGTCTAGACGAATGGCATGGTAAACATTTGCGTGACGAATATAATCGTTTGCTATGGGAACCACAAGTAATGGTTGAATGGCTAGATCCCAATAGCAGTTTTCGACATTGGTACGAAGCAGATCGAATCCCAGACGGAATAACAGCCCCGGACTACGCCACTTACTATCGAGATGAATGGAATGGCCACAAACTATTTCGTGAAATACTAAGTGAAGAATATAAAAATCCAAATAAAGAAATTACCCCATATCTCCCACGTTGGGAAAGACCTGAATGGGGTATTGTCGTAATCTTAGGTCGTGCTATAGTTAGAGAAGGAAGTGTATGTCATCCATCGTGGAAACGATTAAAACCAGCTACCAGCGCATCCGTTGCCGAGTGGTTAATACGATAAGGTCTAGAAAAATTATGAGTAAGAACAGAGCAGCCGCCACCATAGTAATGGGTGCCTTAAAGGAGCTTGTCAATAACAGAGACTATGCCTACGTTAGTAATGGCAATCCCAAGTACTCGCACTTAGAAGATGCCGGCAAGGAATTTGTAGTTAACCTTGTCGACACCATCTTGCCATTGCTAGTAGAAGCACAAGCCGAACGCATCAAAGCAGAAGCCGAAGAGCTAATGCTTAAAAAGTTAAGCGTCTAACTCAACATCCCAATACAAGTAATCTCTCCAAGTTTCATGCAAGTTTGCATGCTTGCGAGGGATTTTCTTTCCGCTGGCATACAGATCCCAGGCGCTTGGCGCAATTGGCTTTTTCAATAGTTGCATACGAGCTTCGTGCAACAGCTTTGAACCTTTGCGATGATTGCAAGGTCCACAGGCCGCAACAACGTTGGTCCATGAACTCACACCACCCGATGCACGTGGAACAACGTGGTCAAAGGTCAAGTGACGTGTTTCAAATTCTTTCGCACAATATTGGCAAGTGAATTGGTCACGCAGGTACACATTGTAACGACTGAATGTAGGAGTTTGGTCGCGCTTAACATAATCTTTAAGGGCCACAACACTGGGCAAGCGCCAGATTTCTGTGGCACTATGGATGTCAACTTCATATTCCGCAACCACATTGACACGCCCGGAGATGACTGCTTTGATAGCATCTTGCCAGGTGATGGTACTCAACGGGTGCATTTGCACTGGTTGGAAGTCTGCATTCAGCAGAAGGGCCGGATATTGGTTGTCTTCGATCATAATTCACTTCTTGGATAAAACTATACTTATCTAAGTTTACATTGTACAGTACTCTACACTAAAAAACAAGAGCAATGTTGAAAAATTCCGCTTGACAAAGATCAAAAAGTATGCAACAATACGTTTGTTATGTTACACGTTACGGAGAAGTCATGTTAAAGATGAGCCTGCACCAGCGACCCTGGGCCTTGTTCGATCCTACTAATAAAAGCCACAGATCCTACTTTAATACTTTTATGCATACACGGTCCTGGAGCGACTGTCCTGTGCAATGGATCATTGGGGACGACAGTCAAGATGTTGTGCATTACATAAGCAAGGTTTTAATCAACCATTATACGACTTTAGAATTTGCTCCTAAAAAGCGCAAAATTGTTGTAAAAAAGCCACAAATTCTCCGCAAAAAAGCGCCAAAAACAGGTTGACTTCTGGCTCATTGAGCCGTATAATACATACATGGACGGGCAATAAGGCAAGTTCATAAATTTAATCCCAAATTTTTTAAAGGCAAAAAATATGTTAAAGCGTTTTAAAGTTACAATGATAGATGCTCATACTCGTGCAGAAGCATTTTCCTACACTGATAACCCAGAGGCTCGAATCGCAGAGCTAAATGCAGACATCTTAGTACATAAAGATAAACGTGCTGGGATTAAGTTTCCAAAGACTGCAATGTTCGGAAACTCAACTACCATTATATTCAAAATTGATTATGTTGGCCCTACATTTGACACGATTACATACTAAGGAGCAGACATGAAACACAATGCACTCACCTTGGCAGTACTCACACTCTTGTCTGGCACTGCTAGTGCTCAAACACAAGCCCTTAATTATGAGGCAAAGGAAACTGCCACTGTTCTCAAGGTAGGTGGAGTTACCGGTGCCTGGGCTCGTGGCATTACCGGTAAAGGCAGTATCATTGCAGTACTAGATAACGGCTTTGATCTGAGTCACGCCGACTTTGCTGGCAAAGTTATTGCAAGCAAGAATTTTAACAGTGCAATGGCCTATAAGAATCCCACTAACCCCACAGCCATTACATGGGGACATCATGGAACGCTGATGGCAGGTATTGCTGCCGGCTCGTTGAATGGGTCAGGTACTGTAGGTGTTGCTTATGATGCCCGGTTACTGTTGGGCCAAGTTGGGCAAGGTGGCACTTCACCTTCAATTGAAATGGCCGCAGTAGTAAAAGGTATTGACTGGGCCAGCGCTAATGGTGCTCACGTTATTAACTTGAGCCTGGGTTCAATGTTTGACCCTACCTTTATTAAAGGCACAGTACAAAACAAAGACGGCACATGGAAGGCTCCTGCACTGTATGGTTCGTTGTACGGCACATCTTACTCTAACGTGCTGGGTATGAAAGTTGGCACAGACCGTGGTAGCATTATTGTAGCAAGCTCTGGCAACCAAGGACTCGCCTACGCACAAATGCCAGCGGCATACGCCACACAGGTTGACGCTAATGGTAAGTTGCTAATGAGCGGGCGCATGATTATTGTTGGTGCCACAGACTCTACAGGTAAAGTTATTGCACCGTTCTCAAATCGCGCAGGTCATATCTGTACCAACTTGGTCGGTACAACTTGCAATGATCCGTACCAGGTAAAAGATTTCTTTGTTGTTGCACCGGGTATGCAAGTGTATGGCTCGGCTGCAAATCAACTGGGCATTGGCACCAACGGCTCTATCGCAGTTCAAGGCACTAGCCCAGCGGCTGCTTATGTGTCTGGTGGTGTTGCACTTATGAAGCAGGCCTGGCCACAGTTACGAGCCGAGCAGTTGGTAGCAATCACACTTAACACGGCTCGTGACATGGGCACCAAGGGTGTTGACGAAGTGTACGGGCATGGCATGGTAGACTTTGATGCGGCAACAAAGCCAATGGGCACTCTTGTGTTGGCTAACAATACAAAGCTCACAGGTTCGGGTCCACAAGGTAAGACACTGCAATTGCAAGGAACTGGCGTAGTTACATCAGGTGCAGTTAGTTTGAAAACCAGTTCTGTGTTGCAAAATGCACAGGTAGTGGACTCAATTGGTCGCAACTATGCAGTGGATCTAACAAAGGCTTCTGGCTATAACAATGCAATGAGCTACCAATTTGGTACTCCGTGGATGGCCCTGGCTGGCACAAATTATCGGCACTTTGCTACCCCAGTTGGTCGAGATGGTGTGCTAACACTTATGTCCAGCGATGGTGGCACTTCGACGCAGTACGAATGGCAACATAGTGCAGGCACTCGACTGAGTTTTGAAGCAGGCGCATTGCAAGAAAAGTCAGGTTTCCTGGGAACACAAGGTGGCGGAGCAATGGCGTTTGGTGGATCAAGTACAGTCTGGTCCGGTGTTGGCTTTGATCAAAAGATTGCAGGCTCAACTTCACTTGTTGGCAACTACACCATGGGCATGACTCGTACCAGTAACGTGGCAGACAGCATGGTGCAACTTGGCTCTACGGTAATTGCAGATAGCTGGAAACTTGGCGTAGCACAAAGTAACATCTTGTTTGAAGGTCGGACCCGCGATACACTGAGTTTTGCAGTGGCATCACCGGTGGCAGTACGTCGAGGTCATGCCAACGTAACAGGTGTCACTGGATACACTTACACTGACAACTCAGATGGTACAACTGATGCTAACCCTGTCACACAGACTGAACGTGTTAGTTTAGCACCTAAGACACGTGAAATGAACTTGGTACTTAGTTATACTGTTTCACGTGGAAACACATCAACTGTTGGTGTCAATATGGTGCGACAGTTTAACGCAGGTGGTCAAGCAGGCGTACAAAGCACAGGCGTTGCAATTATGGCACGTAGCGTATTTTAAGAAAGTTACCAATGGCAAAGAAAATTGAACTTGATGGTGAAGCCGCAGACCGTATTACGGTTTTGAATTTAAAAGACTATCGTGCGTACCTCAAAAAGGAATTGGCACAATGGAAAAAGAATCCCAGGACAGATTCAAATCCTGACGGATACTGGTTGCACCCCGAAGATGTGTCAGGTAACATTCGTGTCATTGAAGCATTGAATCTTGTGATTAAGCAATTTGGGGAAGAGTAGTACTTGAGTACTACTTTTTTTGTTGCAAAAATACAACAAAAATAGGCTCAAAAACAGGTTGACTTCTGGACCAGATCACCGTATAATATACACATACACAGCAAAAAGGAGCCCCGAATGAAAGTTCTTATCACTACGCAGTACATGGAAAATTACGGTGCTCACGATTGGGATGGTGAAGGCGAGTGCCCGCAGTACTGGAAGAGCAAGGGTGGTGAGGACTACTTTTTGCCCTTGGAAGGTTTCAATCCTGATCACGAATTTGCTGAAAAGCGACTCCAGATGATTGTGGACAGCGTTCGCGACCAAGTTGAATGGTCCGATAACGGCAGTCGTAGTTGGATCATTGGTTACGAAATTGTAGCAGACGACTACATGACAGAGTTCGAAAAGAGCCAGTTGGAATACGATGGCCGCATTGCTTATCCGGCAAAAGTACTGGCAGAAGGTGTTGTTTAAATGCAACACACAATAACCCGACGGCTTGACAGGTCTTTGGTTCGGTGCTATAATTAATACTTAAACAGCAAACGGAGCTATTATGAAAGCATTCATTACAATTGGGTTGGTTGTGGCCCTTACAGGGTGCGGCACAGTTCAAGAGACTGTAAAATACAACTTTGCACCTAGCGTAGACCTTGCCAAAGAAGAGTGTACTAAAATAGGCTTTAAAGTTGGCACACCAAACTACCAAATGTGTGTTATGCGACAAACAGAAAGCATTCGAAGCGCAAGAACACAACGTGCGGCTAATAGAAGCAAGGATGTTATTTGCCGTCCTTGGGGCAATGGCGTTAAGTGTGAAGAATGGTAATTGATATCATTCAGTTTTAACAGTATAATAGATTATATAAGGAATTTGAAATGATGACGATCCAAGAAATCAACCGAGCAATTATGTTTGGCAATTTCACTAACGATGAGCTGTCTAGCATTGGCGAAGCGATTCGTTTCAATCGTGCCCAACTTGCCAAGGTAACCAAACGTGCTATGTCAATTGGTTGCACTGTTCGATTTACTCATCCCAAAACAGGTCGAGTGCATACTGGCATTGTGAAGAAAATCAAAATCAAGAACATCACTGTTCTCGAGAACGGCACAATGAATTGGAACGTGCCTGCTAACATGCTCGAGGTGGCATAATGGGTACTTCGGCTAAACTTGGATTTTTTGTAGGCATGGTTGGTGTTGCAGTATTCTTTAGTCTGCTACTGAGCTTACCAATCATGTGGCTATGGAATGGTTGCTTGGTGCCTGCCGTATCAGGTGTTAACGAAATTGGTTGGCTTCAGACCTGGGGTCTTGCTATCTTGATCAACTTGCTTTTTAAAACTTCTGTTTCTACTAAGGATTAATCATGCATACAAATATCAGAGAAAATCGAACTCAGCTATTGCAACGGTGCATGGCTCGACTGCAAGAAACTATCTCAATTGAAGAACGCATTAAGATCTTGCGGATCATGGCTAGTACAGCACAAGTTATGATCAATGATCTTGAATTCTCCGAAGTTACCACTAACGCCTAATAGGACTCAAAATGACCACTCTCACCAACCGTGAAAAAAATATTCTGCACGAAGCTCGTCAAGATGCTCGTGTACGCCCGGCAACCCCTGCTTATAATTTTGAAGAACTTACTCGTGCAGTTCGTTCATGGACGACTGTGGCGCAAGAAGAAGTTTATAGTCCATATTATGGCGCTTGATTTAAAAGGAATCAATATGAAAGTCAATGAAGTAAAAGCCAAACTAGTCGAAGTTGGTACCACTGGGGTATTAGTTGACGCTAATAATCCAAGTGTGCGTAGGCCGTTTTCTTCCGAGAAAGAAATTATCCAGGCACGTGCAGTTGATCTTATTAATAAAATTACCCGGCTAGTTAAACTAGCAAACGCCGGCCAGGATTATAGTTCCGATGCGTTTAAGAAAGCTCATCCAAATACCTATTTTCCTAGTTATCAAGCATTTATTGATGCAGGCACCACTGAATTCCTAGTTGAGTTGACAACTACATTCAAAGTGCAGAAATAAATGGTTGACATCCGCCCGGACATCTGCTATAATTAAAAGATGAATAATACAAATCACAGAGCTCTTGACATCGAGCTACAACTACAACGCTACGGCGAAAACTCTGACCTGCTTAAAGGCCTTGGCTACAACACCGACGTCATGAATATCCGACGCATGTCTAAGGACATTGCAACTGGTGACACTTGGCGTTACATGGAGTCTAAAGATCTTGAGGATCTTAAGGATTGTGTAACTGACTATGACTTGTATGAGTACGTAGTCAACAATGAACTTGATCCAACACTGTTGGACACTGGCATGGTGCTGGAGTTTGGTACCGCAACTGGTCGTACGCTAAATCAGTTTGCACATTGGCGGCCAAGCAAGACTATCTATGGATTTGATGGTTGGCAAGGTTTGCCTGAGAAGTTTAACGACTTGCCTGCAGGCCACTTTGCACAGAAGTTGCCAGAGGTGTTATTTAATTGCCAATTAGTGCGCGGTTGGTTTGGTGCAAGGCCTGAGCAAGATAAATCTGGTATCCCGGAGTTTACAGCACAAACTTTTGCAAGCACACATGCCGCGCCTATCGCATTGTTGCACTTGGATGCTGACCTGTACTCTAGTACAAAAACAGTTTTAGATGCATTTGCAAAACACATTGTTCCCGGCACAGTAATCTTGTTTAATGAGTACTGGAATCATCCAACTTGGAAGAAGCATGAGTTCCGGGCTTGGCAAGAACATGTTGCACAATACAATATCCAATATGAGTACATTGCTTACGCCAGTGACCACCAGGAAGTGGCTATCCGAGTGTTGTAAAATAACAACACTTGTAACAATCCGCAAATAACTTATTTGCGGATTTTTCTTTAAAAGACTTGACAATGTGTCAGTTCTATAGTATACTTGAAGTAAGTTAAGAAATTAACTTATTATTAGCTAGTGATAAAAATAGTGCTAGTGACAATTCGGTCGCTACTGCTATATTCGCTACCAATTAAGGACTATCATGGCAAAAGCCAACTCTCTCTACGCTACCCAGCGTAACGCGAAATTTCGCAACTCCACCTCGCATTTCATTACCCTGGTTGATCGTTTAAACGACACTGTCAACTCATTGCCTACGGCGCAGGCAAAAGCAAATTGGGCATTGAGTCTTAAAAAGGCAATTCAAGCCTTTAAAAAGAGTTACCCAAATGTCAAGGACTTTAACAACCGTAAACTGTTTCGCTTGGTGCAAGCTAACGACATCCCTTTGATGGATATCATGATTGATACCACCATGCAACGTGAACCGGACTTACAGTGGATTATCAAAATCATCACCAACTTCCGTGACTACCAAGCACAACCTATGCAGGTGTTTGGTAATGGTGCAGTCTGGGGTGCATGGGATAGCCAACACACTGCCCTGGCCTTGTACTTAATTGCACGTGATGCACTCAACTTGGATCTTGCTACTGTGATGGTGCCAGCTAACATTTATGATGTTAGCAGCCGTGCTGATTTGCGTAACCTGTTTATTAACATGAACACCACTACTGGCAAGAACGCAGGTAAAAAGCCCTTAGACATTATTGACATCTTTGAACAAATGGTTTATGGTGTTGAGGTTGATGGTGTAACCGAACAGGACTGGGTTGATGCTTGGTCCAAGTGGACTCACTTAGAAGTAGCTGGTATCTTTGTAACTGCCGACAAATTCAACAACACTACGCAAGTGGGTGCGTTGAGTCGTCTCAATGAAGTAATGGAATCCAGCGTTGAAGTGGTGCGCCAATTTGCAGTGTATGCAGGACACATTGTAGATGTACAGCAACGAGCTATCAACAGCAAGGAAAGCCCAATCATTATTGAGTTTTTGAATCTGTGTGAGCAACAAGACATTGTGTATTCTGATGCTGACATCGTGGACTTGGCCAATCATTGTATCAGCTTGTTTGATGCAAACTTTGATGCTCGCGGCCCTTACTGGACTCAAGTGCATGAAGCCAACATCAATGCCTACAATAAAATGCACAAGGGAATGCCCAAGAACTTGTGGCCAGATGCTCCGCGCAATGCCAAGAACACCCCACAAGGTCTTGCATTTTTCTGGCACCAACTTAATGTAAGCTGGGCCAAGTCCAAGGGTGCAACGTTCAAGTTTCCCAAGCAACCATTCAGTGCGTTTGTACTGGACTCAAAGGACTTGTTCTAATGAGCCACTTTTTATATATTCATGCCTGCATGTCAGGTACACCTGATGTCTGGAAAGTGGGGGTTGCAAAAACACCTTACTCTGCGGTACGGGCTCGTCAAAAGTTTACTTGGAAAAAGTTTGGACTTGAGCATTTATACTTTGGCCGGCCATCGGACATTGCATGGCTGGAGCAACAGTTAAAAAATCACTTTAAGTATTGCTCTGGCAAATCTATTCAAGGTTACGGAACCGAATTGTTTCAAGTACATATTCAAGCAATACAAAAGCAAATAAACTATTTGATTGAAATGTCTAACCTTGATGTTATGCCAGTTGGGATGAAAGTGCCGTATACAGCAAACGCTAGCGGGAATTGTCCTTTTGGTATTCCTGGTGAGAAGGATGCGGATTGGTTTCTTGAACGCAAGGCAGATGAAGTGTTTGTTACAAGTAACCGCTCTAAGACAATAGGCAAAAGAATTTTTTTGAGGAACACTTATGTTGAACAGCTCTTCTATTAAACCGTTAATGGAACGTGTCGGTGGGTTCGCACAAAAGAAGCCCACTCCAGTCAAGCGTGGTGGCGCCAGTTATGATGCTACCCAGCAATTTTGCAAAAGCGAGATTGAACGTTATGTGGCAATGTACAAACAGCTCAAGGTAGAAGATCAAACTGCACGTCTGATTCGAGACATGATTGATGTGTTGTTGCGTCGATATCACGGTTACGCCATTAAAGAAAACATTGGTGCTCATTACTATGAAAAGGGGCTTGCACACAGTACCAAAACAGAATTTGAACATGTAATCCCTGCGGCAGTTGCACGTGATATGTTGTTGTTTGATCGTTTAACTGTTGACGAAGCACTTAACATTCCAACTTGTCGCCTAAGTGCTACAAAACACAAAACATTGAACAGCACAAAGTTAGGCTCAACTACTCCGGACATCTATTGGTTTTGGCAACGTTACCAAAGTCTAAACATCACTGTGGAAACACATGATGGTGTTGCAGTTGATATGGCATCCTGGAATTTGGATTCACACTACCAACATTTCAATTGACAGCTTGTAAAAAGTTTGTTATAATACGCTATGATTAAAACTATTACATCAGCAGACTTTGACGTGTCAATCTCTGGACAGCCTGGTCCGTATCATTCTGGTCATGTAATGTGGGATGGCAGTGAACAGAAGTTTCGAGTAATGGATGGCAATGGCAACTCGCAGGAAATGTACGGTGGCCAAGCCTATATTACTATGGGCAGTGATTGGCAAATCATCAAGGCTTGGGTGTACACAAAGATGGCCGAAGAAGCAGATCTTAAACGACTTTGCGCTGAGTACCCAAACTTAGAACAAGCACGCCAGGAATTTGAAATGATGAAACAACTTGTCAAGGATCATAAATGAACAGCGACAAATGTACTGTGAAGGCCGTTGCATCTGGCAAGGAAATGGATGCTGACGTAATTGCATTTCACGAAAAGCGCAATCTAACTGTAGCTATTAACAAAAGTGTCAAACTGTTAATGACATGGAATGGTCGAAAGTTTGAAGGCAAAACAGCCGGTATGGACTTTGAAAGCGATGGACCAAAACTGATTACAACCTACAATTCACCAAGAGGACGATAATGACTACTACACTTACCCGCGAAGATTTGGAAAAGTTTTTTAAAGAACATGCAAATGTGGAAGTTACCTTTACCAAGGTAGATGGCACTGTACGCACTATGCCTTGCACACTAAACGAAGCATTACTTCCAGTGGTAGTGCAAATTACACCAACTGCTGATACACCACCTGCTAGGGTTAAGAAGTTTAACCCTGCGGTAATGAGCGTGTTCTGCACTGACAAGCAAGAGTGGAGAAGCTTCCGAGTAGAAAACGTAATCAGCATTGCTGTCAAGGAGTAATCACTAATGGAACTGTTATTTGGTGCTGTTGTTGTTTTTGTAATTGGGCTACTGGCTGGGGTAGTGCTGTTGACTCGGGCTGTTCAAAAGACAGTCGGTAAGCAAGAAGCAGAAGCCATTGCAGACTTGGCCGAACGTATTACTACTCAGTTGGTTTTCCTTCGTGTTGAGCAAGATACCAACTTGTTTCTTGCTTACGATGCAGTAAGCGGAGACTTTGTTTGCCAAGGCACCACGATGGAAGATCTAAGTGCTAACTTTGGCCTTAGGTATCCAGCCAAGAAGGGCATTTTGGTTGAACCTGACAAAGGAGAAGCACATGAGCTCGTATAATGTGACCAAAGTTACAACTGTTGGCAATCGAGCATTGCTGATTGTTGTTGGCAGTGACGGAACACCAATGGTATCAGTGTATGATGAGCATGAGGGTCAGACCCTGGTGCGCATGTGTACAGCTACCTTGGAAAATCTCCGGTATGCTCTGGGCGTATTGGAAAATGGAGAATTATAATGAGCACACAATGGGTTGTTCTATTTGACAACGAAGGGCTTGATACGTTGGTGCCATGGGGTGAACTTGTAGCAGATCGTATGATGACTACACTGAGTGGTGGCAATATTAAATCAGAAAATCCACAGCACATTGTTTCGCGTATGATGCTTCGTGCTCGCTTTAATGAGCAACGCTTTCCGGAAGTATGGACATATCAAACTGACAATGATATTGAGTACAGCGAAATGCGATCATTGTGGGAAGTCAATCCACAGTACATGGCTGACTTGATTCGTGAAAAGGGTGAGCAACTACATGGTGATAAACCTGGCACCAAACGTAAACCAGTTATTGTTTGATGATTTCTAATAGTTCGGGACTTTGTAGCACTTCATTGTGTCCATAGTCCAGGACTATTTCTTTGGCAGGTCCATGTAGTTCACGTTGGCTGTCTACAGTAACAACCCCATCGTTTGGACCAACACCAAACAGATCAAAGCCATGTATAGTTACAATATTGGTCCAAGGTACAGGTGCTTCGATCATGCGTGTTTCAGCAGTCCATGGTTCCATGCGACTCAACATCTGTAGCCAAGGAATATTGAAGTTAAACATTTTCCAAAAGCCTGCTTGGATAGATCCGCCCCAAGGTGTAGCAATACTGATACCAGCAACAACTCGATCTGGGTTACGATTAGCCAAGTGCCAGGCGTAAAGACCGCCCATTGAATGACCAACCACAATACACTTTTCCGGAAGTTCGGCTTCCATTGCCTGCAGGTTCTTTTCTGGATGGACCATCATGCCCCAACTTAATCGTTTGGAGTTGGGTAGGTTAGAGCCAATCCAATTCCATGACACTTTGGATGCATTGGCACCGTGAATTAATACTATTTCCATTGACATGAGTCCTCTTGTATGTTATACTTACCATATGAAACCGAAGATCATCAAAGCACATATGAAGACCGCAGAGAACTATGCGAGCCTATCTACAGCAGTGAGACTGCAGGTTGGTGCTATCCTTGTCAAAGACGATCGTATTATCAGCATTGGCTACAATGGTATGCCGTCAGGTTGGGATAACACTTGCGAAGAAGAAGTGGTTGTTGCAGTAGTTGACGGTGTTCCACAAAGAGAAATTAAAGAACTTAAAACTCGACCAGAAGTATTGCATGCAGAAGCCAATGCCATTGCCAAGGTGGCCCGCAGTTCTGAAAGTGCCGAAGGTTCGGTATTGTTTGTAACACACTCGCCTTGCATCGAGTGTGCCAAATTGATATACCAAAGTGGTATAAAACAAGTGTTCTATCGTGATAACTATCGTAGTGCAAGCGGCGTTGACTTTCTAAAGCAGGCCGGTGTTATTGTTAATCAAACTGACTAAAGGAAACTAAAATGACTGGATATGTATCAACTTATCGTTCTGCCGCTGGTATCAACCAAGCAATGGGACGAGTTTATGGCCATATGAGTATAGCAGTGCTGACCAGCATGTTGGTGAGTTATTGGGTAGGCTCTACACCGGAATTGCTACAGTTCTTTTTCACTGGTGTGTTGAAATGGATTGTGATGTTTGCACCATTGGTGGCTATTCTGGGCATGACATTTGCTTCTGAGAAACTGGACAAAACAGGATTACAAATATTCCTGCATGTGTTTGCTGGTTTGATGGGTCTTAGCTTTGCTACAATCTTTGCAGTGTTTACTATGGGCAGTATCTTTACAGCCTTTATGGGGGCAGCAGTGTTGTTTGGTACGATGAGTGGGTACGGATACTTTACCAAGAAGGATCTTAGTTCAATGGGACAAATGATGTTTGTGGGTCTGATCGCTATTGTGATTGCTAGTGTTATCAATATTTTTATTGGTAGCACAGTAATGCAAATGGTAATCTCCGCATTGTCAATTATCATCTTCATGGGGCTAACTGCATACGACACACAACAAATTCGAGAAATGGTAACGGTCGATCACGAAACAGGTCGAGAAGAAGTGTTAGGTGCGTTAACATTGTACTTGAACTTTATCAATCTGTTTCTGAGCTTGTTGCAACTGTTTGGCGACCGCAAATAATAAAATTAAATCAGGAGAATATCATCGCACATCATTCAACATACTGGAGTTGTACTCCGTTCGCAGACTGGCTCCGCGGCACTAAAAAACTCGGTGCAGGTACAGCCGAGGAATGGGATGACTGGACCACTGCGGCACAAATGAAACATAACTTTCGTTATTGGCTTGCAGAAGAAGCACTTGGGCACATCCAAGATTTTGTAACATGGCCTGTAAGGAAAATTTATGATATCAAGTACTACATTAACAACCGTTGGGTTACTCGCACTCATAGTCTTACCGCTCATGCCCGGGATATTAAGCCTGGTCAATGGCAGGATGTGGGGAACCGCTTTTTGCCTTGCTTATTCAATGAGCTGGTTGATTTTATTGAAGTAGAAACTGCATGGAGTCACATTGCCTGGGGTGATAAAGAAGCACGTGCCAAATACAATCCTCCATTTTATGCCAGTGGTTGGTGGCGTTGGAGAACATGGCGCAGCGCACAAGCCGGACTGGATCATCTTGACTGGGCTATGACACTGACCAATAGTGACTGGTGTACTCCCGAAGATCCTAACTATGGCAAGCCAACTGGTCAAGCAACATCTGCAAAAGAACTTAAAGAACTGTACACTTGGTGGACTGTGACCTATCGTGCTCGTCCTGATCCATACGAAGCATCAGGTTGGAGTGCTCACTGCGATGCAATGCGAGAAAAGTTTCCGGGTAAAATGTTTAGTAGCCTAAACAGCCAAGACAAAGAAGATCGCAAAGCCAGTGACAAAGCACATAAGCTACTGCAAAAGATTGAAAAGCAGTACGAAGCAGAAGATGAAGCAATGATGATCCGTCTTATTAAGATCCGAGATTCGTTATGGACCTAAGAATGGAAATGCGGTGGTATGTCCGTCCAAATGGTAACCTTCGTTTGGACGGAACAGAGGTTGTCCAGGAAACAGAACGTGTGTTACAATATAGAACACAATCAAATGTAATCGACTACAGCTCATCTGACCATATTAAAATTGCCAAGTGGGCAGAATGGCAAGATGTTCCAGAACAGACGGCAGATTAAAATTTATTATGGACTCGAATCCAAACTACTGTGAGTGCGGCACAAAGACATCGTATTCTGACAGGTACGATGTGTACTACTGCAACACTTGCAATAAATGGTTAGAATCCAAGTGTAACGACCCAACATGTGAATTTTGTGCAACAAGACCAACACGGCCAACTATCCCGTTAAAGGAGGATAACAATGACAATGCCTGATGAACGCTACCGAGCAATGGTAGAAGGCCTAAAGCTGATAGAGGATTTACTGATTCCTCATGTGACACCCCGAGTTCCAAGTGATATTCGAGAGCGTGCCAGATGGGTTATGCGGCACCATCCCAGTGCGTACGAGTTAACACAACTTGCTAGACGTTCGCCGGATATGTTGGCAACAACAGACTTTAACGGTAAGGAAATCAAATGACACACTGGACTATTACTCTTGAGGAAGCAGACGATGGCAGTGGCGATTTAGTATTACCGTTGCCCCAAGATTTACTAGATGGTGCAGGCTGGAAAGAAGGCGATACCATTGAGTGGATTGATAACAACAACGGCACATGGTCAATGAAAAAACTGGAAGTTACCGATGGCAAATGAAATGAACATTCGAGCACCTGGCAATCATATTATGGTTGACTTGGAAACACTTGGCACCAAACCCAACAGCTTAATGCTGACTATTGGCGCTATTCGTTTTAACCCCTTCACAGATGATGCTAACAATCCAATGGAGTCAATGGATACGTTTTATCGTCGTGTTAGCTTTGAAAGTTATGAGGGGTTGGATCATATTATCGATGATGCCACACTTGAATGGTGGGGCAAACAAAGTGAGGAAGTTAGAGAGGAAGCATTCAATGAAGAAGGCCGTGTTGATATACGTGATGTATTGCGTGACTTCCATCGCTGGTGCGGTGGTGTTGACGCTATCTGGGCTAATGGTACAGGATTTGACCTTAACATCCTTGAGCACTTTAGTCGTGAACTAAAACGCGGTGTTGCTTGGAACTATTGGCAAGCCCGTGATGCTCGTACACTGTACGCATTGGTTCCTGGACTTGATCGTCCACAAGGTGCTGCTCACCATGCGCTTTGGGACTGCTGGAGCCAACTGGTTGGTGTCCAACGTGCCTTTAAAGCACTAGGCATTAACGAGCTACGCAACCGTTGATACTGCACTAAGTATCACAGCGGCCTTTAGAGCATTCATCCCGCTATATAAATTCTGCAAGCCTATGCTATAACATAGGAGAACTACATGGCAAAATTTTATTCAACAAAAACATACGGTACAGATCGTGGCTTGAGCTGCTGTTTCCGTCAATGGCGTGCCACACACAGCCATTGCTCAACATTGCACGGATACAGTCTTGGTATCAAATTGATTTTTGAATCCGAAACTCTTGATGACAAACATTGGGTAATGGACTTTGGTGGCCTTAAGATATTCAAGAACTGGGCAGACTCAATGTTTGATCATACGTTGGTTGTGGCCAAAGATGACCCAATGTTGTCAGTGTTCCAAGAGCTGGCAAATCAAGTAAGCATGGGTTCGCCTGATCCCGAAAGTGGCGTGCCGCATGAACGTGGTGCAGTCTGCGATCTACGAATTTTAGAAGGCGTTGGTTGCGAAATGTTTGCCAAACTTTGCTATGATGAAATGTCACGCATTTTAGAAGAACTTAAACAAGGTTCAGCAGGCCGATACCCAGTCAATGCTGGTGTACGATTGGTCAGTGCAGAAGTATTTGAACATGGTGCTAACAGTGCCGTCTACGAAGGTTAAATGAAAAAAGTACAGCTCACAGAGCTTCCACAGGTTTTTAGTTTTTTACAAAGTGAACGGCCCGTGGAAGCGTGGGCAGTCCCCCATTGTCAATCTAGAAGTGAGTATTTTGACAGCGGCATTTCTGGCGACGTATTGGAAAGAATAGCAGACACTGCACAGCATTGGACGGGCTGGGCGTTTAATGAAACTACTGCATTTTTACTATTTGAAAACGAAGAAGAAGCGTTTTTAGCGTCAGTGACACATGGAGAGTACAATGTCTAACATAAAGTCATTCTTAGGCAAGAACATTGATCAAGATACTGCAATTACAAGCGAGCCACTAATTGTACAATCCAATCACAAGTTGGCTCAGTTAGAGTCTCTTACGAAGAAAGAAGTAGTCGCCTATGCTCATAAGTATGGTATTGCTATTAACTCTCGTAAGAAAAAAGACGAGCTAATTGAAATTATAATAAGGAGCTAATATGAGCCAAGTAACAATCACAGATAACGCATTTACCAGAATCAACGATTTGCTAATAGATGAAAAGAATCCCAATCTAAAACTGCGAGTGTTTGTGCAAGGTGGTGGATGCTCGGGTATGGAGTATGGATTTACATTCGATGAAGAACAGAACGATGATGACTTTACTTTTGAACAAAACAATGTTAAAGTGTTAGTTGACGCAATGAGTATGCAGTATCTAGAGAACGCTGTAATAGACTTTAAAGAAGACATACACGGTTCTAGATTTGCAATAGATAACCCGCAAGCACAGACCACATGTGGATGCGGTAGTAGTTTTAGCCCAGGTTAATCATGGATCCAAATTACCTTTCAATGACGTTTGATCAGCTCATGGAGCGCCAGCAATTCTTGACCAAAAAGTACAACATGGCCTTTAATGGCAATGCTAGTCAAGAAGTTATGTCGCAATTATTAAGCCATCTTGATGCTGTTCGACATGCGATGTGGGAAATGGGATATAAGCAATCATTTAACGCATCTAACGACAATGACCCATTTAAAGACAGTATTATATAACATGCCAGTAACCGCATTGAAAGAAGCTGACTTAGTCGAACTATTGTATCAAGGTAAGTCTGGGGCACTAACGGTTGCATCTGATATGCTAAATGATTACAATGCAGGGTGTCAAGCACTTGGACAGGAGCCGGTATTTGTGATTAAACCTATACCAGACTCAGTTGAAGATGCTATAACAGAATGGAACATTCCCGCTGAAATACAAAATTTGGATTTGAATGTTTACTTTGCTGAAAAGGTTAAAACAGTTGAAGAAGCGATTAGAGTAGCAGAAGAACTTGCACTATATCGCGAAAGAAAAATGGAACCAATGTTGCGTTTCATGATACACTTGGTCAATGTAATGACAGAAAACAAAATAGTGTGGGGAGTTGGGCGTGGAAGTTCAGTAAGTTCGTTCTTACTATATTTGGCAGGACTACACAGCATCAACTCGGTTAAGTACAGTTTAGATATTAAGGAGTTTATCAGATGAGTAATTCAAGGTACAAGACGCATAAGGGACGTGAGTTCAATATGAGTGCCTTTGCAGAAAAAAATGGGGATACCCGCGCAGTAGGCAATAGTTCCATGAATGCTCGTGGGGATATCATTGATGCAAAAGGCAATGTAAAAATTCCAACGCAGACTATTAGTCGAGCGCTCGCCGACGTTAAGAATAACGAAAATAAAGCAGTAAGTCTCAAAGCAGACGAATCAATTATGCCTGTTAAACATCAAGCTGTTGTTGCTGACGATATTATTGCACCAAAGACTGGTGTTGTAAAGACTCGCGAAGTCAATACAATCGAAGGTCTTGCAACTGAAATCGAATTTGCAGACGGCAGTATCCAAGTTATTCCCAAAACACCAAACACCCCAACAGAGTTATAATATGACAATCATTAGACCATTGCAAAATCGTGTACTTGCTGAACTTCTGGGTTTAGAGCAAAAAGTAACTGCTAGCGGAATTGTTATTGCTGGCGAAAACGGCAAGGATCGTGGCATTCGTCCACGCTGGGCTCGTGTGCGTTTGGTAGGTGAAGGTATTGATTGGTGTGAACCAGGGCAGTACGTTTTAGTAGCACACGGACGTTGGAGCCGCCAATTTGAATGTGAACATAACGGAGAGAAGCTGAAGTTGGTCCATCTTGACAATAAGGAATGCTTAATTGTTACTGATGAAGAACCAATCGATGACTTTGTGGGTGTAGGCATCGACACTACTCCAACCGTCCACAGAGCAGAAGATTTCGGCGCAAATTAAACTTGACACTGTTAGTAAGTCGTGCTATACTACTAGCATGAATACTAATAAATGCACTGCTTGCAATAAAGAATATTCCCCACAATGTGATTGGAATCAGGGGAGGTGTCCAGGACATCCTCCTTTTCTTACTGGCTATCACTTTAGATTTTTCAATCTGGCTCGGGACATTAGGTCTGCATGGAAACGCTTATGGCAGAAGTAAGTGTAACCGATGTAACTTGGTCCATACAACATCTGGGCTACAAAGCAACTGACCCACACTTGGATGGTTATTACCAATGGGGTCAAAAGCAAAAGCTATATCAGATCTTGTGGGAAACGCAACGTCAACTTAAAAAGTGTTCAAAATTTTATGGCGAAGACGAATGGCTCGCTAATCATTCTGAAGAAGAAATAATCAACAAACTAAAAGGACGCTAATGGAAATTCAACCTAAAGATACAAGCAAAGGACATTTTTATGTTAGCCTTGCTAAAAGCCTGATCCGCATTGTTGCTGGTGGAGCATTTATTATCGGCCACGTTGCCGAAGCAGGGGCCTTGCTCATTCTAGCCGAAGTACTTGGCATTGCAGAGGAGATGGTATGAACAGTGTAATGCTAAATCGAAAACAAATTAAGCAGTTAGTGGAAATCTATGATCGGTTTCATGATACTGAACACTTTACAATTGAATCAGAAAGCCTAAGCGGCATTGGTCAAAACATCTCTATTAGATTTGATTTATTTGAAAAGTCAGATACCAAGGTTGATATTACAGACGTGAGTGAATGGTGATATGTACAAAACAATTTATACCGAAGTTGAAGTGGATGTTGATATCAGTGACTTTGAAACTGATGACTTAATTGACGAGTTAGAGCGGCGTGGTTCGGGAGTTATGGATCACGGTGATGGTAAAGATATTCTACGTGTCATTTATGAAAAGCGTAGACTGAATCAAGACTATCAGACTGAGCTGGAGCAGTTAATTTATTTAGGATTGGGGAAAGTATTATGAATGCAAACGATGTAATCAATCGTGTACGTAACTTAAAAGAGTTTACAGTAGTGACAGAGCGTCCAGAAGAGTTTTATATCAATGGTGTAGTTCCGTTTGATATGCGGATCGACGACAAAGAAATTACTGCTTTAATTTTAGCAGAATCATTTGATGAGGCGGCTGCGTTGTTGGACGCATGGTTGTATGGCCAGTCTAGCTGAATACTTTGAGCGCAATGCTCCCAAGCCAAAGTACTTCATTGGTGATAGAGTATTTGGGTACTACAACAAAATCCCGTTCGTAGGCTCAGTAGGCAATGATCGCAACAAGGTTGGCGGTGATCCTAATCCTGAAGTGACTATTCATTTAGATTTGCCAATGCGGTTGACAGACGGCTTATCTTCGTTTATAATTGTAAAACACAAAGACATCAAACAAATACTAAAGGTACACGAATGAAAGAACTATGGGTAGAGAAGTATCGTCCACGATCAGTTGACGACTATGTGTGGATCGATCGAGATCAAAAGCACATGGTAGAAACTTGGATCGATCAAAAGTATATTCCACATTTACTGTTGGCAGGTACTGCTGGTTCAGGTAAGACCACACTGGCCAAAGTACTAGAGCGAGAGCTTGGTGTTGATCCAGCAGAGTTTTTGCACATTAACGCATCGCGTGATAACGGTGTAGACTTCTTGCGTAACAAGATCAATAACTTCTGTAGCACAATGAGCATGGGGCCGTTTAAGGTTGTGCTGTTGGACGAAGCAGATTACATTACACCACCAGCACAGGGCATCTTGCGTGGTATGCTGGAACAGTATCATGAAGGCGTGCGTTTTATTTTAACGTGCAACTATCCCAACAAGATCATTCCTGCGTTGCATAGTCGACTGCAAACTATTACATTTAAGACGCTGGACGAAACAGACTTTACTCGACGTCTTGCTACTATCCTGGTAACAGAAGGTGTAGAGCTTGATGCAGATACACTGAGCTTGTATGTGAAGGCATGCTATCCAGATCTGCGTAAGGCAATTAACACAGTTCAGATGCGTAGCACAAGTGGTCGTCTTGAAGCACCTAAGGTGGAAGATACTGAAAGCGATTATAAACTTGCTATGGTAGACTTGTTCCGACAGGGCAGACTACGTGAAGCACGTAACTTGATCATTAAGCAAATTAGTCTCGAAGAATACGAAGACATGTTTAGATTTATGTATCGCAACTTAGACTTGTGGGGTAACGATGTTGACACACAGGATTCGGCATTGTTGCTGATCCGTAAGGGACTTGTTAACCACAGTATGGCGGCAGATCCTGAGATTAACCTTAGTGCAACATTTGTAGAACTTGAAAGACTTGCCCGTGGATAAAATCATTCTCACTGACGTTGACGGTGTATTGCTAGATTGGGAAACTGCATTTGAAGATTATGCAGAAGCCCAAGGTTATGCCTTTAACGAAAATCAACGCATTGTGTACGGCATGGATCAGCAGCTGGGCATTACACAAGAAGAAGCAGGCAAGCTAATTAGCGATTTTAATCATTCCAAAGAGTTTGGTCATATTGAGCCGTATCTTGACAGTGTTGAGTATGTAAAGCGTTTCAAAGACGAAGGATGGAAGTTCATTGCCATTACCACAGCCGGCGATCATCCAGACACCTGGCCACTGCGCCGTGCTAACTTAGATGCAGTATTTGGAGCAGGTGCAATTGATGAGCTTTATGTGTTGCCATTGCATGGCGACAAAGGTGTTGAACTTGTCAAGTACAAGGATTCGGGACTGTTCTGGTTAGAAGATAAGCCAAGTAATGCAGTGTTAGGATACCAGTACGGACTTAAACCACTGTTGATGAGCACTTTTCATAATCAGAGATACAACGGTGGTGTAAAACGAGTAAATACCTGGAAAGAAATTTACAGGATTATCAATGACACAGTTTCGTGACCCGTCAGTACTAAGACCGTTTCCCCCAGAGCTTGAGCCCTACAAGGGCTTGATCTTTTGCCCGCTTGATTTACCGCCGCCGCCGGCACTGGATGAAGAACGATTGTTTGCATATATTCGTATGCGGGACGAACGCGATCGTGGAACACTAGCAGGTAGTGTAAGCGGAGCAACAGGACCCATTCCATTAGACAGCCCGTGGTTGCGTTATACTGCTAGCTGGAGTAAGGAAAAGAACACTTACCCTTGGCGCTTGTTGCACTTGATGCGAAGCGACTTTGCCGCTGATGGTTGGGAATTTTATGCAGAGTTTAAAGAATGGTTGCCGGAACTTGCAGCTTACTTTGAAAGTTTACCAGTAAGTGAATTTTACACAATGAGCTTGCTTAATCAAAAAGCAGGAACTGATGTAGGTATTCATACTGATCCCGACGTTTGGTTTGGTCTACGCTTTTATGCAGTCAATCGTAGCAATGCACGTATCTTCTTTCAAAAGGCAAAGAACCCTAGTGCAAAACGTTTGCTTAACTTGACACGTGATGAAGCAGGGCAAATCAAGCAGCTACCGTGGAGTGACTTTGTAGAGGATGAAAAGATCTATGCCCAGTATCCACAACCATGCTTTCCGTTTCACTTGACAACTACACACGCCGCACATGGTGTTGAAGCTGTACCAGCTGATCAAGAAAATGCTCGTGTGACAGGTTTTGTTATCTGCAGAGTAGATCCTGTAAAGTATGCAGAACTACTAAAACGAAGTGTAGAGAAGTACAAAGATTACGCCATTTGGTGGTAATGATAAAAGGGGCCTAGGCCCCTTTTATCTTAGGTGCTAAGGCTATTAGCGATTATTCGTCATCACCGTAGATGCGAAGTACTTCAGATACAGCAGGGTGACGTTCAACGTGTTGACGATCAAACTTAACCAGTGCCATTCTAGAACTTGGGTCGGATGTTAGGCGGTCAATGAAGTCACCTAAACCGTTAACTTCGAATCCGCGATCATGTTGATTCAAGTCACCAGTGATCACCATCTTGGATCCTTCACCGATACGAGTCAATAACATCTTCATTTGGCTGACTGTGGAGTTTTGCAACTCGTCACCAATGATAATACTATTCTTGAAAGTACGACCACGCATATATGCAAGAGGTGCAATTTCAATAACTCCTTCGATTAACATACCTTCAATCTGCTTGACGTTCCAATAGTCACGTAGCACATCCATAATAGGACGAGTCCACGGAGCCATCTTTTGTTCAAGTGTTCCTGGTAAGAATCCATGCTGTTCGTCTACACTTACTGCTGGTCGTGTCACGACAATGCGATCTACTTGTCCAGCTTTTAGTTGTTTTACAGCCCATAACGTGGCGATGAGAGTTTTGCCCGTGCCTGCTGGCCCCAATGCAAATACCATGTCTTTTTTGGGATTTTCGAGATACGCAAGATAATCTTCTTGGCGTAAATTACGTGGCGTAATTTCTACTCGCTTGTATTTAGAAGGTTTAGTTTCTTCCTTTTCTCTGAAATTGTTTAGATCAATGACAGCTGGACTGTTAAATCTTCTTTCACCATTACGATCGCTGTTACGATCACCGTTACGATCACCAGCAGGTGTACGCTTCTTTTGGTTTCTCATCTTGCTCCTTTACAATAACTAGATTGCTGGGCTGATTGCATAAATGTTAGATTTGTTATGTTCAACCCAATCAAGTTAGGTTGATTCATCGCTGAACCAAAAGTATTTAACATCGTTGAGTGTTGTGGGCAGGGTTAGCGCATAAATCAGCTAAATATCTTACTATGCCAAAGCAGAATTCTATTTACAAAAACCTGGACAATATACACCGTAGTCCTAATGTTATTGACACACTAACAGAAATTGACCGTGTGTTAGATCGTATGGACGTATATGCCTACGAAAATTGGATCAAAGGTGAAATTGTTGATGGCCCGTTTGTTGAAAGACATTGGGTTGAACTAACACTGATGTATCCTGCTAAGATGATGCCAAACCCCGACGCTGCTATGCGCTTGATTAACAATGGTTGCAAAGTAAAGTTTGGCAAGGACAAATTAACTACCTTTGCCAAAGTCAAAGGGCCCGAAGATTTAGTTACCACTGCTGACGGCGAGCGTATTCCACGTTTAGTCACAAAAACAGTATGGTTGGTAAATTTAAGAATGCCAATCTCCTTAATTGACGTTAGTGAAGATGTTTCGGATGTTGATGACATTGACTACGACAGCGTTGAAACTGCGTATGATGAAGAATTAGATGGAGAAGAAGGCATGCAAGCTGCTGCTGCTCCAGAAGAAGGCACCGATGATCAAGCATAAAAAATATCAGCTTAATGAAAGCCTGCGGTCTGGTGACCTACGTGATGTAGTACTGCCGCTGATTGAAATTGATCGCTACAAGCCAAAGCTAGGCACAGAAGCAGACACAGTTGTAGTCTGTTTTAAATGTGACACTGCTGATGCTGCAATTGATTTGGGCGCTTACTTAGAATGGTCAGCTGCTGGAATCGAAGACGTTGAAGTCAGTGACGCAGTTGATCGAGATGGTAAATTCCATGTGTATACCGAAATCATGCGCTTGCCCGGAATCAATGAAAAAATTATGTCTATCATTGCTGATGTTCAACATGCAACTGGACCAATGAAATGGAAGTTTGTGGGTATGGATGGGCGCCGTGCAGACTTGACAATAGGCGAATTAAATGCTACAATAATACAAGATCCAAAATTATACGACTTACCTCCAGAGAGTAGAGATTGGTATCTTAGAATGAAAAACTTAACAACATATTGAACGAACTATAGTGGCTAAAGAAGAAAGTTTTATGATGAAGGGCCGTATCACCGAGGCCCTACCAAATGCGTTATTTA
>Ga0209246_10000086_pt1 | contig 39881 bp, 34 predicted proteins | sample LauGreSpBDMM15SN_2_FD_187560 | JGI IMG/M metagenome (GOLD analysis project Ga0209246, IMG submission 187560) | Freshwater lake microbial communities from Lake Michigan, USA - Sp13.BD.MM15.SN (SPAdes) (version 2) | ecosystem: Environmental > Aquatic > Freshwater > Lake | place: Lake Michigan...
CATATTAGACACACCCTCTCGTTTGGTATTCAAACAGAACGCAATTTTTTCGCCCTTATTCTCACTAAACGCGGTAAACTCACTGGTTGGGAGTGTTTCCATCACACGTTGTGGGTTGTATCCTTCTACGAGACGCTTCACATTATCTTGATCGCCGTGTTTTTTGTGGACAAAGTCGACCAACTCCTTGCATTTTACTGTAATGCGAGCAAGCATATCTGCTGCCTCCTGGAGTTTTTCGCGCTCGCGCACACAGTATTTATTTCCGTCCACGGTCGAAACAATACATTTCAATTGAAATGCATCAGAATCGTAATATATATATCCACAAATGACTAGAATACCTAGAATCAGGGTGTATATAAACATATCTATTTTATCCATTTATGAGTATATATATACACTCATAAAATCAAAACAAGATATTATTTGTTTCTAAACTCCTGCCCACATAGTTCACTCTGAAAATATTTAGGGGGCGCCGCACCCGAGTTCAAGGGGGACACGTGCTAGATCGGGTTCGTATGTGCTATTATTCCAAGGTCCCACGTTCTGTTTTGCGATGGTAGGATCGGAACGAAGCTGTAGGTTCGCGTTCTTCATGGTTTGTCCGATAGTATCCAAGCCAATGCGAGATACCGCGTTGAGCAAGTCGGGCATTTGTTGACCATTTGAGCTGTTAACGGGGTTTAACTCACTCCATTTGCTATTGTCGTCGCGGGGGAGAAGCTCATCGGGATTGTTAGTAGGAGCCGCCTGATAATCAGAAGCACCAGCGGTCGATTCAACAGATCCAGATGCATCTCCGAACTTCGACGGGCTCAATTTGTTCACGGGAGGAGTAGCCGTAGACATGACGTTACCGTCAGAATACATACCATCCTTTACCGCGACCTTTCCGTTTGAATAAGACATTACGGAATAAAGCATAATACAGACAACAATGGCTACAAACACCCATTTAGCATTTTCAGATTGGACGAAACTAGTCAGAGCCTTAAACATTTTCGTTTATATAAACGGTGGATAAAATTTTTACAGAACTATAGTTAGAATTCATGATATTACTAAATATATACGTCATTGGAAACTCCGAAGACGCTAGTCGAAGGAGTTCTGCACTTAACGTATGTTTTTATCCAAATATGAATATTAGTCTCAGGTTTAAGACAACTCTTTCGATTCAGATATATTTTCGTTTATTATTCATCGCGGTTAATGTGCGACAGAATCAGCATCTAATATATTATTAAAAAATCGATCTTCCTCGTCGCTCTCAATATCATCCAGATCATATTTTGTTTTAATTTCTCTTGCCTCTAAATAAGATTGTAGCGCCAGATTTCGTGATATGCGGGCCTTTTTACGGGCCTCCTTGTATAGTTCATAATACACGTCATTTCTAGATTTGATAGTTACATTTTCCGTTTCCGGAATATCTTCTAAATTAAGATTCATTTCAAATTGGTGCAGTTCACTAAATGGGTCGGAATCCATTTGCGACATATTCGATTTTATATCGATATTTGCGAAAGTATTATATGTATCTGGAATAGCATTTGCGATTTTATTAGCGTCGTCTGAGGTTGATCCGTAAAGTGCAGATTGCTTTGGTTGACCCACATTTTCGCCGAGAACAGTATTGTTCGGTGTATGCGGGTTCGCGTTCCGATTTGTGGTATCCACTAAAGTCGGTTGGTTAACAGTTTCAGTATTTAATTGTTCATTTTTACCTTCGTCGAAAGATCGACTTACGCTCGTGGGGGCAGATTTACTAACAATAATACATTTTTCGAACATATCTACTGGTGATAACGTCAACATTTGTTTCATATCAAATTCGATTTGAAAACTACGCGCAGAGCATTTGATGCCTTGTACTTCTAAAATAGTAACAATATTAGTATTGTCTGCGATTGTCTCTGGGTCGACTTCTTCCTCGTTTTCGTTGTATATTTTGAGATTAATTTTGCCTAAACGTGTGGGAATGTTTGCTCTGGCTAAATAATTTTTGCCGGATTTGTAAAGTTTTAAAGGGGATGCGAAATAGTTTTCAATGTCGGAGAGCTCCATATCTGATTCGAACCACTTTGCGCGATTTTCATAGATTTGTTTACATGTATGCGCTTCTAAATCCTCCATCCACTTTATTAAGTGAACATCTTGGTTTGAAAACATAAGATCACAATGCGCGCGTTTATTTGACTTGGCTATAGCGCCGCGCGTTAAACATTTGGGTGGTTGTATATAAAGCGAAGAACCTTTTATCGAGTATTTAATGAAGTGGTTTCCGCCCGCAATAACGGTAGGTGGTGTAAGCATAAGTTGGTCAAATGGGAACGATGCATCATTTATATTGTAGATCCCGTTCATTCCTGAGCAATTGTAATAATTTTATCGCATATTTCAAATAGCATTACTTTACGCGCTGCGAAGCGATTCGTCGCCGAAGAGAGTAGTCGAATAAGTTCGTAAAAATACGGTAGGATCCTTCTACATATATATCAAAAAATAGGAAATGAAATCGATACGTGATAGTTGTATTGAAATGCTGCAAAGCGAGGATACTCGCAAAAATTTGCGCGAAATTGTAAAGCCTATAAGTAATATGATTTATAATGAAGTATATCCATACATGTGGCTTTTATGTATTTATATTGTCGTGGTTACGTTCATTATCTTGGCGAACTTATGGCTATTGGTTCGAGTATTAAATCAATTGGGTGGATTATATGTATCTTCTGAAACTCCTATTATTATTTCCTCATGAGTTTTTGGAAAGGTATAAATATAAAAATTCATTTGTAACGAAAATACAAATGGATTCGAACAATAACGGTGAACAAATCATTCGCTTGCCGTCATCGGAATTAAATCGCTCACCATTATCGGTGGTTTCTCGGGGCGATATTACTACAAAAATCAAAAGGTGGGTTCAATTGGACTCCCAACTTAAATTGATTAACGAACGAACAAAACTAATGCGCGACGAACGAAGTAATTTATCGGATGAAATTTGTAAAGGATTGGATTCGGCTGGAATTGCGAATCGAAAAATTATTCTACCGGACGGCGATTTAAAAGTCTACGAAAAGAAGGAATATTCACCGTTAACATTTGGGTTTTTAGAACAACATTTAGGCAAAATTATGACGGATCCGCAACAAGTTAGTTTCGTCATTGATTATTTGAAACAACAACGGGATATCACGGCGACTCCGGATTTGAAACGGAGTTACAACCGTTAACTTCGGTTCGCTTCACATCACCTGCATTTTCGTCCAAACCTCGGTAGAAAACTTTGACTGGCGCCTACGTTTCACGTCCGAACACAAGTATCTAGTGATATTCTATATAATATGATTTCATCTGAAGGGTATCCGACATATTGCGCGGGCGGAAAATGTATATATCCATCAAGAAATGCGATTCGTCGTATGGAATTGCCCATAAACAATGAATATGATGAAAATTATCGCGAAGTATATGGAGATCAAAGTTCGCAATTTGAACGGTTTCGCGATTTAGGCATACCGATGTTTGTATTGCAATTTAAATCAAAACACTGCTCGGATACGACCAATCAAATAAATAGCGAAGAAGCCCCCGTGATATCTGATGAGATGTTCGATCGGTTATTCGATATGATTGGTAATACACAAGAGAAAAAATACACATCTAGAAGTTCAAGACGTCGAAGAAAAAATGCGAAAAAACAGACAAAGAAGGAAAAAGATTCGTCTCGGCGTAAAAAATAAGGGGACAAACCCCCGGTTTAGAATATTTATGTTCACTTAGGCCACGAATATCTGCATCATGTGTGTTGAGCGGCGTTTTTAGGACGCTTCACGCGGACGGATTTTGTAGGATTAAACATACAGCATATTGCTTTCATGGTGAGTTGTGGTTCTCGGGTAAAATGCATAAATTTCGTTAACGTTTCCATTCTTTGTTCATCTGGTTCGTATCCATATTCTTCATAAAAGCGCTCCATACAGTCATCGTTCGGGAAATCTACACGACAGTTTTCATTATCGATCACTCCGTCATATTCCGCGATTCGGTTTGCCCAGATGGGTGAAAATGATGCGAAATATACCCAATTATGATCGATTCGATGATATTCACATAATTTGGTGGGTGGAATATTATTATGTGAACTTTGAAATAATTCCACCAAATCTTTACGTGTCGAATATGTGCATACATTCTGCAATATTTTTCGAGCAGGTAATCCAATATCATGATTTTTGAATACATTTTGATATTTTAAAAGCGCGTCTGGTGAAATGCGAATTATAATTCGCGTTTCGTCGACACATTCTACATCGGTGTCTGCACGCTTAACTGTAAAATCTTGCACGACAAATTTTCGAGGAGCGGCCGTCATATTAATAGCCATACTCGCGGCTATATGTGCGCCCTCCGAAATAGATGTGGCCATTTTTCGTAAAATCGGTTCCAAGCGGGGATTCTTTGATCGAAAGAATTCAACATAGAGAACGATCAAATATTCGGCCAGTTCTTCTTCAAACCCGGAATAATACATTTCGCAAACCCAAAATAGAGTCTGGTCGACATCCTTATTCAGTACCGACATCATCAATGATGCCCACACATCCTCTTTGATATATAAATAGCGCGTTAAAATGAACACGGGTGGTAACATTATATGTTTTGATATAGAATGTTATTCGGAATTGTATGTATTTTAGTATTCAATTTTATCTATAAAACCATGTAGGCAACAGCCTAAGATGTTAATATCTAGACCAGTTATTTAAATTGAAACTGTTCAAGTTAACACTATCACGAACCTTGGAATTCTTATCCTCGGTCAAGTCGACATTAATGATATCGTATGGTTGTTCATATTTTGGAGGGACCCAATTAGCGGGCTGCTTGGGTTTCGGACCATAGCAGTTTGCACCAAATCGCACATATGGATTCGCAATGTGACCGCCATTTATACCTGGACGACCACATGCATGCTTTGATTTTGGATTCTGTTGCAATTTGGTCCAAGTGGCCTTTTGCGTGGGGAAATACGCCATTTGTCCGTCAGACCATCCGTAGTTGCACCATTCACCGCCATTTTGGTAAGAATTTTCGATCTGATCGTATGTTGCTAAAGTAGAATCGAATGCTTTGCACACTTCCTGTGCCTCTTCGTATGTATACAAGTTATTTGATACGTTAAATACTTGATTTGTATCACTGCATGATGCCGGACTGCTTACTATATTATTCATAGTGGTCGTCGTAGTAGACGACTGTGTCGACGGCGAAGCGGTTTTTGCTAGAATAGAATCATATACAGAGGACGTTGACGGTTGTGCATTTTTCAAATAATTCATAAACGTATTATTAAACAATAAACTTATTATCGGAATACCAAGAACATATTTAAAAAAGAACACAATCGCAAATGTAGCATAAAATATCCATATTTTGTGTTCAACCAGACTAACTAATGCCGGACTCGTTCCAGGAGCCATGGGCACCCGTAAAATATATACGAGTATGAAAAATATGATAGTAAACCAGACAAGTTCAAACAATGACCATGGGTCATCAAGCCATTCTTGTGTCCAAGAGATAAAATAACCAAGAATATTATCCTGATCAGATGCTTTTAGACTGGAATACCAATATACCATATATAATATCAAACTCACACCTAAAATTATATCGATCGTTCGACTATAACCCATTTGTGCAGCAGATGCTAGTCCTGGATCGCGTGTTGCGAATATTGCACTTCCTAGTTTATATACGAGATAAGAGACAAACACCCAAAACAAAATGGAGAATGTCGTCGAATTAAAAATTTCATTCAATACCTGTTTCGATTTCCCATCACTCGACCCCGTAAATGGAACAGATGCGCCGGGCGACGACGCAGTCGTTGTAGATGTAGATGACGAAGATGAACTAGTGGTTCCTGCGGCGCATGTACCATTGGTCGTTGAAGATTGAGAAGAAGTCGAATCGCTTGCCTGCACATACGTAAATGGCGCGGGCGTAAGTGTATATGTCGCGGATGGGACGGGTGATGATGAATTTCCTATATTCGAGAAAAGGTTTCCCATATTTTATTTACTAGTTGTGTATATAAGAAAAGGATATTTTTTATATAAACAATTAAGAAGATTCGACGAACGTCTTCGGAGTTCATGAATAATGCTAAATATAAACTCCTTCGGTTATAACCAAAGGAGTTCACTCCAAAAACTTTGGCTTCGTTGGAGCCTACGTTTACCTCCAAAAATTACCGCTTGCGATAAAACATACAATATGCCTTGGTAGACACAATCTTGTTTTCGGAAATATTGCGCTCAACCTGTGTATCATTGTAATGATTCCATTCGCCCTCGCGCGTTTTTACATATGCAGTATAATGCCCACCCATTGTGCCGCCCGTATGATTACACACCGCGTATAAATCATACACGTATTGTTTAGCATTATATCCACTAACGTATTTTGATAAATTTAGACCTGTTAACGGAAAATCAACAACATCCTGACGCTTCCGGCCACCATCCGCAGAAAACCGTTTTAATGTGATAACCAATATTTTTGGAAAATTCCAAAATGTTATTCTTTTGCGCACAGCTTCGCGCGTTTTGGTCGCTTCATTAAACCACGAATTTTCGCCCTCCATGGTTTCATATGCAGTAAATGCGTCGAAACAATCATATAAAGTTGATGCTTTATTGGGTATTTCTAAATCAAGAATAAAATAATTTTCCGGGTTTACAGAATGAATCTTTGTTCCGGATATGGAGGACAATTCAGAAACATAAATTCCATAAAACATTTCCATAATTTCGGAATATTCAGACGAATATGTTTTTTTTAACATATTGTAACACGCGGTTGCTAACTTGTCCGTATCATTTTCAATTTTTCCATTTATTTTCATTTTTACCGATCTGGAAACCGTGTTATGCATGCATTCAATTAAAAACAATAAAAATTCAGGCAAATCATTTTGTGCCCACCCAGTAAACATATCCCGATCCTTTTTTAAGGCAAGCTGTTGGACGTGATGAACAAACCGGTTCGGCGATACTACTCCGTTTTGGGACCACATAACCTCACGGAGATTATTCCATTCCGAAATGAGATTGTTCTCATCGGTTGAGTGTTTCAGCGCGCGTTCAAATTTTGCGGTTGTTAATACTGCCTGTAATTCATATGTATGACTTAATGCTTGGACACACGAGTTCAAAAAACACGTATTCCCTAAATTCGCCAATCCGGTTCGACCGTCACCTTTTGATATTGTGCTCATTTAACGGAATATATTATTTAAATTAATATTATATAGAGCGTACTCTTTATATAGTAATATTTGAATGGACAATAACACTATACCGGCTCCACTCACGCCGGATGATACACTTCAAGACCAATATACAAGTGAATTTATGCGACAACATAGACTCACATTAGATACGATATATGATATGGCGGTGCACTATAATCAAAGTGTGCACGAGTATACAACCGGTATGCGTGAATATATGGGATCAAATACGGTTTCGTCCACAGTTATATCACACTACAATCAGAATATACATGGGTTTAATACAAATATGCGTGAATTAATCCGTAGTTTACAAACATCGCAGGCCACAACCGCGCGATCGTTGCAACAAGGTCGTTTCGGCAGATCGAGCAACCCACCAAGAGCCAGTCGTGCGCCTACCGTGAGATCACACCCACCACAGCCTGATACGAATCCGCCCATGCCGGCAGCAACCTCCCCAATACGTTCATCTACAAATGTAGCCGACAATATGTGGTTATTCACATATTTACTTCAACCAACTGAGCAAAATACTTCGCCCTTGACTGCGGAAGAGATATCCTCCGCAACTAGAACATATGGTTATACCGCCGAATTGTCTACGGATTTGAGTGGTAATCAATGTCCAATTTCATTAGACCATTTTCAGGTGGGAGACGTCATATGTAAAATAAACGGATGCGGGCATGTATTTAAACGCCGTGCACTCATGCAATGGTTTAGACGTAGTTCAAGTTGTCCGGTATGTAGATATAATGTTCGCCAACCCGTAAATAATACGAATCCTGTGAATCAACCCGAAACGACAGGTGAAACCGATTTGAGCCAATCATTAAATCAGCTTATGCGGACGTGGTTAGAAGGGGCGCTTAATCAAAACTCAAATGCAAACCCAAACATGTTCCAGTTTGATATATCAATGAATATAGTCGATAATGTAGGAAGGACTGACGATGATTCGACTGTAGAAAATGATGATGGCGAGGATATAAATGGCGATTTATCCGTGGATTAAGGATCTGCGTGAGAATGATAAATAAAAGGTGTATAAATATTACAGCATTTATTTCTATAATTAAGACTATGTTTAGTTGGTTCAAATCAAAATCAACTAAAAAGGTAGGGTTCGAAGATGTATTATACGCGATAAATAATCCAACCCGTTTTATTATTCTGAATACTCTTGTGCCTGATTTGCAAAATTGTTTAATAAAAGGGACACTACGTTATGAAATTGAAGAGCAAACAATAAACGATTGTTTGAATCATTCTTCAAAATTGTATCCAACCGTCATTATATACGGAAAGAACTCAACGGACGCAACGGTAGATAGTAAAGAGAAACAGTTAGAAGAGCTTGGATTTGAAGATGTATACATATATAGCGGTGGTATGTTTGAGTGGCTGTTATTGCAAGATACGTATGGTTTACACGAATTTCCTACAACAACACGAGCAGGCGACATATTGAAATATCGCACACCTGGCGCATTACAACGTCCAAGAATAGCAAACTAATAATTATATAGATAGATTGAGCAGTTTTCGCCAATGTGAAATTCGCTCATAACACTGCATTTCAAGAGTCGGAAATAGTTGTTTCGAATAATCAGTTATAAACAGGCCATGATCATTGTGTCGAAACACGCGATTGTTGAATAAACGAATCGCGTCGTCAAACGCATCTTCAATACTACTGTTATGGGTAGACATTTGATATATCATACATCTATCAAAATCGTATGCGCACAATAAATCGGCCTCTCTTACAATGTGGTATGCGTGTTGATATTCGCCGAGTGCGGGAAACCCGTGCTGTTTTACTTTTGAATAAGACATAGTAGATATAATATCTCGAATCGCGGCTATATCAGACGAACTTAACCCCATGTTTTCACGGAAAAGTAACTGTTCAATTTCATATAACCCGACTTCTACTTCCATATATTTTTTATCACATGCATCGTGAACGATGGATGCGACATAAATAACCTTTTCATATTTTGCGAGTTCGGGATATTTTGTTAATTCACTCTCGTATATTTTATTCGCATGTAATAAGATGTTGAATGCATGAGATAATCCATGCGACTCGTCTATATTATGTTTTGCAACGGTATATATGACGAATTTAAATAGTTTTGCGAATAAAGACGAACTCCTTCGGCTATCGCCGATCGAGTTCAATCCGAAAACAGCGGTTAAACCTACGTTTCCATCCATAGTGTGTATATATATTACAGTGTTTATATACAATACAAAAAATGTAATAAAATTGAACTATGCGACAGACAATCTATATAGAGTAACTCTAGTAAATATACTAATTAACAATCAAATATGGACCTCACGCAAAACAAACTTTCCAGGGCAGAATGGACGAATATTGAAGTATCTGTATCTGATGCAGAAAAAACGATTCTCAAAATGATTATCGACGGGTATCATAACGTGAATTTGCGGCGTAACGACACGCTGTCTATGCGAATCACAATGAAACTCGAAGATACCATCAGGGGAATTGATGAATATTTATATCAAGAATATTTCGAAACCATCGTAAATGATATGCTATCCAAATATGGTGAAATCGAACACGCTGCCGCCGACGCACCAGCCGATAATAAACGGTCGTCAAAGAACAAGAAGATTACCTTGAGATCCGGCGAGCTCATTCGAATCAATTCTATCGATAAAAAACTCGATACCAAACGAGCAGATATTTTCGAATACATCTTGTTGAACTTTTGTCGTGAAATTTTGAAATCACTCCATGCGAATAATGATCAATATGCATTTCATTTATACACCATGATGCAGGTTCGTCGCGCAACAATCTCCGGCGTGAATCCACATGTGATGAAATTTGTGGATTCTGTAATAAATCACAGTATCGATCATCTTCAGATGACTGATGTATTGTCGCAAGCATATAAGTTCATTGAGAAGAATCCGCACTTGTTGAAATACGAAGACAAAACTCTTTTCGAACATCAAAAGCAGATATTTACCGCATTTCGATATAAACAGCCCACAAATACCAGTCTGGATTCCAAATTAGAATCCATGGCCTCTGTCCCATCAAAATTGGTATTATATACTGCGCCCACCGGCACTGGTAAAACATTGACTCCTCTTGGATTATCAGAGGGCTATCGAATCATATTTATATGTGCGGCACGTCATATTGGTCTAGCGTTAGCAAAATCCGCGGTGTCTATGAATAAACGTATAGCCATTGCCTTTGGATGTGAAACCGCCGATGATATTCGATTGCACTACTATGCGGCTTCCGATTATACTATCAACCAACGAACCGGTGGAATCGGGCGGGTAAACAATAGTGTTGGCGACAAGGTTGAAATCATGATTTGCGACGTGCAATCCTATTTGATCGCGATGCATTATATGTTAGCGTTCAGTCCAACATATGAGGGTGATAAGGATAATGTTCACGCGGATACAGATTTGATTACCTACTGGGATGAACCAACTATATCTATGGATTACGACGAACATCCGTTGCATTCTACGATTCAATCTGTATGGCGTGAAAATCGGATTTCAAAGATCGTGCTATCTTGTGCGACATTACCGCACGAGGATGAAATTACGGATGTATTGGGCGATTATCGTGCTAAATTCGCAGGTGCTAAAGTAGAAACAATATCAAGTCACGATTGTCGAAAGTCGATCGCGCTATTAAACCCAGATGGAAAATCCGTCGTTCCACACCTATTGTATCGCGATTATGAAGAATTACAGAAATGTGTAGCACACTGCATGAAGAACAAAACAATGTTGCGATATTTCGATCTTGCTGAAGTGACTAGATTACTGCATGTCGCGAATCACACAGAAAATGCATTGGATGAACAGTTTATTATGGATACGTATTTTGAAGAAGGTATTGGATCGATTACTATGAACAGTATAAAAATATATTATCTATGTGTGTTGCAGAATATTAACCCCGATTGTTGGGTTCAAATATATGATCAACTATCGATCGAACAACGACCAAAATTCGCAGCACATGCGTTGCGAAAGACGACTAGTTTACAAGGTGGGTCTACTTATCAAACTCCAAATGCGGGGGAGAAGATCACGCGGGTTCTAAGTGTATCTGCGCCGGTTCAAGATAACAAACCGCCCGCACAAACAATGCCGACTGGAGTATCTATCACCACGTGCGACGCACATACACTAACCGACGGACCAAGTATATTCTTAGCAGATAATGTCGAAAACATTGGTCGATTTTATATTAAGACTTCTCAAATACCAGAGCGGGTTTTCAAGGGAATTTCTGAAAATATTGCGCGAAACAATGTGATACAGAGGAAATTGTCGCAGGTTGAACAGCAACTCGAAGACAAAGAGGCCACGCAAGAAGCGAAGGAATCGGGATCTGGTAAGGGAGACAAGAAAAAAAACGATCATAAATACAACCGTGATGTGCAAGTCGTATCAAACGGGAATCTCCATAAACAATTGGACGAATTACGTGCCTCGATTCAGCCGGTAAATCTGGATCATATGTATATACCGAATACTCATAGACATCAGAGCGTGTGGGTTCCGGGTGGTAAAGAAATATCCAATGCATTTGTTCCGAGAATTTCGGACGAGGATGTCTGCGAAATCATGGCTCTCGAGGTAGACGACGACAAGAAAATATTGCTGTTGCTCGGGATCGGAATGTTTGTCGATGAAAAATCGGCAAATCCTCGATATATTGAGATTATGAAGCGATTGGCGAATGAACAGCAATTGTTTGTAATTTTAGCATCATCTGATTATATTTACGGAACGAACTATCAGTTCTGCCATGGATTTATTGGAAAGGATCTAAAACATATGACTCAGCAAAAGACCATTCAGGCAATGGGGAGAATTGGTAGAAACCAGGTCCAGCAGGATTATACGATTCGATTTCGCGATAATAGTATGTTGCAGCAATTATTTCAAACTCCTGCTGAAAATAAGGAGGCGGTTGTTATGTCTAGATTATTTGGATAAAATGGTATGTTAAGCGAATCGAAGTTTTCAGATTATTCTAACATGGGATATCCAAACAATTCAAAATCGCGACGATAATATTCGTTTATTAGTGCTATCGCGCGCTTGTTCAAAGCAGCACTGTATTTTGTTTCTTTTGATTCGATAACATGTTTCGATGTTTGTAGGTTATAATTAAAGTCGACGAAGCCTAGGTGTTTCATATCAGCCGTAAGCGTTTCGGTTCGAAGTATAATCATGTTTTCTATCAATTCGCCACGTTCGTCGGTTACAAATAGATATTGTGGTATTTTATGGTTATCGAAAGTATCATCTTTTGCTAAATATTTTTTTAGCTTATCAAATACCGTCTTTGGTTGGTGTATTGTAGTTTCATTAATAATACCATTGAATAACAAATCGGAGACAACTCGGTCGTATGGATTGCGCACGATGGTTATAATTTCACATTCATTCCGCTGGTATAGATTATCAGATACGATGTTGCGCTGCGTATCATTTTCCCATAAAATGCCCTTGTATTTTTGCATTTCACGCCACGTTAAATGCTGAAGTGAATGACTAAGAGTATACGAGAGTTCTACCTGTTTGAATGTGCGATATTCGAGTGTAGCCAGTTTGGGACTTCCTGGACGACGATCTTCTTCGCTATTCGCACTCGCATCATCCATATGTTGTATTGCTAGATGGGACGATAATGTTCGGTTTAACACCCCTCTTTTTTTATCGGTTGTTTTCGCCCTTGTATTCGCAGCCTGTGTTTTCCATGCGCGCCGGTATTTGTCTACTTCATTTTGGATGGTATTTGGATAATATCTGAAATATAGACTATTTGGTTCTAAAGCTGTTTTTGTGCGCAAACTAAGATATTTTTCAACACTTGTCCCCCCGGTCTTGGGAATATGTATTAATAATATCCGTTCCTTTTTGAAATACGGCATTTGTTTTCTAAAATATAATTACATTTGATTCAATGTAATTATAACACATTCAGCGTTCCAATGTTATTTAACAATACTTAATGCATAGGGATTTCCTTTCAAAACGCTCAGCACATCGCCATTTGAACGATCTGCTTGCATACCGCTATACAATTCCTGTTTACCTTGCAGCCTGCCCATATTATCTAATCCAGGAGGTTGTCTAGACATTACCGGAACGGGTGCGCGATTGTTCGACAAATGGTTGGTTCTGTCGACCGTTTGAACATTAATCTGGTTATTCGTCAATGCAGCATTTCCCTTAACAAGCCGTCCATTAATTGTAGAAGATTTAATATCATTATTGCGTTGTCTATATTCGGCATCGTAAGGCCGGGCTTCGCGTGTTCCATCGCCAGCAGAAGCATTTCCGGCATAGAAACGATCAGATTGAGTCATGCGGTTATTTGATATGGGTTGCACATCAGATACAGTGTAGCCACCCTTGTTCATTTCGTTCGTGCCGGCATTTAAATGGAATTTCGATTTCTCGGTGGTTTCACGTATTGTTGTTCCAAGACGATCGGCTGGGTTAAAAATATAGGATTGAGGAACCTTTGAACCAGCATTTTGATATGGTCGCAATGTGCCTATCGTATTTTCCTTGCGCGATGGTCGTAAAATATCTAACAATGGCGATATGACGGAGCCAATTGCCCCACCCACTACACCAAAATAATCGGTTTGTTGATTTGCCGACCGATTGTTTACATACGACATCTGCGATTTTGCACCATAATCAGCGTCGCTTAAATGACCCTTCCCTACCGCAGATGATACGGCGACAGGGACCGAACCAAGATGGGTTCGTGTAGACGGCATGTATTCGCCGTCAACAAACATGCTCGGATTTTGCGATGTGGCTGCACCAGTGTAATTGGTAGTTGTTTCCGGACGGTTTGTATATCGATCCTCTTGAATTGGGCGAAGCGTAACACCCTTTTCGGCGCCAGTAGTGGTCATTAATCGATCTTGTCCCATTTCAAATGCGCGTTCGACGCGGTTCTTTTCCATCGCACCGATTGTCCCCATTTCTTTAATGCTGCTCATGGCCGGTCCTTCGTGCCCATACAAGGCAATACCAGAAGCCTTTCGGTGATTATTTGTGCGCAAATCATCGATCGTTTTGGGCATCCAAGCCTCTCGATTTAACATACCTGAATTATATCCGGCACTTCCCTCTGTATTATAACCCAGGCCTACACCGGGCCCGACTTTTTCCTGCTTAAACGGAAGGACATTCGACATTTTCATTCCGGGGTTCACGCGAGATTGCATAAAATCCGTCTGATTTGGTGTCCCGTATGCCCATTGATAATTATCATTGGGTGCGAACAGAGGAGCCTGTTCGGTTTTATCGACATGTTGAGAACCTTTGCCTAAATAGTTGTCCATTAGCCCCTCATTTTGGTTCGCATGAAAGTCGCGCGTAGTAACCTTGCGTCCAAAAAATGGGACCATGTTATTGTGGCGGAAATAATCACCTTCAACCATATCTCCTGTTAAAGAACGGAATTCTGGGCCGTCTGATACTACTGGTGGAATCGCGGCCACGCTGCTGCCATTGTTCCAGCGATTTGGATCGTGAATGTCTTTTGGGTTAGTTGGTCCAAAATATTTGTCCGTATACGCCGTTCCGCTATAACTACTATTGTGCGATAATCGTTCAGTATTGTCCAATGGAGGAGATCTTACTGGAAACTCAGTTGGATAATTCACATTGTGTAAATTCGTATTAGGTAAATCTTTGTAGCCTTTAAATCCCTCTTCATATTCGTCGTCTGAACAATATTCGCTATTTTTTTTTTGCTGTCTAGAAGCCATATATAATCCGCCCATTGCGATTAAGGGTATCGCTAATTCCATTGTATATAGTAATCTTATATACAATAGATATAATAAAATCATTTCTATTCGAACTTCTTCTGCGTGCTTCCGGAGCTCGCTTAATGTTTTGATAAATAATAATCAACGGAGGTAGGATTTGCACGACTGTTATCAAAAGAAACAGATACCGATGGTTTGTAATAATCTTTTTCTAAAATTCGTGTTTGAATATTATTATGGAAAGGTTTTTCCAAGTTTGCCTGTGGATTAATTATGGGCATTTCCCATCGTGGATGTTCTAAATCGCGATATCTCCATGCGGGATGGCTTGCTCTACTTTCCTCAACAAACGGTTGATTTGTCGCATATGTGATTTGAGACGTCTGCGCTTTTTTGTCCTTATATTGATTCGTTTCTATGTTATCGCGCTGAAGTGGACGAGACAATCCGATCAAATCACTTTCAAGGTTTACGGTGTTTGTTCTTAAATTCGCACCCCATTTTTGCATGCGGATCTGCGTGTCGTCTTGAAAAGGCATCTCCGCACCAGGTCCCGGAACGTCTAATTGATATCGTCCCACATACGTCATTTCTTTCATTTGTTGTTGAATTCGCGCATCATCGTCATAGAACCGGGTAAAAGACATATAGAATGGGTTGTTATATATAAGTCACATATAAAAACCCAGAACACTACAGTTCACGTCGCGTTCTTGGTATGCTACTTCGCGTTTAGATCCGTCGGCCTAAATCGCATAAAGTTTTAGCAAAATTATTATATAAATGCGTAATATATAATGTTTAGATCGTGGGGTAGCAATATTGTTCGACTAAATCTACGCGCGCGTAGATGCTTACATGTTCCTCGTAACATTAATCCTGCAGTATTATCCACAGATTGCATAGCGTTTTTAAGGGAATTAAACTCAAGGTGTAGGAGTGATCATACCGAGTGTCTCGCTAAACGAGAGGCTGTATTTAATGCAGGTGTGTATGGTTATCGTGAGGATACAAAAGCCATCCGTGACGGCACGTGGATAGCAAATACCATACCCGATGATCTGAAGCGAAGACATGTTGAAATAACTGGCCCGGGAAATGATGCGAAAATGGTTATCAATGCATTAAATACAGAGGCGAATGGATATATGTTAGATTTAGAGGATTCCATGGTTCCTTCATGGAATAATGTTATGGATGCACATGCGAATATTATAGATGCGGTTCGTGGAAAATTAACTGCTAAACGACCATATTATGATCCCTCCCCCATTCAGCTATCGCCAACGGAGGTCACCAAAACTTCGGGTAAACCTGAGTTTTTGTCTAATACACGCGTGAAAGAATATTCGATCGCCAATCGCAATCTACCAACACTGTTTGTGCGCGTTCGCGGTCTCCATATGTTTGAAGACAATGTATTGGACAATAATCTTCAACCTATACCCGCAACAATATTTGATATTGGGACGCATTTGTATCACAATGCAAAATACATGACGTCGCGCGATGCATTTATGCGCGGACCATATTTATATGTTCCAAAAATGGAATCATATGAGGATGCTTTGTTTATAAATAAGGTTATCACAGAAGCTGAACGGATGCTGAATTTAACAGATAGTCCAACAAAGGTAACCGCATTAATTGAAACGTATCCTGCTATATTCCAGATGAATGAAATAATTTATGCGTTAAAAGATAGAATCGTTGGATTGAACTGTGGAAGATGGGATTATTTATTTAGTATGATCAAATGTTTGGGTAATCGAATTGTATTACCCGATAAAAATTTATTGACCATGGACAAGCCATTTTTAAAGTCATACGTGAAGCAGATTGTAGCAACTGGTCATTCTAGAAATATTCATGCAATCGGTGGGATGTCTGCTGTAATACCCACCAAAAACGAGTCCAACAATAGAGACATTATAAAATCTGTATTGGACGACAAGTTGACCGAGATTGAACGCGGCTGTGACGGTGCATGGGTTGCGCATCCTGCATTAATTGCACCGATCAAAGAATTATTCGAGAGTAAACTAGATCGCAACAATCAGTATCAGCACGCGTCGAAAGAACCGGAATATATATGTCTATCGGTAGACGACATGTCGGACATGAGTTCATTTGAACATAAATTTTCCGAAGAAATGTTGCGCAAAAATGTGAACATCAGTCTACAATATATATCTGCATGGTTGAGCGGAAACGGCGCAGTCGGGTTAAACAATATGATGGAAGATTTGGCTACAGCCGAAATATCGATTAATCAGATTAAACAGTTGTTAAGCGCAGGACAATCGATAACTGACTATAAAAATAACATACAATATACATTAACCCCGCCCCTACTTAATACACTATTACACGAAGAATATCAAAAGTTCATACATGAAAATCAGGTAAAATATTCATCGAAATATTACGGGACGGCAAAGTTAATATTAGAAGATTATATATACGGAAATTATAAATTTTTACCTCAGGTTGCGAGCAAATACTTGCAACATTCAAATACATTCCGTGGTATTCAATATGACGATGCATTATTGAAAAAGCTTGGAGGTTCGCTTGGATATTTAAGTGGTGTAGATTTGACCAAGCATCGCGGAGAATATTTGAACCGAATATTATATGACGGTTCTAATCGACCCTATAAATTTTTGGGAACTACGAATGGTGTTGCGGCAGTCAATGTAGTCGCCGGCGGAAATGGAACAGTTGGACCGTATGCGGGAGGATGGCAGACCAATGCGATGAAAAATAGATTGGGAATGTTATTACCAGATACGCTGCACGTTTCGCCCGAAGAGGTCGCTGTATGTGCACAAGAAATAAATAACCATCTTACCAAGGCAGATTGCATTCAACATTTGCATACATGCAAGACAAATAAACCGCCAGTTATAAATTACCATGATATCGCATTATTAGCGGACATGGAACAAGGATGGAATACGCCTGAGAAAATAAGAATTAGTGTAAAACTCGCTATCGAAAATGGTGTGAATGTAATTCATATTGAAGACCAGGGAGAGAAAAAACGCTGCGGTCATCTTGGCGACAAAGAGTTGAATGTATATGAGGATTATGCTCTTATTTTACGCGCGGCCAATTTGGCCGCACAGGAGGTATTGGGCAAAGAGCAAGCCGAAAAACAATGGGTTAGGTTTGTTGCGAGAACTGATGCATATTCTGCAAAAAGAATAGTTAATTCGAGTAATTTATATAACCCATCTCATGATGAACACAAATTTGTTGATTGGAATCGTGGACCGACTCCCGATGGTAAATATTTATATTTAAAACAAGGCGTAAATTCGGAGACAGGAAGAACATGGGGTATGGATCTATCGATAGAGCGAGGCATAAAGGTGGTTGACCAAGGATTGGCGAGTCACGTATGGATGGAAACACCAAACGCGGATTTAGATGTAGCTCGTGAATATTTGATCAATGTTAATCGAGTGTTGATAAAGAAGGGAAAACGTGCGCAAGGATTATATAATCATTCGCCGTCTTTCGACTGGGATGTGAAGTTTTCGGCCGATGCGATTCCGTTAGCAACCGATTTAGTTAATAAACTACATGGATTAACATCGAGTGTCGCTCCGGCTTATATACATGCATTATTATGCAAACATGGTTCGGATGTGAAGGGAGATCATATATTTGGGAAAAGCGCGATTAATCAGATTTTGATGGCGTGTAATGATGAGGTTGATTATGAGCGCTTAAAATATAAGCTTGGTGAAATAATTGTCGATGAACGATTGAACAATTTCAGTAAAATGTTGTCGTCGTTTGGATTTAATATGCATCTGATCACTCTACCTGAATTCCATATAACCGCATTTAATATGCACAAATTATCAAAAGAGTTTATTGATAATGGAATCAATGCATTTGTAAAACATACACAGCGACCCGAACGTTTGTTATCCGAGATTGACCCTACATTTACATATTATAAACATCAGACCGCAACTGGAACTGGTGTTGAGGCGACATTCAGCGAGGCAGTCGGTTCGACAAACGTTAATATTTTAGCAGATTCGACCGAATCTGATGATATTAAGCTTCGTAAAAAATAAACAATGTGTATTAGTAAATGAATAAATAATGGTTCTTTATTCATTTGTTGAGGTAACGTAGAAGTTTCAATTTATTATACGATTTGATTCAATTCTGCTTCTTTGCATCTTCCGTATGTTTTACGGTGCCATTGTGTAACACCGTGCTCCAATATACCATCCAAATGTTGTTTCGTCCCGTAACCTTGATTTTTATTTAGATGGTATTTATCATCTAATTCTGGATGTAGTGTGCACAATTCGTGAATATACTCGTCCCGCGCTACTTTCGCCAAGATTGATGCAGCCGCGATGGCTGTATATTTATTATCTCCGCCTTCAATTGTTTCATGCGGGACCGTAAATAATTCTTCCGTAGTTTCATCAAATATTGAGTATGGTCGAAAATCGTTACCATCTATTAGTAGCAAGGTTTCGCGCGAATTTATAGCGCGGTTTGTAAATATGTCGCGAATCGAATTATGCATACCCCGATGAACAGCCTGGCGAATATTTATTTGATCGATCACATCAGCCTCAATATATTGTATCGACCATGCAATCGCATTTGCCTTTATGTAGTCCGACATTTCACTAATTTTTTTCTTGGAATGGAATCGCTTGGAATCCTTCATCCACTGATGCTGAAATTCGGTTCCTTTAGGTAAAACAGTGGCCGCTACATACAACCGACCAAACAATGGACCTCTCCCCGCCTCATCCACCCCAATTTCGAATGTGTTTTGTTCGTTATAGTAAGCCGATAGCGACATTATAATTTGTATCCAGCAAATCATCTGCATTAGATATCAATTTTTGACTTAGAAAATTTGACGAACCCGTGGGCGCTAGTCGAAGGTTTCCGAGTGAACTCTGAAGACGATAATCGACGGAGTTTTAGTGAAGGAGTTCGAATATTTTCGATATATAGAATATATCGGAAATAAATCATGAGAAGTATAAAACTAACCCCGTTTATTTTGTTTCTCATATTGTTGTTAGTTTTAGTCGTCGCTATGATATTTGGATACAAATCAAGCATGGTTGTTGAAGGTAATAGTAATGCATGGGAACCGGTTACAGCGGCTACCCAAACCGTTGCGGCATATAGCACTAGCAATCAGTTAACAACTATTTTAGCGAATACTGATGCTACGTTTGTGTTCGATCCGAAAAATGGTAACATTGTGATACAAAATACGGCTGCCCCGACAACATACACATTGTTAACGCGCGAAAGCCAAGGTCAGACCCTCTCTATCACAACCACGGCAACACATACCGTCAATAGCACCATGGCCGAATCATCTACACCATGGAGTGCTTCGATTCTAACTAAGTATACAATATTATATGCACCTGTAAACAAATCGACATTAATTATTATCATTAAGGACGACTCGGTCGAGACAATTTTTAAGAATACCGGGGATGTATCATCGTCGTTTACTCTTTCGAATAAATCGATCGGTATTGCTGGGACAACGGCGAATCCAAATAGATACGCGCCCCCTTTTACCCAGACGGCTGAAAAAATTAAACTAGATGGTAATGATGTGAATGCGATTAAGATCGCAGATAATTTGTATTATGAGAAAAGTAGGGGTATTTGTATAAAATCATCAACCGGAACATTTAATACAGCACCCGAATATAAAACAGGGGTTTCGAAACAGACTCTAAACAATGACGTCTTGGTTTTATCTACTATGGTTGATAATAAAATTGTGGTAAACCTTATTACGAAAGGAAGTATAACACCCATCTATACTTTAGCGTATAGTATACAACTTACACAAGATGCTGTGGATAAAAAACTCAAAAGCGGAGACGCTGGATCAATTACGCTAACGGTTGATACACCGGATGCAGAAAATTCATCAAATGATACAACCGTTAACGCTTTACTCGCTATGATTCGAGATCAACTTGCGTCTCAAAATACTGCATCTTCCAATGCGTCTTCCTCTCAGACCACGTCTTCATCTCAGACTGCGGCTTCCGCCCCTATCGCAGCTCCAATTATATCGACCGGAGATGGACACTGTTCCGACCCGCGCTATATGTTAAAGACAGAGGTTGTTCCACCGGTGTGTCCCGCATGTCCCGCGTGCCCGGCATCCTCTGGTTGCAATCTATCCATAAGTTCGAATGGTGAAATTGTTGATTGTAACGGTAAAAAATACACTCCGTCCGATTTGTATACGGCTGCCGGCTCGATGAGTTCTTCTCCAGGAACATGGGCCGGTGCCGCCGCGACTGGATTGAAGGAGACGGGTGATGTACTGGAAAAAACGGTCGATACGGCGGGAAATACAATCACCAAGACGGTCGGAACGGCTGGTAATGTAGTTACTACTACCGTTGATACTGCGGGCAATATAGTTGGTAAAACGATTGATACTGCGAGTGATTTGGTGAAAGGAGCCGCATCAGGTGTATCCGATATAGCATCCGGTATCGGAAGTGGACTCGCTAGTTTGGGTAGAGGGACGGCGGACGTGGTTAAATCAGTCAGCTCGGATGCGACCGGTCTTATTTCCGGCGCAGGCTCCGGGTTACTTGGATTGGCGTCCAATGCTCAATACTATCAACAGCAACAAGGAGGGTATCCCCAGCAGCAACAAGGAGGGTATCCTCAACAGCAACAAGGAGGGTATCCTCAACAGCAACAAGGAGGGTATCCTCAGACGCAAGGATATCCTCAACCGCAACAACCCAGTTATGATTACGCATACAATAATGGCGGTTATAGTAATTATCAATCATGCAATTCCCAAGGTAGTGATTTTATGCCCATTACAAACGATTTCTCTCAATTCACATAAACTTCGACTAGCACATACGTTTTCGTAAAGATAGAGCCGAGGTTCCCCTCCATAATACAAATGATTCGTTTAATAATTTGTATTATTAAAAACAGTTAGAGTAGAACACATATATTATCTCAAATAAGTATGTCTACAAATTATCACACATCAAGCCGTTCACAACGAAAAGAGGACGACGATGACTTCTCCGCAACATTGGAACGATCTTCTATAGTGAACGAAATAACAAATATATTATCATCTTTTGAAGACAGATGCTCCGACGTTCATTTCAAAAAGGGTATATATATATACGGTTCGCCAGGATCGGGCAAAACATTTTTTGTTACAAATTTGTTAACAAAATTGGGATATGATGTAATTACATATGATGCGGGTGATGTTCGAAATAAGGCGTTAGTTGATACTATTACATGTAATAATATATCGAATCGCAATGTCTTGGATATGATGAATAAAAAGGTCAAAAAAATAGCGATAGTAATGGATGAAATCGACGGAATGAACAATGGAGACAAGGGTGGAATCAACGCATTAATCAAATTGATTCGTCAGAAAAAAACGCAGAAACAGCGCTTGGAAAGTGTTACTCTTAATCCAATTATTTGCATTGGAAATTATTATATGGACAAAAAAATAAGGGAGTTGATGAAAGTATGTCATACATTTGAGTTAAAATCGCCAACTCGTGATCACATAGAAGAGTTATTGGAACGAAACATTTCGCGATCTACTATTGATCCACACAGAGAAATGCTATTAAATTATATTCAGGGAGATATACGTAAATTATTGTTTGTTGAAAACCTATATGCGAATAAATCACATCTTTTAACCGACGACATACTTCAAAATATTTTTCAGATAAAGTCTTATAATGAAGATTCCAAGAGGCTTACGTCAACATTATTTAACGAATACATACCATTTAAAGATCACAATACACGCATGAATGATACCGACCGAACGGTCATTGCCCTATTATGGCATGAAAACATCGCAGATGCTTTAAATACAATGCCCCAATCAAACCAGTTAACGTTTTATGTGAAACTCTTGGATAATATGTGTTTTGCCGACTATATCGATCGCATTACGTTTCAAAACCAGATTTGGATTTTCAATGAGATGAGTTCATTGATAAAAACATTTTACAACAATAAATTGTATCATAACACGCTTGCTAGTAATAAGCGCGCATTTCATCATGACGAAATACGATTTACAAAGGTTTTAACAAAATATTCTACCGAATATAATAATCAAACGTTCATATCAAACATGTGCTTGGAAATGAATATGGACAAGACCGATCTTATCGCATTTTTTCAAGAGTTTCGAACGTCGTGCATATCAACCGAATCGGCCGACATATTGACTATTTCTGAGAATTGTTCACAAATAGATGAGCATTTTGATGGATATAATATATCCAAATTAGATGTTCGGCGGATGTATCGTTTTTTGGACAAGACGTCGAAGAAAGATTTTGTCGTGACTATTGATGATGAATTTTTAGAGTAAATATAGACGAAGGATTTTGAAAATATGTGTTCCTAACTCATAATATTATATTATATTAATTATATATAATATATTCAATGTCTTCAAAAACAATCGTTGAATATGTATGGATCGGTGGTGATTACGAACTGCGCAGCAAAGGTCGGGTCATGAATTGCCCGGTCAATTCGGTGAATGATTTGCCCACTTGGAACTACGACGGTAGTTCCACAAATCAAGCCGCCGGCCATGCATCCGAAATTTTGATAACCCCACGAGCATTATTTAACGACCCGTTTCGTGGCGCGCCACATAAAATAGTAATGTGCGATACATTTAAACCGAGCGGTGAACCTGCGTTGAACAACCATCGTCAATGGGCGGCAAATATTTTTGACCAAGCTTTAGATGAAGAACCCTGGTTTGGTTTAGAACAGGAATATTTTATGATGGATTCAATATCGTCAAAACCGCTCGGATATGGTGATGATAAGAAACAGGGACAGTTTTACTGCAGTGCCGGCTCGGCAAATGCATTTGGACGTGAAGTTGCCGAAGAGCATTTACGTGCGTGCATTGATGCCGGGCTCACGATTAGCGGTATTAATGCTGAAGTAGCCGCGGGTCAATGGGAGTTTCAAATAGGCCCGTGTGTGGGTATTGAACAAGGCGATCATTTATGGATGGCTCGCTATTTGTTGGAGCGCGTATCTGAGAAACACGGTGTTGTGATAAATATCGAACCAAAGCCATTGAAGGGAGATTGGAATGGATCTGGATGCCATGCAAATTACAGCACAAAAAACATGCGCGAAGGAGCCGGCGATAAAACGGGGCTGGACTTTATATACGATGCGGTCGACAAATTGTCGCATAAACATATGGAACATATGAGTGTATATGGTAAAAATAATGATCAACGATTGAGCGGTGCACATGAAACGTCCCCATATAATAAATTCTCGGTGGGAATCGGAAATCGCGGTTCATCCATTCGCATAGGAAATGAATCGATTCGCGATAAAAAGGGATATTTTGAGGACAGACGACCGGGTGCGAATTGCGACCCATATTTAGTGACTGGTATGTTATTCAAAACAACCGTGGTCGACTATCTGGATTAAAATTCGAACATGTTATTCGAAGGGGCTCGGATTAAAAAGGTTTGAATGTATAATGAACAACATATATAATATAATATTTTGAAATAAAATATTATATTTCATACATATGGACAAAAACGTTAGTCGAATGAGTTTCGGATTGAAACCATCCGATGATAAACATATTCGACTATTATCTAGCACTATGTCGGCATTTACTGCGACAACTGTTGTGCATCCGCTCGATGTAATACGTATTTCGCAGCAGACCAATATAATGGCTCAATATACAATTTCATATTTGTATCGAGGATATGCCGCCGGATTATTACGTCAAATGACTTATTCTGTTCCCAATGTAACCATATTCGCAGAATTGATTCAACGACATAAACGCGAACATGGATTAGAACCAAATTTTACCAACAAGGCGTTATTTGGCGCGATTTCGGGCGCAATTAGCGGACTAACCGGAACGCCAAGTGAAGTTGTGCTAGTTCGAGCAATTAATCCAAAAATTCCACCGGTTTCCATGATAACAGGTGCACATAAAATATACACGGATCATGGTATTTCAGGGTTTTTAAAGGGGGCGCATGTATCTTCCGTTCGATCGTCTGTATTTAATAGTATAAGATTATCGGTTTATGCCGAATGCAAAACAATAGTTCAACGTGCACGTCCTGAATTAGAGGGGACAAGCACGCTCCATTTTATTGCGGCGATATTAGGAACCGGGACGGGCGTATTGGTGAGTAACCCAATTGACGTGATCAAATCAAAACTACAAGCAAATCAATCAAAAATCTCGGTAAAGGACATTATATCGACAACCTATACCCAATGTGGACTCCTCGGATTCTATAAAGGGACGGTCGCAAGTTTATTTAAGAGCATTCCCCATTCGATAATCACATTTGTGATGTTAGAAAAACTGACTCGAATATTCACCGGAAATGACGCAATTTAGAATAAAAACTATATTCATTCTGTATATAGGAATGGACTTTGCGGATATTCTTTCATTAATAATACAACTTGCGTTAGTAGTTGTGTTAGTGCTTATATTATATGAAATATATAACAAATATACTGTAACTCAACACAAAGGGCGCGGATATAGTAGCATAGATTCTGAATATATATATCCAGTATTACACCCGGACTTTGTTACGCCAGACGAGAACGATTATATTTTAAAAAATGCGGGTCCGATGTTTAGGGAGAGTCTATTGGTAAGCGGTTCTCTCGAAAATGTGCGACAGAGCAAAACTGCGTGGTTATCTAGAGACGATCCGGTGGTTGCGAATATAATACACAGGGTGTGTTCGCTGACTAATCTTCCGTTCGAAAATGCGGAAAAAATGCAGGTCGTTGAATACGAACCCAATGGATATTATCGCCCTCATTATGATGCATCATGTGACGACAGAGAAGAATGCGTAGAATTCGAAAAAAATGGAGGGCAACGTATAGTTACAATGCTGATATATCTGAATGATCAATATGAAGGCGGGGCAACGCATTTTCCCAAACTGAATACTAGTTACAAGCCTCCTAAAAATACGGCCCTTTTATTCTATTCGTTGGAGAAAAATGGCGGGAAGTGCCACCCCCTTTCGCTCCACGCAGGAACACCGGTAATATCCGGGAAAAAATACATAGCCAATATTTGGTTGCGCGAACATGCATATGACGTGAATAAATAGGATCCTTGTCGACTCTTACCTAGTAAACTCCTGAGACATGCGTAGCACGGTCTGTGTAGATTCAAGTTCTTGAATTCTCGCATTTAATCTACGTATTTGTTCGTGTTGTTGTCCCAATAATGCGATAATCTCCTGTGCAGTCATCGGGCGACGTCCTTCGCCTGGTTTTTCGATCATAATTTGCGGCTGTGATTGAGATTCGGCCATACGACTTCGTTCGGCGTCAATCTCCTTTATTTGTTTTAAAACGTCGGGTTTCATCGCAGGTTCACCTGGTTTGTAGGCACTTAACAAGACATCTATGTCTTTCATAAAAAAATCGTGTATTTGTTTTTCCGATGATTTACGAATAAATTCAGATACGGATCTTGGACTTTCTCTGAAATATTGCGGATGGACATTGTTTAACATATTGCGCTTATCAAAAGTATTATGCACGTGTGAGAATACTAATATAGTTTTTAATGGGTCGAGTTGAACCATGGGAATCGTGAAATTTTTCAGAAATGATCGTTCTTCTGCAAGAGATGCTCCGTCATCGTATCGACAGTGATCGAGTAATTGTTTCCGGAATGCGAATGTTCCCGCAGTCGCATGATTGGGACCGTATGGTCCACTTTGATACATCTTTTGAATATGTTTAAAATACACATATATTTCACTCGCTCCCGCGCACATTGCTACCTTGTTTAATGTAAGTGCTTCGACAGCATGTTCAACGCGTTCGGGTGGATAATAATCATCATCATCCATATAGACAATAATATCTCCGGTCGTCTTTGAGTGCATGAAGTTGCGCTTCGCACCCAAAGTCATTTTTTGATCAAGTGCGAAATATTTAATTTGTGAAATATTTGAAGCATTTACCAAATCTTGGATTTTATCAGTGCCGTCGTCAACGATGATCCATTCCATTCGACTTCTTGGATAGGTTTGGTTTATAAAACATTGAAACATCATTTCAATAAATGGTCTACGATTGAATGTGGGTGTGCATACAGACACTAACGGTAGATGATTATTTTTATTTTTAGATTTGGCCATCTTAAATGTAAAACAATATATTATTTTATGTTGTTTTATATTAGACTCTTTCGATTATGGTTAAGGAACTTCTCTCTGTTTACCTGCACCACCAGCGGCATTCGTAGAAGCATTAACATCGCCTGCGACATTAGTCGGGATCGGAACAGTAGTATCTTTCTCCACAGCATCGACACCTTTCTCAACAGGATCGGTAGTAATATTTTTTGCAACACCGACACCGTTCTCAACAGGATCGGTAGTAATATTTTTTGCAGAATCGATACCTTTCTCGACAGCAGTTATAGAAGGAACTGGAACAATCGCCGCACCAGATAGTGGGTTTGGTGTTATATTATTCGGTAATATTGTCGCATTTACATCAAGCATTCGCTTATTTACTTTCGATTCATTCATAACCGGCATACTATAAGGCCCACTATTATTTAACGCAGCCATGCGTGACCGCATCGTTTGGTCGGTTTTTGTTATATCGGTTATTCCATCGCCACCAGAAGCGATCCCTGTAATAATTTTATATTTATTATACAAATTCATGCACATAAGAATAACTATCAACACGTTAATTAATATCAACCAAGTAAACAGATGTTTAAATGATTCTTGAATACTAAACGGTCCGGAAAATATCGAGCCAACTTTACCTGCTGCGGCAGTGGTCCACTGTTTGCGATATACTCCAATTCCACCAAGTAATGTTAATATAATTATGATCTCGAACATGTTAACGGACGCATATGTTATCATTCTAGATGTCCAATCGTAGATATATCTTGGTATCTTTGACCATTCAAATTCGGGTTTACATGCCTCGGCCTCCAAATCTGGCTTAATCGTATCGATTGTATCATTAATACCAGCAATAATATTAAAACAATTGAATCCTTCGTATACAAAAACGCCCATAAACGAATATACCACAAAATATGTTGATACCAACAATATACCGAGCGGGATATTTACAGCAGATGCCCACATCACATACATTATAAAAAATAATATAGTCAATACTATGAAAAAACACATCGAAAACACTCCACCTGTCGCAGCACTCGAAATCCATGATTGTATCGATAGATTGTTATTGATCGGCGATCCAAATAAGAATGATAAACTGTAAATCGCAACGACTATAATAGTAAACAATGTAAGTAGCGATAAGCTATATCGCCCGCTCATCGCACTGAAAAAGTTCGTCAATATAGATGTCTGAAAATTCATATGAACTAGAATAAAAAATATGACGAATAGGAAAAACATAACAAATGCATTCAATATTTTCCATTCCTTTATTTTTTTACCAAATCCGATTATAAGGTAATTTATCCATTCGATTGATCGAAACGCGGGTCCAAACATACCATACAATACCTTGCTTTTACCCTGCAGCGCGTCCGTGTTAAATGTATACCGAACATTATCAGAATCTTCCAAGAAGAATACAATATAATACCAATTATACACAAAAAACCAGGTCATCAATATAGTAACGAATTTTTGAGTCTGTTCTTGAAACGTAGTAATTTCGGAATTTGTCGCAGTATTACTAGTAAGTGCATTTGCTATGTTTGTGATAAGCGTTTTAATGTAACGATTTGATCGTAATAACAATAACATAATTTGTATCTTTATCATGCGTATATAGGAACCGATCTTTTTGAACACGTTTGTTAACATTTTCGACACGGACAACATCGAATTTGATACTTCATTCGCTGCTTCTTTGATACCCTTTGTGTTCTCTTTAAAATCCTTCGCAAATGTGTCGTCTGAAAATTCGTCAAATGGATTCCCGGCATCCTTAAACAAATCTTCAAGATTAAAATTTAAATCTCCAAGATCATTCAAACTATCGAACGTGTTTGATAGTTCTGCGCTTAATTTATTGATCGCGGATGCGGTTCCTTGACCAATGCCTTCTCCTTGCTTGGACAAATTCTGTAAGGCCGCCTTTATTTTTGGGGGATCTATTTTTTTAGCATCTTCTGTAGCAGAGAATCCTTCTCTTATGTTGGACGGTTGAGGGCGCTCATATATATCTTCAAATTCGACAATCTGTTTTGGATTATCGCGACGGATCTTACATCTTTTTCGCATCTTTTTCTTTAACTCATTTATTTCGGGATCGTCTGTTATATCTTCATCATTATCGCATGTATTATCCCATTTCTTATTCCATTTTCCCATATTATATTGTATAATGTGTATATAATAGAATATGATATTTAACACGATAAATAAAGTATGGACAACATTCTAAATATTAACTCCTGCGAGAGTGCTTCGACCAAACTATGACGGCGATTGACCAATGAGTTAAATGATTATCGCGCATACATCAACGCGCAATTTCCACCAACAAATGATAATACATTATATCGTTCTTCAAACACATGCAAGTTATAATTATATACGTATAGTGCCCACGCGGGCTTCGAAGATACCGAAATAGGGACGCCATTTGGGTCGCATTGAATATTCACAGTTGACCCACTGATATCAATCGGCGGCATATACGTGGTGAATTCAAATTCAACTGTTTTAAATCGGCTTGTATTTACTGCACCAGATGGCTGATAATCATATGGACTCGTGTTTAAACAAAAATTATAACAATAAAGACCCTCTTTCGCGAATCCCTGGGTCCGAGTGTATTTTTCAACATAATCGAATATCCCACGAGGCATAGAGATTTCTCTATAATCACCACCAAATAATATACCAAATGTTTCCATAATTGGCCGATTGTTTGCCGAGCTGTAATCGCCAGAAATATACAGATTGCTGGATGTGTCCAAAACGACATTGGATGGAATCGTCTTATATGGCCAATTTGTATAATTAGTCCATTCATTTCGAATAAAAGCATCATTTCTCTGGAAATACCACATCCAATCTGCGACCATTCCCGACGCGGATTGCAATTTCACGCGATTCGATCCGACTACATTCAAAAAATCATACTCGTAGATTTCTTTGACTAAATAAACCTGGTCTTGTGCCGCAAATAATGACTGTTCTTCCTCGGATAAAAAACAATATGTTGATAATAAATGCACATCCGCATTCCAACTATTTGTGGTATTGCTATAATTTGTAGTTGATATATCGGTTGAAGGAGGGGTTTGTAAGAATCGATACATTTGAAATTGATTTTCGCCCGCTCGTATTTTTATATATGGAAATCCCTCGGTAGGATTGAACACGTCTCGGACCTGGAATATATCCGCGATCGGGCGCAAAGTTACATTAATAATCAATTCTTGGTATTGAAGAGCGATTAAAGGAAATGCACATCGACTGTCTAATGTAAACCATGCATTTAATGGTATATACAATGCACGTCCGCGTATAGATGGTTCCGCGCCAGAAGCATTTGAAGTATATTTCGCAGAAGGATACGCATTTGCTTTGAACGGATATGCGGTTACACGTTCAGGGTCGTTTGCCGGGTCATTTAGCGAAGGAATATTTCCCGTCATAGCATCAAACAATTCGAGTTTTTGTGTATTGAAGTCACGTTTTACCATCGCATTCAAGTATTGGCCGGAATATTTCTGTAATGTGTTCGCCCCACAGACAATTTCAATGTCTTGTATGAGTTGACTACCAAGATTATCGATCCATTTAAAATCATATGGAGACCATACATTGCCGGTTTGTGCACTCGGTTCCCAAATCGGACTCCATATATCCGGAAGATTTATCACTAGATAGGTATCCATTAACAAATCGGCATACCGCTTTATTTTGAATGTGTATTTAGACGGTTCGGTCAACCTAAGTTCACGTAAACCGTCGAAATCCAAGCGAAACTTTTGTAAACCAAAATTTGTATATTTCGAATAAGTTACCTTAAAAAATGTTTTTGATGGATTTCCGGTTAATATCACATTTGCCTTTCCAACCGAAACTATATTTAATAATCCGCCGGCCATTATGAATAAATAAATATATAATAAGTGTCTATATTTTTGTTCACGTAATTACTTTATATATTCATTATATACAATGAATATATTGATAACCGGTCTAATAGACTACGTTTTAATATTAGGTTTTACTGCAGTCGCGGTCTATATTATCTATAACATGATTATTAAAATAAAGGGGAATAAACCTGGTATGTCGGAACCCGCCTTCGTAGATACTCCAAATGCTAAGCAAATCGCTCAATTAAGTGTAGTTGAAAAATCAAACTCTGGCGTGGGTATATCAAACGCCTCATTTGATCCAACTATCGATAATTCATTGCGAAATTATTGTATTAAGGCATCGTCAAATACTGCATACACCGGTGGATATATGAATTTGAATATGATAAAATATGCATTATCTAGAGGATGTCGATTCCTAGATTTTGAGGTCTATATGAAAGACGGTGTGCCTATTGTCGCATATTCAAATAACAAATCGTCATTTGAATCATTCACATCGGATGCTCCTGCGGTATCCTTAGCGGGAGCACTTTCAACGGTCATGTCGAATGCTTTTGCCGACACATGTCCGAATGAAAAGGACCCGATCTTTATACAACTTCGTATTAAAACGTATTTGTCGACTGCTTATTCGCAAATTGCGAGAATTATACGTGCAACTATGGCTCCCAAATTGTATACACAAGCGGGTGCGAATAATTCGAATATCGCAGTTCCGGTTACATTAGACACTCAATTACCCGAATTGGTCGGAAAAGCGATTATCATAGTCGATCGCGCGTCATCGCCGGGATATGATAATTACGCCACGTGCACAGACACAGATACAGAGTGTTATAGTTTAGCAGATTGTGTGAATATCAATAGCAATAGTCAAAGTGTCCGATTGTATGATGAAGATAGTCTAACATTCCAACCGATTAACCCACCAGATCCATCGGTTTACCTCTTACGAATTGTATTCCCAAGCCTAAGTTTTTTTAATAACGTTACAAATTCGAATACGTTCTATCTTATCGAAAATTACGGTGCACAAATAATTGCCCAGGCATTTTACAATAACGACTCAAATTTAGCTGCATATGAAGAAATGTTCAAAGAACACAAGAGCGCGTTTGTCCCATTATCGAGTGCAGTCACATATAGTCGCGAACATTCTTAATCAAACTTTTTCGGCTATCACGCACGATGTTGATCGTCCGTAGACATTTTCCTATTATAATATAATAGGAAAATAGTTATAACATGGCTTATCGAAAATCTAAAACAGTGAAGCGACGATTTAGACCAGCTGAATGTAATAATACTATGAATTTCCAAGAATGCGAACTCGCGGTTCTGCGCCATGCCGTGGATCAAAATGAGAAGGTTCTTGGACAAAAAGTTGCTAGTAGTGATGAGATTAAGGGAATGATTAAAATAGTAGAGGAGTTTTTAATGAATAAAAAATTGTTATGCTACGGAGGGACTGCGATCAATAATATTTTACCAAAACAGGTCCAATTTTATAATCGCGAATATGAAATTCCCGACTACGACTTTTTTTCAGCGAATGCATTGCACGATGCGAAAGAATTAACCGATATTTTTTACGCGGCCGGCTATACGGATGTAGAGGCAAAATCGGGTGTGCATGAAGGCACATATAAAGTATTCGTTAATTTTATCCCCATGGCCGATATAACGAGTATACACAAGGAACTATTTGATGCATTATTCGCAGACAGTGTTTCAGTTGCTGGTATAAAATATGTGCCCCCGAACTTTTTACGAATGAGTATGTATTTGGAATTATCCAGACCGGCAGGTGACACGTCACGGTGGGAAAAGGTATTAAAACGCCTGAATTTGTTAAATAAGTATCACCCAATAAAGAATGAATATGATTGTTCTGCTATCGAATTTCAGCGCGAAATGAGCGAGAACGACACAGACGGTGAAAAACTATACACAATTGTTCGCGATACGTTTGTTGATCTAGGTGTCGTTTTCTTTGGAGGGTATGCGGCAAGTTTATATTCGAAAGAAATGCCCAAGAAGGAACAGCAATTTATAAAGAAAATACCCGACTTTGACGTATTAACCGAAGATATTGAAAGGACCGCAATGATCGTAGAAGAACGATTACATGAGTCAAAATTTACACACGTAAAGCAGATTCGTCACGCGGCAATAGGCGAAATTGTGCCGGAGCATATAGAAATACGGTATAAGGACGACATATTAGCTTTTATATACAAACCAATGGCGTGCCACAATTATAATACGATTATAATAAACAGTCAAGAGGTTAATGTTGCGACAATAGATACGATCATGAGTTTTTACTTGGCGTTCTTGTATGCGGGCACGAATTATTACTATAATGACCGTATTTTATGCACCGCGAAGTTCTTATTTGAGTTGGAACAAAAAAATAGGTTGGCTCAAACTGGTGTATTAAAACGGTTTACCCCTCAATGTATAGGCGTCCAAGAAACGATGGAAAGCATCCGGGCGAAAAAATCCGAAAAATTCGAAGAGTTGAGAGGAAAGCGAGGAAGCGAGGAATACGAAAAATACTTTTTGAAATATTCCCCAGGAGAATTAGATAAACGGAAAAATAAGGCAATTGATGTTGACGTGAAACAACAAACAGATGATAGCGAGGGTGAAGTTGAGCGACTGAACTCCCCCGGCGATAACCGAATGAGTTTGATCGATAAACCCAAGAAAAAAACCGCAAAAAAACGATCAAAAAAGAAGGTGAGTAAACCATTCGGATTGCCCTCACTATTTTAGAAACCGGCGACCCCTCTAAAAATCCTAAGTTATTATAAAATTGATATAATCACTTTATAATAAGTGATTATAAAAAATGAACGCAACCGGATTACATCGAAATGCATTGGACAAGTTTTACACGAAACCCGATATAGTTCGCCAATGTATTGAAATGGTATCCCAGCATATACAAATACACCCAACCGATCTATTAATCGAGCCAAGTGCTGGAGATGGATCTTTTATCCAAGGAATACGGGGATTGTCGCCCAATTGTGCATTCTATGATATTGCTCCTGCTAATTCGGAAATTACACAGCTCGATTTCTTGGAATATACGAACTCGTCCCACGAAAATAGTTCACAAATAATTCATGTGATTGGTAATCCGCCATTTGGACGCCAATCTTCATTGGCTATTAAATTTATTAGAAAAGCCGCATCTTTTGCCCAGACCATATCTTTCATCCTGCCCAAGAGTTTCAAAAAGGAGAGTATGCGCAATAAGGTTCCAGAAATATATCATCTGATATGTGAAACCGATTTACCCAAGAATTCTTTTACGATCGAAGGACATGATACGGACGTTCCGTGTGTATTTCAAATATGGGAAAAACGTGAAACGAAGCGCGACGTCATTCCAACCGATATACCACGTGGGTTTCAGTTTGTTGTAAAAACGGATCTGCACGACATTTCGGTTCGCAGGGTTGGTGTGAATGCGGGTGTAATAGACACAAATACTATAGATAAAAGCACCCAGTCCCATTACTTTATTCAATTTACAAATGGGAAAAATGTATCAGATAATATACAATCGATTCAATCGATAAAATACGAAACAAACAATACGGTTGGCCCACGATCCATCTCAAAACCAGAGGTGATTCGCGCTTTCAATAAAGCTATAAATTAAATGAAAGTGTTCTACCAGACCCACAATAAAAAACGTCGAGTAAACGTAATATACCAGAGTTGGTGAATATAATGGATGGCCCAGTTTTTTTTGGAAATATTTATTTTTGTATGTTATGAAATCTAGATTCCGTCCGTGTGCACTTGAGAAACGTCGGATGCCGATACGGTTTCCATAGAAGAGAAGAATGCTTCTCGGTCCTTAAACGGAATTACGCACTTCGGATATTTCTCAATAAGACTACAGCCATTTGCGAATTTCACCGTAATTACTGGGAACTGTGTAATGTCGCAGCATATATAGGTAAGTTTTTTTGCCTTGTCGTGGGCAATTTTAGAATCAAATGTTCGATGCGACCCGATTTGATTGGACGGCATAAATTTGAGACCACCCTTTGTAAAACATTTTAGATCGTATTGGTTCCCTGCGGCATCAATATGATCATGATCTTTATTTCCCGATACCCACACAAGTTCGGGGTATAATATTGGTATATACCTTTCAAGAAGAGTCGATGCCCATCGACCATCCTTGAAATGTTCTGTTAAAACTTCAATAGGTATATCACCAAATTGAAGTTTTCCGGTTAAGTTTATTTGGAGGGGTGCGTAAGCGCCAGCCGAAGTTTGCATAATTCGATTCATTTTTACCGACGGTTGTTATATTAAAGTGAATGTGTAAATCGCGTATCAATTTTATCTGGAGTTAACAATCGCTCACTTTTTCAGCAACGTAGTGAAACATATAAAAAACGGTTCCAAATAAGAAACTCTTTATTATCAATCCAATTAAATTGAAATTACCATCCTCGTGATAGATAGCCAAAAATGAACTATATTTTCGCATAGCCGAATTCACAATAGGCATCTGAAATATAAAATATAACACTGCTATCAATATGGGCACTTGCAACTCGCCAATTAAAGTGTGCGCTGTCTCCCTTCGATACTTTTTTTCTAGATGTTCGGTGTGTGTTTGCTCGTTCGCTGCTTCGTATTCGCGAATATAATCCGAGGTAAGTTTTACCTTTGGAATATGATTCGCCTGAACCGTCTCGTCTTGCTGATAATCGACGGTGTTCATTGGAATATCGCGAGAAGGCAGCCGCTGGGGGGGCATATTCTCTAGTGTATAATTTACTTGTCCGGCCACTGCGGGTTGCTCCTTTTCCATATAACCCATATTATTCTGTTGTCCGCGCTGAGGGGATGCTTGCGGGTTCGGCATTGTTTCGGGCATAACCGCATTATGTCCATATGGGTTCGGGTGAATATTTAACGGTTTATAATTTTGTCCACTAGAATCACCCCCTTGTGTTTGATTCGAATATTGCGGTTGCCCTGATATATTTCCGTAAAATTCATTTGCGATATGCTGTGTAGATGGTGGTTTGTATCTAACTTGTGCGGAGTCCATTTCCTCCAAATCTGAAATACGCGTAGTGGAATTAGACATGGAAACTATACAATATTACACATCTAAACATTCTAAAGCGAGCGCATTCCCAGGTTATTCGATTATCGCGATTGGACTTCAATCTACGTCAATGATCTGCCTATTTTTATCACATGGAACTGATGTTGAATCGTATTGATAACATTTTTCACCATGTTTGTATATTTTTCCATCAATCTCTCCTAAAATGGGGCCTTTGAAATCCAAACAGTTTTTATCATTACATACCTTTCGAAACAGGGTTGCTAAACCAAGACCCAATAAAATGGATATGAAAATTTTCCCTAAAGCGGTATTTAACAAACGTTTCAGATGCATATTTATATATAATCGTCTGATTTTTTACACATGCCATTATTATAAATGGTATGTGGAGGGAAACAATGGGTTTGGCCATGGATCTCGTCAACCCTGTGTTGGTATTTTCGAAATGTCCATAGGATTTGCAGGACAAGTAACCATTTTTTGCTCGAACGCAAAACACTGGCTTGCCTTATCGCGATAGGTCATCAATTCCACATTTTCCGGGGTTGGATAAATATAAATTTTGCGAGTATCGCCAAGTGTTGTGCACACGAAAAATATCCCAATTGCGAAACTAATAATAAATATAGGGAGACTTACATATTTTGTTATTTGGAACATTTCTATATATTCTGTGTGGATTATTATGTTTTACAAACAAAACGGTTTTATGCCGATTGTTGAGACGCCTTCTCCTTCTTTGCCTTCTCCTTCAACCGCTTTTTTTTACTAGCAGACATCTCACCGTCTGGGCGAATACTCGACTTCTCCTGTTTTTCGCCGTCTAGACGATATACTAAACTATTGGGGTCGTTCGAATCAAATATATTCGGGTTTTTCGCCATAAACTCGTCATACTCCTTCTTGCGCTGGATCTCGCGTGCTTGCTCCTCCAATTGCTTCACAAACTGAGCCTGATTTTTTGCCTGTGCACGCGCCTTCAATCGTTCCTTCGCGGTCGTTTTTTGTTGTTCTTGGTTCATCGCATTTGTATCAAGGCGCGCTCCGGCTGGGATATTCATACCCATTGTCTTAGCCATATTCTTAAACATGTCGCCCATCCCACCCATACCGCCACCATCTGCCCCTCCAGTAAAATTTTTAAACATATCTGCTAAACCCCCTTCGCCGCCCAAACCGTTCATCTTTTTCATCATTTCAGACGCCTCCTTCATTAAATCCTCGCGTGAAATATCTCCGGACTCCATCTTGCTCGCCAACTTCTCTCTCACCGTATTAACGACATTCTTAATCTTCTGTGGATTTTGCATCAATTTTGATAACACGTCCTTTGTTGAGGTCATACCTTCCATATCTGCACCAAATGATGCTGCGATATCCCCACTCATATCTTCCGCCAATTCCTTGGCTAGTTTACCAATTTTGCCGTCAAATAATCCCTGTAAATGACCGTGCAATTCCTCCATTTTGGGCAGACCTGCAGTCTTGGAACTGCTCGGTTGGGCATCCGCTTCCGGACCCTTTTGTTCCATTTGATCGAAAAATTTTCCAATGTTAGACATAGCATCTTGTAACTTAGTATGCAAATCCCCCTCCTCCAAATTATCAAACATGCCCAGCGTTTCACCGAAATTTACCTTGTCCTTTATAGAATTTACTAAAATAAGTAATATTACTTGCAAATATTTCCATAATGTCTCCTTGGTTCGGTCGCTGATCCCTTCGCAATTGTATAGTAATTTGAAATCAACATTTGGTAAAAATACGGTGTTGACTTGGCTATCGGGTGCGAATATGGCGGCATTCTGATTTAATATGTCGAAAAACCGTTCAGGAAACACCTGCGAACAATGATCAAATAATTGCTTAAATTCGATTACACCTGCCTCGGGACTTGCCCATTTTGTCCACATGTGGGCAAACTCTGGAAAAGTAGTAGACAGGTCGTTTGTAAAATCGACGATCGATGATCGGAATGTCTCGGGAATATTGGAATCTGAGGGATCCATTTTATTATGAAAGTATTATAAATACACGATTTAAACCCTTTCGTTCTAAAATGATTTATTGAAACTATATAGATGGCTACTCAGTAATTATATTACCATAGTAACTCCCTCCGCTATCGTTTACGTTTTAATCTAAATACAATGTCTGATACTACCGGCTGTAAAGGAACAACACAAGATCAGGATTTTAAACAAAAAATAAATGTATCCATTTCGTTTATCATGGAAATATATCGAGTTGTAATTGGATCATTTTTGTTATTATTTGTCCCTCAGAAATGCGGGGAGAATGTGTGTGAAATTTCGGACAAACTTAATAATACAAATGCGTTCCATAGAACTATATTAGCATTCAATGCACTCACATGTGCACTATTTCTAGCAATGTATTGCGTTGAAATACGACGCGAAAATAAACTGATTACTTATTTACAAGTTAATCCGGCTCGTCCTCGTGACGATGAGTCGGTTAGGTCTGCGCTCATGCGATTATCTCCCAAGAGACACGACGCAATTCTCATACTAGACAGTTTATATCAAAGAGTAGGCATAGCCGCATGTAGTTGTTTTGTTGTAAATGTAGTATTAAGCGCCATCGGAATATTTGCGAATATTTATGATAATAATACAATTACAGCATTTATTACAAATATCCTATTTATGAGTATTAAATTAATCGACGTGAACACGGTTACAAATACCAACGAACATATTTTCTTGTCGGCTTACCTTGCCGAACGTCTGCAGTACAACGACGTTGACCCTGATAAAATTATTTCACCGACGGAAGTGGTCGAGACCTCCAGGTTGAGTGAAGTCGTTGATAAATCGAATTAAACTCGGGCGGCTTTCGCATACGGAGTTTCTCATAATAATATTTTTTCAATAAACACATAAAGATACGGTATATTACTTAATATCTAAGTAATGTATCGCGAAGAGCTTCTAGATACGATTCGCACGATTTGCGAGCCAGGAAAGGGTATTTTGGCTGCAGACGAGAGTCCTGCTACAATCGGTAAACGTTTTGCGGGTGTTGGGGTTGAGAATACACACGAAAATCGAAAGACATACCGCGAGTTGTTATTTAATACTCCATGCCTATGGAATCATATTAGTGGTGTAATTACATACGAAGAGACATTATTTGATCTAGATTCGACCGGCGATAAATTGATTCAGCCGTTACTCGATGCGGGTATCATGGTAGGAGTGAAGGTAGACAAGGGCGTTAAACCATTGTATTTTACAGACGACGAAACCGTTACCCAAGGTCTTGACGATCTGGATATTCGCTGTCGTAAATATTACGACGTGGGTGTTAGATTTGCTAAGTGGCGCGCCGTATTAAAAATTGACGTAGAGAAGAATCTACCATCCGATTTGTCTATTCATGAAAATG